>SDBU01009862.1_pt1 | contig 10658 bp, 11 predicted proteins | sample 2277071 | NCBI WGS metagenome assembly SDBU01 (sample SAMN10397929, study PRJNA504765) | marine sediment metagenome | isolation source: marine sediment core GS08_GC12, 126 cmbsf | place: Arctic Ocean: Gakkel Ridge, Loki's castle | collected 2008
ACCATGTGCCATGGCCTGTTGTAATAGACGTCCGACAGGTGTAAACATATCAGCGTCCATATTAGCTAAATCTCGTTTACTCATTATTTGTTTCTCCTTTTGACTTTACGTCGTTTTATCTTTTTGTGCTTCCTAGTTGTCACTTTCTTTTTCTTTTTCAAAGTCCTCTTTTTATGAGAAGGCAGCTTCTTCTTAGAAGTTTTCTTCTGTTTAGAAGAGGGCTTTACATCAGGTTGTCCTATGTTTTCAACAACAACATCTACAAACATAAGCTCATCAAACGCAGCAGCTACTTCACTAGCATTTTCAACGTCAGCCGTCAAAATCTCAATCGTAGCTCCTTTTGTGATCTCCCACGTCTGTCCTTTAACATAGATAGACCGGGTGTTGCCATAGTTTGTAATTTTATATTTCTTATTCATAAAACAACCCTTTCAAATTTTTACTCAGATTCACGCATCGTGCCTGTTACAATTAACTTTCTCGTAAGAACACAGGCATTGATATTCTCAATCGCAGGTACCGCTCTCATTGAATAGAACCAGTATGTTGCTTCGTCGGCTGCTTCTCTTTGTGATTCAATCCTGATGTCCCTTTGAATACCTATAATCAGATTGCCGTTCGGTGTGAGCAAGCAGTCGGTGTAAGCACCACCAGTTGAAACTTCGGTTGCTTGTGTTCCGCCAGCCATTGTAATAGACATATTCGGACAATCTACAATCGGAACTCTGCCGAACTGTAACTCACCCTTACCAAGAATGGCATTGTCACCCATAACTGTTGAGCGTGCTGATAATGCCTCAACATAGTTTTGAGTAACTTGATCACTGTTGTAAAAAGCAAGATTAGCAAGTCCACCGACTTTGTACTTTGAAGCCAGAGAGCTGAGTATCTTGTTGTACTTGAAATCCCAAAGATAGGGAGCAGACGTGCTTACCATTGCTATCCTACCTTTGAGGCGGAAAGTAGACTCACTGGTTCCATCCAGCACAGTAGAACCACCGGAAACCGAATTGTAATAGGTGTCGCCATCAGTGTCACCATTAACAATACGATAACGCCAACCATCCCACAAACTTTTGATATCTGTATCTCCGTAAGAATTGCCGGAGCCAGTATCGCCAATCCAGTAAGCGATATCAAGTTCGTTCGAAATCTTCTTGGCTACCATTTTCATTATGTGATCTGCGAATGCATCAGCTTCGATGTTGTCCTCAAGGTCATCATCAAAAATGGCAATACAACCACGAACCTTTTTACTAATCAGTTCGATTTTCTGGTGACTGAGAATCTTCTTGTATTCCGAAGAACTAAATGTATCTCCCGGATGTAAGAAGTCACCAGTTCCTAAACCTAACATACGAATGTTCTGAACTGACTTATTCATTTTAACAACTCGTGCTTTACCTTTCATAACAGACTCATCAGTGATATAATCTATGAAACGATCGGCCTCCTCGGCAGCAAGCGTAATCGTTGGAAGACTAATCATCTTCTCAATCTGTTGCTTTTTTGAAAGCATTTGCTTATTTGTTTTCATAACTTTAATCTCCTTTATATTTTTAGCCTGAGAAAGAAGGCCATTTCACGTCGCCAGTGTCAGTGTTATCACTGTCGTCTTCTTGACCCACTATGCTCTTCTGAATCCCAGTGCCTTTTTCAACAGTTTCAATTCGCTTGATGATCACAGCAAGGAGTTTTTTCAGCCCATCATCAGATGCATCTTTGCTGTTTTTCTCAAGCTCTTCAACGGCTTTAGTGATTCCCTCAAGAGTCTTTTCAATTTCAGACTTCTTGCCATCATTCGCTTTGTCTACCTTCAACTCAGGAATGAGAGACTTCAAAGCAGAAAGAGCTTCGGTGATTTTCTTCAAGGTGTCTTTTGAAAGTTTGGCACCTGCTTTTTCTAAATCGGTTTCGCCGTCATCATCTTTCGACTTTTTCTTTTCCGTCATCTTCGTTATGATGGTATCGCAAAAACCGGCTTGTTTGGCAATAGCTCCAACTGCCTTTTTCAAATCATCAGGCATATCTTTCTTATACTCATTGACAGTTGCAAGTGCCTTAGTTATGACATCAGACTCTTCAGCCTTTTCAAAATCAACCTCTACATCCTCACCGAAAAACTCTTGCAGTTGTTTTTGCATTTCTTCATTCATCTGTAAATCTCCTTTATGTAGAAAGAAAGTTTCAGAACGGCTAAAGCCATCATCGTCATCAACAATTTTGGAATAGGAGCAAGATACAGCTCTATCCATATCTTCGCTGCTCCAGAAAGAGAATGAGAAGTCTCTCAACTTCTTCAGCTCTTCCTTATTCACAGATATCTTTGTTCCGCCGATTGTTCCGTCACTATCTATCACTATATTGATGTTCTTTTTTAACTTTTTTGAACCAGTCGTCGCTGGCTTCGTTCCCTCTTGTTTGAAAAACAGAAACGATTTATTGTTTGCTGCTTTATCCACAAGAGATACTTCATTCGTGTGAATGTTTTGTAGTTCTCTTGCTTTTTTTGCCATCGGTTATCTCCTACGTTGTTGTACTAGCATAACCTGCCATTGAAAATCCAGTTAGCGAACCATCTTTAACAGCCTTCCATATTTTTTTATCAAGCACTCGGACCGTAATGACCCACGTTCCTTTCTTGACCGTCTTATTGACGACTGTAAAATCTGATGGTGCTAAATAACTTTCCAACACTTTCACTTTCACTTTTTTACCTTTGTGCATTACACGAAAGGTTTGTACTTCTTCCATAAACTGATATGCAGCTTTACGGATTTCGACCTCGTTGGCTTTATCACCTTGAGCGTCGACTACATCAGGCTCATACACAATACCACAAACAACATGCTCGTCCTCATTAGCTTTCTCAAAAGCATACACAGAAATTTCTTTTTCAAATTTCTTGCCTTCCTTGATATCATCAAGGATTTTCTTTGCGATTGCCGAAACTTTGTCTTGTTCAGTCTTGGGCAAATCGCTTTGAGAAACTTTTACTAGAGCTTCTTCTAAATGTGGCAGGTCTACTTTGCCTGTATTGTCTTTATAAGGAAAATACCTTGAACCCTTTTCAACATCGACATGCAAAAAGGCGTCATCAGGTAAATCTTTAATATATTTTGCACTCCAAATCTTCTTAGAAGTTTTTGTAGCAGCTTCCCAGCTGATGAAAGTTATCTTGTTGTCTTTTAGCCATTTTTTAGCTTTAACTGCCGTCCAGTCCTTAGTTGGAAATCTTAGTGCCTGTGCTATTGGAGGGTCTGAAGGTTTTGCTTTTCCTTTCAGCTTACCCCAAATAATAGAAATAGTAGAAGGCACCTTTTTTGAACCGAATAGTGTTCCACCACTTGTACGTCTGAAAGAAGTAGAGTCAAACTTACTTGGCTCTTGCAGACGAGCAGAATGCTCATTCGGATATGGTTTTGAGACTTCAACCAAAACCGTGTCCTGTCTTGCCTTCAAGACCAGGTCGTACACTGGCACGTACGCTGCGTCAACTCCAGGCTCTAGCCCGATTGCCTCACAGAGCTCCAGTTGTCTGGACTTGACTACAGAAGCGATCTTCTCTGTGTCGGCCAAGAGCTCTTTTTCGACTTTCACACAGCAAGGAAAAACAGTTATGTCCTCAAATTCAGATACATCGATTCCGTATTTTTTTATGATCATAGCTTTTTTGAAAGCTGCTTTATCAATAGCACTTGTGCTATGTTCTACTTTGCGATTATTCATCGTGTCCAAGAGCAGTTTGTATTTTTGAAGGAACTTGCCTTTTGTAAGGTCACTGACTACTACCGGACTCTGATTTTTAAGATTTCTATCCCACGCCTGAGTAAACCGCAGTTTAAGAATAAGCAGTTCTTTATCAGAAGCTTTGGAAAGTTTAGTTTTGTCTACTTCTTCTATTCTCATTTTATATATCCTTCGTTCTTAAGCAGATATAAATCTCACTAAAGCATAAACAATACCACCACTAGCAAAACCACTACCAACACACATGCCAATCAGAAGCATCTTGCTGGCAAGAATGGTTCGTCCATGAGGACAACTTTCTATATGCCCTATAAGAACCTGTTGTATAATTTCTCTTGCTATTTCCTTGCACTCTGCTTTATCGCCATCATTCAGTGCCATTTTTAAGTCTCCCTTTGTTTATTTATCTGCTCTTTCATTAGTAGATTACTCCGTTTTTTAATTTTCGGTCTACTAACTGTCATATAACGTAAATCAGAATCAACGAATCTTGCTTCGGCTTTTAATGCTGTTTTTCTGCTCATTTTATATTTCTTCCAATATAATGTGTGTATATTTTCCTAACCGTTTAGATGTTTTCTTGCTGATAGATTTGATTTTATATGAAGTATCCTTGCGTATAAGAATCTCATCTAAGCCTGGATCTGTCATTGTTCCCTTACCAAGTCTAACAGCTTTTTTAGCTTTAATTTCAAATATAATATCAGATTTTCCTGAGTTAAATTCATCTCTGACAAAAGTTTTTACAAAATGTTCTGCCTGTGTTTTACTACCCGAACTTGAAGCTGTAGAGTTATATGTGAGTCTGCCTCCTTTTTTCAATTTACTTATATCAGAACTAGATAGACGCATACCACGATACATAATACCGTCATAGTCTGGGGCACGTTTTAATAAAGCGTCGAGCTTTGGTAAATGGTTCTTGGCCTGCTTCAAATGTTTTGGTGTAAGAGTTCTGAAAGGAGATATCCCACTTTGTAAGTGTCTAATAGCGTCTACTCCTTCAAAAGTTTCTTGGTAAAATTTTAGAGCCGAACTATCTGCTCTAGTGAGTGTGCGTTCCCAATTCTGTTGTATTTTATATTTTCCTATCTTGGCATTCAGTTTATCAAAGTAAGCATCTCGTGTAGTAAGATAGAACTCCTTTTGTTCTTTTGACCAAAATCTTGGAGTTTCCCATTTAGATGTTATCTTATTTGATTCAATTGCTTCTTTGAACTCAGCCCTCCAATTTGGACTTTTTTCATTGAATGCTATATGGTCAAATTCTATTGTTGGCTCTTTAATTGCAGTAGGTTTTGGTTTATGTTTCGGCTTTGGAACAAGCTCAGGAGCTTTTGTCTCAGGTGAAGTTATCACATCAGGCTTACCTCCTAACCCACCTTTATGTCCTAATGTTCTAAGTGCTCTACGTATTTTTCTTCCTTCAACTGGATCAGCTGCTTCCAACTTTCCTAGTAAATCTTTTATCTGCTCCCCTGCTAAAGAGTCAGGCGGAATGCAGACTCCCTTTGCAACTTCTCCAGGTGCACCTCTGCAAACTGGAGTGTTAGCCACTACAGGTAACATTGCACAACGACAATTAGGATGAACAGGTATTTGTTCATTTGCTTCAGAAGTCTTAAATTTCTTGCCTTCCAAACCAGCACATATCTCACAAAGTCTTTCATCTGGATGAGTAGAAAATTCTAATTGTTCAACACCTAAACTACTCATACCTTCAGCATAACCTATATTCTGAGCACGAGCAGTCTCAGTCCGAGCTATCATTCGAGCTCTGCCTCGATGAGTTTTGTCTGAATACCTTTGCACCTTTCTATCTATATCGGAAGCACCAAGTTGAGGAAACTTATCTTTGTTTCCAAGTAAAGTTCTATAGTTCATAATCGATTGAGTTTGATGATCAGTCAAACCAACAAGTGGACGCAGCTCTCGAGCTACTTTGTCCATTGACTTACCTTCTTGTACTCCGGCTTTGATATAAGTGCGAATACCCTTTTTAGTTTGACCATTCACTTCTTTGACCAAATCAGCTGTAAATTTTTCTGCTGCTTTTACTGATTCTGGATTTAGGACATCAAAAGCTCCTCTCACTTGGAATAGTTTATAAGCATTATTGCCACCGGATTGCATAACACTTAATGTAGTAGGCTTCAGTATTTTTTCTCCTTGTCCTTGTAAGTATTCCCAGTCTGTTAGTTCAGAAGCGATATCTTTTTGAAACTTAGTACGCAAATCAATCTGTATTTGTCTAACAGTGAAGGCAAACCATTTACCTACGGCTTCCTCGAACAATCTTTCGTTGCGTTTAAGATCCCAGTCTAATTTAGCATGCACTGGATTAAGTTTTTCTTTAGCTATGGCTGTAAGCATAATTCTTTTTGTACTCTCTCACAATGAGCTTGCACTCTACATTCTCTTTCTTTATTGTAAATAGGTTGTGCATTACCTTCGCTGGGATTATCTCCATCGCATCTAAGGTTGCGAGTTCTTCTACAACGAATATTTTCTATTATGTCAGGCATTTATTACTCTTGCTCATCTATAAATTCCTTTTCTGCTTTTGAAAGATCTTCAATTGGCTCACCGGCTTCTATCAAGCTTGAGCCTATGTAGAATTTATCTCCCTCTGGATACGGAGCGAGTCCGAGTTTATTTCTTACTTCATTCGGTGTCATCAAACTACGCTCAACCATAGAATTATATTGTTTAATTTCAGTGTCATAATCTCGAGTGTCTATATTTTTGAACTTGAACTCATAAATTTCAGACTCTATTAACTTGTTGTTTATAATATCTTCTATGTCCAGCTGCAAAGGTTCAACAACTCCTTGTACATAAATTCTAGTAGCCTCAACAGCAACATTACCTCCAAGCGAACCAGTAATACGAACACCCACTCTTTCAGGCGGCATTGAGTAAGCAATGAGGATATTGTCCCTTCTATTTAGTTCATACAATCTGAAACTGCCTTCTTTTACTTCTTTCCCTAGAGGCTTATATTCAAATTTACAGTTTGATGGCTGTTTAACTACCAGTGTTCGATGTGCATTGTCAGTGCCTCTAAGTTCTTTGTTGAGAAAATCTGCTACTGCCTTTTCTGAACCTTTCTCCCAGTCGCCATCTAAAACAATTATAGCAGAGGGTACTCCATAGTTTTCAAAGAAAGCAAGATTGTAATCTCGTAAACCTATCAACCCTAGTATATCTCCAGTAGCAGAAATAGCATTCGGCACACCATAATAATCAGACTTAGGATAAAAGTTTTTGTAGAATATCAACTCGTTCGCTCTTGTCTTGATAGTAAGTCCTGCTGTTCTCTTGCCGTCTTTAGGAGATATATCTCTTGCCAATCCGAATTTCTTAAACCATACTTTTTTATTGTTACGGGTTTGACAATACTTGTTCTGAGATTTATGAACACGTAACGTATGCGCAGGAGTGTGATATATTTTTGCTACCTCGCCCATATTGTTACGCACTACTTCTAATCCAAACCATCCAATTGAACCCCAGTCTACTAACAAATGTCTGAAGATGGTTCTTAAAGCATCTTCTTCATTAGGCTTTTTTAAGAAGTCATTCAGCCTCTTGAACTCAGTTGTATTCTCCTTTTGTCCTTCTTTCAACCGCAGCTTCCAACCAAGTCCTGCAACATCAGTAGCAAGCTGACTAACACACCTATAAAAAATAGGATTTGATTCCCAAAGAGTAAGAAGCATTATGGGATCATAAGGAGGAGGTATCAAATCATTCTCCGTCATCCATTTACTCGCAGACTTAAGCTGCTGAGAAGATGTTCCTATCTCTGCATCTTTGAGCACAGAGAACGGAAAGATTCCTTTCGTAGTCTGAATATACACACTACCTTTTTTTATTTCTGTTTTATTTTTAGGAGGCATATTTACATAACTCCTTTAATTCGTCATACCACCAGCACCAATAATCTTTTTACTATTAGGAACAGTAATGTTGCTGATATCTTGTACAACAACAGCAGTGACATCACTTGCTCTAACTGACATACTATGATTGTCTTCTGCATTGTAAGTAGAAAGAGGGATCATCTCTTTAGTTTTGTTGTTAATAATGTTGTTAATTTCCTTCACCGCTTTGTCGATAGACAATTCTTCTACCTCTGTTCCAAATTGGCCAACACCACCACACATAAGTACAAGTCTCTTTTTCATAATTCATCCTTACCTTTCTTCGTTTTTGTTCCAAATGCCGATTTCCATTTTTATCACACTCTTCCGAAGCACTCGACATATAAATCTATGACAAGCAAAATAAGCTTTAATAGTTAAAGACAAAAACTTAAGTCCTACTGTAGCACCTTCAGTATTTATCTTGATTGTCAATGTCATATTAGGTTTAAGCGACATATATAGACCCTTTCTTTGGAGGATTTGTAACTGAGTATATTCCATAACGCAAAGCATCCAGAGTGTGGTCATTCTTCTGCTGCGGAATGTCCGCCGGATTCTTGGTATTCGTTCCTTTAGGATAATGATAACTTGAAAACTCTCTGCAAGTATTCCTGCAGGTACTAAATACAAACAAACTCGGTTTGCCGTTCTCCTTTACTTTAAGCTTGGCTTGAACTGCTTCTATTCCTTTGGCTACATCTTTTCGAGCGGTTCTGGTTGATATTCCTGCTTTACGCATTTCATTTCTATTGTCTGCGTTTTCAGGGTCAGCCCAAGATTCCAAATACTGTTCATTGCCACTAAGACGTTTGACAGCAGCAATATGCTCACCTATTCCTGTTTTAGGTTTATAATACTCTCGATACACATACCAGTTTTCATCTTTATCCACCGCAAGCCACAAACAGACAAATGGATTAGTAAAACCAAAGTCGAAGCATCTGTATTTAGTCCACTCTTCTGAAATTCTTCTTGGCTTAATGACATGCACACTTCGATTAAACGTTTTATACACAGCTCCATAAAAGGAGGCGAATCTTCCTTCAATTCTGGTAGCTTGCACTTCTTCCGGCCATTCATCTATTAGTTTATCTATTCGCTTATCAGGAATATAACCGCCTCTGCTTTTACGATTAGCATTCAAGTCAGCATGGAATACCTCATCGGTATCAGGCAACTCTTCGATTCGTTCTTCTAAATATATCTGAGGAATAATCGGTGTCATACTCCAAGACAACCAACCCGACCTTGCTAAAAGACGTGCCTGAATCTCAGTAAGAATCCCTGGAAAGTCATGATGACATTGTTCATCGCAATGACAAGAGTTTATTTGTCTACCTTGAAACAATCCTCTACCTTGGTTGAAAGCTTTGAACTCTATTAGGTGCCCATTTTTAAGATAAAGCTTTCTTGGTACCCGGTCTTGTCCATAAGTAATGTTTGCAATTTGATGCTCAGGTATAAATTGTTTCAAATTCTCCTCCCATAAGATATCTCTTACTTGCTCCCAACTTTCTATAGCTGCCCAGTGAACTCCTTTAGGTGCTGACCTGAAAGGATGTATGTCCAAAGCAAGTTGAGTCAAATCTATCATATTGCTATGCGTCTTTCCTGACTGATTACCACCAAAGAACCAACGTATGTCAGCTTGCGACATGTGAAAGTTTTGTTGCACATCGTCAAGAGGTTTATAGAGAGCTAGCTTTTCACCCATCCATTTTATTTCGGTAGTTGTTAGTTCAGCTATTGACATTAAGTCTCTTTTTCAAGTTGACCGAGTACATGATTCTTCGTAGTGACATTTGCACCATCTGTGTTCTTCATTGTCTTTGACATAAGTATTGTTTCAGTTCCTTCTTGTTTGTAGTCTACAACCCAAGGAGTCTCTGTAATGTCAATTACTTTATCTGCACGTTGAAGTTTCTGCATAGCATCCAATATTATTGGTGTTCCACGTACTGCCACACTTGATTCTTCCAAAACCTTCGCCGGATCGTACAAGCAACTATTGAGTTGAACAATCCCATCACCGACAGTCCATATATCTTGTGCAGCATTTCCATACGCAACAGCAGCATCTCCTACAGCCGTACTGAAAATTACATTATTAGCTAACACTTCTCCGTTGTTGCTAACATAAATACCAACGGCTTTACTTACATGTGGGTCTGTCACATTAGCCTCAAGGGTGCAATTATTCAATACAAGTTTTCCATCAGAACCAACAGAAACTGCATGTGTCGCAGTGAGAGATGCTGTACTGTTGTCTACTTGAAAATGACAATTATACGCTATTACATTAAAGCCATTCGCAACAATAGCACGTCGCGTATGGTCAAACGAACCACTTGCACGCAGCACACAATTAAAAAGCGTCACTAAACCTGCTGAACCTACTAAGCAAATTAGCGCATCATAATTTGATTCAATCAAGGAATCTCTTATTGTGATGTTTGCTGAAGATTCCTTAACCTGCAATCCATCAGTTGTACCACTCAGCCAACAACGCTCTATAAGAACATTGTCTTTAGCGGTAATATCATTTACAGCACCTCCCGAAGCTTTTATATTCTTTGTCGTTGTGTTATCAGCGTATGTTATACTTCCTATGATATTGACTGAATCAAACCCTCCAACTCCAATTAAAGTCTGTCCTGCTTGTAAAGCTATATCGGCAGTATACGTACCCGGATAAACATAAATGACGTCATCAACTCCTGCCAAGGATTCGACAACCGTCTTCAAATTATTATGAGCATCGCGAGTTAAATTATAAGGATATGAAGTTGGCTGTCCTGAACTGTCACCGCTACCATACTCCGAAGACACAAGCCATGTATGTTCTTGCGTTACAGTAAGCGTACGCAAAAGCACATCAAGAGTATCTTGCGAAGATTCAATGCTGTCCAGTTGACCGCCCTTCACACTTCTGTTCTCAATTGAAAATTTACTAAGAACAGCATTAACTGTTTTACC
>SDBU01009863.1_pt1 | contig 10657 bp, 16 predicted proteins | sample 2277071 | NCBI WGS metagenome assembly SDBU01 (sample SAMN10397929, study PRJNA504765) | marine sediment metagenome | isolation source: marine sediment core GS08_GC12, 126 cmbsf | place: Arctic Ocean: Gakkel Ridge, Loki's castle | collected 2008
CGCTCGCCCAGCCGCCGCATCATCAGTCCCAGCTCCTCGTCAGTCCAGTTGTCCCAGATGTACTCAGGCGCCAGGTGCCACTCGGACAGGATGAATTCGAAGACCTCGCCTACGTGGTCGGCGGCGTCTCCGGTATCGCCCGCGCCGTCGCCGATAAAGGGGAGACGAAAGCGTCGAACACCTCCAGGAAAGCGACGATGATCTCGCCGTCCGTCGCGGTCTCCTCGATCTCCGGGCGGGGCAGATCGCGGCCATACTCGAAGAAGGACTCGATGATCTCGTCCGTCTTGTCCGTGAAGAGCTCCGTCGTCGCTGCCTCGAGCGCCTCGGTATTGCTGCCGGCCGCCTTCGCGGCCGCCGACAGACGGGAGTACGACATCAGGAAGGCGATCAGCGGCATCGACTTCTTCCGCCACTCCCCCGAGTACTTGATCACCAGCGGGGCGATAGGATACTCGGTGCCGCCGAGCACCACGATGATCGGCTCTTTGCCCAGCTTCTGCATGTCGCTTCTGGTATCAGCCATGATAATCCGCTCCTTTCCCTCTGTCTCTGTCTAGTCTACGCGGCGTTGTCGACGACCGTGACGGCGGGCAGGCCGGTCGTCTTGAGCGCCTGGAAGGTCACGGGGAGGACCGTCTTCTCGCCCTTCTTGTAGGACTGCCCGACCGCGCCCATCGCCGTGCACTTCTGTATCTGGATGGCCCGCAGGAAGCCCTCCGGCGTCACGCCCTCGATCTTGAGATTCAGCGTCTTATTGACACCACTCCCGATCGTCAGGATATTGCCTGAGAGCACGGCGCCGGCCATGGCGAGGGTCATGTTGGCCAGCGTATTCTCCGCCATATTGCAGGTGACCTCGATCGTCTCCTTCGTGATGACTCGGCCGATAGGTACCGTCTCCTCCTCGACCTCGATATCGACCTCCTCTGCGGTATAGGTGAGGTTGACGCCGTCCTCCGTGTAGCCGATCTCTCTGTACGGGCTGGACAGCGACATCGCCGGGGCGGTGCCGCCCGGCTCGATGGTGTAGGCCACGTTGTTGACCACGATGCTGTCGACGTAGCAGGTCCGCTCCGGCGTGGTCTCCCACAACTCCAGACGGACACGTTCGAGTATCCAGTCCGAGGCGTTGGTGACGGCGCCCTCGCCGTTGACCGCGGCCTCCATGCCTGACAGCAGCGTCAGCGGGCCCCAGTTGAAGAAGGACGTGCCCGTCTCCCCGACGCCGCCGTATCCGCCGTTGTGCGTGGTGAGCAGGGCCAACTGCAGCCACGCGGCCGTACCGAGTGTGCCCTGGAGCGGCACGGCGGTAATCTCTACCCAGGCGTCACTGTTCGGGTCCTCGAAACGAAACTCGAACTGAGGCCAATTCGCCGTCAGCGCCTGGAGCCAGTGGTAGAAGCTGTACCAGCCCGCATCGAGATCAATGGCCGTCTGCCACGCGGCTAGCGTGATACCCGTCGGCGGCACCATCTGGAAATGCGTCGAGCCGGCATTGCCGGAGCCGCCCTTGTACAGCCGCACGGACTGGCTACCGGCGAACTCCCGGACGGTCGACCACTCGGCGATGGCGTCGTTTGGTTCCCTGACCGATAGGGTCGCCACCCCTACCAGCACGTTGGCGCTGTCTGGTGTCATGTCTACTTACCTCCTGGTGATTCGTCCACCCGTCTCAAATGCTCCTGGTAGCGGCTGTCGATCTCCTCAGCCGTCAACTCAGCCGTCAGCCGCGGCGTGGCGGGGCCCCGCCGTCGCCCACGGGCCGGCGCCGTCGGCTCGGCTGCATCGTCGGTGCCCGGCCCGGTTCTCTCGTCCTCATTCATCGCCCCTCCTATCCTGCCCGGATGACAAAGTCGAAGAAGGTCAGGACGCGGTAGTAGCCGACGATGTCCTGGTCGACCAGGTCCTGCCCCTGCGACTGCTCGATCGCGCTGTGTATCATATAGTCGGTGAGCCCGACCGTCACTGTCTGCCGTTGTATGCCCTGCAGGACGTCGGTCAGGGCGGAGTAGACCGCCCGGGCGCCCCGTGGGCCGGACAGCCCGCCCTCGATATCCAGGGCCCAGCAGTCGAACTGTACGGTGGGGCTGACGATGCTGGGGATATAGGGATCGCCGCTGCCGCCGACGGTGCGGAAGCCCAGCGCGGGCAGAGCCGCGCCCTCAGGCAGCGCCGGTACATAGATGCGGTCGCCGACGACGGCCGTCAGGACGGCCTGGCCCACCAGGTAGGCAACGATGATTGCGTTGGTATCCTCGTTAGCCACGTATCCTCTGCTCCATTCGGTCGATCATGGCATGTGCCGCCGGATATTGCCCGGCAGCTCCGGCAGGTGCCGCTCGGCCGACGGGCGGAAGTACGGCCGGGCGTCCATCTTGGCCGTCCCGGTCTCCAGCCAACCGCCGTAGCCGCTGGTGCTGAAGACCATACCAGCCATCCCGTCGACCGAGTAGTCGACCGACCGCGCGTTATTCCCCGTCAGCCAGGGGCTGTCGCGGACGACGTCGCGGGCGATATCGATGACCGTGTCCTTGACTCCAGCCCCGGAGGCCTTCTCGACCTGGCTGATGGCCCCGGGTACTCGGAGATTCATCTGGACGGCGACTGTGATCCGCACTACCGCACCGCCTTGAGGCCGACTTCCTTGTGGTGGCCTCCGGTGCCGTCCTGGCGGTCTATCACCATGACCACCTCATAGGTCATCCCGCTATGCACGATCTCGTCTCTCTCCGTCACGTCGACGTCCTCGAGGAACATCGTGTAGTCGGCGATCACGACCTCGGCGCCGACGACGACCTCGCGGCCCGCGCCGAAGGCGCTGCCGATCGGCCGGCTGCCGGGCGTCAGCCGGCAGGGCTGATCCGTCAGGTGGTCGGCCCAGGTCTTGACGGGTATGCCATAGGCATCAGCGGCGCCCTCCGTGTAGCGCCGGATCGTGCAGGTATCGATCAGCAGACTGGTGTAGCTCATGCCACCTCGTCAGGGTCGCCTATAGAGTCGAAGTCCGGCTCGGCGTGCGTCCAGTACGGTATCATGGCATCCTGGGCGGCGTACTTCTCGCCGAGCGCCGACCACTGGGCGGCCGTCTTGTTCGTGTAGGCGTAGTCGCCGATCTTCTCGCTTGCCAGCCCGCCGGCGGCCTTCGCCGCGCGGGACTCGCAGCCCTTGGCGGCCGCCATCAGGACGGAGCCGCCCAGCGTGAGGAAGAACTGTATCTCCTCGTCGCTGAAGGCGGCGTCGCTGGTCGGGTCGACATCGGTGTCGCTGATCAGTAGCCGGACCTGCCCGATCTCTGTCGTGATGTCATATGTGTACGTGGGGGCCATCACTCACTCCAGGGTGCCGGCCTGCCGACGGGGCGAAAGGAGCGGCCAAACTCCCCGCCGGCCGACCAGCATGTGCTAGACTTCCTGTATCTGCAGCCAGACATTCGCATTATCACCCCCGGATACGTCGCGGGCGCTTCCGCTAATCCGGGTGCCCCGGTTGAAGATGTGCTCGGTACCGCTAGGGGCTGCGGCCCCTTCCTTTCTATCACTGATGAACTGCACGATCTCGAAGAAGGTGGCGCCGCTGTCGTCACTGAATCGAACTTGGTACCACTCAATCGGGGCCGCATCGGGGTCGAGAACATAGCCGACGATCCTAAACGGATTGTCTCGGCCGGCGGCTGCTACTATCTCCGTGTCGGCCCCGTACACGCCAGCGGCGCCAGTAGCAAGCGTAACACCAACTAGATTAGCAGGCAGAATAGCTATATCAAACTGGCCCTTGACGCCTGACCAGTGACTATCCCCGATCTCGTCATCCACATTGCGGGTGCAGTTCCTGAACAGAATGTCGTCCCATGTGTGACCGTTGCCAGCGTCAATGTCTATCCCCAACGCACAATCATGGAAGTCGAGGTGATGGAATTCGTTGTCATCAGATAACCCATTGGTGATCTGAATGCCAGTCAAGCAATCATGCAACTGGAGATTCTCGAAGTGGTTGTGTACGGCGTTATCGAGTCGCAGCCCGGTAGTGTTCGCCACCGAGCCATGAACCTCAACGTCCTCGAGAACAGCGTGCTCAACACCCCCTGATAGTGTGATTGCCGTCATGGCCCCAGTCGCGTCCTCGCATTCCAACATGACCCGCCGCAGGCGAGGACTATCAGACGTGATAATGACGCCATCTATGGCAGTTGCACCCGGATTGATGGTGATGTCGGTGAGCGACACCCGACCAGTGAACCGCATCACAGCCGTTGCAGTTTCGTGCCCGTTCTGGATCAGGCCCCAACCTCGGTGTGAGCCTCTGATCTCAAGGTTCGCTGACCAGCTCGGGTTGCCGGTCATGTCGATGTCGTAGGTGGCTGGCGCGATCAATACCAGAGTGCAATCGTTAGCGTCAGTGCTCGCCGCATCGAATCCTGCCTGGGGTGTCTGGTAGGCCGTGGCCCAGGTCAGACCGTCCGTCCCATCACCATCCGGCGAGACACGAAGAGTAGCCTTGATAGCCCGCCCTAGTGATTGCGGGCCGATGTCGTCCCGCTGGCGTGTCCTGATTTGTACGAGCCGTTCGATTCTGTCTATCATGGGAACCACACCGCCTCGCGTTCATACACCTGGGCGAACTGCGCCGTCGTCCGTATCCCATCGAGTATCGTGCCGGCGGCGATCCGCGGCCGGTAGAGCGTGCCATCGAAGAAGTTGGCGTCCTTCGTGTACCGGCAGCCGATCACCAGGTCCTCATTGCCCGTCTCCGGGTCGATCATCACGTCGGACGTCGTCGGCACCAGCACCCCATTCCTGGTCATTGCCACACCGGCACCGACCCGCAGGATGCCGTACAACCAATCCGTGCCAGGCGTCCAGCCGGTCGAGAAGGCGCCGGTCCTGACGGTGGCCCCGCCGGCGTGGTGATGCCGTAGGGTGAGATAGTCAAGGCCGGCTGCCCGCGTCAGGTACAGCTCCCACCCGCTGACGCTCAACTCATACCTGGCAATCACGATCTGGGAGGTCTCGTTGATCGTCCAATTCAGCCACCCCCAGAGGGAGTAGTTCTCGCTGGTGAAGTCCAGGTCGGCACAGTCTGCCCCCTCGCACTGCAGATACTCGTCGGCAGGATTGCCGGCCAGGTCCAGCACGCCTAGCCCGCTGGCTTCGGCGGCCCAGGTCGGTGTATTGACCAGCGTCATCGGATGGTGAGGCTTGGCCACGTCCTGCGTGATGATCCCCACGCCCTCACGGAACGGCAGATCCAGCAGCACGTCGTCACGAGGACTGACCAGGCTATCGTAGTGGGATACCGGCGTCACGGTGTCTCCTCGTAGAAGGCCTCCCAGAGATAGTCGCGGTTGGTCCCGGCCGTCTTCTCCAGCGTCACGCGGACGCCGAACCTCGTGGGCAGAAGCTCGATGTTGATTAGCGCCACTGTCGGGACCCCGATATACGTGTTGCCGTCGTCCTGCAGCCAGCCGCCGCCGTCCGCGATCCGGTAGTACGTCCGCAGCACGACCGTCTCGGTGGCCTCGTGGTCGGTGAAGTCGATCTTGACACAGATCGGCTTGTACACGCCGGCTGGGGCATTGTTGATGTAGACGTCCTGCTCGTTGCCGTCGGCGGTCAGCGTGCCGCCCGTCTCGGTCAGCACCGGCGTGGCGTCAGTGACGACTCGGATAGCGTCGACCACGGCGTCGATTATACCGACCTCGTTGTCGATGATGACCAGGGCCGCCGCTATCAGAATCAGATCGTCGTCCAGATCGGCAATGGCGGCGACCAGTGCCGTGTCGTCATAGACGTTGCTGACGCCGTCGCCCGTCATGGCCGTGTGCCCTCCTCGATCGCCAGCGTGGCCTCGCCATCGGCGCATATCGCGTCGATCTCGCCCTCCCACATATTGTCGACCCCGATATGGTAGCTGCTGCCCCTCGCGATCAGGGCTATCCCCTGGCCCATGACAGCGTCGGCGCCGCGCTCCAGGTAGATCGCCTGGCTCGGATCAGACGTGTTGGTGATGTCGCACTCGCCCCGGTGGCCGTTGGCTGCCAGCACCTCGCCGCTGGCAGCGCCGACGGTTACAGGCCCGGTGCCCTCGGACGATACGATGGGCCGTATCAGCGGATTAGTGGTCATCGTTCTCAAGCGTCAGGACGACTTCGTCTGACGTGATCTTGATCTTCTGGTCGCCGTTGTCAATCTCGACCGGGAGGCCCAGCGCCCGCTCGGCCCTGTCCCCCTGCCGTACCAGTGGCTTCAGCGCCGCCCACTGCGCCCGCGTCAGCTTGATCTCCATCCGTCCTCCCTATTCCGCCATGACCGTCAGGTCGGCCAGGAGCGTCGCGTCGAAGTCGATGTAGAGTCCGTTACTCAGCCGGCTATTGTACTCGGCCCCGTACGGCTGCACCGAAATGGATGTGGTCGGGTCCAGATGGAGCACGGCGATGATCGCGCCAGTCGCCGTCAAGCTGTCGTAGATGGTCGCATCCCCGGCTGTGGCCAGGCCGTTGACGACGATGCGTTTCAGGATGCCCGGCCCGGCGAGCACCTGGAGATCACCCGTCACGTGATAGTAGGGGGACCCGAACTCCTCTGCCATGTTCTTCCTCCTTGGGCCGCCTGGGGCGGGCAGGGCGACGGCGGCCCTCGTCCCCCTGCCCGTAGTCAGGCTGTCCAAGCGACTAGGTTATGTAGCCGCCCATGTAGGTCCCGCGCCAGTCGCGCTTGGCCCCGCCGAAGACGTGGCGGACGCGGTAGAAGACGTTGTCGGTGGCGAAGTCGCCGTCGAAGGGGCTGATCGGCCCGCCGCCGACCGATACCTTGTCGCTGTTCTTCATCGCGATCTCGGGATTCTCGTGCCCGCTCAGGTGCGCCGCCTCGAGGGCGACGATGTCGGCCGGGTCCGAGAAGAGATACCACTGTGTGTCCTGATCGTTGGCACCGGCATTGACGACCGGCAGGTACTTGTCGACGATCAGGATCAGGCCCTTGTCGGCAATGACGTTCCGCGTGGGAACCGCCACGTCGGGCGCCCCGGCGATCGTCGTCGCGCCGGCGAGCCACATCTTGTTGGCGCTGGTCAGGATCTGGAGTGCGGTAAACTCCAGGGCCGGCCCCACGACCAGGTACTTCGGCGTCGCCATGATGGGCTCACCGCCGATGTCGGTGCGTGTATTCATGTTCTGCACGCCGATCTCGAGGTTGGCGATCGTCAGGAGCCCGGTGCCGCTGGCCACGCAGTTGATGCCGACGGCGTACAGGTTCCCCCCCGCGCCCTCGACGTGCGCCCCGACGTCGCTGGCGTAGAGCGCCGTGATGATGCGGTGCTCGGTCCGCTCGGCCGCCCGGCCGAAGCGCTCCGGGGTGTCCCGCAGGGCGCCCAGGTCGTCGTTGATCATGGACTCCCACGAGATGTCGAACTGCCGGCCGCGCTTGGTGACGGCGATCGTGTAGCGTAGCTCGCTACGCGGGCTGGCCAGGTACTCGCCCTTCTCCGTGACGTCCGGCAGCAGGTTGTCCCCGCCATAGGTGGAGAAGCGGTAGGCATCCCGGAAGTCCCGGACGGTCGACAGCTTGGTGAAGGGGCGCCAGGCGGCCTCGACGCCCTTGTAGGCGGCGAGCAGTTGGCGGTCGAGGACGTCGCCGAACATGAGGGGGAAGTCCGATGTCGTCAGCGCCTCCTCGATCATCATGGCGCGCCGGGCCGGCCCGATCCGCTGGCCCTGGTACATGCTGTTGTAGACCAGGTCCTGGACGGCCGCCCGCTGGGCCTCGGTGACCCTGACGCCCCGCTCCCCGGCGGTCAGGAAGCCCGCGGCTTCCTTCATAGTCTCCTCAAACAGGTATTCGTCAGGCATTGTTGGTATGCCTCCTTGCTTCGTTCTAGGCCACCGTGATGAAGCGCTCCAGCGCCATCATGGCGGCGGGCGAGACCTCGGCCGTTTCGGGGATAGCCACCGGCTTCAGCACTATCTCGACCTCCAGCTTGAGGAGTTCCCCTAGCTCGTCGCAGTACCTGGTGAAGCCTTCGGAGTCCGGCCGTACCTCGATCCTGGCGGGGTTGCCCTTGCTGGGACTCCCGTACGTCTTGATGAGGCCGTTCCGTACCTCCTGGACGGGGATCAGCACCTCGTCCAGCTTCTTCGCCAAGTACAGCAACGCCAAAGCGGTGCGGACGGGGAACTTCTGTCTGATCAGCTCCTCCAGTGGTTCCTTCGCATTCAGGATCTCGCCGTTGTTGAGTCTCATAGTCCCCTCGCTCCTTTCGATTCGATGCCGAGGCCTATGCCTCGTACAGCCTGATCACCCGGTCAACGCCGTCGCCTGCCAGCCGCACCCTGATGGAGTAGTCGGCGTCGGCGTCGTTGTTGGTCTCCGCCTCGAGGATCATGGTATTGCCCTCGCCGCCCGCGGCCCCGGTAAAGGTCATGAAGTACTCGGCGCCGGCAGCCGTGACAGGCCCGTCGTACCGCAGAAGCGAGACGTAGCCAAAGCCGCCGGAGGTCTCGAAGTCGATGCCGACCGGCGTGTCCACGTTGAGGGAGTTGATCAGGATGGCCGCCAGGACGTTCGCCGACTCCGTGACGATGTGGATGCCGTAGTCGGGGTATGACGTCCCACCGCCGCCCTGGTAGATGTAGATGCCGGCGGTGCGCCCGCCATTGTCAGTCAGGACGCCGTTCATCCCCACGTACATGCCACAGATCGAGCCCGTGGTGATGGTGGAGGTCGCGGTCTGGCCGATGCTGACGTCGAGCGCCTTGATCCGGTCCGCCAGTGTCAGGGCGAAGCCCGCATTGTCCAGCGTGGCGGAGAACATGCCGCCGACGACCATATTGGCGATATGGGCGCCCGGCGTGTCCATCACCAGGTCGGTCCGGCCACGGATGGCGTACATGTCCTGGACATCGTCCTGGGCGGTGATGCGGGAGTAGATCAGGCCCTGGATGCCGCCGGCCGGGGTAGCTGCCAAGGCGGTAGCCCGCATGAAGAGACCGGAGATGTAGTCGGTCATGATGCCGACGGTCATCTCCATCGACTCGACGTTGCTTTCGTCCGTGCCCCACACGATAGGCACGGCGTTGGTGCCCCTCACGTGGTCGATCGACTTCCGGCCGAAGCCGCTCGTCAAAGGACTGTCGAAGTGGACCTTGACGGCGATGACGGCCGTGGCCGCCGCCGCTACCTGGCCGAGCGCGTAGCCGAAGGGGATCTGGGTGACGGCGTTGCTGATCTTGCTCAGGACGCCCGTCAGGACGTTGATGTAGATGCGGTCTCCGCCCGTGACGAGGCTACCGCCGTCGTCGTTGTTCGCGACGACGCTCAGATCCCAGATGCCCTCGGTATCGATCGCGATCAGCGTGGTACCGGTCCCGGTCTTGAGGCAGACGCCCACGCCGATGTTGCCCGCTATGATGCCGAAGACGCAGGGCAAGCCCTTCGTGGCAACGCCCGACCCGGCGGACGTCAGCAGTTCCGCGGCGGTAAGGGTGACGTGCCGGCCCGCGTAGGTCGAGCTGACCTCGCCTCCCGCCACACCTTCGGCGGGGTAACCTCCGAATGCCTGTGTAGGAGTCATTGTGCATTACCTCTCTTGTGTCGTTCCCCGCTCCTTTGCAGTCTGGGCGCTATCGACCGTCGACAGCGATATTGAGCTGCTTGTCCGACCAGTCCGGGTATGTCCGCTGTAGCGCCTCCCGGTAGGCCGTCTTGCCGGCCTTGGTGTCCTCGGTCCGCTCGCCGCCAGGGCCGCCCAGACCCTTGATCTTGCCCTTGTCCGTCAGGACGGCGACGTACTGGACCTCGGCCTCGATCGCCGCGTCGACGCCGTCCGTCGACTCGGCATCGGCAAAGCGCTCGACCAGCCGCGCCCTGGCAGCGGGGGGCAGGTCGGCCGCGTCCACCGCCGTCTTCACGGCCTCGGTGGTCTCGGCTATCCGTTCCTTCCTGGCTGCCTCGTCGATGGTGGCCGTCAGTGTCCTGTTCGTCGTGGTCAGCGTGGCGACCTGGCCCTCCAGGTCTGCCCTAGTAGCCGTGTTCTCCATGGCTTCCTTGACCTCCTCCTTGACCGATTCCCGTATGTCGCTCTCGATGATCTCCACCAGGTCGGGGCGCACCTCGCGTAGCGTCGCGACGTCTATCAGCTCGGCGTCGAGCCCTACGGCCCCCGCGCCCTCATGTAGACCCGCTTGCCCACCGGCGCCCGCCTCGGTGACGAAATCGACCGACTGGAATGTACTCTCGACCAGACCCTCCACCAGGAAGGTCTTGACGCCCTCGATCACCTGGACGACACCGCGCCCGATGGCGTTGATACTGACACCCAGGCCGGCCAGGTCGCCCTGCTCGGCCAGCGACTTGATCTTCTCCTTCAGCCAGCCCTCATGTATGTGGGCGATCCCGACGGCGTTCCCCTCCTTCGACACGCTGGTGCCGTGGAGAGTCGCGACCCAGTCGCGTATTCCCCGCTCGGGCTTCGCCTCCTCCTCGGCCTCGGTGGCATGGTCGGCATACATCTTGGCGCCCTCGAATATCTTGGCGGCGTCGGTGATGGCGGCCTCGCTGTAGAAACGATCCTTGCCGAAGTTGAAACCGGGCTCGATAATGCGAACGGGTATCCGTCCCTCGGCCAGCGCCTGTTTGCTGACCTCACCGATCTTGATGATCGT
>SDBU01009864.1_pt1 | contig 10657 bp, 9 predicted proteins | sample 2277071 | NCBI WGS metagenome assembly SDBU01 (sample SAMN10397929, study PRJNA504765) | marine sediment metagenome | isolation source: marine sediment core GS08_GC12, 126 cmbsf | place: Arctic Ocean: Gakkel Ridge, Loki's castle | collected 2008
CGCATCGCCACGGCCACGGCGATCGGATTGAACGGTTCGGCGCGCACCCCGTCCGGCTGGGCCTTGGTCACGAACCCCATCTGCGCCTGCATGCGCTGACCCCTTGTGATGAAATAGCTTTGGCCAGCGGTGACCCTCCGCAGAACAAATCAGGCAATCCACGCCGCCTGCGCTATCTTATCCAAAGCCGGCTGGGGGAGAACATGGAGAGCCAGTTTGTCACGGTGCTGGAGCCTTATGACAAAACACCGTTTATTCGGCAAGTACGGAAGCTCAAAGTTGAACATGAAGCTGACCGCAATTCTGTGACGGCAATATCCGTTGAGTTGGAAAATGGGACGACCGATATCTTGATAAACTGCGAAGAGCCGGCCCAAGTTAAAATAGGCAATGACATCGAATTCGATGGGCAATTTGGGCTGGTACGGTTTGTGGAGGGCGAAGTAAAGTGCATGCGAATGAGCAATTCCCGGCGGCTGAAAGTCAAAGACCTTGAGCTAACCAGTAAGGCAGCCGCGTATAAAGGTAAAGTGACAAAAGTAGACGTGAGCAACCCAGAGAAAAACCTGGTGTTCCTAGAACCTGCTTTGCCACAAGATGCTCAACTTGTTAGGCAAACTATCCACTTTCAGAATAACTTGCCTATGGATACAAGCTACGAGATTAAGGCTGTGGGTGAGGACTGGATTTCAACGGGGGATATCACCATTGTGGCCGGTTTTAAGAATCCGGCGGATTTCGATTCCGGCTATAAATACTTGGTGAACGTAGGCGATGAATATATTGTGCCGACATTTGTAGGTCTGGATAGGTGAGTGGATTGACGATTGATGATTGTCGATTGGTTGCGAGTATGCGAAGCAATCTACCCCACGCGATGAGCAAAGCGAATCGGCTATTCCCCCCTTTGGAAAGGGGGTAGGGGGATTTATAGCGGTAGTTCATGGTTTCGATACGTCGCTTCACTCCTACTCAACCCAAGCCTCAACCCAAGCCTTAATCCGGCGGAACTTGACTTTTCGATGAACGAAGTGAACCCCGTTGCACGGGATGGCTCTTTCTTAACTGCCACGAAAGGTTATCGTGACTGGCTTTGCGCATCGGCTTACGGGAAAGTGGAAAGTAGTAGGAAAAGGTACCACGTCTTTTACTTTCCCCTTTCGCCTTTCCCCTTTCCGAGAGGGGGACTTCTGCTTAAGAACATTAAAATGTTTTTTTGACCATCCCCCATGTGAGCACTAACTTGCCCGCAGAAGATACTGCCGACGGTTTCACCTTGTCTCCTGTGATTTCGACATAGTCTACCGCAAGCGTCCCAAAGTAGTGGGAGGTGTATGTATCCGGGGTGGCGTGAAAGTATCGGGGAACATTCGCTGCATCCGAGTCACCCATCTCTTTTCCATCAAAAAAATATGTCACTTTTCCCCCTTTAAGGACAAATTTCCAAACATGAGGCTCTGCTGGGAAATTAAACTGCTCTCCAGCTTTTGGAAATCCGTTTTGTCCCGGATGGTCATCGACAAACGGGGTGGCTGCCGTCGGAGCAACATTAAAATGTGCTAACCAATGTACCCAAAAATCTGGGGAAGGTTCCGGAGCGAATATTCCATCTGTGAATCCCACAGTCCCAAGAGTCCCCGGGTCTATCTCTGATGGGTCCATTTTACACTCTACTGTGACATCCCCTTCGAGTTCTTGCTTAAAATAGAGGATAACCCCATCCGGCACCCCCGGAGATTCTAAGAGGAGTTGCCCATCTTTAATAGAATGTCCTCCTTTACCTGCTTTAGTAATCTCCCACACATCAGTATTGAGGGAAGCAGAATCGAAATCGTCTCGGAACGTCCCGGCGTGAGATAAGAGGACGTTGAAAACCCCCAATACAAAAAAGATGAAAAATAATTGTAATAGCTTGGTGTATCTGATTTTTTTCATGATGCAAACCTCCTTTTTTTATCTGATTTTTGGAAATCTAAAACCTTCACCTACTCAACTTTTTCTGAACCGCAGAGACGCCCGCAGCGGAGCGGAGGGGCGAAGCGATCCTTTCAGAGTACGCAAAGGATACGCAAAGATTTTCTCCTTTTTTTCTTTGCGAGATTGCTTCGTTCCTCGCAACGGCGTCTCTGCGTTCTTTGCGTCTTTGCGGTAAAAAATGGCAGATTTTTTGTCAAGTGCGCGTTAGCCATCCCGAGAATCGGGGAAAACGTCTTAAAATCCCATCAATACTGAATCCTGCTTGCAACGCTCTCTTCCCCAAGCTCAACACTGTGCCACCTAGCCAGGAAGTGTGGTTTCCCAGAGGGTCATAATCGAAGAGTTCATGCAAAGGCACGTCCTGTGGCATCCCCTGTTCCTTCCAACCCCCCTCCCAAACCCTCCCTCATTATTTTGACAGTAGAATCCGAATTCGCGTTTGAATAAGGGGATGCCGGGTGTGATAGAGTAGGTATCCCGCAGCTTTTGTACCGATTCACATATCTTTTCGCGCGGCACCATTGCATGGACGCCATCTTGGAGTTTGTCTGTTGTCATTTGACATCTCCTAGTCACAGTAGAGACTGCGGCTGACCGGTTTTTATCGATTCAATCGCTTTGATGCCAAGGGTTGTTGCGAGTACAGCGTCGCTAATCATTGCTGCGTTGGTTGGCTCCATATCTTTACCGACCCAATCTATCAACGCGCGCATTTCCTGTGGATAACCATGAGCGACAAGGCTATCTTCGCAACCTGGCAAATCTGACATAGTCAACCGCTCCGGTTCTGCGCCCCACAAGCGAACTTCTGGCTCACCGTGTAAATTGAACAAAGCCGCAGTGACATTTCCCGCGAATACTTGATATCCTGATTTACCCAGCAACGCAGGCTTGCCAAAATCGCCGATGGTAACGTTAGCGACTGAGTCGTTGGCAAAGCGCAGTGTGCAAGCCACTGTGTCGGTAATCGGCAGCGTTGGATGATGGAAGTTTCCACCTCCAGCGTAGATAGATACCGGCTCGGAATCATTGAGAAAACAGGTTGCATCGAAGCAATGGCAACCCTGACTGAGCACATTGCCGCCGCCTTCAACCGGGTCGTTTGCCCAACTACTTTCACCCCACTTAGGGTCAATTATATGCGCAATTGTCACCCATGGTTGGGGCACAACTTCCTTCAGCTTGAGCAGGAACGGCGAGAAGCGAACCTGAAAACCCCCCATGAACTTAATGCCTGCGGCCTCGACTGCTGAAGCGACATTTTCACAATCCTCTATTGTCAGCGCCAGCGGCTTCTCACAAAAGACATTTTTGCCCGCCTGCGCCGCTGCTATGGACATAGGCGCATGCAAATGATGATGAGTACATATAAGCACTACATCTACGCTTTTATCATTTAACACTTTCTCAAAATCTGAAGCGACAGACTCAGCATTAACCTCTTTTTGTAATGCTAACGCTGCTTCTTCGCGTACATCAACCAAATAGCGTAGATGTACATCTTCAAATTCTGCCAGATTTCGGGCGTGGGTTCTGCCCATTCCACCACAACCTACAATAGCAACACCAACTTTATCTGCCATGATTTCCTCCTAAAAAAAGGTTACTGGGTTTTCAAATGCGCCCAGGTAGTAGCTAGCTAGTTAAGCTAAAGCGATTGCATTAGCGTTTTTTGTCAAACCACTGGTCAGAGCTTCCTTTATATTCCATCAGTTCAATAACTGCGCCATCCTGCGACTGGTAGAAACCGACCCGGACAAAACCTCCAACCTCAAACGGCTCAAGCAACACTTTCATGTCCTTGGCTGTCTCTTCGAGGTTCTTTACCCGATAAGCCACATGAGGACACTCTCGAACTGGACCAGTTACAGGACTGTCCGGTTCGTAGCGCAGCCATTCTACATTATATGGGTGTACCTTGGGGTCCGTTACCCAAACGCGTGTGGACTCCACAAAATTCTCTTCGGCCTTTGGCTGGTCTGTTATCATTCCTACATGGTCAAACTCCATTGTTCTCCTCCATTTCAAACTGGTGAATTGCACCAGTTAAATATTATTAATGCAAATATTTTGGTCAAATCCACCAGGTCTTTAATGTAAATAAATTCATTAGGTGCGTGGGCGTTTCCACCCCTGGGACCAAAGCAAACAACAGGCGTATTGCCAAATTTGTTAAACATAAAAGCATCACAGGGGAAAGGCGCTCCTTTTACATCCCCTTCTTTTCCGGTGATTTGGCGAAACGAATCTTTAATTTCTCTTAAAATGGGATGGGAAATACTAATCTCCGTCGGCTCGACGTAACGAAACCGCTTCTCATAATTAGGCGGATTCTTTTTCAGTTCAGCATTACTTTCAATCAGTGAATCCATGAAACTGAAAAACTCCTTATCAACCTGTTCTTCTGTAGTCGGAGGAAAGGTTTGAATGCCTACCAGCAGCCAGCAATCAATTGGTATACCCAAAGCGCCATGTTCCTCAACTTCCCCCGCTTTCAGTTTCTTGATAATCACAGGTAAGGGATTCGGTACATTTTCATACAGTGGATGGATTTTAGCGTTTTCTAGCCGCGTCTTTTCAAAACGCCTCAACCCTTTAATAATAGGAGCCATCCCATAAACAGGGTTTATCCACTCCCCAGAAGTATATGGCATACCGGCGTTGCCCTGAATCGTAATCTTGAAATTCTGGTCGCCGCGGGTGGCGGGGCAAACGACCATTTCCGTTGGTTCGGGGACAATGGCGGCATCCGCCTTATAACCTCTTAAAATTGTTGCTAAGGTACCATTCGCGCCGCCATATTCCTCATCCACCACACTCTCCAATATAACATCGCCTTTCAACTTGATACCCAATTCTTTTAGAAATTTTACTGCCATAAAACCAGCAGCAAGCCCACCCTTCATATCGAAAGTACCGCGTCCGTAAATTCTACCCTCCGAAACCTCTCCGCTAAAGGGGCCATATTTCCCCCAGGGCATCGGCTCTTGGGGAGAGGTATCAATATGTCCAGAGATTATCAATGATTTTCCGCCGCCTTCTCCTTTCCACACGCCTACAACATTCGGACGATTCTCATAATTTCTACCTGCCAAAAAAGCAGGATGCTCTGTTACCCCTTCTACATCCGTGGGGAGGAAAGAATCTATTTCCAACCCAACGTTTTTTAGAAAATCGATTAAATATTCCTGGCATTCCTTTTCAAATCCAAAAGGCGGTTTGTTTTCAGAAGGAATCTGGATAAGCCGTTGAGTAAATTGAACAATCTCCTCGGAAGACCGGTCAATCTGCTTCAGCGCATCTTCTATCATAAGTATCTCCTCCAGGATTTTTATTTTGTGATTATCTCCCTTTTGTACGTTGTTAGTTCTTTAACACCTGTTTCTGTTACTAAAATACCGTCTTCGTACCTGAGTCCTGCTTCTCCATCAGAAAGCCAGATGTCAACATTAAAGACCATGTTCGGCTGAATTGTTATGCCAGTTTTATCATCCAACCATGGTCCTTCACATTCCTGCATTCCTGTGCCGTGTGCCGGCCCATAGAGCGCGAACTCACCGTATCCGTATTTATCTAGTATATCCTTAAATATCTTGTAGACCTCCACCGCCTTCACCCCCGGCCCTATATTCTCAATGGCTTTTTCCTCAGCTTCAAGCCCAACTTCCATCAACTTTTTGATTTTATCCGGCGGCGAACCAATTACAAACGGACGGCACATATTGCCACAATATCCCTTATACTTTGCTCCCAATGATAACTGCACTAATTCATTCTTGCCAATTTTTCTATCTGTAGAACGGCAAAGGCTCAATTTGGTATTGGGTCCCGAACAAACCCAAATTGGATAGGAAGTGCCTTCGGCTCCCAACGAATACATGACACTTCTAGCCTTGGCTTCAATCTCCCATTCCATCCTTCCTTCTTCTGCATAATCCAAAGCGGCCTTCGTGGCTTCTTCTGTAATTCTGTAGGCTTCCTCCAAGACTTTTATCTCATTTTCGCTCTTGATGCTTCTGACCTTTAGAAGGACCTCATCAGCCGGCAAAATTTCGGCTCCGCCGACTCCCTCTCTGAGATTCTCAAAGATAGGATGGGGAAAAATATTTGACCCCGCAACGCCTATCCTTGAAATCTTGCGGCCTTTGAAAAGTTCTGTTACCACGGACGAAAAATCAATTTCATTGACCTTCGGAACCCATTCAGGCGCTGATGTTTCAACAAACATCGGATGGACTCTAATATCCTCTATCTGCGAAAAACGTTCAGCGAATTCCAGCGATTCAGGTCCGCCGGTGAGAAGAACAGCCTCTCCCTCAACAGGAATAGCCACGCCAGCAAAATCGAAAAAGGGGGCAAAATCCGCCAGATAGCGCGCATTCGCTGACTCGCACTCACAGGAATAAGTCACAAGTAAATCCAGATTTCTCTCTTTCATTTCCTGTTGTACTTTGCCAATTCTTTCCAAATACTCTTTTTTAGGTATCATGTTCTTCCTCCTTGTATTTTGTGAACAGTAGGTTGGTTTGAGGAACGAACCCCAACGAAACACCAGATATTCACCTGTTCGGTTTCACTTTCGTTCAACCCAACCTACTAATCGTATCGCGAGCAATCGCACTCACTAGACTCGCACGACCTGCTCCTTTGCTGCTGAATCTTCAGCAGCCAGGCAAGCTCGCACCGCTTCCATAGATTCTTCGGGCGTGATGACGCTCGGCTTCTTCCCATCCAAAACACAGTTGGCAAAGTAAGCAAGCTCTTCCCTAAGCGCTCCTGAACGCACACCATGCAGCATTGGCCAATAGGTTGTATCTAGTGACCGCCAGCCGTCCTTATCGCAAACCGAAAAGTTTGGATAGGTGTCGTGAATGTGTATTGACCCTTCAGTGCCAATGATTTCCATCCGCTCGTCGATTTGAAATGAAGTCTTTTCAGGGAGAAACCAGATGTTTTCACACACGCCAATGGCACCTGTGTTGAAACGATACATTGTCCAACCGATATCTGGATAACGCAGATTACGTACAGATAGAGTCTGTGCGTAAGCAGTCTCAACCTTAGCGCCCGAATACCACAGCATCAAGTCTGTATCATGGACTCCATCTCCGATGATTGGCCCAATCTTATTAAGAACCCCTTCGCCAACAGAAGCTGGAATATTGCGGCGAGCATACATAGAGACAATCTTGCCAATCTTGCCCGTCTCAATCTCTTGCTTTGCCGCTGCATAGCGGGGATTGAATCGGCAGATATGTCCTACCATGAAGCACTTATCGGATGCGTTTGCAGCACGAACCATAGCCTCACAGTCGGAAACGGTGGAAGCCATCGGCTTTTCAACGAAAACGTGTTTTCCCGCCGCAAGCGCAGCCAGCGTCGGGGCTGTATGCTGGTCCCACATCGTAACAACATTTACCGCTTCAATGTCAGGGTTAGCCAGCAACTCGTTATAGTTGGTGTAAGCATGCGGCACATTAAATTGTTGCGTCAATTCCTGTAATCGTGATTCAGTACGTGTGCATAAGGCGAACAATTCAACCTGTGGAATACCAGAAAGCACCTCGCAGTGCTTCTCACCGAACCATCCTAAACCAATAACGCCAAACTTTACCTTTCTCATAGTTTGTTTTCTCCTTTCCTCAAAGGTGAGGTACCCGCTTTTATTCTTCATAGTCTTGCGAAAATCAAGCGGATAATTACTGCTTGAAAGATTGTAAGATGCGAGTGGTCGCCGATGCTTATTTTTTTAAAGCTCCTTTCATTGTAGCTGAAAGACAAAATTCATCTCATCAGTCGTCTGCGCAAAGATGCTGTTGGTTGGGATGATGCTCCACCTTATTCAGGTAGAGGACGTCCCAGAAAACGAGGTAAGAAATGGACATTAGCTGACTTGCTTTCTGCTTACACACCATCCTCAATGACAGTTGAAATATATGGCAAAGTCCATCAATTACACTGGAAATTTCCGTTAGGTATTTTTCAATATTAAACTTTAGCCACGAAAGAAAGCTTTACATTTCGAATTCCGCAAATCCAGTCGCCTACCGTCCCTCCGGGCTTACGCCCGTAGGGCAGGAAGCCACCAGGGGGGAGAACATATGCTTTTCCCAATTCGTAATTCGTAACTCGCCTGTCTGCCTCCCGCCTGCCTCCCGCCTGCCTCCCGCCTGCCTTCGGCGCGGGCAGGTCGTCACAGGCAGGTAATTCGTAATTCACATAAGGGATTTCTTATTGGGCTTTGATGCTTGACCAGGTGGTGGCGAGTCTGCCTGAAGGGAAAACGGCAGTTATGCCCGTTGCTTTCTCTAGCCCATTGGTCATAATGTTTTTAATATCATCTTCGGTTAGAGCAACATTGAAGATGGCAACCTCATCCATTACCCCTTGGAAAAGATAACCCTTTTTTCCATTTTGCCTCGTGCCGAAATTTATTTCTTGTGCGTCTTGTTTTAAATTCCCTGAACTGCCATTTTGTGCATCCACAATGTTGTCTATCTGAAGTTGTTGTCCAACACCATCTTTGTATATCCCGGCAACATGATACCAAATGTTATTCTTCAGTTTCGTCGGACCGGCGTTGTTAGTCCATGCTCCACCTATGTTGGCACAGAAGTTCAGATTTGCGTTGGTTAACTCAAAACGGAGGTTCCACTGACCTTCCACGGTCCCCAAATCATCCTTTGTCACAATCATTTGATATCTTTTGGTAACATCTGAACTGTTTATCCATGCCATTACTGTAATCTCTTTCTTAGGATTTAGACTATCAGAATTTGGCACTTTGACATAGTCGTCCACACCATCAAATGTCAACCCTTTGCTAAATTTGCCCTCTGCCCTTTTAGCATTGCCAAGTACCTCACCATGATTTCCGTTTCCGGACGAATCTTTGATTATATTGCCTGCCCCCTCTTCGAAAAGCCACATTCCCACAACAGTTTTGGGGTCAATTTTGGCAGAACTTTGTTCTGGAAATATACTGATTAAAATCAAACTGATACATACCGGGATTAACTTTGTCATCGCGGTTTTCATCTTTCATTAACCTCCTCATTGCTTTTGACGCTGTTCTGAAACTCATCAGGGATGTGAGCAACGAACACATACCGAAGCGGCGCCGGATTGAGGCTTGGGTTGAGTAGGCGACTTGGGTTGAGTAGGAGCGAAGCGACGTATCGAAACCAGTATCGAAACCACCGTAGCGTATCGAAATCATCGAAATCTTTAGACGCTTGCGACTTCGACTTCGGCTTCGCTTGCCTTCGTTTTTTCCGTTTTCCATATTCTGTTTTCTGTTTTCCGTTTTTAATGGGCTTTGATTGCGCCCCATGCGGAAGGCGTGCGCTCTTTCAGGCGCATCGCACCACGCTGTTGAAGCCAGTTTACTTCCCTGGCCTAAACTCTACCGTTATTCCTTCCGATGGCCAAGTGGTACAAGTAGATTAACTTGCAACTGGTCTCAATGTCACCTGCCGCAAAAGGCTTCATCAATCTGTCATCGAAAATCGCTTGAGGGAAAGCCTCGCGAAGTTTCGTAACAACGGCGCTGAAGTTAGCGAAAGCGGAAAAAGCCATACTCTCACCTAAGAATGAGTAGTCCATTCCATTCCCGATTATTTCCACGCTGGCGTTGGACGATTCCCTGTCGTATATCCTTGCAAAACGCTCAGACTGAAGCGTAGTATCAGTCGTCTTTTCTTTGGTTATGCGCCAAGTTGGAATACGCCCAAATATCGGAAAATAACTGTGACCTAACTTCACCTCAGTTTTGGTCGTCTTAGTCTCCACATAACTTCGTATCTTTCCACTGAGGAGCAATATGACATTGCTTGATTCCAACATCCTTGTCTGGCCGCCCCTGTCACAGAACAACACTCCCGCTTCTTTAAATTGCAGTGTGTGTGCCCTGAAGCATTGTGCAGGGCTGTGAAGCTCTGAATCTTTGCAAACAAAGGTCACCAGGCCCAGGTCTATCAAACTCTGAGATATTGATTGTGCCGTTTCCATGTTTTCATAGTGGGCAATGGTCTTGGGAAGTTGTCCTGCCAAGAGAATACGCGTATCATAGGCACCTTTCCCGATAATACCTGCCACGTCCCTTACAAGATTTGCATCAAGTGTATCCGGAGGAGCTATTGCGACGTGTACAATATCATGACTAACCATCGGGTCACCTCCCTAACTAAAAGGAGTGTTGTAGCCCAAATTTCTAATTTGGCAGTTGGCAGGCCAAGATAGAATCTTGGGTTACTTTCCGAGAGAACTCAAAAGTGATAAAAAAGAACCGGGCGTTCCCAGACACTCAACGATAGACAGCCTGAATCATAGCCCGAATATATCCCACAGCAAAGGCACGGCCAGCCCAACCGGCCTTCTCTTGTGGCAAGCCAGGGGTGTGGTCCATCATAAAGGGGCCCTGAAACCCGACCTCGCGATAAGTTTGCATCGCGCGGAACATATCCACATCCCCCTCGTCAAGGAATACCTCCTGGAATTTACGGGGAGTGCCGCGGATGTTGCGGAAGTGGACATAAAGAATCTTGTTTTGCGACCCAATCTTGCGGATGGCTTCATATACATCAACCCCCATTTCAGCCACGCAACCCTGGCAAAACAGCATTCCATTACAGTCGCTTTTGACTAAGTCGAATATCTGTTGATAATTTTCCAGCGTAGA
>SDBU01009865.1_pt1 | contig 10657 bp, 7 predicted proteins | sample 2277071 | NCBI WGS metagenome assembly SDBU01 (sample SAMN10397929, study PRJNA504765) | marine sediment metagenome | isolation source: marine sediment core GS08_GC12, 126 cmbsf | place: Arctic Ocean: Gakkel Ridge, Loki's castle | collected 2008
CGCATGTACAACAGCCACTTTGAGTACGTTCGCCATACAATACCTCCTGACGAAGGTATATATGGCAAATCATTCCTCTCATAATGGCTGGTTTTGACCCGACCCGCAGTGGCTGGTTTTAATCCGACCGGTGGCACCTTGTTTTTCACCGCACCCCACCCCCCACTACCCCCCTTTCAATGGGACCCAATATATAAAAGTGGGTTCCCATCTGTGTGAAATGTCGACGGTTTCGATAGCCAAATAAGAACGAGACTCTCCGGAATTGAAGAGTCTCGCTGTTTCATTCAAGATTGACCAGTGTGTGTCAACTACGGGCACAGTGCCGGGGCCGGACCACCCTGGAATAAATACGATACCAGCCAGGTCAGATCGCCCACGTCGATACCACCGCTGCCATCAACATCAGCTTCCTCCAGGCAGGGGGGCGTGTCACCACCCTGGAACAGATACGCCACCAGGAAGGTCAGGTCACCGACATCGAGGGTCATTGTGTAATCGGCATCACCGCGAATGCCGTCATGGTTGCAACACCCCACCTGGGTTGAATCTTCGTTGCTCATCTCCGAGACAATTTTAGATCCATCGATTGATGACACTCGGTAGTAGAGTTTCTCATCCTGACTCACCGGACGAGTATCGTACCACTGAAAGCCGGTCAGTTCAGGATCGGCATCGATGGCAACGGTGTCAATCGCGGTATGGCCTGTATCGATGGACACCGTATCAGAGAAGATGTAGTATCCGCGAATCCGCTCAATACCGCCGGTAGTGTCCGTAGTTGGTATTGTCCAAGTCAATCTGGCTGTCGTATCGGCGCTCGAGACAACTGTCGCTGTCAAATCGTTGACTGGTACGGGTGGATATTCGTCAATGTAGTAAGCGAATGTCGCTCCACCGATGATTTCACCGGGGTTGTCCTCGCGAACGAAGTGGGTACTTACGACAGCGGAGTCGTTATGTTGTGGGAACGGTGCCACAAGAGTAACTTCCAGCTCGACACTGCTATCTGGTTCGAGCCAGAAAGGACCCTCATCTTCAAAAGAGACAGTCCACCCGGTCGGGAGTGCCGCCAATGTAGCCGAATCGAAGACTGGCATGAAATTGGCAGTATCGTCCGTAGGGTTATATCCATTGATTACTGAATGGAACACAGTGGTATCGCTGAGCCACTGATCGTTGTTGGGAGCAGGTTTTGGTAGGTTCTGACCCGCCCGTTGGTACATCGCATTCATGTTGATTTGGGCTACATTGTTATCTGGCAGATTAACGTCGTAGTGAGGTGGGTCACCGAGGACATGCAGGACCGCCCCGACACAGTAGTGCTTATGGTAGGTATGACCAGGATCGGCGTCGGGCGGTACCAACCATTCCATGCTTACGAGGGCTTTTCCCAAAGGTGGAATGGGAGGAAATATCGCTATATCGATAGAGGTGGCGACACCCGGAAAGCGGAGGCCCATACTCGCCTCGACATAGAACCCGCTGACAGTAACATCGGTGATGGTGGCGTTGGTAAGGTTAGTTGCGACAAAATATAGTTTGTTCATTTGGCCAGGCAAGGGAGGGTCTTGTTTGTCGATTGGTCCATTAACGTAGTTGTTGATATAGATGTCAGGGCTTTCCCAGTGAACGGGACAATCGAGGTCCGGCTCTGTACCTACGTCTGCCACGCAGTCCCGTATCATGACGATCTCAGGACCGGTTGCAATAATCACTGCGATGAGTCCATTCCATGTCGTCAATTCGAGGTAAGGGAGGAAAGATCCGGGTTTCGGTGGTTCCACGAACACCATCGGATTTTCCAAACCTTTGTTGTCGTTGTTTTGATCATGATCATGGAGCAATTTTAGGTAGGCTTTGCCGAGGATATATCCACCTCCATTGACGCGTACAGCGTGTCCCCCTGCAGGGTATCCTCCAACTATCCAATAGAGTCCCAGTTCTATCGCTTCGCCATCCTCGAAACGCTGGCGGACCCACTCGAAGTTGATGTATGGTGAGGGTTCCGTGTCGTCTTTTGCTATGGAGTTACCGCATGGGAAATTACCAGGCAGGCCTACTATAGCGGGAGGGATCTGAAAATGATGATCCAAATTGTCCGCTAATTCCCCACCAATGTAATCGCACTTGCCGCCGATCCATTTTGATGACTTCACACCCTCACCGTCTCGGCGATCAACTACAGGCCGGTTCATGTATGTGTCGAGCTGACCGACCAGTGTGTTGTCACCTTTGAGCCCCATCAGATGATCATGAGGAACGTTTATGACATCTGTGCCATAGCGGTTTTCGAGATACTGGAGGTTGTTAGACACTGCGCAAGGAGCACACTGACTATGAGCGCATTCGATATTCACGTCCCACTGTGTCTGACGAAAGCCAGAGGTGGCTCCTTTCCCTTCAAATTCAACTCGTCCCGGCGGGTAAGGAACGGACGTAAAGGGAATTGTATCGAAACCTCCTACAGCAATTGTATCTGACTGCACCGGATAAAACACCCTCGGTCCGTCGCCGTGTGAAACTGTTGGCTCAGAAGTGAATGTAAAGTACATGGATAGCGAATCAAGTGCCGTGCCGTTGGGAACACCCAGGTCGAAGTTAGTCGATGCTTCACCCCAGTGATCGTTGGTGTCGACTATCAAATTCTGAATCACCCAGCCAGTGTCAGTATAGGCATTGAGATACCCAGCGCTCATACTAAGCGCCTCGGTGAAAGTCTCGATTGCCACACCGATGCGACCCCAGGTGGTGTTGTGTGCCACTGAGTCGTCCAGCGCCCAATCCATCTGGCTGATGGTTACCCCGGGAAAAGGTTTACTACAGCACACATCCGCTTCGATCATGAAGACAAAGTCCACTCCATAGAGATCATACAGTGTGTACCATAGTCCACCGCCCTGGTAGTGAGTTACGGAACGTTCTTCGCCCGCATAAGGTCCGGCTCCGGTGTCGGTCAAGGGATACAACGTATCCCCTTCACCACCGATAGTCTCAAAACAAATGTGGTACTCCTCTCCGGTACTGAATACCAGGTTGTAGCTTGAAAAGTCTGCCACAGCCCAGCCAAAACTCTCACTCGGCAAGGAACCGTATGGTATAGTGACTGACGCCCGAATCGTGCCTGGAAGACCGAAACCATCGTCGTCATAGACCGCCACATGCAGGTCCGGCGTTCCGGTCATGTAGGGGCGATACAACTTGATTCGCACCACATTCAAAGTACATGCCGAAACGGGGTCGTTAGTGAAATGCACACCGAACCAGTCACTACTGTCTTGTGGCAGTGGCCAGGCGTAACCGTAGGAGACAGTGTCATCATAGTAGTAGTAGGTGGAGCAAGCTCCGTTGGCCGGCGAGCGCAGCTTCTCATCGGTGGGCAAATCAACTTTTCGCAGGTTATTCGAACCCTCAATAATACTGCCATCGTCCGCCAAAGAGGGCTGAGCGAGAATACAAATGGCCATCACCACAAAAGCGACAACTAAAATAGTTTTAATACAATTGTTACGTTGCATTGTTTTCGTTCTTTCTTGTTTACTTGAATTGCTTGCCGAAACTCGGCGTTTTAGGGCCTCGAATGCGCGTTGTTCTTCAAGTATCATAGTCCGGAAGAACCGCTACGTGACGTTGCTTGGTTCAGTGAATCTTTCACCGTTTCCGGTGAGGAACCCCTCGCTCATGACTCATTCTCCTTTCAGAGTCTGCTCGCTGCGTTTCCATCGACAGCGATCTGAACATCGCGGCAATGATTTCGATTCTTAACCTTCACCCCTGATGTGTTTTGCTTCATTTTCTATCTCCTATCTATCACTGAGGGCGTTTATCTGTATTGTTTCCCATCATCATTTTCTCCTTCTGCGGTATAGTGCCCGATCCCGCCAAAGCGTGACACACACGAAGTGCGTTTTACCTGATTGATTTGTCTGTTTGTTTCGGATGAGATTGCCAAATCATTGCGCTCCTCGCAATGACGCACAAAGATTGGCGAGCCGTTCCACGGAACGGGACTAAGATATACTGCAAGTATTGTCATCAACCCTGTTGCCTGTTGTCATGGCTGCCGCTTGCTGGCAGCCTATTGGCAAAATATACTATCTAATCGACTATTTGGCAAGGGATTTCGATTGATTAGGGATACGATCGAATCCCATGGAGTGGCACCCCCCCGGCACCCCCGTTTTGGAGTCCCAAGGTTGAGAACGCGGGTTCCTGTGGGATTCAAGTGCGGACGGGTTTTTCAGGTTGCCTTACAAATCTATCTCTGGCCACTACAGCACCGGTGCACAGGTTGGCGCGGGGCCACCCTGAAAAAGGTAGGCAACAAGATAGGTCAGGTCACCAACATCGATTGAACTGCTACCGTCAACGTTGGCTGCATCCAACAGGGGAGGTGGGGGACCACTTTGGAACAGGTATGCCACAAGGTAAGTAAGATCGCCTACGTCTACGCCGTCCCCGCTACCGTCGACGTTGCCACATGTAAAATAGACAATCACCGGCCTGGTGCTCAGTTCGGTTTGCTGACCACTGGCATCAACCGTTGCAAAAACTGTGTCCTCACCCTGCTCCACGGGAGCGGTGAGAACCGCAGCGAAAGTGCCATCACCATTGTCGATGACCGGCGAGAGTGTGCCGGGTCCCGAGTTCGACATGGAAACAGAAGCCCCGTCCGTAGGCGGGGCACCCAGGTGGTTGAGTGGAGTCACCGTGATTACGGCAGTGTCCGCACCGTCGCCGAGCAGCACCTCTCGTGTAACTGCAACCAGGGAGGAATCCGGATCAGCCCATTTTCCTGCCAGCCAGGCGTCGTACTGCTCGCGCAACACATCGATGGGATCAGTTGACCCGCTGGTGGTCGTGACCACTTCATACAGGTAAGGACTACCGCCATCGCCGATGCGGACAACCTTGATAAACGCTGATATCGCTGACTTGCCGGATGGAAGACAGCGGGTGTCGGCACCGGGAACTTTGGCTGCTTCCAGGGCAGCCATCAGCTTGTCTTCCAGGGGGCCATTGGTCGTCAGATAGGCTGTTTCCATGCTGTCGACGATTTCCGGCCCAAGCAGGATATTCCCCTGAATAGCGTAGGTTGGGCCTATCCGGTGCCCTCTCCAGATATCGCAGTTCGCTCCAGTGTGGGCAGCCGAGCTGCCCGATCCCGCCAACGTCACCACACCGTACTGACGATAGTTGGGGCGACCCGCGTAGTCGTTCGCGACCAGCCAACCGATGATCGAATCCGGTGTCAGTCCCTGCAACAACAGGTTGTGAGCGTTTTCCTGATTCTGGCTGAGCCAGTACGCCTGAGTGTGAACAGCCCCGATGCCCTCGATTGTATCGTTGATGATTTCAGCGTTATCAATACAGGATGCTCCTGCCCCTCCGATGGCACCAGTGGCGGTGTCAACTGCCACAATTGAAAAAGTACCCCAGGTCGCCTCCGGCAACAGCAGCAGCCACACGGTTGCTAATACCGCCCACGTTAGTTTTCTTATCATGCTCTACTCCTGGCGTGTATCTGCCCGATTAGGTAGAACTGCCGTATCGGACTTTGTTATTCGATAATATAGCACGGTTTCGTCTTTTTGGCAAGCATCTTCGTCGTTTGAGGATAAGGGCTTACGCTCAGTTGGCTGACATCTCGATCAGCGCCTGTTTGGCTTCCTCCACACTGTCATAGCAGTCAAAGACTTGTATTAGGCGCGTCATTGCCAGTAAGCCCCTGATATTGGTTATGCGAGACAGAACCATCCGACCGCCTGCATTCTTCGCAGAGACATGACCGGCAATCAGCATACCCAACCCCTGTGAGTTCGACCACTCCACCTTCCCCAAATCAACAACGAAGTGATTCTTGTTCAGGTTAACGTACTCTTGGATTCTCCCGTGAAAGAGGGTCGTTTCCTTGCCTCCCATGATCTTTCCTGAGAGAGCCATCACGACGATGTTACCATCCAGCGAATCCTGCATCTTCATAGAGGACTCCTTTCGCAGGTGTTTGCCCGTTTACTATCCTTGACAACAGCTTCTGTCCTATCGACTGACACACCCCACCTTCGGCACTGGGCCGGACTGGAACAGGTACGCTACAAGATTGGTCAAGTCTCCTACATCCACCGCGCAACTGCCGTCAATATCACCAACAAACAGCGGATGGATGGCTTGGCCACCTTGATTCTTGAGTGCAACTTAGTGACCACGCCTTTCTGTACATCACCAAGTTCATCTAATCATAATAAGTAACATCTTGAATCGTTCATGAGCGTGGACCGCATGAGGAATATCAGCGGGCATTAGCACAGTCTTACCTTTTTCCGCCACGATACTTTCACCATCAATGATTAGTTCAACTTCACCATCAATCACTTGTACAAATGCCTGATATGGTGCTGTGTGTTCAGACAGGGATTGCCCCGCATCGAACGCAAAAAGCGTCAGGGAACCACTTTTCTTCTTAATCATAGTGCGACTCACTATCGAACCATTCTGGTATGATACCATATCACAAAGTTCGACCGCTTCAGCTGAGGGAAATTCGCCTGAGTCACTTTTTCCATTAGAACTCATATCATGATTCCTTATCTTCGCTAATCTTTCAGATTCATTCAACTCATCTTCGCTGTTTGGTCAGTCACGGGCACCCGGGTGGTGCCAGACCGCCCTGGAACAAATATGCTATCAGGTAAGTCAATTCGCCAACATCAATACTACCGTTGCCGTCCACATCACCCTCTTCAGGACATGGTGGAGCTGGACCACCCTGAAAGAGGTAGGCAATAATATAGGTCAGGTCTCCAACGTCAATACTATCATTCTCATCAACATCACCCCGTAGATCGCAACAGCAGGCATCGCCAACACCATTGCTGTCGGTGTCCTCCTGATTTGGATCGAAGACACTTGGGCATACATCACAGGAGTTGCCCACGCCGTCGCTGTCAGTGTCGAGTTGCGAATAGTTGTATAATTCAGGGCAGTTGTCACAACTGTCACCGTGGCTGTCAGAGTCAGTATCCTCTTGTAATGGGTTGGGAATCCCGGGGCAGTTATCACAGGCATCACCCACAAAGTCACTATCTCCGTCATGCTGAAGAGAGTTTGGAACTCCGATGCAGTTGTCACACGAATCCCCTCTTCCGTCTGAGTCGATATCCTCCTGCGACGGTTTAATAACGAAAATGCAGTTGTCGCAGGAGTCCCCGACGCTGTCGGCATCAGTGTCTTCTTGAACAGGATTAGCGTAATACGGACAATTGTCGCAGAAGTCTCCAAGTGAATCACTATCTGTATCGGACTGGTCTGGATTAGCAATCAGTGGGCAATTGTCACAAGAATCGGGGTATGTGTCAAGATCAGCATCATCTGAATCATCAAATCCTGGGCAAACATCACAAAGGTCGCCTACGCCATCCGAGTCACCATCATCCTGATTCGGATTGTATATCGAAGGGCAATTGTCAACGTCACCACATACACTATCATCGTCAATATCATTCGCGCTGTCGAATGGACAAGAATCACATACATCACCAATACCATCAGCATCAGTGTCCAATTGAGAAGGGTTGTAGTCTAAAGGACAGTTGTCGCACGCATCACCCGATTGGTCGCCATCGGTATCCTGTTGGTCTGCGTTGTGGACAAATACGCAGTTATCACACGCGTCGCCTACATCATCGCCATCAGTATCTTCCTGCGCCGGATTGGGCGAGTCGGGACAGTTGTCACACACGTCTCCCACGTCATCGGAATCACTATCGTCCTGACTCGGATTTGCAATGACCATACAGTTATCACAGTGGTCACCGAAACCGTCATCATCGAAGTCCTGTTGCTTGGGATTGTAGACCGAAACGCAGTTATCAACGATGTCACATATGCCATCGCTGTCGGAATCTGCTGCACTGGGGCAACCGTGGGCAACAAAGCAATATGGTCCACCCCAAGCCGGAACGGTGGCGCCGCCGCCTACTGGTGACCAAGTCCAAACTCCGGCTGGCGGATACCAAGAGGAGTCAATACAAATGGTGTCACCGTCGCGGTAACAACCGGTCGTAATCCACCAAACAGTAGTATCAAAGTCAACGGGAATACCCCCCGTAATCGCTAAGCCCCCAAAACCGATTGTATCTCGGCCGGTTCCCGATACACCAAAGGGATTGAAAAAGAACCCACCGTCGTACATCGTGGACCAGCCGATCCCATCGACAGTATCCCACGTGATTTGGAAGAAGTCTCTGCCACTTGCTTCGTATACCTGGAAACCATTGCTCGAAGCACCAATCTTGTTTGCTCCTGAGTCGTAAGCCCAGCGAAAGACGAACCTAAACGTGTCGCAAGCCTGGATGGAATCACCTGAAATCAGTGTATCACCAGCCGAAGCGTTGGTAACCCTGTCCAACGTAATCTGATTTGCCGCGTGGGTAAGAGTAAACGACAGCAGTGAAACAACACAGCCCAGTATCAAGACTCTCACTGAATCTCCCCATTCATTTCATATTCCCTACCGCCGCAATATAGGGATAATGGGCTGAGAGGTCAATGGATTTTGGGTGAGGCGGGATACCCCCGGCACCCCCCTTTAGGAGTCCCAGGATGTGGAAAGTAGGGGCCTACGTGCTCAAAACGCGTACCCAGTTTCACCTTGCGACCCCGCTCGTCAATCCGCTATCTTGCTGCCAGATGCGAACAATCCCAATAACAAGGCAGGGAGTCGTTGGCGCAGAAGGATGACGACCAGACCCGGAGTTTCGTTGCCCTGACCACGGGCACGATGGTATCACACTACCGGATCGTCGAGAAGATCGGGGTCGCTGGTATGGGTGAAGTCTATCTGGCGGAGGATTAAGAATTGGGTCGGAAAGTCGCACTCAAGACTTTGTTTGGTGGTAGTCCAAGTATCAGAGATATAAAGAAAAAGAGACGGGCCGGAGGCCAGTCTCCTTCAAAAAACCAAGCCCGTGAAAGAGTTGTCACGGGTCTCATGGCGTCGCCGTTAGTACGACTTGCGGTAGTTATTACCACCGCTGCGGTTGCCGCCCTCGGCGCGTGGCTTCGCCTCGTTGACATTCAACTCGCGTCCATTCAGCTCCTGGCCGTTCAGGCCGCTGATGGCAGCAATAGCCTCGTTCTTACCTGACATCTCGACAAACGCGAACCCTCTCGGTTGGCCGCTGTCCCGGTCTGTGATGATCTTGACGGTTGAGACTTCACCATAGCCCTCGAAGGCCTGGCGTAACTGATCTTCTGTCGTGTCAGACGACATGTTACCGATGTAGATGTTCATTCTACACTCCGTTGTTGCTTATCCCGAAGTGAACTGCGTTCCGATGATGTCAGGTACTTCAAGATAAATGACATGTTGCGCATGATTGCGCGATCAATTCGAGATTATGCTTTAACGGAGTGTTGTAGATTAGGACAAAACTGCGACAAAAGTCAAACTCAAATCAATAATAACTTCTTATTATACCGGTTCTTTTAACAAGAACCTACGATTATTATCGCGCAATGCGGTTTATTTTTGGGCTGGTTCTTACTCAGCGTGAGCAAGACGCTCACGGTTTCACCACAATAGGGTTTTAGCCCTTGTGCCACAACGTCAGTATGGGCGTCAGCCTGGCTGAGCCTGTTCGACCCCCCCACCTCCAAATCATTACACTGCCACGTGTTGCGCGTGGTAATCAGGGAATAGATTGCTAACAACATGAAGAAGAATCGACATCACAACCACAGGATGGCTCTGTATTCTTGAGCCTCCCAAGGATGACACCGTACGCGCAACCTACACCTGAACGAACGGTAATGGAAGACTCAGGACAGTTTTGAGCACAAGCTCCGCATTCCATACAAGCGTCACGATCTTCTATTCTTGCCTTCTTGTTCTCAATTACAAACACAGCCTGAGGGCAGACCATCACGCAGAATTCGCATCCAGTACAAGCTTCTGGATCAAGAGCAAGAGTTGTAACGTCCGGCATATATCGCAGTTTTGTCATTATTTAGCCTTACGTGAATAGACCTGTTATCCAGAGTACCAGTCCGATAATTGCTCCGACCAACTGCAGAGGTACAGCAATCCGCATTTCTTTGAGTACTCCTGATAATGAAGTATAGGTCGAGGTACCGGTGAAATTCATGGCAAAACAACTGCTTGAGGCCATAATAAGAAATGCCCATCCGACGACGTTTACATAGCTCGGAAACATCGATGTCTCGCTTACCGACAGCCATCCGATCATCAAAGCCAGACCGACCCCAAGCCATCCCCCCTTGGCCGAGAATGATCTGCCGGGCAACCACGGTAGCATGGTTGGCACCAAAACACCAATGGCAATGTACACCGCGAGGGTCACTATGGCGGCAGGAATGCCGAACATTAGGACCCGGTCTAAAGAGTACCAGTCACGACCCAACCCAGATAGTATGAGGAGACAGACAGCGACTAAAAGAAAGTATTTGAAGCCCAGGACCAAATCCGTCGGCACCAACACTATCCGATCCCACAACTGAAACTGTACCGACCGCATATCCGGTGTGGCTTTTGATCCTGAATCAAGAAAGGCGGGGATATCCGTGGCTCTGACCGGTCCGTATATGATCCGAAATCCTGCGCGAGCCTTGACCTCATGAGCGGCCACACCTGGAGCTC
>SDBU01009866.1_pt1 | contig 10657 bp, 20 predicted proteins | sample 2277071 | NCBI WGS metagenome assembly SDBU01 (sample SAMN10397929, study PRJNA504765) | marine sediment metagenome | isolation source: marine sediment core GS08_GC12, 126 cmbsf | place: Arctic Ocean: Gakkel Ridge, Loki's castle | collected 2008
ACTCTTTTACTCCACTATCTAAAAACACATCAACCTCTTTATCGAGAGCTTCGGGATCTTCAGGTATAAAAGCACCTTGCTTTGATTTAATGAACGCTGAACATTGTTTGTCCAATTTCCGTTCCTTAATCTTTGTATCGAAAATCCCGATGGCATCTCGCTTTGCGCCGTCAATCTGTAGCTTTTTGATTAGGTCATCTTTCTTTTTACCATCATTTTCCATTTCCTTTGCCTTTTTATCTAAGCCCTCTTCTCCGCGCCTTCTTTGTTCGGCTTCACCTCGAAGCTTACCTTGAGTTTCTTTCGTTGCTTCATTAACGAATCCCTTAATAAATGAATCACCCATTAGGGCATCCAAGCTAAATAAGTCACTTGGAGATACGCCCTCTGCCTTGATGACTTCCTTTATTTCTCCTATTGTTATTTTTTCTGGCATTATGCCTCCTTTACCAAGGTAAACTTTTCTTCACCCTGGCGAGTTCTATTGAAACTGAGTTCCCATTTCGGTTCGTCAGTTATTTCCAATTTCTTCGACATCGCCTGAATTGAAGATAAAAGTGTAGCACCTGCAAATCCTGGCTTCTCGATAGCCGAATTACCCAATACGATTCCCGTAATATCTCCGACATCAACATCATGAACATTATCGTCTGGATTGATTCTCACATTAGCTTCGATTGAAGCTATGTCAAATGGTAAATTTCGATATTCGGGATAAATATACATGACAGCTATGGCATTGACTTTATCCTGAATCGTCCTTACCGTTTTTCCAACAACCTCACCTATCGATTGTCTTCCTTCATGACTTGAATCTACATTATGACAAGGAAATATCTTCGTACCATATTTGAGTTTCTGCCCTATTTTGTTTATCGCTGATGAGAACCAATGAGATACTTTTTTCCCTATTCCAACCATTTTAGCTGTTGCTTCACCTTCGTGTCCTATGACATAAGCTTGAAAGAGAGGATGCGGATCTACCTGCTTGATATTGTCATAAACATCCTTCGGGATAATATTCAAGATCTCAGATGAAGCCATTTGTTGAAGCTTTGCTATGAATTTCATGTCTTTCCTCTTGCCTCGATCTTCTTCGCTGTTACTCCATTCAGATAGACGCGAGTGTTCCCAACCTCTTTAAACATCTGACCTTTCTCATCATAAAAAACTCGCTGTCCGAGATGAATGTGTTTGCTTTTCTTTATCTTTTCACTCACTTAGTTCCCTCCTCGGAAAAGCTTGGATTTCATCCTCACAGAACATATCAATGAAGACAAATTGCCTATTGAGCTTCTTTAATCCTCCACCGTTCTTGTTGGCTAAATACGCCTTCCTTTGTGCTATGATCTCAACACGCTTCTTCTTCTCTATTGCATCGCCAACATCCATGATATCGCGAGTAGAGATGCTCTGTGGCTTCGTCGGATCTTTCGGCTGATTAACCTTGATACTCGCATCTACTTTTTTCGTTGTCACTCGCTTGAATTTCCTTTGCCCTTCCTCCAGCTTTACGTTTATTTTGGATGTAGTTAATATTGTCATTTACTCCTCCTTAAAACTTTTCTTTATCTTCCTCGATGCCGATAAAGTCCCCCAGCTTATTTTCAATAACAACTGTCTCATCTGCCATAATTACATACCCATGTCCGCCTTTATAGCAAACAACAAAATGACCCGATGTCATAACCTGTTCATGAATTATTTTCTTATTTTCATCAAATATAAATACCTTAACTATTCCCTTTAAAACAATCCATGATTCTTGTGTGTGCTCAATGCTCCTCAGCCTATATTTATGAACATGGTTTTGGAAAACTTTACCTCTTGGACATTTTAATACGCTGAATTGAAGCTTCTCTTTTGGCGAGCCGATAAAAGTTGAACCGTAATCCATTTCATTAACATCACCAAATATGGCATATATTTTCCCCCTAAGCATTATTTCATTCATTGTGTTTTATGAGCAGCTCCTTCTTTGCTTCTTTCATGTCATTATCTACCATCAGCTTTACTAATGTCTTGAAATCTATTTCTGGCTCCCATCCTAGCGTTTTCTTTACCTTAGATGGATCTCCTTGTAAAGCTGGTACTTCATTAGGCCTCTTATATCTATTATCATAGATCACATGCTCTTTCCAATCCATATTCAGGTATTCGAATACGGCACAAAGAAATTCCTTTACCGTATGATAGATCCCGGTTGCGATCACGAAATCATCAGGCCTATCATGCTGGAGTATCAAGTGAACAGCCTTCATGTAATCCTTTGAATGCCCCCAATCCCTTACGGCATCAACGTTGCCAAGAGGTAGCTTCGTTTGAAGCCCTAGTTTAATCCGGCTTGCTCCTCTCGTTATTTTCCTCGTAACGAAAGTCAACCCCCTCCTCTCACTCTCATGATTAAATAATATCCCATTCGATGCGAATATGTCATATCCCCAGCGATATGTCCTCGTGATATGATAAGCGTAAAGTTTCGAACAACCATATGGACTGACAGGGTTGAAGGGGGAGTTTTCATTTTGAGGGGGAGACGTAATACCGAACATCTCTGATGAAGAAGCTTGATAATATCTTGTTTTCTTGAGGCCGAGTTTTCTTATGCTTTCCAAGATCCTGAGTGCTCCAAGTCCGGTAATATCTCCTGTATATACAGGAATATCAAACGATACTCTTACATGACTCATAGAGGCCATGTTATAAACCTCATCAGGTTGTATAGAATAAAGTATGTCATCTAAGCCATCAGCCAGATCGCCATATTTCAGATGCTTCGTGTCATCGGGGGAAAAGATATGTTTTATCCTCCACATGTTAAATGTACTCGCTCTTCTTATCACGCCGTAAACATCATAGCCTTTGAGCAACAATAGCTCTGCAAGATAAGAGCCGTCTTGTCCGGTGATGCCTGTGATAAGCGCTTTATTCACTCTGGTTCTGCTCCTCCACGCAGGTTATTGTCTAATTCCCTGGTCTTTAAGTCATTGTTCTCGTTCTTAATCCTTTCGAACTCGCTCTCCTCAGCTTCTTTCTTCCTCTTTAGCTCTGCCTTGATGTCAAGCCCTGGTATCATCGTCAAGAAAGTCTCGTCGGATATCTTTCCTGCTATAGTTGCAGGCAGGAATATCTTCTCAATGCGTTCATAGTGTGATGCAGTTATGATCGGAATATCGACCTTTATCTTGTCCGGGTTAAGTTGCTTCTCTTTGCTCATCCCCTTCTCTGAGGCATTATTCCACATGACCATCGCCTTTCTTATTACTTCTTCATAAGCACCGATCCATGTTTTACGCTCTTTGTTCGTAGCTGCATTGACCATCTCAACAAGAGTCTCGGCCGTTGATCTATTAGACATGAGATCTACGAATCCCAAGTAATGAACAGGGACACCAGTACAGCCACTTATTATCTTTATTAGATCTGCTATCTCTTTTTCCAGTGATTGAACACCTGATATATCTAGCTTGATAAACATCATGTCGCCTGTACCGGCTGTCACTCTTTTAATCTTGAAATTCTTATCGTTCAAAGCAGCAAGAACCTTAGTAACTTCCTGTTCTTTCTCACATTTCACATAGAGAATCGGCCCGGCAAAGATATGGTTTATCTCTCGCCAATCTCTAAGCGCTTTGTCGAGATTCTCTATTTGAGTGAGACACTTCATTATCTTCGGCGCTGCTTCGTTAGGATTCATTATCCGTCCACCGAACTTCTTGTAGACGAACTCTTTAGCGTCAAGCGTCTCTGCTTTGTGGGTTCCTGTTTTTTTCCATATAAGTTTCTGATAATCAAGATAATCGTTTGGGTTGGTTTCGATCTTATATTTCTTGTCCAGCCAGCTAATGAACCGGACAGACACCTTCCATTTCTTATCCTTCTCATCTACCTCTTCATCTTTTTCCTTATCTTCCTCTACCGCCAACTTTAGGGCAATCTTACCCTCAATCTCCGCCTCTTTAGCAAATTCCTGAGCAACCTCTTCGTCAAGATCATTGTATTCCAAGAATTTCTCTGCCCACTCCAACTCCTTATCTGCACCTTTTTCTTTCTCAGATACCGTTATGCCATCACCGATGATGAAAGCAGCTCTAAGATCAATGATGCTTCCTGTTTGCAATACACCCCAATCAGCCGTGCCTCTGTATTTGCTATCTATCGCTGACACAGCAGATAAGTAAGTGTTGTAGGCGTTCCCGGAATATGACGATCTCGAATCAATCAAGAAGAGAATATCGTCTCTCACGAGATGCTGAAGCTTATGCACTTCGTTTCTTAGTTTTGTCACCTGCCCTTTTCGAGCAGTTATCTTGTATTTCATAAATTGAGCTTTCATCTTCTGAGAAGCAGCTATTGTTGAAAGAGATTTTTTTATGTCCATATGTCACTCACCCCCACCTTTGATATCTCGAAAGCTCCTAACTTTATCTTGCAATGCGTGTAGATGCCATACCTTATAGCGTCCATAGCGTGATTGTCAAACTCAATAGCAATGTTAAGGCTTCTCCCATCCTTATCTTTTTTCCAGATATAAGATTTCTGCTCTTTTATGATGTCCTCTGAGCCATCGATAATATGAATCGTCTGTTCTTTAAGAAAGTCAATCCCTGCTCTTACGGAATCAGGTCCTTTCTCACAAGGCTTCGCATTGAAGTCCATGTCGTACAATTCTTGAATCGACTTCGGCTCTGCACAATCCCAATAGGTAACATCTGTGGAGCATACGCCTCTTCTTTTCATCTTGTGTCCCAATTGTACATTTGTAAGCTCTGTCTCATAGATGACTTGCTCTACCCAAAACTCATTTGCTTTCCGATAGATGCGAACCAAAGCTGCCGGATCTACGCTATAGCCGAAGTCACCGCCGTAGAGTATTTCGTCTGGATTATCGGGAGGCTTACTAACTATATCCCAGTTATAAATAACTCCTTCGAGCTCCCCCCATTCGCCCAGGAAATAAATCTTATAATAATTAGGGTCATCATATTTAGAATTACGCAAATCTTCTATCTCTTCTTTCTTTGCCCAAGGATTATCAAGAACTGTATATAAAAGCTTTCTGGCCTTACCTATATTCTTCTCATAGAATCGCTGGAATACCCACGATGTTTTTCCGGTAGGATTAAAATCAGATATAATTTGAGAGAATATCGCCTCGCCTCCTCGAAGCCGAGACTTTAGCATTCGATAATCTTGTTCTCTAATGTCTATAATCTCATTAATCCAGATATAATCAATATCTGTATATGATTTGACTTTTTTATAATCCTCTTGATTGAACATGCTCCTGAAAAGAAAGGTTGTGTTTTTACATCGAGCAGTCAAATTCTGAAAATTAACTTCTAATGGAAGGTTAAATAAACTAGCTCGCTTTTGAAGAATATCAATTACTGTATCACGCAGGCTGGGTTGCGTACTCTTAATCACGAGCACCTTGAGAGGTGTTTCAGATTGAACAATACTCTGCAATAAAAGCTTATCTGCTATACTGTAACTCTTCCCTGCATTTGCCCCCCCTCGTATAAGTAATTCTCTATCTGTAGACTGGAAAAGCCCTACATGATAAGGGTTTAGATATTGATTGAGATTAACTATCATTTCTTTAAAAATTTCCCCAAGAAACAATAATGATAATTAAACCTAAATACAAAATATGATAATGCCAATCTTCTTGACTATTGTCTTCATAACCAAGGACAAAGCCATATCGTGGCAACATACATGACCAACGCCAAATTGGCTTTATTCTTATTTTCATTTCTTTTTCTCCATCTTTGGCATGAATTTCTCTGAGAGCTGGAAAGTTACTTTTAAGTCACCACCTACAGTGACGTTTGATGGTAACATCTTTGATATAAGTTTATAGAACTCACGCTTAGTGAAGCTATTGGCTGCGAACACTTCAGTCATCCCTTTCTCGCCACCCATCTGCTCTGAGTTAAAAGCATTTATGAACGCTTGCTTGAGAGTAGTAAATTTGTTCAGTGTGCCTTTCTTGCGACCTGCATTCTTTGGCCTAGGTTCGCCCTTTAGAAATTTCTTAGTAGGCATTGTTATTTTTTCTTTATAGTAACGAGTGGCTTTCCTTTCATAATCACTATCATTACAGTATTTTCAGCAGAGTGAAGTTTATTGATCTCGTTTATCAATTCATCATCATCTGCTTTATACTCTAATGTTAATCGTGCTTCTTTATCCATCGACCTAAGACTCTTGATCTTGTTCTCAACAATCAGAGCCTCAAATGCTACCTTCATATCAAATCCAACTTATCTTTTATCCTCTTTATGTCATCCTCAATGTTTCCAACCCTTGTCTCCAACTTCCCTATCTTTATACCATAACCAGGATTGTTGTTTTTCTTTTTGTATAGCGATCTGTAATAATAAATCCTTTCAATGAATAGAGAACCCACGCCTATTACAGCAACGATTGTTAATGGATTTATTTCCATTGTTAGACCTGTTTACTTTTCAAGTCTCTCAATGCTTTTGTCCCTGCTAATGAAGTGACTAAAGCAGTTGTTATAATTCCAAAAATTGAAGGTATCGCAATTTTTAGATAGATCATTATGACAAGATTCACGACACAGAAAATAGTCAGAAAAGGTCTTTGCATCGATCTTATGATGCTCTCTGCTTTTGTTCTAAGCTCCCCATACCTCCCCTCGGATTCAATATAAAATTTGTTTTCCTCTTTTATTTCAGCAAGATAAGCTTCTCTTATATCCGCACGTTCCCGATAGATTGCCTCTGTTTCTGAGAATATATCATCGAGAACTTTATCTGCACCTGGAATAGCTTTAGCCCCTAATTTTAAAAGTGTCTTAACTCCTCCTCCAAAAGGAAGAATAGAAGTTGCCATGCCCACAACACCTTTTAAGAGTTTACCTAATTTAATTCCCATCATATCCTCCTTTTGTGGATTAAAATATATAATGCTTCAAATCTTTGAGATCGAAAAGTTTCCCTGGGCAGGTCTTGTCTGAAAAATCTCTATGACCATAGATATCCTTGAGTTTGATACCATAGAGTTTCATCCACAGAGATATAATTCGCCCTCCTGCTTCCAGTTGAGCATCCGGTGGTTTGTAGTTGTCAAAGTTGCCGACGAAACAGATTCCTAATGAATCGTGATTCTCGCCTCTGCAATGAGCGCCCTGAACATCCCACATTCTTCCCATCAGGACTTCGTTATAGAGTTCTCCACCACTGCGTACAAGTTCCACGCCTGCGTGGTAACCGCAATCTTTCCAATGCAGAACTTCTGTATGATAACGGCGGATTGCTCCCCAAGATACAGTAGGGGAATCTTTAGTGAGTGAGTGATGAAGGAAAATTCTTTGAGGTTTGAATGCCATCAATGGCAAACATAAAAGAAGGCAAAATAAAAGTCAACAGTTTTTTAATTATTTATAAAACGCCCTGTGCTAATCTTTCCTCAGCTATCTTGCAGTAGTCAGGGTTTATCTCTATGCCGATGAAGTTGCGCTTAAGTAGTTTACAGGCTTCGGCAGTAGTGCCAGAGCCAAGAAAGGGGTCTAAAACAATATCTCCTTCATCTGTAAATCTATGTAATATCTTCAGCATAAATTCGAAAGGCTTGGGAGTGGGGTGTTCGGGCTGAATACCTCTAACAGTAAACTCGAAAAAGTCTTGTCCTCTTTTAATTTCTCCCCCCAATACAACAGGAATCCAATTGCCGAATCCAATTTTATTAAAAGTCATTCCATTGATATTTCTTGCAGATAAAATACCCTTATATTCAACGGATAGATTTTCAATACAACTTTTTATGTTTTCCTGTCCTGGTGTTATTGCTATACCCTTTTTTGATATTCTTAATATCTCTGATTCGAAACCAAAGACAGATTTCTTGTCCCATTCAGCCTTGTTGATTCCATAAGGAGGGTCGGCAAAGACAAAGTCCACACACTTATCGGGCATTTCTTTCATCACAGACAGGTTATCTCCGCAGATTATCTTGTTTACAAAAGATTCAGGCCAGTTCATTTCTTCCTATTCTTATGTCTTTCGTGCTGATACTTCTTTTGATAATCTGGATTCTTGGCCATGAACTTATCGTAACTCTCAGCAGCTCGACAGCGCCAGCACTTGTCAGTTTCAGTATAGTTTGTAAGCTTTTCTTTACATACTGAACATCTAGGATTTGTCTTAAAGAACGCTTCTCGCTTCTTCTTCCATGATTCTATATTGCCATGACGGATCTTTTCAGCCTTGTTCACTGCTCTTCTTTTTCCCCTTGTACTGTTTCTTCTAATGCGTTGCTATTCCATTCTACTTGTTCGATATAATCCTCGTTGTAAACATCTATCATGCTTATTACTTTTTGCTCTGTGCGTACTTGGTCAATCTCTTCTTGGAGTAGGCGTTGCTCTTCAATCAACATGTGGCGATCTAAGAGAATCATGCCCCACGCGAATAAATAGCCTAACAGGAAAACAATAGGAAGCAACCATGATGGTCTTCTTTTCATGATTTCTCCTTTAATCATTCTGGGTTTTCATAGATATTGCCGATGATATATACACAACGCCACCAGTCTTCGGGATTAAAGCCAATTGGACTATCGCCCTCAACTACCTTTCGTACGAAGGCATCCCACCGACCATAGCTACGAAGCCATTTAACTTCGCAGATTCTTCCACTTTCATTTTTAATCAAATCTCCTTGATAAACCTCTTCCTCTCGCTTGTCCTTTAAGCCTGTGTAAAAAAGAGGAATAGCTTTTTTGTATTCTTTTTCAAGTGGTCGTGGTGCTTCTCCTGGGTCATAGCTCCATAGCTTACCTGTTTGTGTCAATAGAAACCAAGAGGCTGGACTCTCCATGCTTTTATGCAATTCGCCGTTAACCTCAAATTCACAATACACCCTAAATTTATTTTCTTTCACGTCTTTGCTCCTCCTGGTTGACTAGTTATGCGACACGGTTATTTACCTATTCTCCAACGTTTATGCTCTGTTAATTTTATTGGTAATAAGCCATGTGCCAAGTGGAAAAGAGCCAAAATTAAGCACTTAAACATGGCTTTAATGTTGATTTTAAAATGCTGAAAGTAGCTCATATCATTTTCATTTCCCGAAACCGAGATAACAATTCACCCATTCATCTAATTTCAATAATCTTTTACTAAAATATGCACTTCTTTTTCCAAAGAAATCATCAACGTCTTCCTTGTCTAACCAATAACCTACTTTTAGTCTTTTCCCATTAGTGACCATAGTGAGTTCACGATTCCATTTATTATAGGGTGGTTCAGATTGCTGATGCTTCATTCGTTTATAAAATTTCCATTTTTTGAATGCTTTCCTTCTAGATTGAGAAGAAAATACTGTTTCAATCTTTCTATCCACCTTATGAATAACTTCATACATTCCATTTTGTTCTTGTATAAATGGATTAACTATCTTCAATATTTTCCTAATTACTTTTCTCTCCAACCAGGAAAGCATTTCATGGCGTTCTTCGTTTCTTCTGTGTTTTCCCTCGTTCATGTGTGTAAAAAAGTTTTTTGCAATGCTAGCCAACTGACCTTTACCCACCTCATAAGAAAGCCCCCCTGGAGAATCAATCACCCTTTTCCTTTCATCGCTCATGTTTCGCCTCCTAGTTGACATAATCTTATGCGACACTGGGCTTTTTTCTCCATCGCCTACAACTAGAACAAATGCCCCATGTTTCGGGTATATATGAACCCTTACCAACGATTACTTTAACCCTATTTTTGGGGATGTTTTCTATTTCTTTATTACATATTGAACATTCAAATTCCTTTCCCTTTTGCTTAGTATGTTTATCCCTGCTTAATTGAATAACCTCACCCTGTTTGTGATATTCAATGTTGAATTTTCTAACCATCCTTACCTCCTAGTTAACATTGTTATGCGACACTACTCGCCCCGAATCTCCTCGGCGATTGAGCGAACAAAGTCTTGAGCATATATAAAAAATTCGACATTTGCTATCATGCACATTTCCTTTGCCTTTTTATCAATCCACTCCTTGGTGACTTCTTTCTTTATGAGTGCCACGATTTCTTTGTAGGCTTGTTCATCCTCCTCTCTCCAATTATCTATTCTGCCATCCATCGACCAACCTCTAAGACATTCCAAAAGTTCCTTTTTCTTCATTTTGCCTCCTCATAAGGTTCTCCACTAATCCAATCCTCGGCAACCTTCTTTTTTGCCTTGGATTTCTTCTCCTCATGCGGAAACTTCTTTATCACATCGCATATATATTCGATCTCTTTCATGCTGAGATTGATTGACGATGGTAGCCACACACCGCGATGAGTAATGTCTTCCGCAGGTTCATAAACCGGAATATCGAAACCTTCGTGATCTTTCATGATGGGCAGTCGTTTTCCTATCCGTACTTCATGATCCGAATATGGCGCTTGATAATGAACACGAGGATAGAACTGTCTTGAGCCAATCCCATTTTGTTCCAGATATAAGATGAAATCTTCTCTGTAGATACCTTTCTTTAAGATTATATCAACGAACCAGGGGACGACCTGATCTAAATTTGTGGACAACATTTCTATAAACTCAACCTTGCCCAATAGATTTGCTTCATATCTTGCGTATATTTCTTTTTTTCTCTGAATTCTAAGATCAATTTCCTTCATCTGCTC
>SDBU01009867.1_pt1 | contig 10655 bp, 10 predicted proteins | sample 2277071 | NCBI WGS metagenome assembly SDBU01 (sample SAMN10397929, study PRJNA504765) | marine sediment metagenome | isolation source: marine sediment core GS08_GC12, 126 cmbsf | place: Arctic Ocean: Gakkel Ridge, Loki's castle | collected 2008
CCTGAAGCCATCGCTGTTCACTAAGGTGATCAAGAAGATAGTGTACTTTCTTTATCGCAGGGCTGATCGAGTGGTGGCCGTGTCCGACGGCTTTGCCAACCAGATTCTGAGCCTGGGCATACCTCCGTCAAAGGTATTCACAATCAAGTCCGGTGTCAGCCGGGAGTTCTTTGACGCCGGCTCCAATGGAATCCGTAAAAAATTCAATTGGGAGGAGAAGTTTCTGGTACTCTACGCCGGTACCCTGGGCTGGGCGCACGCCCTTGAGGCGGTGATCGAGGCGGCACGGCGTCTGATGGACCAACCCGATATTCAGTTTGTATTCGTAGGTGATGGACAGAAGAGAGGCGTTCTTGAGGGCATGGTCCGTGATTACGGGCTGAAAAATGTCAGCTTTATCGGTCTGCAACCGCTCGAGGAAATTCCTTATTTCCTGCAGGCCAGTGACGTCCTTCTTGAGAGCGTCAAGGAGGTCCCGGTAGCAAGAGGCACGATCCCGAGCAAGCTCTTTGAGTATATGGCTTCGGGACGGCCGATTGTCTTCGGTTCTCGTGAGGGAGAGGCATTGCAGGAGTTGAAGAGCGCGGGAGGAGCGTTGTGGTTTCCGACGGACGATCCCGAAAAACTCTCCGAACTGATACTTAAACTGAAATCGGGCGAGATCGACGGCAAGAAGCTGGGTCGGCAGTACCGTGAATATGGCCTTCGCTATCACTATCGGGAGCGATGGGCTAAAAAGTATCTTTCCCTTATCAGAGACATCTGAGACAGTTTTTCTCCAATCAGTCAGTTCATATCGCATAATAGCTGTCGAAGGTGATGAAGCTGTATAGCAGGCACCGGAATCTGCGTTAAGTGTTCTGCGCCTAAAGGTTGTTTCATGTCGGCAGGTATGGAGAACGTGACTGGTTGACGGCCGTCAGGAAACCGCCAGCAGGGGAAACCTTTGCCTGATGTCTGGCGTAAATAAGATCAATGTACCTGAACTTACCGTTTTGAAAGGTTTTCTATGCTGCGTTGGCTAATGCTTCTGCTGGTATCCACATCGGTGATGGCCCAATCAACTGAACAGACGGCAACACCTCCACGGCTCGAGGTTCCGCGAATCTCCGGATCGATAGAACTTGACGGTGACCTGAATGATCCCGCCTGGCGGTCGGCGGCGCGCGTAACGGATTTTACGCAGTTCCTGCCGGTGGACAATGTTCCACCTCCGGTAGAAACAGAAGTGCTGATTGCTTATGACGACAGCTACCTGTACATGGCGTTCATCTGCGATGACGATCCCAATACTATACGTGCCACTCTCACCGATCGCGATCGGATTTTCGGTGATGATTTCGTGGGCATCATCCTGGATACCTATGGTGATGCCGCCTGGTCGTACGAGTTCTATGTCAACCCGCTGGGAGTGCAGGGCGACCTGCGCTGGGTGGGCGGGGGTGATGAAGACTGGCGCTTTGATGTGGTGTATGAAACAGCGGGCAGGATTACGGCGACCGGCTGGCAGGCGGAAATGGCGATCCCGTTCAGTTCGCTGCGATTTCCCGACCGGGAAGAGCAGCAATGGCGAGCAACTTTCTGGCGCAGTCATCCGCGTGATGAAATGTACAAGTATTCCTGGGCGCCACTGAAGATCGGTGAGCCGTGCTTTTTCTGCCAGATGGGATACCTGACCGGTATCAGGAATGTCAAACCCGGCAGCCGACTGGATTTGCTGCCGTCACTGGTTGGTTTCCAGTCGAGTGCGCTGAGTGATCCCGACGACCTTAAATCTGGTTTCAGCAATGCCGATCCCGATGCCGAGTTGGCGCTGAACGCCCGCTATCGGTTGACGGCGGATCTTACGGCTGAGGTCGCCATCAATCCCGATTTCAGCCAGGTGGAATCCGATGCTGCTCAGATCGACGTCAATTCCACCTTCGCTCTCTGGTACCCGGAGCGACGACCGTTTTTCCAGGAAGGCAGTGATCTCTATGATACCTGGATCAAAGCCATCTACACACGCTCGATAAACGATCCGGACGTGGCTTTCAAGCTGACGGGGCGTATGGACCGCACCAGTTTCTTCTATCTGCTGGCCCACGATGAAAACACGCCTTACGTATTGCCGCTGGAGGAACGCTCAGCGTTTGCGGCGTTTGAAAACTCCACCTCCAGTATCGCGCGTGTCCGGCGAACTATCCTGGATGATTCTCATATTGGCGCCCTGGTAACCGACCGGCGTCTCGAAGGAGGCGGTGCCAACAGTGTCTACGGTGCCGATGCGCGGATTAGTTTCCTGAAGTACTACCGTATTGAACTTCAAGCTCTGGGCGGTCACACGAAAGAGGCTGACGCGCCCGATGCCGTCGATACTACGGTTGAGAGCGGTTACGGGCAGGTTTATTTCGATGAGGGTCGACACACGGTAGCGCTGGACGGGGAGTCATTCGATGGCCACGCCTGGTACACAAGCCTGGAGCGTAGCGGGCGACTGTGGAGTTTCGATCTTGATTATATGGCAACCAGCCCGACTTTCCGCGCTGACCTGGGATCTATCTGGAGCAACGGACGCCGTCGAGCCTCGGGTTGGACAGTGCTCACTTTCCGGCCCAATGGCCGCGTGGTGACCAGGGTCAGCCCGTTTTTCGGCTTTGGGCGGGTGTGGGATTACAGCGGCACGCGCAAAGATGAATGGGTGCGTCCGGAACTGGGCATGAATTTCCGGGGCCGAACATGGTTTAATGTCAATATGCTGCTCAGTCGCGAGGACTATCATGGCATCTGGTTTGACGATATCCGGCGACTCAGCATAAACATTGGCAACGAGATGTTTAAGGCAGTAGAGTTGGGTATCTGGTTCGGCTATGGCAACACCATTGCGCGTAACGTGGACCCGCCGGTTATGGGCCGAACTACGAACATCAATCTGTGGGGAACCGTCAAGCCGCTGCAACAGTTGACGCTGTCGCCATCGGTTGATCTGCTGAAGCTGAGAAACCGCGACACCGGAGAGTTGATCTATGAAGGTGTCATTCTGCGTCTGCGGACCAACTACCAGATTACACGGGAACTGTTTGTACGAACCATAGTGCAGTACAATGAGTTTGCCGATGATCTCAGTGTTGAGCCGCTGGTCACCTACCGCGTGAACCCCTACACCGTTTTCTACGTCGGTTCAACGCACAACTATGCCTGGGAACTATGGGATTCGCATTGTCCCGAAAAGAGTGCGCGCCAGTTTTTCTTCAAGTTTCAGTATCTCCTGCGGACCTGACGGATGCTGGTGTCTTGACATCAATAGCGACGTCTGTTAGGATACGGTTATGGGTCAACGGATAGTACAGGTAGATTCTTTTGCCGACCGACCGTTTGCCGGCAATCCGGCCGCGGTTTGTATCCTTGACGGACCTGCCGAGGAAACCTGGATGCAGCAGGTAGCGGCCGAGATGAACCTCTCGGAGACGGCCTTTCTGTACCCTCGGGAAGATGGATATAATCTGCGCTGGTTTACACCGGCAGCCGAGGTCGAGTTATGCGGCCACGCCACGCTGGCCGCGGCGCACGTGCTGTGGGAGGAGGGTCGGCTGACGTCGGATCAATCGGCACGATTCCAGACGCAAAGCGGATTGTTGACGGCGACGCGGGCGGGTGATGCCATCGAGTTGAATTTCCCCGCTTGCTCAATTCAGCCGTGCGAAGCCCCGCCGGGACTTACGGCGGCACTGAACGTGGAGCCGGTATATGTCGGCAGGAGCGATCTGGACTACCTGGTCGAAGTTGCCTCAGAAAAGACGGTTCGTAACTGCCAACCGGATTTTATGGCGATTCTCAGGCTGCCGTTACGGGGATTGATTCTCACCAGTCATGGTGATGAGAGCCGCTACGATTTTGTCTCGCGCTTTTTTGCACCGGCGGTGGGAATCAACGAAGACCCGGTTACCGGCGCGGCTCATTGTATGCTTGGTCCTTATTGGGCGGGTAAGTTGGGCAAGCGCGAGTTTTCCGCCTACCAGGCCTCGAAACGTGGGGGCGAGGTTGGTGTCCGCGTGGAGGGAGACAGGGTGGTGCTTTCCGGCCGGGCTATCACCGTGATGCGTTGCGAGTTGGTTTGACGTGAGAATCTGAGGCAGGTTCTTCGCATTACTACACACCGTACTTTCAGGCTTCTTACAGATCGCCGAATCAGACGCCTCTGCTGGCTCAAATCTGTTTGCTTTCCACGCTTAAAACAGATTAAATAATTACCAGAAAAACAAATGTCCTGATATGGGAGAATCCAATATGATAGACAGAATTGAGAAGGCTCTGGGGGATGACAAGGGACTGTTGACCTACAAGTGCAAGGGGATCACCAAATCACGGCTGCACCTGCCGGGGCCGGATTTTATCGACCGGGTGTTCAGCCAGACTGACCGTACACCGGCAGTTATGCGCACGTTGAACTGGCTTTTCAACAACGGCCGCCTGGCGGGGACCGGGTTCGTTTCGATTCTGCCGGTCGACCAGGGGATCGAGCATTCCGGCGGGGCGTCGTTTGCTCCCAACCCGGACTACTTCGACCCGGCTAAAATCGTCGAGCTGGCTATTGAGGGCGGCTGCAACGGTGTCGCTTCGACATTCGGAGTGCTGGGGTCAATCTCCCGCAAGTATGCCCACAAGATTCCCTTTATTCTCAAACTTAACCACAACCAGATGCTGACCTATCCCAACAAACCGGACCAGGTTATGTTTGCCAACGTTGAGAATGCCTTCAACATGGGTGCCGTGGGCGTGGGGGCGACGATCTATTTCGGCGCCGAGGAAGGGATGCGGCAGCTTCAGGAGACGACCGAAGCCTTCTCCATGGCCCACGAATTGGGGATGTTCACCATACTATGGTGCTACCTGCGCAACCCGGCTTTCAAAGCCGACAAGGACTACCACGTCGCCGCCGACCTGACCGGCCAGGCCAATCATATCGGGGTGACCATCGAGGCTGACATCATCAAGCAGAAACAGGCCGAAAACAACGGCGGCTACACGGCGCTGAAGTTCGGCAAGACACACCCCCTGGTCTACGACAAGCTGACTACCGATAACCCGATTGACCTCTGCCGTTATCAAGTTGCCAACTGCTACATGGGGCGAGCCGGTTTGATAAACTCCGGTGGAGCATCGAAAGGTGCCGGTGATCTGGAGGCGGCTGTCCGCACGGCGGTGATCAACAAGCGTGCCGGTGGTATGGGGATGATTTCCGGCCGCAAGTCATTCCAGAAACCGATGAAAGAAGGCGTCAAGCTGCTCAACGCCATCCAGGATGTGTATCTGTGTAAAGAAGTGACGGTGGCGTAGGAGGGGGGGGGTAGTATTAGGAAACGGGAACCCACCTGAAAGGTGGGCCACCCCTGGCCTATACATTGAAGGAGAATAATATATGAAAGAATTCATACTCTCAGCATTGAACTGGTTATTCGGTTCACTATCATTGCTTATGGGAATATCATTGGCTTTTACAGTATCGTTATGGGGCGGTGTCTGTCTCATAGTAATATCTTCAATACTACTACCCCCTATTAGAAATTTCGCCCATTCAAAAACAAATAGGCAACTGTCTGTTGAAGCTAAAACCATAGCAATACTTATACTATTTGTTAGTTGTGTTATACTTATGGGTGTTGATCAGTATAAAAAGCTGGATCGAGAAAATACAGAACGAATTGCTGCAGCTAAGAAAGAACGCATAGACTCCTTCAATACCAATAAGGAACAGATCATATTAGCTATGCAAGCTGCCTTCGATTCTAAGGACTACCCCTTTGTAGTACGCGAATATAACAAATATGCTGCTTTTGGTGATGAAGAACTCAAGAAGATTTATGATCGTACCCAAGTAGAACTTAAGAAGATTTCTGATCGTACCAAAATAGAGCTAGCCTCCCAAAAAACGAACACGTTGTTAGATAGATTGAAAACGATACCCACAAAAGAATATGCAAAAAACAAAGAGCTATACCAGCAATTAGTAAATCTTCACCCGAACAACGAAGAATACGCAAAGAAGCTTAAATTCTATACAACGAAGCTTAAAATACAGGCAAATAAAATCAAGGCGGCAGCCGCACGAGAAGACAAAATTCAAGCCCAATTCCACCCTTGGGACGGCTCACATATAAACTTAGAACGATACATCGAGAGTATTATGAATGATCCTGATAGTTATGATCATGTTGAAACTGTCTATTGGGATCGTGGCGACTACCTTATAGTCCAAACGACATTTAGGGGTAAGAATGCATTTGGTGGTGTAGTCATAAACTCTATCAAAGCAAAAGTTAGTCTTGATGGTCAAGTCCTAAGCATAATAGAATAGTCCCGCTGGGTGGCCCACCTTTCAGGTGGGTTCCAGTATAATTGCGAAATCAACGATCGTTGCCTATATTGACTCCATGCCGAAGCTGCGACATTACGATCATCTGAACACCGCCCGCTTTGTGACCTTTAGCTGCTATCGACGGCTGCCACTGTTAACCTCTGATGCAGTGATCCAAACCGTCGTCGATGAACTGGCAGCGGTGCGCACACGGCATCAGTTTCGTCTTTTGGGTTACGTGATCATGCCGGAGCATGTCCATCTGGTTATTCATCCCAGGCCTGACAGCAAACTGGGACTGGTGATCGCCGAATTCAAGTCTCGTTCGGCAGCGCGGATAATTGGTGCGGCGAAAACCCACCTGAAAGGTGGGGCACCTGGTAATTTGAAAGGTGGGGCACCTGGGTTGGTGTTGTCTGAGGAGTGTCGCATTGTCCGCGCTGGCAAATCGCGCTATGCGTTCTGGAAAGCGCGGTGTTATGACCATAATTGTCGCACCCCCGCTACGGTCGTTGAGAAAATCAACTACTGCCACAACAATCCGGTGAAGCGTGGTTTGGTGGCACAACCGGGCGACTGGTGGTGGTCGAGCTATGGGTGGTACTATGGTCGTGCGGATGTGCCAATAACTATTGATGAATTTGAAGGGTTTGGTGCCGTGGTATCAGGGAAACCCACCTGAAAGGTGGGCCACCGGAGAGAACCCACCTGAAAGGTGGTCCACCGGAGAGAACCCACCTGAAAGGTGGGGCACCCCACGGTTTGTTGCTGGAAGTCTGCATATGAGAGGCCACTTGCCGTAGCAAGTAAGACCCGGCCGAAAGAGAAATGGATATAGAAAAAAAGGATCACGTTTGTCGATGAAAGTAAGATACATCCGTTATAGCCTAATGACCGTAATACTGGGACTGGTAGTATACCTGGCGCTCGGATACGGGGACCGGTCATTCGAGGCCTTCTGCCCGTTCGGCGGAGCGGAGAGCCTCTGGGGGTTGTTTACAGATGGCGAGTTCAGTTGCGCACTGGGCCCCCTGAATCTTTCAATGTTTGTGGCTTTGATTGTGCTCGCTCTGCTTTCCAAAAAGTCATTTTGCGGGTGGGCCTGCCCGATCGGGTTTCTGGGTGAACTATGCGGTCGAGCGGGGGAATTGATTGTTAAAAGAAGATTTCATCCCGGAGCCCGCCTCAACGGTGTCCTGAAGATTCTTCGGTACGTGGTGCTGGTACTTTTTCTCGTTCTTACATATCGAACGGGCGAACTTATCCTGCGCGGTTATGATCCTTACTATCTTATCTTCTCGGGATTCGGTCACGGCACCATCGGCATCGTATCATACGTGGTGCTTATCGTTCTCACTCTGGGGGCCCTGGCAATACCGATGTTTTTCTGTCGTTACTTGTGCCCCATGGGCGCCGTGCTCGACCCGTTCAGTCGTCTGGGTTTAGTTAAAATATCCAGAGATGAGGAAGGCTGCACCGACTGTGGCGACTGTCAGACCGCCTGCCCGTACGGTATTCCGGTGCCGACGCTGCGCCGGGTGAGGCGTCGTGATTGTACCAACTGTCTGGAGTGTGTGGATGCTTGTCCGGAGGACGAGGTTCTCAGCGTTCAGGCGAACTTTTAGAGGAATATCATGACCGTTCCAAAACTCATTGTTCCGGTGTTGGTTGTTGTCGCCCTGTTCAGCGGGTACTTTCTACGCGCGGCATTTACTCAGCCGTCGACCGACGTTACAGTGGGAACCGGTGAAGGAATAAAACTCGAGTGTACAGTAGATGGAGTCAGGTGCAAAGGAACCGCCCGGTTCTTGACGTCGCTCTATGAAGACGTTCCCGGAGTCAACGGGATAGTGACCTACGCAGCCGATCGCCGTGTGATCTTTACCTATGATCCGGATGTCATTACACCCGACAGTATACGGGCTATCATGGAGGCACCCATTCTGTTCGACGACGGTTCCAGCGTACAGGTGTTCGAGTGTCTGTCGATGGATGAGGATTAGGAGCACGTTTTGGCAGCCTATGTCGATTCGATTGACGGCATAACCGCCGACAGACTCCAGGGCTTTTTCGTCGGCTGGCCTAAACCGCCCTCTCCTGAAACGCACCTGAAGATTCTGGCCGGTTCCGATCATGTAGTCCTGGCCATTGATGACAAATCCGACCGGATCGTTGGCTTCATAACGGCAATCAGCGACGGTGTGCTGAGCGCCTACATGCCACTGTTGGAAGTGCTGCCGGATTACCAGGGGCAGGGGATTGGCAAGGAATTGATGCGGCGGATGTTGGAGAAGCTGCGTGGGCTTTATATGATCGATCTGCTCACTGATCGTGAACTGGAGTCCTTCTATTCGCCACTGGGAATGAACCCCGGTTTTGCAATGAAGATTCGGGACTTCGAAAAGCAATCAGGATTGTAATTCAAACTACCTGTGACTTCGACAGGAAGATGGAGAAATACGTGACAAAATTAAAGATCGCAGAAACAGCAGTGTTGCTTGTGCTCATACTGGTACCGGGCGTCTTCGGTGTTGCGGCTGTGTCAGACATCACCGACAGTGTGACTGTGCCGCCGGACACCACTACTGTGGATACGGTCGTGCAGGCAGAAACAGGAGTGACGGGCGAAGAGCCGCTCTATCCGATGTCGGAAGAGCGCAAAGAGAGACTTGTCTCCTATTCGCAGTTCAATAACATCTGGCGGTTTGTCGGCTTTTTTGTCTCTATCGGTGTGCTCTGCCTGTTGCTGTTTACAGGTTTCTCGGCGAAGATGCGCAACTGGGCCGGTGTCGCTCGGCACAAGTTCCTGATACTGTGGTTGTTCTGGGTATTGTTTCTCCTGGCTGATTACATCCTCAATCTTCCTTTTCACATATACCGTAGTTTCATGGTGGAGAGCAACTATGGTTTTATGAACCAGACGTTGATCGAGTGGTGGGGAGAGGATTTGCTGGGTCTGCTGATCGGGGCAGTAATCGGAATCATCCCGGTCTGGTTCTTCTACCGGGTGGTGGCCAGGTTCCGCAGGTGGTGGCTATGGTTTTCAATCGGGGCTATACCGTTTTTGGTTTTCTTTATCGTCATTGCGCCGGTGGTGATCTCGCCGCTGTTTAACAAGTTTGAGCCGCTGAAGGACAAGCAACTGGAGACCGGAATACTTATGCTTGCATCCAAAGCTGGTATCGAAGGTGCCGATGTATTCCAGGTCAACGCCTCCAAACAGTCGACCAAGATCAATGCTTACGTCACCGGGCTGTTCAATACCAAGCGGATTGTGCTGTACGATAATTTGATCGACAATTTCGAGACCGATGAAATCAAGTTCGTCATGGGGCACGAGATGGGGCATTACGTGATGAACCATATCTGGTGGGGGCTAGTGATGGCGGTAATCTTTATTGCTTTTGCGCTGTGGCTCATGAGCCGGACGATTCATACCGTCATAAAACGCTTTAGAGCGCGGTTCCGGTTTGACAGGTTGCAGGATATTGCGTCGCTGCCGCTGGTGATGATCTTCGTGACGGTCATTTCATTCGTGTTTCAGCCGGTCACCAACGGGCTTAGCCGCTACATGGAACACCAATGCGATATCTACGGGCTGGACATTTCGCAGGTTTCCGGCGAATCGGCGGCGATTGCTTTTGACAAGCTGTCGGTGTATAATCTGTCCGATCCCGATCCGCACTGGCTGATTGAGTTCTGGTTCTACAGTCACCCGGCTCTCAAAAAGCGGATGGAGTTTGTAAGGGATTACGGGCAGTAGCGGACTGCCTCTGCGGCAATTGATTACTATGCGAAGCAAATGGTTCAATCTCGCAATCCTTGTTACCCTGGTGATGCTATACGTCGCCGGGCAGATCTGGATCGGGACGTATGACGCAGCAGATGACCGCTACATCTACGACGCCCCGGCCGATGTTGATTTCCTCTACTACGCAGCTATTGCCAATTCGCTGCTGAACCATTTTCCACCGGAGAACCCGGCTTTTGCAGGAGTCAAACTGACGCAGCCGTATCTTCAGTTCTATCCGGTGGCTCTATTGACGCCGCTGGTTAACCCGTACAACGCGATCCGAGTCCTCAATGTTTTCTACCTGGTGCTGATGGGACTGATGCTGTGGAGGTTTTTCCCTCAAAGATACGGTCTGGCGTTGGTGATCATGTTTGCCTCATCGACGCCGGCGTCAGAGATCAATGCTTTGGGGATAGACTTCATAGCGCGCGGGTTCACGCACCTGCCGTTTTTTCTACTGGTGACGGCAGCGCTGTTCAGTAAACGCCTGTGGCTGCGGATGGTCTGTATTTTCGGGGCGGCGCTGGT
>SDBU01009868.1_pt1 | contig 10653 bp, 5 predicted proteins | sample 2277071 | NCBI WGS metagenome assembly SDBU01 (sample SAMN10397929, study PRJNA504765) | marine sediment metagenome | isolation source: marine sediment core GS08_GC12, 126 cmbsf | place: Arctic Ocean: Gakkel Ridge, Loki's castle | collected 2008
GAAAACTAATATAAATTTAGGTCTCTTATAATAAATGACGAGCTATGCCCCAAAAGAAAAGCTTAAATAAGCAAGAATTAAAAGCTTGGGGACTCTTGAGAGCTTTTTGAAAATAGAGGAAGTTACACTATAAAAATGCAACTTAAGATAGTAGTTAAATTTAGTGAGATGATAAATTTTCAAGGTCTTTTTTTTGTTTAAATTAGAAGAAATTATAGTAGTTAAAATCATTATAATTTTTATTTGTACGTTAATAAATTCTGCGGGTTTATTAATTGAATAATAGATCAAAAAGATTATTACAAAAAGAGAGAAAGACTTTGATTATATAGTTATGTAAAATGGATTCTATAAAAGAAAAAGATGCAATGAATGAAAAAAAAAAAATTCAAGCGAATTTAAATCGATTTTTTAATAACAGTAATAGTATTACAGATAATCAAAACTTAAATATTGAGTCTTTACAAAAATCTTTAGAGAGAATATCTAAAAAGAAAGAAACTGAAGCTGAATTAGACAACCAAAATACATTGAACGAGATTTCTTATGAAAGCTTTGTAGAAGAATTAGGAGATGAATGGATTTCCTTAAAAAATAATAGTGGATTTGTCAACAAAAAGAAATCAATGATACTTGGAAAGCTTGAATCTTTTGATAAAGTACTATCTGAAAGAAAAATATCCAATTCCTTTTCATTGAAAGGGCTAGATTTTAATAGAGAAAAATTTCTTGAATTGGTCGAAAGTAGAAATTCTCAAATCATAGTTTTTCTTCATAATAAATACTATAATTTTCTCCATCTTGGTGAAGCTTGTAGAATTCTTAAAAAAAATATCTCAATTCTTCAAAATAATAAAAAAATATTACTTTGTAAAAATTCATTATATTTTGTTATAATCTCTCCTCTGGATTAGATATAAGCGAATTATTCAAACTCAATTGTAATGTCATCCCCCCAAAGAACTTTTAAATCGTCCAAAGCTTTTTTCAAATTTTTTAAAACTAATTTTGAAAAAGCAGATTCAGATTTGAATTCAAGGGTGAATTTACCTATGGTATTTGGATCTTTTTGACCAAGAAAATTGCACAAAGTCACAAACTTTCTTAAATCATTAATACGATCCCATGAAACATCCAAATTTAATTTTATATTTGTTTCTGTATCTGATAATCCTGGGGGTTCGTCAATTGGGGGTTCATCAATAGGGGGGCCGTCAATCGGGGGTTCTTCAATTGGAGGTTCGTCAATCGGGGGTTCTTCAATTGGAGGTTCAGGAGGTGACACGTTAGACTCAATTGTTTTTAAAAAGGATTCAGATATAAGATATGATGTTTCTGAGACTTTCAAATCTCTCATTTGAACTTGAGTTCCCGGTTTTGCAATGAAGGTAAAATCATCAGGTTCTAAATTAGTATTGAAATTTTGATCTTTTTTAAGATTACCATAACCATATTTATCTTGCCCTTCTTTCGTGGTACTGATAACAGATCGAATAGCAGATAAGAGAACATTCTTTTCATTATACAGTTCGAGCCCAGGAACATTGAATTGACGTTGCCATAGTTCTTGTGTAGTGGTATAATCCGAAAAATTCGAGGGAATTATTTTACGCCCTATTTGCCCTAACAACCAATCACGAGTTTTCATTTCTTCTTTAACACGTTGAACAAATATACTCTTTGAATTATCTATAGTATATAAAGAGAGAGTTACCTTTGAAATCCCATCAGTATTAGTAAGGGTTGGTCTACCAATATAAGAATAAGAGGAAATAATTAATTTTGGTATAGATGTCTCTAAATTCTTTTTTTTTATCATTAAATCATTTATTTGAGCCTTTTCAAGAATCGAACTGTTTTTAGCTTGCTGGATGACATTCTCTATTGCCATTAGTTCTAAAACATTATCCCTTAAGCTTATATATTCAGTTTCCTCAAAAAATATAAAAACTAACCCATTTTTATTTTCTCTTGGAATAGTTCCCCTATTTGTTATCCAATCTTCGATTTTAGAAGCAAAAACATTTGGCAAACTCGAAAAACCTTTTGGAACTAAATAGTCAGGATTCATTGCGATTAGCGTGATACTGGATTGATCTGGGATATTTTTTGAATCATCAGGCCAAATTATTACACCATGTGCTTTAGGAATAGCTTTATCCATGAGCTTTTCAATGAAAGCTTCTATTTTAATTGTATCTTGAGATAGATTCTCTTTTTCAGCTAAGATCATTGAAACAGGATTTGCTCGTGTTAATAAATAATATCTGTCTCCCATCTCGAAAAGATGAAATAAATGATTTTTCATTTCTTCCAACATATCAATTACTAACGCTGGATATTTGATACTGGGTTTTAATATAGCTAAACATAGTTCTTCTCTTGTTGCACCAATATTAGTTGTGGTAGATTTCATTGAATGGAAAAAGAAGCCCGTAAATATCGCTTGTCCTAAATGAAAAGTTAAATAATCATCACCTAGGCTTTCTTCAAGGTCAGTAGCTCGCCCCAAATCTGTTGTTAATACAGGCTCAAAATTAGTACCTAAATATCCAAGCAGTTCACCTTTTACGGATGCATCCTTTAGGGGAACATCTCCTATTGTGATAATATCCGATTTTATATTTCTATAAATGGCATTTAAAATTTTAGCAAAAACTCGTAAAATACCACGCGTCCGTTGAAAATCTGGATGAGGCCCCCATTTTTGATATAAAACATCGATTAATGCGGGATGAAAAGGATATCCAATATTCATTTTTTCATTGAAAGAAAGAGCTCTCTTAGTAATATCTTTTTTAGTTACTTTTTCTGGAAAAAATTTCTTTTTCGACATATAATAATTTAGATAATCATTGCAAACTCTTTTTATTCCATCATCTTGAGATTGATTTACTGGTTCAAATAACCTACATCGAATAATATGATATACTTCTTCATATTGAACAGGATCGATTGTTGTTTTATGCCTTTTTGTGTGTTTATCAATTGTATGAAATGCTTGGCGACCCAATTTATTCACTAATTCCAAATCAGAAGCAGGTAATGTAAAAACTAAAATGACATTAGGATGATTTGATACTTCCTCAACTAGAACTTGGAAAAAGTTTATCATAAGCCCGTAATATTCTGGGTTTTTTTTATGTACATTTATTAAATAATGTACAATCTCATCAAGTAGAATTAAACACGGGTTATCAATCGTTTTAAATACTTCATTAAGAGAAGACTTAGAGGGCGGTATCCAATCTTTATCATTTGATTGTATTTTTTTATACGCCTTTTCACCTCCTAATTGATAAGCGATCTCACCCCACCATGTATTTAAAGGCACTTGTTTACCATCAATAGAGACAGATCGAGGTTCACTAATGTTATAATCTAAACCAACAAGAACACAGCATTTTACTTTAAGATTTGAATCGACCGCTTTAATTTTCAAAGACGAGAGATTTGGATGTTCATTTAATAAATTTGGTCGTTGAGATAGATGATATAACGCAACAAGACAATGCGTTTTTCCTCCACCAAAGCTAGTTTGGAGTTCAATAACATTATTGCCAGGGCATTTATTCGTAGAAAAGGTCTGACTAGCTATATTTAATAGTTTCTCCATACCTTTAGTAATATGTGTATTATCAAAAAATAAAACGGGATCTCGATAATAGGGAGCAGCTCTTCCTGAGACTACTTCATCTAACCTGGCTGCAAAAGTGCTTTCGTTGATAGGTTCATTTACAATTTCACTTCTGGGGGTTATATTTTGCGTCCATAAATTCATTTTTTTTCATCCTTTTTTAATATAATATTTTTTCCTTCAATACTAAAGGTTTGTTGAATAGGTTTTGACTTTCTATTTTTCTTTTCCCTAAGTTTTAATCCCTTCCCGTATCTTCTCATTAAGCCCAGGAATAATCTGGTTTCATTTGCCTCTGGTTGAATGTTGGATAATGCTTGAGCTACATGCCAGAACTCATCACCATATTTTTCTTGATATATATTAATAGTCTCATCAAGAAAGGGAGAATTCTCACTCCATAAAAATCCAGAATGTTGCAAAGCTTCGATCAGGGATGATGGAGTAAATTTTTTTTCTAAGAATTTTTCTTTCTTATCTAATATTTCAAGACATTTATATAAGGTCTTTGATTTAACCAGTTCCTTTTTTATAATTTTACCTTCTAAATTGGAGTCATCAAGTCCTAAAGTATGGGTAAATTTCCAAATTTCATCATAAGGTAACATAGATAGCTTATATGAAGCCCTCCATACTAAATAAAATTGAGTTTCTGCATCAATACTAGAATAACTTTTGTTTAGAGTTTTACCAAGAGTAAATTTAATTAATACTGTATCGACAAATTTAAGATATTCATGGATATTTATAGATTTATCCGTTTTAACGTCAAGTACCGCTTCATACTTACTAAAGGCTTCAATTGCAGGTCCTAATGAACTTAAAAAGAAATCTGCACCTCTTAATCCTAATCGCCATTGACGTTCAAGTTTTTTCATAATTACTTGTTCTAATTCCTGTCTGAAAATTTCGTCATAATATCGTTTATTTTTACGCATAATCTTTCTGCAAACGAGTAATACAACTGAATCTAAAGATACAACATTTACTGTTCGCATACCCTGAGCCATTTCCATTAATAATGGCCATGTACTTGTTATTACTAATTTTGAATCGTTAATCGCTTGAAGTAATGTTTCCCAAGCGTTTATATCCTTATGAGCAAAAACAATTACAGCTAAACCATTTTTTTTAAGAACTCGATAAATTTCTGAAAAAGCTTTACCCATTCCTTTTTCATAAAAGATTTTCGCATTTTTTGTAGAATTATTATGACGAAATCTATCTTGAATTAATTCTGTATCTTTTGGTGTTGAACTAGTTAAAAATAATTCTGGGTAGGAATTTTTTAATATTTCTCTAAACCAAGGATAAAAAAAATCCATAGATGAAGCATAAGGCATATTATCATAATAAGGAGGATCTGTAAAGCAAAAATCCATGCTTTCATCTTCATATTCCAAGTCCATTGCATCCATTTGTTTAACTGTAATCAAATTATTGTTGATTCTTGGTTGTGAGATCAGATTAATTAGTACTCTTTTAAGTGAATTAAAATATCTTAACCAGCTTCCAGATGCATTTTCTTTCAAAGGATTTCCTTCAATATAAGCACCAACCATAAAGAGCCCCGCTCTTTTAAATGTGTTTCTAATTGCTGGACTGGAAGAAGTTTTCAATTCTGTTAAAACAGAATTAAAATCTGCGATCTTAGTCAAACCAAATGATAAATATAGAATTATTGCATCAGCAAACTCAGGATTATTTAAACTTCTATATATTTCAGATTTTAATTCATTTATTATATCCAAGAGTGTTTTTAAAAATAAGAGTTGACGAGAATTAAAACATTTCAAAATAGATGTAATTCCAAATTTTTGAACTCTCCAAAGTAGTACTTTTTCTGGAAATCTTAGATCTATTTCAGGATAATCTTCTAAGATATTATCAACAACTCGATCTTTATCAACTTCAGCTTTCTTTTTTTCAGTAGAGGTTGGAATTCGAAAACTTCCAGTTGCATTAGATTCTCTATCTGGAAAATCTTCATATAAAGCAATTAATCGATGGTCATCTTTATTTTGGAAAATAAAATTAATAACCTCTTCTCGAGGAATTGAATTTCCACATCGTGGACATGAAAGTACTCCTCTCTTATAATAACCATTTAAATTATTTGACCACTTAATAGAAAATTTTATTACATTACTTTCTTCTCTATTTGGTATTTCTGGAAAAAGACTCCATTTATATTTCTTTGAAAGTAGGAATCTCTTTATCAGTGGAATATTAAGATCACACTCGGGACAAGGAATCTGTCGTGCCCATAAGAATAATTTAATTTGATTATCAGGACGCAAGTCGTTAATATATTTTCGTGAGAGTCTTTGTTCTAATTTTTCTTGAACTATTAAAAAATATTTTTCAAGTTCTTCAATTAACTTCATTCCAAATTTCTGAGGATATTCACATGTAGCTTTCTCAATTAAAACCGCGACTGGATTCAAATCTGAGGAATAGGTATCAATACCAAGATTATTCATTTCAAGTGGGAATGTTCCTCCTCCTGCAAATGGATCAAATGCTTTTGTTTTAGAAGGAAAAATATTTTGTTCTAACAAAATTGATTGAATAGCATTAATTATTTTATTAGGAATTTTTCTTAATCCGTAATTTTCTACAAGATTTATTTGAAATTTTAAGAGATCATCACTATTGGGGACATTTAATAAACTCGATAAAATAACAGCTCTTGCAGCGCAAGTTGGTCTTCTAGCAAAATACAGATGTATTACTGGAATTCTTCCGATAGAAACCTGTTTTTCTTTTTGGCTTTCGCTTCCAACAGTATCGATTGGAAACCAGTATTCTATTAATTTTTTTTTCATTATCATATATCTTAGAATATTTAGTAATATTCCTTTATTTGTTTCAGAGGTATTTTAAATCTTTCAGTAATAATTTTCTCGGGTTGGAATTTATTGGCTGGATCAGAAATTGGAACAACTTTAGCCTCATCAAAAGCTTTATTAACGATATATAACCAATATCTACCCGAAACGTCATTTTGTGCTTTCATCCATTCATTTTTAGAAATAAAAACATCAGCTTCACCAGTATGACCTTTCACTTCTATATGACGGATTTCAGATGGGTCATTTGGATTAACGCTTTCAATATCATATCCACATTTAATTAAGGATTTATCCGAGGTTTCCCAACCTCTTCGCTTTTCAAATTCAAAAACTGCTTCCATAGCAGCCATATCAATAGCATGTTTATCCGCTAATTGGGTCGCTTCTTCAATACTTTCTGCGGGTTTACCATCATCATAAGCAGGAACTATAATTGCAACAGAAATTAATCTTGGACTTTGTCTAATAATAGAGCATTCTCTCTCAATTTGAGTGTTTAACTCCTCTATTTCCTCATGTATATGATCTCTCTGAGCTTCCTTTTCTAAAATTTTCTGTTCAACATCTTCGCCTTCTGCCTCTTTATCTAATAATAAACTTATCTCCGCTTCAAGACGGCTCCTTTCTCTTATTTCTCTATGTTCAAGGGCGTTCATTTTAATTTTCTTAGCTTTTTGTCGCCATTGAATCAATTCAAGTTCTTCATTTTTACATAAGCTAGACCCAACTCCTTCGACCACATATTCTTTATAATGCGTGAAAAAATCTAAATAGGGCTTCATCTGTACACGACTTGCTGCTGAATAATCTTGTCTTAAATCCCATAATATTTGTGGAGATAAAACTTGAAATTTGATTTTTTCATTACTTCCACTAATGATATGCTTATATGATGTAAAAAGCACAATAACTTGTCGAGCAACTTCTTTCGTCCCTGTACCGTCGTTGAAAATTATTTCAATAAACCAGAGTAAACCGTGAAGACCATGTGAAGGGTCTAGAAAAATTGTTCCTTTTTGAATGTCCTCATGTCCATTTTTTATTGAAATGTCAATTATAGCCTCCAAAAGAGGATGACCTGCTGTAATATAATCATACTGTTGGACATTTAGTAAGAGTTGTTTCTCAATTGGTTTATAAAATGATATTTCTAGATTACGATTTGATATAAGCCCAAAATTTTTTGCATTATTTTTTATTTGAGCATTAATTTTAGGAGGAACTTGGATTTTGAATGGTCCCATATCTAAAACTTGGATCTGACTTCCAGCATCCCAGAAACCCAATCTAACATATTCAGAAATATATCTTGGCCAGAGTCTAGAATCTTCCGAAATCTGTCTTTGACGTATGAAAAAATCAAGTCCCGCATCCATATTTGATTTCAAGTCTAATAAGTTTTTTATTTTTTGACTATCTAAATTATTCAGTTCAGTGGTTAAATCGATTGGTTCTTTATTTAATGATTGAATTAAAAGCTCTTCAAATTTACATTCCTCAAAAAAATTACCTATAACATCAAAAACTCTATCAGTTCCTCCTAATTCTTCCCTCATTATATCTAATTTTTTAAAAATAAGTTCTACTACTTGACCTTCAGCAATTGGTTGTCCATCAGAGGTTTCAATTGCAACTAAATTGAAAAAAGTACATTCATGATCTTGGAGATAACGATGAATTCGACCCATTCTTTGTTCAAGACGATTAGGATTCCAAGGGATATCATAATTTATTAAGTTCCAACAGCATTGAAGGTTAATACCTTCACTGGCTGCGTCAGTACATAGTAAAATTTGAATATCATTTTTCCAAAACTTTTCTTGAACAATTTTACGTTCATTGAGATTCATTCCACCATGAATGATTCCCTTTGAAAAGTTCTCTGGAATTCTTTCTAAAAGATAGTCTAAAGTATCTTTATATTCCGTAAAAATGATTAATTGTTGAGATCCTAGTTGTTCTTCTATTAATTCTAATAGTTTATATAATTTTGATTCACACTGTTCAGTTTCAGCTTCAGCAGCAGAAAGTATGAGTTTTTTTAATGTATTAATCTCTGTTTCCAATTCGGCTCGATTACTTGCCATAGTTAAGCAGAATATTTCTTTATGTAGTTCTTCAACTATTTTTGGAGGAATATCATCATTAAGTTCAGCTTCTTCTATTTCTTGAGTTCTTTTTTCTATTTGTAAACGTAATTCTTTAATTGATTTATCAAAATCAGGATTATTTAGTATTTCTTCTAATTTTTCTTTTCGATGAATGAGTGTACGATGAATCGCTCGAACGGAAGAATTTAAACGACGTTGGAGTAATTTAAGCATGAATCCTATTGAAGATCTGCTTTGCCCTCCAATAAAAATTGCTAGATTAAAAATGTGTCTTACATAATCAGTTACCCGTTGGTATAATACAGATTCTAAAGGTGATAGAGTAAAAGTAATAGTTTTTGCATCTCTCGGGGGAAAAATATGAGTATTATCCTCTTTTCTCATTTCTTCCTTTAAACGTCGAATGAATATAGGATAACCCTCATCCAAAAATTGATTTAAAACAGATTTTATATCCATATATGCAGTATCAAACGAATCTGGCTCTAATAACTTGAGTAATAAACGGAAACTGTCAGATTTCCCTTTATGTGGCGTTGCTGTAAGAAATAGAAAATGATCTGTGCTTTCAGATAGAACTTGACCTAGTTGATATCTTCTTGTAATTTTCTGTCGCATTGTTTTTGCGCTCCATTCTGCATTCATCTTATGAGCTTCATCAACAATCACTAAATCCCATTTTATACTAATGAGAGAATTTCTAATGATCCTTTTACCTTTTTGGCGTTTCTTTTGCACTTCATTCTTCGCAAAATCCATTGAAGTAATAATTTTATCAAATTGGGTCCATGTTCTTGGACCTAATGCCTGTAATATCTCTGAATTAACTATAGTGAAATCTTCATTAAACCTAATTTTTAACTCCTCCTGCCACTGTCCTGTTAATGAACCGGGTACGACGATAAGAATTCTCTTGACATCCCCTCTAGAAAGTAATTCCTTTATAACTAATCCTCCCATTATTGTCTTTCCCGCACCAGGCTCATCAGCAATCATAAATCGAACATTCGGGCGAGGTAAAATATATTTATATACTGCAAGAAGTTGATGAGGTAATGGATCTATCTTAGAAGATCCGACTGCAAAAAGGGGATCTTGATTAAAATTTGAACGAATAGCATTTCCCATCATATGCATAAAGAATCTATGTGGATCTCCTGAAAAATTAAACTCCAAAGCAAATTTAATTTCTTTTAAATCATCTTTTTCTAAAATTAATGGTAGAAATTGATTGGTTTTAGTATCTACTAATGAAAACTTTACTTTTTCTGAATCTCCTTGAATATAATTAATATCAACTACTTTGTATAATTTTTTATTACCAAACGGCCCAATAATTAGCCGATCTTTAAGTTCTTCACGATTTCTCTCGAAAATTTCGTAAAACTCTCCCATATTCTATTATCCTAATTTTGATAAGACTTTTTTATTTTTTTTCTGGATTAATAAATAAAAATATTAAATGTAAAAATTATAAATTTATTTTTACACACCTTCTTATTTATTTTGAAATGTATTTTTGATCTACTGATCGTTATAGGGGTCCCACCTTTATTAAATCTCTCTCTTGGACGCGAAAACTATTTTTTCTAGTTCAGAATCACATTTTTCCTTGAGATTTTTTAATTTTTCTCTCATTTTCCCTCTTCTCATTAATTAAAAAAAATTTTGTTATTTATTTCTAGTTTTTTGACTCTTTTGTTCCTAAATCATAGGAAGTCCTAATCAATCATAAAATTTGCCTTATTATTTGTCTTCTTATTATCGCTTTTTTTACGCCTTGTTCTCTATTAATTATATTTTTGGTTTTATTTAAAATTAAATTATCAGATAAACTATAAAATACATTTTTCAAAATTATACATAAAAAAAACATGAATTATCCGCCCCCTTGCGTACTCATTACAGTAATTACATCCTTATTTGGGTGGAATCCCACCTTTCTAAGTCTGATGTTATCTGGAAGTATTTTACCTTTAAAAATCAATTGAATAGTTAAAATAGGGTTAAGCCTAAATGCTCTAATTAAAAAATTTTTTAATTCTGCTAT
>SDBU01009869.1_pt1 | contig 10653 bp, 5 predicted proteins | sample 2277071 | NCBI WGS metagenome assembly SDBU01 (sample SAMN10397929, study PRJNA504765) | marine sediment metagenome | isolation source: marine sediment core GS08_GC12, 126 cmbsf | place: Arctic Ocean: Gakkel Ridge, Loki's castle | collected 2008
CTCCTCGCCCGGCTCGTATCTCAGCTTGATGTTCCGGACTATCTTCTCCGGCTCGAGGTAGTTGTCCTCCCCGACGTCCACAGCCGTCTTGAATCCACCGGGCTTCATGGTAAAGAAGATCTTATCGTGGTACTCGATCCTGCCATGCAGACCGGCCAGTTTCGGGTTCATCTCGATGAAAGTCACCGAAAGGTCTTGCTTGTCCGGGTGCGCGTCCCAATCATCGCCTCGGCGGATGGCCGGGTTCCGGTCGATAAGATGCTCTTTTCCCTCCTTATTCACTGTCGGTGCTCTTTCAGTCAGCCTCGGCGCCAAACTGGTTCGCGGAATCACCCTGCACTTCGACGTGCCCACGTCCTCCAGCTTCTTCCAGACCAAAAGCCGTATTCCCTCGTCCCTGACGTAGCAGTTTTTGATAACCGTGCCGTCTTTCAGTTCCAGCGTGTCGGCAAATGCAGTTACCGAAGACCCCAGAACTACGGCGAGAGAAATGATTACTGAGATTAATCTTATGTTGTTCATATCTCCTCCTTGTGCTGTTTACCTGTTCTCTGTTTCCCCGTCACTTCGCGCTTTCGTACATTGGAGTAAAACGCAAACCAGTAGAAAGGACCCTTGTATGGTGCTTTTTCATAATCCATCTCCCGATGATGCAGAAAAAGACCGAATTTCTCCAGACACCTCTTGTTACAGGACCTCACAACGCATAATTCTACGACATTGTCCTCGGTGATATGGAAGCCACCGGCTGCTCGACCCACGAGCAACACCAGGATCACACCGGCGAAGCAAGAAGACCGCTCTCACATCTCTTGTGAGGCGCTGGTGTATTTAAGCCAGCTCCGGGGAGAACCGGCGGCGAAAACACCGTACGGGCCATTGCCGGTCGCATCCCAGTGCAACGGCATTTGCTCCGGGTCGGCAGCCCGCTTTTCGCGGGCCCTTTCGAGTCTATCAGCCTTCTCGAACCACCTTCTTGCCTCCGCTTTATGTAATCCTCCCAGCAATTCCGCCCCTTCAATCAGCGATTTCAAGCCGCACCATTCCATTTCAGTGTAATCCACAACCTCAACCAGATTCTGCAGACGCCGGCGCAACGCGTCGCAGGTTTCCTCATCAGCGTTCCCTGCGTGCTCTTTGAGAATGACAGTTGCCTCATCGATACGCACGCGACATCTGCTAATGCCCGCCAGCACAGAGTCGCAATAAGCCTTTAGCTCGGGCGCAAACTTCCTCTCGGGCTCGACGAAAAAACCGTTCTGGCACATGTTATTGTCCCAGTAACTCCAGTCGGTGAACCCGCCTTCGAAAACCTCGTAGGCCTCGCGCAACTTGCCGGAAATCGCACCATAGTATTCCCGGAAATAATCCGACAATATCAACTCCGGGTCGGCCTCTGTGTCCCACATCAACTTGGCAAGCGTATAAAGATTTAGGCCTTTGACCCACCGCCCCATGTACGCCATCGGCAACTCGAATCCGTCCACAGCCCTCGACTTGAAATACCTCGTATCTTCTGCGAGGACGGGCACGGGCAAAAGCCGAGGCCCGAAACCGAGATGCCGCGCATATTTTTCATGAAGCACAAGCGGTATCCCTTCCTGAACAGCCATTTCGCGCCACCTCTCAAACACATTGCGGAATTCGTCGCTTGTGCGCATATCGGCAAACGGCACCGAAAGATCACGCCCCCACATGCACAGAGTGAGTGTCATGTCGCCTTCGGGACGCTCCTTTTCCGGCGGCATCATATGTGTCCCGTAAATGAAGTGTGTCACCTCCAGATCAGGCCGAACTGACTTGACCTCCCGGCTGATTCGCATGGCAAGCCGCATGTACCTGTCGGCAACGGGAACGTCCCTGCACTTATCGCACCTGCACCAGACCGCGTTGTCGTTGGGCCACGGCGCAAAGTAACCGATCTCAGGATTATTATCGATGAATTCCCTCAGCCCCTCAACATAATGCCGCACCGCCTCTTCGTTGTTCGTGCAGAACATATCCTCGGCCAAAGGCTTGCCGTCAACACACGGGAACCACTCCGGATGTTCCTCAGCCTCGCCCGGATTCATAAACATGAAAGCACAATGACCGCCGACTCCAACCGTTATCCCACGTTTTTGGAACTCGCTGAGAGACTCCCTGAATCCCCTCCAGTGGGCAAGAGCATTCCAGTTATGATCCAGTGCAAACTGAAAAACATTCATGCGGTTCTTCGCCATCCAATCCGCCTCGGCCGGGACCGACTTCATTACCGCTTCAGCAAGCGCAGTGCCGGTAGGCCCCAGGTCATAAACTAAGAAGCGCAGCATCCGCACCCGAAAACACGGCACATAGTGCTTGCACGCTTGCTGAGAGAGAATCGACGCGAGAAAATCGGGAGAGTGTTTCGGAAAAAGATCCTCCCCGGGATAAAACCACCTGCAGCCCAGATATTCCTCAAGAAATGCGTACACCGAATAAAGCGTGCCGCGAGGAGATCCGCCCGTAAGCTGCACTCTCCCCGATCGAACAGATATCGAGAAACCATCCCTTTCAAGCTCGTCATCACGGCTCTGAACGTCTAGAAAGAAAGCTGCCTCTTTTGAACCTTCTCCCAGGCGGATTTCAAGGCCGGTTCCGCACGAAAGCGCAAGATACTTCTGCATCTCCTGCGCCGCAAAAAGCAGTACCGGGTCTTCGCTGTTAGCACAGCCTATGAAAAACGATCCTCTATACTTCATTCTCGAATTCACTAGAACCAGAATGCAGACCCGACCGATGCATCAGTACCTGTCCCACAGCGCGAGCGTGGGATGCTGATTGGGGAAGAGAACACCTATCAGGTCGCGTGCATCCCCCGCAAGCCTTATTCTCCCAGCCTCCACAACCTCTTCGGGCTCATCCGTCCCCATGATAAGCTGGGCTACCTCCTCACCTCCGCGGACGGAGTGCCTGGCGGGTTTCGACTCAGAAACGACGACTTTTGAGCTGCCGATTTTCAGCAGCGTTTTCTCACGCGAGCCGGAGATTAGAAGCCCACCACGCCATTTCGCAAGATGAGATTTCCTCAGCCGCTGTGACATCTCGCCGGATATCTTCCTCAGAGTCGATTCCAGATTCAGCATGTGGAGCATCGCACCGCCGCATTTGCTGTGCAATACCTCCGCACGGCAATTTCCCCTCCTGAGCAGCTTGCATAATGCGCTGTCATAAGGCAGCCCAATAAACCTTACCTCTTCGTGCCCTTGCCTCCGCCCAAGCGCGGAGACCACACGAAGCGCCTGCTCAACATCGCCGCCATGCTCAAAACAACAGAACTTGCCTTCTACCGTAGCTGCCACAACATACCCCATCGTTCTGCCCCGGCTGTCTTTCCACAGGTACCCCTCGCAGGCGTCTATATACTTATTTCTGATATATGTCGGCCTTACCGCCGTACCGGTAAACCTCGAGTTCTCATGGTTGTATATCCTGTCCAGATCGTCCCGCTGCCTCACAGCGAACTTACGCAGCTTCACGCCCGGCAGGTCCTTAATCTTCACGTTGTAAGCCTCATCGGACCACGCGCGAACATAACCGAACTTATCGTAGTAATCATCAATACCGAAAAGAATCGTCATATCATAACCCATCTCGCGCATTGCCTTGATAGACGCCCGGGTCGTACGCGTCATAAAACCTTTCTTACGAAAATCCGCATGCGTCGCGACAACGCCTATCCCGCCGACTCTGACGCGATCAGCGCCGATCCTCATGTCATATCCCCAAACGCCCCAGTGGGTGACAATCTCCCCGTCGATAATACCTATCCGAGAAGCGTCCCAGTCATAATGCCCATGATACATCCTGTTGCGCCATGTATCGCGGAACTTGAAGTAATCACGATACCCTGAGAAAACTTTCGCTATCAGGTCTATCGCGGCCTCACCATGTTTCCGCCTGTTCGGAGCGATAACCTCCAACTTTTCCACAACCATATTCTCCCTCCGGAAGAGACTCTCAAAAACGGATATCTCTTGCACTTAATCTGCTTTTAATAATCGGCATTTTAACCCGCCTCGACTCCACATGGCAAAACATAAGAGATGCGAATACTTCCTCTTTAATATATAATCCGTACCGTTTTTCCGGCTTCTCATACCGGCGAACTCTAACAGGTTCTACGTCAATCGCGAAAGTGCAGAAATATGGCTGTTTATGCCCTGACAATATTCCTTGGCGCATTCCTGCTGTTCCAGGTACAGCCGATAATCGCGAAATACATCCTGCCGTGGTTCGGCGGTACGCCCGCGGTATGGTCGACGTGCATGCTCTTCTTTCAGGTATTTCTTCTCGGTGGATATTCCTATGCCCACTGGTTGTCCAGCAGATTCCGGCCGCGTACACAGGGCATTATCCATCCCGCCATCATAGCGGCATCACTTATATTGATGATACTCCTCGGTGTTGTGTGGCAGACGCCGATAACTCCCGCCTCCAACTGGAAAACCGAGGGAAGCGAAACACCTATATGGAACATCATCCTCGTCCTTGCAGTCGCCGTAGGGCTGCCCTACTTCCTTCTGGCCGCCACGAGTCCTCTTCTTCAATCGTGGTTCAGCCGCAGGTATCCTGCACGATCGCCGTACCGGCTCTTCAGCCTGTCCAACGCCGGATCACTTGTTGCGCTTTTAGGCTATCCTTTCATCGTCGAGCCGGCCCTGAGGCTGAGGACTCAAGCCTGGATATGGTCGACATTGTACCTCATCTTTGCCGGACTCTGCGCATATCTCGCACTGAGAGCGAGGACGAATACAGGCGCCTCTGAAAGCACAAAAAAAACCGTAGAAAACATCGACCAAATTGGTTCAGAAACAAAAAAAGGCCGGACAGGTCATCCTTACAAAAACCCCTCACGGAGCGCAAAAATTATGTGGGTCCTTCTCGCGGCCGCTGCTTCAGTGATGCTCCTCGCAGTCACAAACCAGCTGTGCCAGGAGATAGCGGTAATACCATTCCTCTGGGTGCTGCCGCTCAGCATATACCTCATCACGTTTATCATCTGTTTCGCTCACGAAAACTGGTATTCACGCTGGTATGTCCCCGCCTTCGTAATAGCGGGCTACTACATCTCCTTTGCCGTGATAAGCAGCTGGACCCTGGATATCCTCCTGCAAATAGCAATCTATTCACCGGGACTTTTCGTGTTCTGTATAATGTGCCACGGCGAACTCGCCAAACTCAAGCCTCATCCAAAACACCTTACCTCATTTTACTTGTGTGTGTCCATTGGCGGCGCCATGGGCGGAATTTTCGTCGCTCTTATCGCACCACGGATTTTCAACGGCTACTGGGAACTCCATCTCGGAATAGTGGCTTGCTTCGTGCTGATACCATATTCGATATATCGCGACAAGAAATCGTGGGTCCACAGCCGGGGCCGCTTGCCTGCTTTCATTTTCCTTGCGCTCACCCTGATATTTCTGGCGATAAAGCTCTACACATACGCAGAGATATTCCTCTGCAACTTCATCGCCATATACGGCGGCGGTACAGGCATCATCATAGCCGTGCTATATTTCCTGTTCAGGCGCCGGGGATCGTTCGTATATCGCAGGACAGGACTCCTCGCACATATCGGTTTTGCAACAATCCTTGCCACCATCACATTCCAGCTTTACATTAACTACAGCACCTTGACCGGAGACACCATACACAGGTCCCGCAATTTCTTCGGCGTCCTGCGGATCGATTATGAGGGTATCTCGGGATCCGGATGGGAACGGCACGAATTAGCCCTTGGAACCACCGTCCATGGCCTGCAATTCACAGCGGCTGAGAAACGCGGCCTTCCCACATCATATTACAGTCCACAAAGCGGGCTGGGACTCATTCTCACTAACCACCCGAAAAGAACATCAGACGACAACAGCAGCTTACGTATCGGCGACGTAGGGCTCGGCGTAGGTACCCTCGCGGTATATGCACAAAAAGGAGACTACCTGTGTTTTTACGAAATAAATCCCCGTGTCTCCTCTCTTGCGCTCGGTGAGAAAGGCTTCTTCAGCTACATAGCAGACTGCCCCGCAAACGTCGACATCGTCCTTGGCGACGGCAGGCTTTCTCTTGAGCGCCAACTCGAAAAAAACGGCCCGATGCAGTTCGACATACTCGTGCTCGATGCCTTCAACAGCAATGCAGTACCTATCCACCTCCTTACACGTGAGGCATTTGAAATCTACCTTAAACACCTTGTGAAAGACGGAATTCTGATTGTAAATGTCTCAAACAATTACCTGCGGCTTGATCCGGTAGTTTGGAATCTGGCTGAATACTTCGACCTCGATGCCGTGCTGATTAAATCAGAGGGGAATTATGAAACAGGCTCTTATGGCGCTTCGTGGATGCTGCTCTCACACGATAAAGAAGTCCTGAAAATCAAAGAAATCACCAAAGCGGCCGCACCCAAACCGGACGACACAAAAAAATTCCCCCTCTGGACCGACAACTATAGCAACCTTTTCAAATACCTGAAATAAACAGTATAAGGATACCAGCATATTTGAAATCGCATGACACCATCCTGCTATTCCCCGAATCTTCCACAACTCAAGAAATACTGCTGCAAAAAATAAATAAACATATTCCTCGCATATCCGATAAAGAGAATTAATGCAAATCACCAACTCATCACGACATGAATAGCGGTTTGGCTGCCGGTGCTCAACAACCTTCAATCGAAAAACGTAACATAACACGGATTTCTCTTGTCCCTCGATCGCGGACGGGATTTCCGCCTGTAATTCCTCGAAAAAGGCCTTCACAAAAAATATAATAAAATTGTTGACAGGGTGTTTCTTACAGGGCTTAATACCAAAAATAAAATAGGAAATTCAGGTTTGTGGGCTATTGACATTCCCGCATTAAATGCGGGAGGGTATAGTAATATAACTTTATTATGTCGAGCAGTTTTTTAGAAAAAAATTACAAACCAGTAAGAACAACAAGAGAAAAGGAGAGAGACGGTGAAGAATTTACTCATGTTCTTTGCGGTCGTGTTCCTCGCATTGGGGTTCGTCACGTCCTCTCTTGCGAGAGATCCGGTTGTTGATGTTCTCGTAAGCAAAGGAATCGTCAGCGAGGACGAGATCGCCGAGGCCGAGGCTGAGGCGGTAAAGACCACGTGGCAGACCTACAGCAGGGACATCACCATGGGTGGGTATGTGCAGGCGTGGTATACCTGGGTTGATGAGGATGCCGGCGTGGACGACACGTTCTCCGTAGGTCGTCTGTACTGGTGGATGAGGGGCGATATCACCGACAGGTGGTCCGTATTTGTTGGTGCATACCTGTCGCATGACTTCATGCTCCTTGACGCGATGATGAAGTACGAGCATGCCGATTGGCTCAACATCAGTGCGGGTCAGTTCCTTCTACCTTATTCCTACGAGCAGTTGACCTCCTCGTCCAGAATTGACACCATCAAGCGCGCGCAGGTGAGCAACATGTGCGTCAACCATCGCGACATAGGTGTCAGGGTCAATGGCGCGTTTATGGAGGGTAAGGTGTCTTACGGCGCCGCGATAGTAAATGGCAACGGCATCAACACCACGGATGACAACGACAAGAAAGACGTCATAGGCCGTGTCCATGTTCAGCCGTTCCTCGGCAGCGAGGGCCCGATGGCCGGCCTTATGTTCGCCGGAGCCTACCAAACGGGCGAACAGCCTATGATCGTAACCACGGTTGACGCCACCCGCGCAAGCATCGATACCGACATGGGCGATGAAAAGCGCACGCGTTATCTGGGCACAGTCATATGGAAGTATGACAAGTTCAAGGTTCAGGGCGAGTTCGCGCAGGAAGAGCTCGAAGATACAAACGTCACGATAGATGGCTACTATGTCCTGGCAACCTACGACGTGAACGTGGACAGCATGATCGTCCAGCCTGTGGTGAAGTATGAGGAGTTTGACCCGAACGACAGCATCACGAACGACGAGACCACGGTCATAACTATCGGTGCCAACCTGTTCTTCGGCGGGAAGAAGTCGAGGGTAGCGGTCAACTACAGGCTCATCGACGAGGAGCCGGAAGTCGACAACAACGAGTTGCTCGCTATGTGGCAGCACATCTTCTAAGAAGTTGATGCAGCTTAATATGGTATGGGAGATTGAGTTCGCTCAATCTCCCAATTCTTTGTATTCAGTACCAAGATGGGTAGGTGCTTCCGAGCTATTGATGGTAGACACTTGCTTGAGCTAAAGCACTACAGCTCGTATCCAGTCGGCATTGTTGTCCGGAATCCGTGACTCTTGAAATCAGGACTCGCCCTCCGCCTCCGACAACGGTATCCACGAAATTGCCCACGCGGCATTCCTCTTTACATTCGGGTCCTCGTCAGTAAGCGCCGCGCTGAGAGGCTCTATTGCACGAGCTTCTTTCAAGTGTCCAAGCGCCCAGGCTGCGTTCCTGCGTACAGCGGGATCGCTGTCGTCAAGCAACAAAATCAAAGGATCCACGGCATCGGTTTCCCTCACGCCGGCCTTCGACATATAGCCGAGCGCCCAGGCCGCATTCCTGCGCACCGTCGGATCATCTTCACTGAGGAGAGAAACCAGGGGCCTGCCCGCGCTCGCATCCGCATTCCCATCCTTGGCGATATTGCCCAGTGCCCAAGCCGCACCTGCACGGACCGAAAGATCACCATCATCCAGCAGCTCTATCAAAGACTCGACCGCACCCGCTTCCTTGTGGTTCCCAAGCGCCCAGGCCGCATTTCGCCTTACCGCCGCATCCTCGTCTTTAAGCGCTGCAATCAACCTCGTCGAAACAGTATCATCGACCATATTCACGCCCTCTCTTTTAAAAAACCTACGGATTCTTATGCTCAAAACACATACCTGCAAATATAACTCATCTTCCCCGTACATCACGGGAAAGGCAAAAGCCTTCTAACCATACGAAGTATCTTATAACATTTCCACAGCTTATTGAAAACCATAATCATACATCGAGACCCGGAACAACGACATTCTTCAAAAAAAAAACACTTCCATGGATAAAGAAAATCGAGAAAAATCGAATTTTTTCGCTTGATTTTCGCCCCCAACAGTTACATATTAGTATTTTGACCGAAATGTGGCCACAAAGTCAACGAAAAGCGCTTTGAGAAACTTTCAGCGAGATTTTCGAAAAAAATCCTTGACAGCACACTACATATAGTGTTTTATAACTGACGCGATACAAAATAAGGTTATTTTCACAAATCGAAGAGTTCTAATAAAAGAACTGTTATTTTTTTCTAATTCATTTTTTCTAAATTATTTTTCGGAGGTACGGCAATGTTAAGCACGGAAAGCAAGTCTTCATCCAATTCCCGTATATCAAATATCAGCGGCAATTCCAACAACGGCGGTATACCGCTTTCAAAAAACTCCCTGCAGGTCCTCGAGAGACGCTACCTGATCAAAAACCAGAAAGGCAAGCCCGTCGAGAAACCAAATGAGATGTTCCGAAGAATAACGAAAAACATCGCAGAGGCTGACGCTTTTTATGAAAAGGATGCCGACCTCAAAGCCGTCGAGAATGAGTTCTACGAAGTAATAACCAACCTCGACTTCATGCCTAACTCGCCGACATTAATGAACGCGGGCCGCCGTCTCCAGCAGCTCTCAGCATGTTTCGTCCTTCCCGTCGATGACAACATGGAGAGCATATTCCAGGCGATAAAAGACACCGCAATAATCCACAAAAGCGGCGGCGGAACCGGCTTTTCGTTTTCACGTCTCAGGCCCAAAGACGACCTCGTAAGCACCACTTACGGCCTCTCGAGCGGGCCGATATCATTTATGCAGGTCTTCGACGCCGCCACCCATGCCGTGAACCAGGGCGGTTTCCGGCGTGGTGCTAACATGGGGATAATGAACGTTGACCACCCGGACATCGAGGAATTCATCAGTTGCAAAAAGGACCGGACAACACTCACCAACTTCAACATATCCGTCGCCGTCACCGAGGACTTCATGGAGAAGGTCCGGGCCAACGATTTCTACTACACCGTAAACCCGCGAAACAACGAACGCATCAAAAAGCTCAGCGCCCGGATGATATTCGACAAAATAATCCATAACGCGTGGGAACACGGGGAACCGGGAATAGTCTTCCTCGACCGGATCAACGCGGACAATCCCACACCGCACATCGGAAAAATTGAGAGCACAAATCCCTGCGGCGAGCAGCCGCTGCTGCCGTACGAGGCCTGCAACCTTGGCTCCATCAACCTGTCGAACTTCGTCACCGAAGGTAAGATCGACTTTGACCGCCTGAGGAAGGTAGTCAAAACAACGGTCCATTTCCTCGACAACGTCGTCGACATGAGCCGATTCCCAATAGAAAAAATTGAGCGGATGGTCAAGTCCAATCGCAAGATTGGCCTTGGCGTCATGGGATGGGCCGATATGCTTCTGAAACTCAGAGTCCCATACAACTCAGATGATGCCATCAAACTCGCCGAAAAAGTCATGGGATTCATCCAGGATGAATCGCACCGGATGTCACAGAAACTCGCGGGGAAACGCGGAGCCTTCAAAAACTTCAAGGGCAGCACATACGACAAGCGCAGCGCTGCGCCCATGCGCAACGCCACAGTAACAACCATAGCGCCGACAGGCACCATAAGCATAATAGCCG
>SDBU01009870.1_pt1 | contig 10653 bp, 9 predicted proteins | sample 2277071 | NCBI WGS metagenome assembly SDBU01 (sample SAMN10397929, study PRJNA504765) | marine sediment metagenome | isolation source: marine sediment core GS08_GC12, 126 cmbsf | place: Arctic Ocean: Gakkel Ridge, Loki's castle | collected 2008
AATGATATGGATAATTAAGTATAAATCTATGTTGTGGTTATGATTTAACTTAACGTTGGAATATAAATTTCTATACCTGAGATAATAATTCTGGTTCTAACTTCGTCTACGATGCTATGGCCAGCCATTCCCGTTAATTATATGAACTGGTACCAACTATATATATTAATATTCTATTAAAAATTATATTTCAATTATATTCATTAATGTATATTATAATTATTTCAACACTTAAACGACATACTGAAAGTGGATTTATGATTAGAGGTTTAATTAAATTTCTTGAACTAATAAAAAAGTAAGAGAGATTGACAAGTAAACAGGAGGTATACTTATGAAGGTTGTTGTTATTGGGGGCCACGGTCATATAGGAACATATCTGGTACCATTGCTTGTTGAAACAGGCTATGAAGTAATTGAATTAAGCAGGAGCAAAGGTAATCCTTATCTTTCAAATCCAGCTTGGAACCATGTTAAAAGGATACAGGTAGACAGGGTCGAAGAGGATAAAGCAGAAACTTTCGGAAAATTTGTCAAAAACCTCAATCCTGATATTGTCATAGATATGATTTGTTTCAATGCTAACAGTGCAAAAAAGCTGGTTAGAGAGCTGAAAGGCAGCGTAAGGCATTTTCTTTCCTGTGGCACAATATGGGTCTATGGTCATAGTATTGAAGTCCCTGCAACTGAGGACCAGGAAAAATGTCCATTTGACGAATATGGCATCGGAAAATTAGAGATTGAAGACTACCTGCTAATGGAAGCACGTATGAATAATTTTCCCGCAACTGTCTTGCGTCCAGGTCATTTGGTTGGCCCTGGATGGATACCCCTTAATCCAGCAGCTAATTTCAATCCCGAAGTTTACAATGTACTGGCAAGGGGAGAAGAAGTGAAATTGCCAAATATCGGCATGGAGACAGTTCATCATGTGCATGCAAAGGATGTCGCTCAGATTTTCATACTGGCAATAGAAAACTGGAGCAGTTCTGTTGGAGAAAGTTTCAATGCTGTCTCTGATAAAGCATTGACACTGCGTGGATATGCAGAAAAAGTGGCATCATGGTTCGGTAAGACCGCCAATATCAAGTATTTGTCTTGGGAAGAATGGAAAAATACTGTTTCAAAAGAAGATGCAGATATGACCTGGGAACATATAGCTCACAGCCCCAATTTAAGCATAGAAAAGGCAAAAAGAATGCTTAACTACAAACCTCATTACAGTTCACTGGATGCCCTTTATGAAGCTGTTATATGGCTTGTTGAACATGGGATAGTAAAAAAATAGACTGCTCAGAATAATGGAATTTTGTAAAACTATCAAATTAACATTTGAGACTTGTGCTATTTATTCAGCAGTTAAAAATTAATAATTCAGTATTTAAATCTATAAATTTAATTCCGGTATAAAAATATCCTCCTTTAGGTCAAGAATCTTGGTTCTAACTTTGCTCACAAACCTCTATAAATCTGCTTAACTCCTCTAATTCCTTCAAAATACAGTTCGAAGATTTGTAAGTTAGGGACGCCATCTATACGACTCTTAGCCAACAACGGGGCATCCCGCTCTCTAACAGCATATAAGCATATATATCAATAAATCATTTTCAAATTTGCTCTATTATTCCAGGTAGGTGATCCAAAGCAAAACATCTCTACTACAATTGTAAATATCTTTTGAATCTATTACATCATCACCATTGGTCGATCTATTCAATCCGAGTTTTAACTGGAAATAATCTCTGCTATCGATCCCGACATACTTTCACTTGCAGGGATCATGATATTTCTTCTATTGGTTCTTTCAGGCTCTTCTTCTACTTCCGTTCGTTCGCGTTCCTTTGCAACTCCTTCGGTCATGGTATCTTCATCAGCTTCCTCTTCAGCAGGCTCGCTTTCCTGGTCAGGTTCTGGTTCTTCTTCTGACGGCTCTGCCATATTATCTCCTCCCGTTTTCCCTTCTGGTCCTTCTTCCCCGTCTGCATCTTTCTCAACCGCTTTATCACCACATTCGCCTTCGAGAACTATAGAGACAGATGCAGTACCCTGTGTATTGGTAGCAATAACAATAAGAGCATAGGATTCACCTGCCTTAACACTCACTTCCACTCTACCGGGACCCAGTTGTTTAACATTATCATCATCACCAAAATCAATTTCCGGGTCAGGAAACCCTGTTATGCTAGTTTCTCCCTTCCAGACGATTATGTCATTAGATGCTGAACAATCTGGACCATCATATATTTCAAACTCTATAGCCGGAGCCTCCCCGGCAGCCAGGCACTGTGCAGATAAACCTGACAGGGAAATAAGGATAATAGCTAAAATAACTATATATAATTTTCTTTTTTGCATAATAGCCTCGCTGGTATTATTGATAGGTGAGCATTAAAAGTATTATATCTTAGTAAAAGGCCGGACGGAACTATTAGTATGATTGAATAAATATTTAATCATTGATCCATAAATTTTCAAAATCATTAAAGCCTTTGATCCACTCTTCGGTACCATATAATTCATCATAATTATAAATAATAACTCTACTAAAACTATCAACCACTCCATCCGATTTTGGGATAAGCAATAAACCTGCCAGGGCATTTCCAATATTTTCTATATCGGATGAATGATTAATTTTTTTATCATTTTCAGGATATAATGGAATATAAATTGAAGAATCTATTTTCTTAGACGAAACAGATTTTGTTAAAAGATAAGCCTGGGCAGCAATATGATTTTTATAATCATTTAAATTTAATCCCAGATCATATACCATCAAAGCAATCTCATCGCCAGGCCCTAAAATTGGCACAACACTATCCGTAATATAATAATCAGAACAAATATATGAATAATTTTCGAGCCCGATCTGGGAGATTATAATTGAAAGAACCTGATCTGCTGGTAAAATATTTTTAATTTCACTAAGTAGTTTTAGGAATTCTGTATTACCTCCGTTAACAGGTTCTATATCTAATTGAAAACCATCAAATATCCTTTCTTTATTGATCTGTAATCTGTCAGAGTTGAAAAAATTGATTGTAGTCTTTACAATATTTATCAAAGAATCTGTTTTATTTTCATTATAATTATTTAGTAGATCATATTTCTCATTACCATTTATAACCCCTATAATTTTAAAATCAGAATTATTATTTTTATTAAAATTCTTTATAGTAGCAACAAGGTTTTTAAGCATTTTATAATCATTTCTAGAAAAAACAGTTTTATCGTCAATAATATTAAAACCATTAAAATAAACTTCAAACTGGTAAGAATCTGCCTGATCATTGTTTTTAAAAATCTCCAAAGGTTTTATTTCACCTAAATTTAAATATAACCTATTGATCTCTATTTCATTTAGATGCTTTAGATACCCCTTAACAGATTCTTTATCATCCAGTATCCATTTTGGCCCTATCCAAATACCATTACTGCCTTTATTTAAACTATTTGGGTTTGAAGTATAAATATTAATATTATCTATATTGTTAATATTTTTTTCCCTAACATCATAGGAATTTTTTAAACCGGGTTCCACTTCAATAGAGAAACTTTTAGCCTCTGCTGGACTGCATGAAACTAAAAATTGGCAAACTAAAATAAATATAAAACCAAAATAAATTACTTTAATTATTCTCATGATCATTTAGTGCCACTGATCCATTTTGTCCTAATGCTTCAGCTTCTGGATTATTATTTAAAAATCCGGGTTCAATTCCTTTGCAAATTTTAAAAATTTGTTTTAGATATAAACTACCACTTCTTCCTGGTTTTGAAAATTTCTTTAAAATATCCAAAAAATGAAACTGGGGATAATATAAATTGATAGATCAATACATAAAAGACAAGGCCCAAAATATTTTTTCTGATTTTTAAACCTAATAATCCAAATACTTTTTTCTGCTTACGGACCATAATTGCAATAATTGCAAAAGTTATTGGTAAAACAAGTACTGTAACGGGACCGACAATCCAAAATTTGCCAAAAATTGCAAGTATTATTCCCGGTATTAAAACAAGGGAGGTAAAACCATCAAGCAATGGGAAAAGGAAGTCAATAGAAATAAAGAATGAAGGTATACCAGGTCTTTTAAAAACAATATCACCATGTCTTTTTAAACCCTCTATCATACCACGCGCCCACCTTTCTCTCTGCCTTACAAATTTCCTGAACTCCGTAGGTACAACTGTAAACCCCAGGGCTGTCGGTTCAAAACCTATAGAATAGCCTTTTTTAAGTAGTGCCCAGGTGACTACTATATCTTCTCCAAGAACATTCGGCCAGCCCCCCACATCTCTTATTGCTTCGGTAATAAACGCACTGAAAGCTCCTTGAGCGACAAGGGTGCCCTGAAACAGTCCCTGTTGTCTTTTAACTGATGCTATTGCACAAAAATAATCCCATTCTTGCATCTGCGCTAAAAATTTTTTCCTGGAATTTTTTACAAATATTGTACCTGCGACTGCAATAGTTTTGGGAGGGGATTGCATAAACCGTGTAACAATCCTTTTAAGCGCCTCCTGATGTAAAAATGTATCTGCGTCTATAGTGACCACTATACGTGTCTTAACATGTTTAATGCCAAAATTAAGGGCATTTGCTTTACCGCCGTGTTTTGCCTTTAGCACTGAAAAGCCTTTAAAATCTTTTGTAAGTTTCTGGGTTTTTTTTATGGTATTATCGGTTGAGCCATCGTCTACCATTATGACTTTAAATCTGCCGGGATAGCTTTGATTCCTTAAACCCCTGATTGTTTCTTCAATTGAATCTTCTTCATTATAGGCAGCTATTAAGACTGTTATTGAAGGTAACTTATTTTTGAACAAAAGTTTAGGGGGTTGGTCAAGCATAATGCTGATAATGAGATTTATATTTAAAAAACCTGGGATTATAGCAATAAAAATAATTATTATCCAGGCAAACGGCCTGGATACAATTTGCCCTAGATCATTTGCCCAAAATCTTGCGATCCATATTGAAAAAAATGTCCAGGCCAGTGCAATTACTATAGATATTAAAAATTTTCTTTTAGTTGATATGTAAAATCTGCTCAATTATTCATTTATTACTTGATAATTAAACTAAAATATATCAAATTATGGAAAGTATTAATACAACCAAATATTGACCCCACCCCATTTTCAGGTAGTGCCCGGGCCATTTTGAACCAAAACCCAGGTTTTTATAACTGAAAGTCTGAGTATTGCAGAATAGAATTCTTCATTTAAAATATAGATATCTTAATGCTTAAATTCAAAAAAACAATTGAAAACTTTATTTTAGTGGACTAAACTTAAAATCGTCAGGTCAAAGCAGTATAGGAGGAGTACTGATGAAAACAATTGTATGGACTAAATATGGGAAGGATTCCCTTTGATTATCAGCATGATGTTATCTGGTTTCCTCTTTCTGTTTATTATAATCACAAACCTTGCAAGTGTGAGATTTGGAAATGAAACATTTAGCGACCTGGACTCAGGTGCTAAGCTGCAAAAGATCAGTAAAAATCCAAAAAGATTTCAAATAGGCCTCATACTAATACTAATAGAGCATGTTAGCATAATTTTTCTTGCTGTAATGTTATTTATTGCTTTTAGCCAATATAATATAATACTTGCTATTGTTTGGACGATCTTCCGGATAGGTGAAGCCTTGATCCAGATCTACAATAAAAAAAACTACTGGGGACTTTTAAATATTGCGGGACAATACTCTAATTCTACCGGTGACAAGAAAGATGCATTAATTGATTTAGGCCGCAGCATTCTCAAAACAAAAAACTCAAATTTCACATTTGCACAAATCTTATTCTCCATTGGTACACTCGCATACTCGATCCTGTTTGTTACCTATGGAGCTATACCGGCAATTATTGGATGGTCTGGAATTGCTGCCAGCATTCTCTATGGCTCCGGTAATGTGCTAATATTTGTAAAGCCTAACATTAAAACCCTGCGGAACTTCGGGGGTCTATTGATTTTGCTTTTTGAAGTAGGTCTGGGAGGATGGCTCTTATATTATTCAATATTTTAGTATATCATTCATTTGATTTAAATTTGTTTGCTATATTGTCAATCCTGGTATAAAAATATCCTCATTCAACAGTAAAATCTAATATTTTGGGGATTCTCACATTGCTCAGATAATAACTTAAAAACTGGACTGGATCGGGGTAGGGCCATGTAAGACTGAATTTTGAAAATATTTTAAAATCAAAAGTATCCGGGGGATCGAGAGCTCTGGAAGGACAATGTATATAATGAAGAAAAAGGATCAGAATAAAATGAAAAAAACATTTACCCTGCATCCTTACCTGCTTGCCATATTCCCCATTTTATTTCTTTATTCCAATAATATCGACCAGCTTTCAATGATATCCTTTTCTAAAATTTTAATACCGGTCGCTATCATATTAGGTTTTGCAGTTGTTGCCATGGTGATATTTTAGTTGATCTTTAAAAGAGACGGCTATAAAGCAGGGGCCGTCATATCTATCTTTCTGGTCCTGTTTTTTTCTTATGGCCGTATCTATGATCTTGTGGCGGGCTTCAAAATAGGAGACTTTATTATTGGCGAACACAGATATTTGTCAGCTTTATGGTTAATATTATTTATTGTGGGTGTTTTCTTTACTATTAAAACAAAAGCAAATCTTCGCAACCTGACAGATATTTTAAATATTTTTTCAATCACCCTGGTTTTATTTCCTCTTATAACTATCGGGATATATAATTTCAATACAAGGGACAGCCGACAGGAAACAGTTGCAGTCGTGCAGGAAAATGTGGCTGCAATTACCGGGGATAAAGACAAACTGCCAGATATTTATTATATAGTCCTGGATGGATATGCTTCCTTAAACAATCTCCAGGAATTTTATAATTATGATAATAATGAATTCATTGAATATTTAGAAAAAAAAGGCTTTTTTATTGCACGTGAAAGCAAAAGTAATTATTCTCTAACTTACTTATCTTTGGCATCTTCATTAAATATGGAATATATAAATTATTTAAGCGATACAGTCGGTATCGATTCAGAGGACACAAAAATACCCTATGCGATGATAGAGGATAATCGTGTAATAAATTTTTTAAGATCTAGGGGATATAAATATATACATTTCAGTTCGGGTTGGGGTGCCACTGATAATAATCCGAAGGCTGATATTAATATTAGTGGTCCCCGGTTTAAGGGATTTCAAACATTATTGATCCAAACGACAATGCTGAAGCCATTTCAATATTATATTATTTCAGATGCAAGGGAAGCCATCTTAAACAATTTATTACACCTTTCTAAACCATATAAGACTGAAGAACCTAATTTTATATTCTATCATATGCTAGTTCCGCATCCACCATATCTCTTTGATGAAAATGGAGAAGCCGTACCTGATGCAAAATTAAAAATGAGTGGAAATGTTTGGAAACAAAAAGAAAATTACATCAATCAATTAATTTTTATAAACAAAGAGATCAAAAAAGTTATTGACAATATAATATCTGAATCTCAGATCCCTCCAATAATAATATTACAGGCTGATCATGGCACACGTTCTTCTTATAATTATACAAGTGGAGAAGATCCTCCAGGTGATATGGTAAAAGAGATGATGGGAATATTAAATGCCCTTTATTTGCCTTCAGGGGGAGATGAATTTTTATATGATTCGATTACGCCAGTAAATTCTTTTAGATTGATTTTCAATTTTTATTTTGATGCAGACTACGAACTTTTAGATGATCATGTTTATTATTCATATTATGATAAACCATATAGCTTTACAGAAGTAGTTGATGATATCTAAAATTAGAATGAGGTTCTAAGAATTGATCAATTATTTTAATTCTGCAAGTATTTTGCCATATTTTTCTACTTCTTTAACTATTGGAGGACAATCCTCCCATTTTTTGAATTTGTCAGGTGTAAATTTGTACTCTTTTAATTTTTTCTCATCCTTGCCGACTACATATTTCCATAGCCCGCCAACGCGGCAGTAACTGCCCACTCCGCATTTTAGGCATGGAGTGGTCTGAGAATTGAAATAAATGTGACCGAGTATATTAAATTGGTCAGCATGTGTCACCATGCTCTCATAATTGGCTATTCCGTTTTGTATTTCCACTGGTTTTATCCCAACGGATATAAGTAATGCAGGTTTATCGACTAAAAGTCTTTTTAAGTGGTGGAAGCTAAATAAACGTGTTAGGAAATTATACATAAATCCTGTTGCCACGCCGAGTTGGTAAGGAGTTCCCAGCACCAGAGCTTCTGATCCCAGTATCATCTTAAGATATGGATGGAGCTCATCTTTTCTGCCGCACATATTTGTTTTGGCACAAAGATGGGCGCAGCCGCGGCATGGCTTGAAGTTTAGTTTCGAAAGGTTAACAAAAACAGTTTCTTTTCCACTTTTTTCAAGGACCGCTTTTACAAGCCTGTCTGTATTACCTCCTGCAAATGGACTGCCGCTTATCCCCATTATAGCCAAAACATGACCTCCTGAAATTTAATTTATATTAGAACACTCTTCTTTTAGACCATTTCCTTATACAGCTTTTATCTATAATATACCCTATCATCTTATAAGAAATGTTCAATGGTGCTGAAGAGAAAAAATGATTAAACTTAAAATATGGCTTATGCCAGGTGTTCTATTAATATTTTTATCCCTATTCCTATCAGGATGACCCCGCCGATCACCTCAACTTTATTCTCCAGGAAATATCCAATTTTATTTCCTATAAAATATCCAGAGATTGAAAATACAAAGGCAAATAATCCAATGATGGCCACTGATAAATACAGTGAAACATTCAGTAGAGAAAAACTTATACCGACTGCCAGGGCGTCTATGCTGGTAGCAACTGAGAGTACCAGGAGCGAAGGCAGCCTTATAAGGTTGATTTTTCTTTTTTCACCCCTTCTCCTCAATGCTTCATAGATCATCTTGATCCCTATGGCACAAAGCAGCCCAAAAGCTATCCAGTGATCTGCATTTTCTATTAATTCCTTAAAACTGAGGCCAATATACCAGCCGATTAAAGGCATTACTGCCTGGAAAAGGCCGAAGAACAGCCCGACTTTTAATGCATCTATAACTTTTAGTTTAGTCGTAGTGGCCCCACCGGCAATAGAGACTGCAAAGCAGTCCATTGCAAGACTTAAAGATATAAGAATTATATTTATCATCTGGCCCGCAATTTTATATTATTAAAAATGGATTTATATTCTAATAGAAAATAAAAAAGAAGCAAATCCTATCTTTACCATCTGTATGCCCGGTATAAATGTATATAATAATTATATGCCCGGCCGGATCATTCCCTCATTTCTAAAACCTGTAATATTTTTAAATTTTAAAAAAGTGTTAAACTAAAAAGGCATTCAAACATCATAGATGGATAATTGACACTTTAATGGGGAATTAATATGAAGCATATGGTTCCATCTACTGTATTAATGATCTTTTTGATCCTTTTTGTCCTGGCCAGCAGCTGTTCACTGTTTGACAGGTCAGATATTGGCCCCGGGCCTGAAAATAGTCATGGATCATTTGAGAATAATGAGAAAGAAACTATTGAAGAGCCGCCGGAAGTGAAACCGGACCCGGTTCAAAAAAAGCTTTCTGAAATAGAAGGCCTGTATTCTGTGGGATTCAGTCAAAAATTAGGATCAATCGAGGATAAAAAATATCGAAGTGCAATCCTTGATGATGATATTGCTGTAGAGGCTGCCGATTTCTTTTATCAGCATAGCAGCTTGGATATTTTAGCCGGTAAAAAAATATCACCTGACAGTCTTAAAAGACTTTATAATATTTTAGATAGCCAAAACAGAGAAACCATAGACGATTATATAAATAATGCCGTGGACCCCAGAAATGATAATTCAATTGCCCTTATACTGCAGAGCAATTTACTTGATTGGGATGTAGCATTATCTGCCTATATTGCAAAAGCATTTAATATTCCCTATTTTATAATATCTTATAAAGATGGCTCTTATATAAATCCCAATGGGAATCCTTTAGAAATGACATTAGATGACGAGGATGATGATAAAATATTGAACCATCCCATGTATGGCCAGTTGTCAGGTATATTTAAAGAATTAAACCGGGCCAGGGAAACCGGAGACACTGGCTCTATAAAAATTGATAAAACAAAAGAAGAGATCTTGTCCTACCTTGAAGAAATACTTAGCAGTTATGACCTGGTATACTTTTTTATAAATACCCATGCAGTAAACAGCCTTGTTATTTATTCATCCCTGGGTAAAGAATATATACATCCCGGGGATATATATGACAGATTAAAAATGATAGATAAGAATATGCATTTTAAAATAATAGGCGGCCACTGCTATGATGTCATCGAGGAACAATTAGCGCAAAGCCTGGCGGGCAGTAGTATTGAATATTCCCTTTTATCTGCCTCTTCTGTACCTGCATGGGAGGGTGACCTGCTGGAATCTATAATTTATTCAGATGATGGAATAATAACTATAGAAGAACTGAAAGATATATGTACCGGAGAAGGCAGTTCCTACAGTACCACTTCACCCTGGGATGACAAATTTTATATTTATAAGACAGATAGGCCCCCCTATATTATGGATATTTATTATGAGGGTTATGGATATGC
>SDBU01009871.1_pt1 | contig 10653 bp, 15 predicted proteins | sample 2277071 | NCBI WGS metagenome assembly SDBU01 (sample SAMN10397929, study PRJNA504765) | marine sediment metagenome | isolation source: marine sediment core GS08_GC12, 126 cmbsf | place: Arctic Ocean: Gakkel Ridge, Loki's castle | collected 2008
CTGCTAGAGCAGGGTCTTTCTTGCCAAAACGAGGATTGTTCTTTCCTGTTCGTTGTCTGCAATACTCTGCAAAAGCAGGATTCTTTTTACCATAATGACAACTGTTCTTTCCACTTATTTTTTCTATAGTTTCTTTTGTAGGATGAGTACTATAACAAGGATGATTTTTGCCTGATTTGTTTTTTGATAACCATATTCCCCGACATTTATTTGAACAGAATTTTCTACTTTTCTTTTGACAAGGAAAAATTTCTATTTTTTGTCCACAGTTAAGACAGTTTATTTCAATCTTACCACCATCCCAATTGAAACTTTCTTCTGGTTTCATTCCTTTCGCAAATCTACCAAATTTATCTCTTAACATTTAACCCCCCTTCTCAATCCAAAACGTATTGTAGGCTACCGGGCCCGTCAATTCCACAACTAGGCTTCCAACATTTATTAGTTAGACAATTAACTCCTGATTGACACCACTCAGCAGTCCTACCCCATATCTTTGGTATCTCACCCAATTGACCCATTGGTGGCAATTCATGACATATCGATGTTTGCAGGTCTGTGTCTACTACTAATGATTTGCGGAAAGCATCACATGGAATGTGCAGCCCAGTACGTAAGTATTCGGGCAACGCTTTAACGAACCTGTCAAACACAAATAGATTACTGGGAGTATTCTTGATTATATGCTCCAATTTATTGATTGATTCAGGAGTCCATTCTTGAGTTACTGTTCCTCCAAAATAAGAACCAGATACAGCAGCTCTCAAACAGAAATTTATTCCTAGTTTTTCAACAAATTCAATCAAGTAAGGAATCTCATCTACCGTATCGGGATATACAGTGATTGATATAGCACCCTTTCTTGGCCATAATGTATTAACATGAACTGCTGTATCAACAGCCTGAGAGAAAGAACCCTTCACTCCCCTCAATCTGTCATGCACTTCTTCCCTGCCATCAATCGATACCCTGACTACTAGATTACACTTTATATTGTTTTTAATTGTTTCCCATATCTTAGCTTGAGTTTCTGTAGCATAACCATTGGTAACAACTCCAATTTCCTGTCCAGGCCATCTATTTGCACATACGGCTATCAAATCACACAATGGAGGATATTCAGTAGGTTCACCACCAAATATTGCCATTGATGTAATGTTAGCAAAGAATTCACTGGAGATAGCCAACTGAAAAGACTCAACATCTAGTTCCGGTTTATTCATTTTCTTTCTCCAGATAGCACAATGCTTGCACCTCAAATTACAAAGCCAAGTGGTAGCAATAGCCATCCAAAATGGAGTGAGAACATCAATCCTCCTGGAATGAATCCATTTGTCTTTAAATACTTGTTTATTGTCTGCCTCATGGAGAAAACGACCTTGATCTTCTGAGCCATATACATGATGAATCACTTGAGCTTCTGCACAGTAAAATATTTTTCTACCAGTTTCTTTGATTCTTAGACAAAAATCACTATTGTGTGCCACAATCCCACCCAATGCAATAATAAACGTATGATTATCTGTTTCAATATCATAAACAAAGTTCTCTTTTTGATTATCTAATATTTTACTTTTAACAGTATAATTTGGAATATATGAACGTTCTTTTTTTTCTGATCGATTACTTCCTATTGTTTCTTCAAGAACTCTTAATTGAACAATGTGCGGTTTATCCTTTCGTAATAAAATAGAAGTATGTCTACCTTGACATTTTAATAAATATTGAATTCCTGCTGCTAGTACCTGAGAATCAGTTGTACAACTTCTCCTAATGCTATTTCCTCTTTTCTCAACATGTCCATCTCCTTCCCAGTAACCATCAAGAAAAGCATTCTTTATTTCTATATTTGCATTGAGAATTGTTTTGGGAATTTTTTTCTTTCTATTCTTAGTATAACAAATATCAGAAAATAACTTGGTAGGAAATTGCTTTGAGATAATTGGTGTTAGTGCAAATATATCTTTCCTTGGTTTCCCTCTTGAATATTTATAAATCTTGAATGGTTGGCAAAAGAAAGATTCTGCTATTTTCTTAGCTTTTTCTATTAATGATAAATTTGTATTGCATATTCTCCAATTATTAAGATTAAATTCATACTTATATGCTCTGCTGGTTCCCTCTGCTACAAAAAATCCTAAAAGCCAAGCAAATTCAGCAGTGCAAGTATTTAACTTATTATCCAATTCTGGAATCTCAATGCAATCTATCTGTTCACCAATATTAATATTTTTTGTTTCCATTGGCTTGCCATTTTGGAAAAGAGAGTGATCTGGTGTAATTTTAACCATTCCCGATTGTGTTACTATTTTTGATATTGGTTTTTTTACTTTATGACGATAGCAATATTTAATAGGAGTCCACCCATCTCTTGATAAAATTTCAGTATTAACAACAGGGCAATATCTACCCTGATAACTTTCTGTATATAAATCTTCTATCGGTACAATATCTATAAATTCACCTTGTCTAATTATCAAAGGAGAATCACCTGTCACACTATCCTCCCAACCATTTACAAAGTCTTCACTGAACCCCCCCAAACTGTCAAACAATTCTTTTTTAATAATCATACAGGCGGCAGTTACTCCATCCATCTCTCTGGTTATACAAATATCAGGTGTCTCAGCTTTCCAACCCTTTCCATATTCATAAGGAAATCCAGAGGCTTCCCACTTTAATCCTGCATGAGCACAAGCAACTCCTCCTGGAAATAATAACTTAGCTCCTACTGCTCCCACTCCCATTTCATTCTCATGCGTTCTTATCATCGCCTCAAGAAATCCATTCAGGGGAACAGTATCATTATTCAAGAAAAGAATATATTCACTATCAAGACTTCTTGCTCCTAAATTACATGCTTTGGCAAAACCCAAATTAGCAGTCTGATTTATATAATTTATCTGAGGAATTTTAATAGCCCAATTTTTAGTACCATCTGATGATCCATCATCAACCAGAGTCATCTTCCAGTTAACATCCTTGCTGATTGTAGTGTTTAATGCATCCCACAATGGCTGAAGCCACTTGTGTCCATTGTAAGTAGGAATTACAACGTTTACTTTGAGTTTCATTCTTTCTCCTTTATAGTATATATTGATTGTGTTCTTCTTCCTGTGTCTGTCTTGTTGTGTAATATATCTATCTCTGCACCATTGAATACTTTGTTAAACAGTTTGTCCCAAATTTCAGGAACAAAACAAGATACATGTGTTGGATCTTGCGGCTCCTTCGGAAATGTCATGGCGATTGAGCCATAATTCTTGTCAAATGATGTCAGTCCATGATACTGATGTTTTTTGCCAACCCTTCTGCATTCATTCAGACATTTTTCTGCATCTTTCAATGTAAGATGTTCCAGAAAATCCCATGAAGTAACATAATCAAAATGTTTGTCCTTGAAGATACTTAGGTCTGTAGCATCTCTACAGAGAATATATTTCTCCATATCGGGATGACAATTGGAGGTCGAATAGGCTGAAATGTCGATCCCAAATGCACTACAACCCTGCATGCGCATGCCCTGAACGTTGAACCCTTTACCACAGCCCAACTCAAGATATGTATAAATATTATACATCTTGATTTTGTCTCGCATACCATCCAATACATCGTCTGTCCAGACGGTCAGGCCATATCCTCGGCGCAGATCATATGCCTCATCTGTATATCCCTTGGGATTTCTCAAGCCGTCATAGTAGTCACCCGTACAGAAGTATTTCGGATCACTCATCCTTTCTGCTCTTTCTTTACTACCCGCAACAAAGGCTGGCATGTTTTCTCCTTTTTATATCCCAAAATGTTCTCCAATGCAATTTCCAATAAGGTTTTGGAAATCTCTTATTCTTATAAAACAATCCAAAATACCATTTGTTCTTATTGTGATGCCAAATGGAAAATTGAAATCCAATGCTATTGATGAAATATGCTATATACAACCTACATCTGCATGGTTCCCAACAATCCCATATCACATCTTTGTGCCACATAAAAGTTAATTTGTGTTTCATAATTTCTCCTTATGTATCACTATCTATAAATATCTTGCTCTTGTCTTTTTCCACCTCATAAACTGCATCTATCATCGATCTATACTTTTCAGTGACATCTTCCTCGTCATTTCCCCCGAGCGGATATGCCATATCCATATATATATCTGCTACTACCAATTCTGTCCCACTATCGGGTACACCCAAAGTCCATCCCGAATATACCTGGATGCCTGTCTTGTCCAAACCATTTTCAGTTGTAGTCTCCTTCTCAATTTCCCTCTTGACTAATTCTGGAAGATATCTCTGTGTTGCATAAGTATCACAGTATACGGCAATTGTGAAAAAATATCTCATCATACGTGACCTTGTTCCAGCCCTATCAGGCATCGCCCAAAACTCATCTCCAGTATTATAAAAATTTATTCCAACAAAAGGCTGAACATAATCGCTTAAATTTGAATCAGGATATAAAATATATGTTCTGGTAGAGACCTCTGCTACTACAGCTGCATCCTGAGTCAGAAAATACCAGAGTGAATTGAAAAATGCTTCACTCAAGCTCTTAACTGTTGCCATTATTTATCATCTCCTAAAATCATTTTTTGTGTACGAAAAAAACTGCTCCATGTTCCCGCATCCGACCAAAAACCATCTACCACACAAAATTGCAATTCATCATTCCCTATATACGCCATATTACAAGCAGTTATTTCCTTCTCTCCTCTATCTGAGTAATCTATATTTCTTATAATATCCCAAATTTGTGAGTCATATAAATAGAGTCCCGTCACTGCATAATTAGATATAGGTTCTTTCGGTTTCTCTATTATGCTAATTACCCTGTCATTCTCTATTTCTGCCACCCCGAATCGTTCAGGGTCAGGTACTTCCTTCAGGAATACTTTTGCTCCGCTTTTGAAGTTCTTGATATGGTCTGACAATCCTAAACAATTATAGAATATGTTGTCTCCCAAAATTACCGCTACATTGTCTATTCCAGCGAAATCTTCTACTATTCCAAGTGCATGAGCTATGCCTTTTGCTTCATCCTGTACACGAAAAGTTGAGTGAAATCCATAGTCCGAACCAGAACCAAGCAGTCCCATTGTTGCCCCCATGTGTTCCCTTCCGGTCACAATCATTATCTCTTTTATTCCTGCGTTTATCAGAATCTTCAGCGGATACATTATCATAGGAATTGCAGTTACATTTCCATTTTCTCTCTTTGCCAAAGGTATTAAATGCTTATTTATATAGCTAGTTATTGGAAGCATCCTTGTTCCCCTTCCGCCTGCGAGAATTATTCCCCTCACTTCATTCACCCCCTTCTAACTTACTACAATGGTCTGCTATTATCTTACCCAAGAATTCAACACTAATATCCCACTTATAAGCAAGTTCCTTAAAAGTAAGACCGGTTCTACTATACCGCATTCTTGGATTGTGAGGCTGAGAATGTATTTCAAAACAGAGTATCTCATCAAAACTACCACCATATCCAGTAGGATAGTTTTTATATAACTGTTTTATCTCATCTCGGAAGCACTTAATTTTGTTCATATTTTCTCCTTATACATAGAATCTTACCTCTGCAATACTATTACACCTAACAAGTATTTTACTCAACTCACCTTGCAATGTTTCCAACCAAGCATCACTATCAAAGTATAATGTATAATGTTCTTCTATCATCCTTCTTTTTTTAGGTTCTTCTTTATTTTCTACATAATACTTTACATATACTTTTGTCATTTCTTTTCCTCCTTCTCTAATAATCTCTTCCACCAATCTTGATTCATAGCATACCATCTAAAAGTAGTTGCTAAAGCATTTACATTTCTTCCTTTGAATCCCAATGCTTGTAATTTACTTGAATCAATTGCGTATCGTCTATCATGTCCTAGTCTGTCTATAACAAATTCTATAAAATCAATATCTTCTGTATATTCAAAAAGGGAATTCATGTGTTTGTAGAAAAATATCAAATCATTTATTATTTCTATATTAGTCTGCTCCTCATTATTGAACCCCCCTATATTATATATTTCATTCAACTTGCCATTGTGTATTAGGAAGTCTATCGCTTTCACATTATCCAAAACATAAAGCCAATCCCTCTTCTGCTTACCATCTCCATAGACAGGAATTTTCTTTCCTGTCAAGAGATTAGTAATAGCTAAAGGAATTAGCTTCTCAGGATACTGATATGGCCCAAAATTGTTACTGCTCCGAGTGATTATGTATTCTACCCCATAGGTTCTATGATATGCTTGAACCAATAAGTCAGCGGATGCCTTGCTCACTGAATATGGGGAGGATGGTCTGATGATATCTGTTTCTACTGATGCTCCTTCTGATATATCACCATACACCTCATCCGAAGAAATAGAAAATAGTTTAATATTATTTTTCTTTGCGTATTCAAGTAGTTTTGCTACACCCAGAAAATTGCTCTTATAAAATGAAAAAGGATCATCAATGCTTCTGTCGACATGAGTCGAGGCAGCAAAGTTCACAATCCATCCCACCTTCGGCAGAAGAATTCTACTTATATCATTGATATCATATTTGTACAATTTATAGCGAGTACAATCTATGTCTTCTAAATTATTTCCCCTTCCCGCGTATGTCATTTTGTCAACATTATATATCTTTAATGTGGGATATTTATTTAACATATATCTTACAAAACTTGAGCCAATAAACCCCAACCCTCCAGTCACAATCATATTATTCACTTATTGCTCCTTTTTTAATTTTTTATGTAACTTCTTGTGGCACTTTTTGCATAATGTTAATCCGTTGTTCAAGCTCCAAATCTCTGCACAATTTTCCGCCTGTTTTAGGGTTGTTATGCTGTTTTCTTTTAATATTATTGAAAACCATTTTTTATTATGATGAGCATGGAGATAGCCACCTCGTTTGTTGCAGTTTTGACATGTAAAATCATCCCTAGTATAAATATCATCACGCCATTGGCGATATTTAAAACAATTTCTAATTAGTTGATGAAGTGGTGTTGTGGGATTTTCTTTTCGTCTGCCAAAGTTAGGGCTACTTTCTCCAGTTCTTCCAAACAAAGGATTGTTTTCCCCAGTATATTTTCCTATCTTAATTTTACTTTGTTTTTGCTTCGTTTCTTCTGTATGATGTTTATCATACATAGGATTATTTTCTCCTGACATTCGTTCTGAATGTTCAGGACGTTTTGTACCAAAATTGGGACTTTTTTCTCCTGAATGTTGTCTGCACCATAACGCAAAATCAGGACGTTTTGTACCGAACATAGGATTATTTTTACCGCTTTTTCGTTCTATCCAGAGTTTTCTCTTTTCGGGGTCTTTCGGCGCTCCCATTATTTGTCTCCTTTAAATAAAAAAAGAAGAATCTATATACAATAAATTCTTCTTATATTCATTAAACATAAAATATTTTTTTCTAATTGATAAAATTTTACTATTATATTTACTATTAAGTTACCATCCATCCCTCACTCCTCTTATTATTATTTGCCCAGAATTTGTGCAGCTGCCAATATAATCACCAGATTGGTCAATATCACAACAAGTGCTGCACCAAACCATGTTGGTCTCTTGTTCTGATTCTTGACCAGACTCTTTACATCAACCTCTAAATGCTTGAAATCATTGCTGATAAATTTTTCTAGTATCTCTTTTACATTCTGAATCATCACTCTATTGACTTTGCCGTAAGCACATCCCCCGTTGTTCTCCGCCACTCAAATCACCCCTTATTCCATGCTGCTCCAAGTACCCCTTTGGCTACTTTGACTGCATCTTTTCTCATATTCGGTAATACCTTTTGAATTCCTTTGTGGATAAAATGACTCTTTGTCTTGTGCTCATATTCCATTTTTGCTGCATAGGGCAACGCAGACCCAACCAATCTAACTAACTTGCCTACCTCTTTTCCTGTTATCTTCTGATATTCCCTATTGCCGTAACCCACATCACCAGTAAGGCTAGCCCTCAATGTTCCCCACTTGACAGGTGTCATTGGCTTTGCTGCTTCAGCAGCCCTTACAGTATATCTCTTGAGAACTAATTCATCTAGTGCCATTACCAGATTAGCTTTTCCAACTGCGAATGCTTTTCTCCAATTAAACATCTCAGTTCCTTTTCCTGGAATTGCCATCTCTATCCCTCCCTTGAGCAGAACAATCTCTGCCTTGATGAACTTTGCCCCATTCCCTTATCGTATGGAGAATAACTTAGAATCAGATATATATTTGTTTTCCAATTAACTTTCTTTACATCAGAAAATATTATTCCATCATCTTGAGGAAAAGAACAGATTATATCTCCCTGATTAAGCATTCCGTTTGCGACTACTATTCGCTCATCCCCCTTGAGTTCATAGACTACTGGCTCAATATATTCATTACTGGTAGTTTCAGTGGGTTCGCCAGTAAATGGGTCTAGCGTAGTTGAATCAATATGAATAAGATAGAAGTCCCCTGGGGGACAAGTTCTACCTGCTTGGATGCCTGTTTGTGATTGTCTCAAAAAATCCTTCAATGATGCCTTCTGCAACATCTCCATTAGCCATCATCATTCTCATTGTATATCTGTGTCCTTGCGACTGCAATATCTATCGTACCTGACTCTTCGGATGTCCCTTTATTCTCCCACTCCTTTGCCATCGCCAGAAAATGAGCACTCTCTTTTGTCCTATCAAGATGTTCATCACCTGACCAATACATGAACAATTTAGCTGCATTAGTAGCCAAAATCCTACAAGCATGAGCAGCACTCTTATTTCTATCATTCCCCTGTGCCGTAAGAATATCATCTATTTCAGTATCAGAAAAAGCATAGTATTTATACACCTGGGCCAATAAGACTGTTCCATTTGAGGGAGCGGATACCAGCGCTATCAAACCCAACTGATTGTCAATGGTATAATCTGTATTTCTGGTCTGAGCGGAGCCACCAGAAGTTATAATGTCACTGTCAGCAGATATAGGATACATACTCAATCTGAAATATTTGGTGACTCCATCACCTTTTCCGAACTTCTCGGCAACTGCTACCTTTTGGTTGTCACCTATATCCAACCTTAATTGCGCTCTATTATCCATATCTCACCCCTCTATATTTGTTGAACTTGTAGCCAAATCTTTACATTATCACTACCAGAAATATCTCTTGCACTAGCAGAAATCCTATCACCCTTATTGAAGATGTGCTCTGTTCCCGATGGAGCACTCGCTCCCTGTTGTTTATTACCATCAAATTGTACAATATCATAGAATGTTGAACCAGAATCATCACTAAATCTTACCTGATACCATTCATTCGTAGAAGGCTCAAAAGATGTTCCAACTATCCTAAAGGGATTATCTCTGCTAGCACCAGATAATAATTCTGTGTCTGAACCATAAGTATTAGCTGCACCTGTATTGACTTGAGTTCCTACCAAATTGTCAGGATTTACTTCTATATCGAACCCTCCATGAATATCAACCCAATGATGACCGCCCACTTCATCGTCTACATTTCTGATGCAATCCTCAAACACTATTTTATCAAATACCTGACTGTTACCTGCATCTATATCTATTCCTAGCGCACAACCATGAAATATTATATCAATGAATACATTTATATCACTGTCTGCATGTATTATTTGGACACCCGTTTTACACTCCATAAACTCTGTTTCCAATATCTCATTGTGACCTGCATTATCCAATAACAGACCAGTTGTATATGTCACATTTCCATCAATCTCTGTGTTTTCCAAATGTCCATGTTCAACAGTCGCTCCATCTATATGCAATGCCACTTTTGCACTTGTCAGGGAGTTTGCTGCAAATTGACAATCGTGAACACCCCATCCATCATGAGTCATTATCAGACCATTGTTTCCTGTGCCTAAGCTGATACACACCTCATTGATCTCTGCCTTTCCTGTCAGTTTCATGACAGAAGTAGCAGAAGTATGATCATTCTTTACCTCAGTCCATAAACGTTTTGTGCCATGAATTATGACATTAGCCGACCACGTGGGGTCACCCGCCATATCGATATTATAATGCGTAGAATGTGGCCCGATTAGAATAAGCGTACATTCATTTTCATCTAGGCTTGCTACATCCAAAGCTCCTTGAATAGTTTGATAAGCTCTTGTCCAAGATGAACCATCGCTATTGTCACCATTGGGTGAAACTCTCAAGGTAGTCGTTACAGCCAATCCAGAAGTATAATTCCCCGCATCTTCATAAATAGGATCTAAATTTATTCCAGTTCTAATACCATAAGGCAAAATAGCTCATCCCCATCTAAAGTATTTTTTTATCTTATTCTATCTTTAGTATTATTGGAGTTGCTGGTCTCATCAGTATAGTCTCCTCTGTCATTATACTACCCCCAATAACATTTTTTGACCTTTATGTCTTAACGAATATCTAGGAAAAGTATTACCACTCCCCCCTGCTGTTAAATCATTGCTGTTAGTTGTCTCATCGAGAAGGTCTCCGTTGAATCTATATCTAGCAGTTAACCCTATCCTTTTAATACTGACATTGTCAATCCAGACTACTTCGTTGCCTGTTTCGGTAGAGCTATAATGAGGAAAAATATCAATTCTCATATCATTATCAACTGTCAATTGGAAAACTATTTTACTTGTAGTCCAA
>SDBU01009872.1_pt1 | contig 10652 bp, 11 predicted proteins | sample 2277071 | NCBI WGS metagenome assembly SDBU01 (sample SAMN10397929, study PRJNA504765) | marine sediment metagenome | isolation source: marine sediment core GS08_GC12, 126 cmbsf | place: Arctic Ocean: Gakkel Ridge, Loki's castle | collected 2008
AAATGATGCTGAGGCGGGCGCACTTACTACCATAACCGATGATGAGGGCCAGTTTGTATTTGATGACCTGTCAACCGAGCCGGGCTATATCTATGAGGTAACACTCGTCTTCCAAGAGGCAGAGTACTATAGTGAATGGCTTGAATTCGATGAGGGAGAGACAACCATATCTGTCGAGATGACTGTCTATGACTCAACTACCAGCGATGAGGCAATCAAGGTGGCAATGTCGCATACCGTTATATATGTTGAACAAGGCAGCCTTTGGGTGGAGGAATATGTTGTCTTTATCAATGAGATAGACAAGACTTATGTTGGGTCGAAGGAACTCACCGCCGAGGGAGATAGGGAAACTTTGAAGTTCTCTCTGCCCGATGAGATAGTCGGTCTGCAAATTACACTGGGGCTGATGGACTGTTGCGTCGTCAGCAGCGAGGAGGGCTTTAGCGACACCATGGCTGTTCTGCCTGGAAACAAGCAGGTGGCCTACTCCTATGAAGTTGACTACAATTCAGGGAGATATACTTTTTCCCAAAAGATAAATTATCCCGTAGCTAGCTTTAGCCTCATGATTCAGGGTGAGAATGTTGAGGTTACTGTTAACCAGCTAACTCCGCAGGAACCACTGACCATCGAAGGCGCTCAATTCAGTCACCTTACTGGAGAGAATCTTGCCCCAGGTGATATTTTGGTAATCCAACTCTCCGGCCTGCCGGCGGCCAATAGCCAAGACCTGCCTGAGACCAATAACCAACAGGCTGTTATCTGGGTGGTCCTGACGCTGATAGTGCTGGGTGGCGGTTTTGGTCTTGGTTACCTGCTGAAAAAGAAGAGGGTTCAGCCAGTGACTCCCAAAGCTAGCCAAGACCAAAGTAGAGAGAGATTGCTTATTGAGCTTGCTCAACTAGATGATGATTTTGAGAATGGTAAAATCACTGAAGATGTCCACCACAGGTTGCGAGCGGCAAGGAAGGCTCAGTTGGTTGAGCTGATACAAGGGTCAAAAGGGGAGAGTGGCAATATATGATGGAGAAACCATGTATTGCTTCCGGAGTCCGGGCAATTGAGGCACAGGGACTTACCAAGTCCTTCAGTAGCCACCTTGCTTTAAGAGGGATAGACCTTGAGGTAAAGCAGGGGGAGTCTGTTGTTATCTTTGGTCCCAATGGGGCAGGTAAGACTACCTTAATCAAAGTGCTGGCCACCATCATGAATCCTTCCTCGGGTAGCGTCCTGATTGATGGCCTGAGTCTCAAGAATGATGCGGAGGAAATACGTCGTCGGATTGGCGTGGTTACCCACCAGACTTTCCTTTACAGCAATCTTACCGCTTATGAAAATCTGGAGTTCTATAGCCGCATGTATGACGTACCCAGACGTAAGGAGCGGATTCACGAGGTAGTAGCCATGGTAGGGATGACAGCCCGCCTTCATGACCGGGTGGGCACCCTTTCCCGGGGAATGCAACAGAGGCTATCTGTGGCTCGCTCTCTGCTTCACAAGCCAGCCATAATGCTGCTGGATGAGCCGGAGGCGGGATTAGACCAGCAGGCCATCTTCATGCTCTGGAAGGCATTGAGAACAGAGGGAGAGAGAAGACACACCATTATCCTTGCTACCCATAACCTCGAGCGAGGACTCGAACTAGGTGAGCGTTTCCTGATTCTTCACAAGGGGAAGATTGTCTACCAAGGGTCAAGACAAGACTTAGACCTGGCAGGTTTGGGGCAGGTCTACCAGGACAGCACGAGGGTAGGAGCATGAATTTCTGGCGCAAGGTGACAGCTATTGCCTGGAAGGATGCTCTCTCTGAGATGCGAACCAGGGAGATTGTCTTTTCAGTACTGGTTTTCACTCTCCTGGTGATAGTAATCTTTAATTTCGCTTTTGGAGCAAGTCAGGAGACAATGGCACTGGTAGCACCAGGTATCCTCTGGGTGACTTTTGCTTTTGCCGGAGTACTTAGCCTCAACCGTGCCTTTATTTTGGAGAAGGAAGAGGGTTGTCTTGAAGGACTAATGGTGTGTCCTATGAGCCGAGAGGTTATCTACGTTGGGAAAATGCTGGGAAGCCTGTCTTTTATGCTGGTTATCGAAGCAATAGCACTGCCTATTTTCGTTTTCCTTTTCAATCTGGCGGTCCTTTCACCCCAGCTCATTGTCATCACAGTCTTAACTACGGTAGGATTTGTTGCCGTCGGCACCCTGTTTTCAGCCCTAGCGGTTAACACCAAGGCACGGGAAATGGTACTGCCCATTCTCTTCCTTCCCATCGTTGTCCCCATTATTATTTGCGCGGTTAGGGCTTCAGGTTTAGCACTTTCAGGTGAATCGTGGACTGGGCTAGTGCCCTGGCTGGGGATAATAGGGGCTTTCGATGTCATTTTCCTGGTGGTATCGTTTTTAATCTTTTCCTTCGTTGTTGAAGAATAGAGGTGAGGAATGAAAGAGCGTTATATTTTTAGAAGCGGGTTACTGGGGCTGAGCTTTGTTCTGTTGATAGGAGCCTTGTATTTGATATTCCTGTATGTCCCTACTGAGGAGACCATGGGGATTGTGCAGAGGATATTCTATTTCCATGTTCCGGTAGCCTGGGTTGCTTTCCTAGCCTTTTTCATCGTATTCCTAGGTAGTATCCTGTATCTATGGAAACGGGAGAGCAAGTGGGATGTCCTTGCCCACTCCTCAGCCGAGGTGGGTGTTGTCTTTACCACTCTAGTTCTGATTACGGGCTCTATCTGGGCTAAGCCCATTTGGGGTGTGTGGTGGGTCTGGGAACCCCGGTTGACAACAGCACTGGTCCTGTGGCTCATCTATATGGCCTATCTAATAGTCCGCTCCTTTGCTACTGAGGAGTCCCGAGGTGCCAGGTTCGCAGCAATAGTGGGTATTGTCGGGTTTATAGATGTGCCCATTGTTGCTCTGGCAATTACCCTATGGCGGACACAACACCCTGGCGCAGTTATCTTCCAGGGGGGGCTAGCTCCTTCCATGTTGCTAACGCTGCTGGTCTCCCTTGCTGCCTTCACTGCTTTGTATTTTCTCTTGTTAATGCAGAGGGTTTCAATGCGAAACGATGAACGTGAAATAGAGAGATTGAAGGAGCTACTAGTTTAGTATATGATTTAAGGAGGTGAAATGACAATGGAAAATGCCGAATATCTATTTGCTGCTTTCGGGATAATCTGGGCGGCGGTTTTCGGCTACGTGCTTCTTCTGGTTAACAGGCAGCGAAGACTACGACGAGAAATTGACACACTGAGAGAGGTACTTAAGGAAAAAGAGGCCGAACAGTAGAGATAGAGTCTTCCCCCGGGGGAGTGCCTTTATTCAATGAAACAAAAAGCTTTTTCAAAGCAAGTGGCCACAAGAGGGAATAGGGGTTCTTCAACAGCCAAGGAGACGAGTGATTCCATGAAAGGCCGTGGAAACTCCATTAACTACTTGCCAGCACTTATCAACAGCCTTGAGGACGAACTGATGGTTATTGACACAGATTACCGTATCATAGAGGTTAATAACAAGGTATTATCAAGACATGGGAAACGCAGACAAGAAATCGTTGGGCAATATTGCTATGAAATTTCTCACGACCTGCACGAGCCTTGCTCTCCACCTTACCATGAATGCCCAATCAAGGAAGTATTGAAGACTGGTAAACTGGCACGAGTAACTCACATCCATGTCTATGATTTTGACAGCAGAAAGCGGGAAAGATACCTTGATATTATCGCCTCACCGGTTGTAGATAGCCAAGGCAATATCATCGCCGTTACCGAATTGATGCGCGATATAACCGAGACGAAGGAGCTGGAGTCAAGGATTGCCAAAGCCCACCAGGACCTCCTGGCTCTGAATACTATCGCTAATGTGATGAGCCAATCGCTTGATCTGGATACTGTGCTCAGTGGTGCTTTGGACAAGACACTGGAGATAATGCAACGGAGCACTGGTGGAATACTCCTGCTGGACGAAGAGAAGCAAATGCTCTGTTATCGAGTTCACCGTGGTTTGTCCAAGAAATATGTTGAGGGAATGTGTCTTGGATTAGGTGAAGGCATAGCTGGAAGAGTGGCTCAAACTGGAGAGGCCATTCTGGTGGAAGACGTCTCAGCGGATTCTCGGGCTGCCCGTCTTGACCTCATAGCCGCGGAAGGGATTCGGGCATTTGCCAGTGTTCCCCTACTTTCAAAAGGAAAGGTTTTGGGCGTAATTAATATTGCCAGCCATGAGGTTGGCAGATTATCTCCTGAGGATGTCCAGCTTCTGGATAGTATTGCAGCACAGATCGCTATTGCCATCGAAAATGCCAGGTTGCACCAGGAGGTGCGGCGTAAAGAGGAGATTCGTGGCGAGCTATTGCGAGATATGTTCTCAATCCAAGAAGAGGAACGGAGGAGAATTGCCCGTGAGCTGCACGACGAGACAAGTCAGTACCTGGCTAGTTTAGCCGCTAGCCTCGAAGCCGCGACAGGCATGTTACCTGCCAGTGAGGATAAGGCCAAAGCCATGCTAAGAAAAGCACAGGCTTTATCTATCAACATTCTTGACGAGATACACAAGTTGATATATGAACTTCGTCCCACATTACTTGACGATTTGGGGCTGGTTGTCGCTATACGGTGGTTGCTAGATAATATTTTAGGGACAGCAGGGATCAGGGTAGATTCTAAGACTAGGGGACGGGAGAGAAGAGTGCCTCCTGAGCTAGAAGCGACTCTCTTCAGGGTTATCCAAGAGGCTGTTTCTAACATTGCCAAGCACGCTCACGCCAAGAAAGCCACTGTAAGTCTGCATTTCAAAAAGAGCGCCATCAGAGTTCGTGTCAGGGATGATGGGAGCGGCTTTGATGTTGAGGAGGCTATAAGTTCAAAGGATAGACCACGGGGATTGGGATTGCTGGGTATGAAGGAAAGGGTAGAACTGATGAACGGAACCATGAGTATCCACTCATTCTCTGGTGGCGGTACGGAAATCGATATTGAGATTCCTTCAAATCAGGAGGTGTCTAATGGGTAAGATAAAGGTACTGGTGGTAGACGACCACGCTATAATGCGAGACGGCATTCGCGCTTTGCTTGATCTGCATGATGGAATCCAGATAATAGGGGAGGCCTCTGAAGGGAAGGAGGCTGTTGAGAAAGCGCGAGAGCTCATGCCTGATGTGATCATTATGGACATAGGTATGCCTGAAATGGATGGGCTAGAAGCTACCCGCCGCATCAGGAAGAAAAGTCCGGAAATTAGAGTCGTAATTTTAACTCAGCACGACAATAAAGAGTATGTATTATCAGCTATCAAAGCCGGAGCGGCTGGTTACGTACCCAAGAGAGCACTGGGTTCGGATCTGGTATCAGCGATACTCGCTGTGCATCGGGGGGACTCCTTCTTGTACCCTTCCGCAGCTGTAGCACTGATTGAAGGTTACCTCCAGCGAGCCGACGTGGAAGAAGGGCCCTATGACCGCCTGACCGGCAGAGAGAGAGAAATACTCAAGCTAATTGCAGAGGGGCACACTAGCCGAGAAATTGCTGACTTGCTCTTTATTAGCTTAAAGACGGTTCTAAACCACCGGGCAAAAACAATGGAGAAGCTGGACATACACAATCGTACCGAACTTATTAAATATGCCATGCGTAAGGGATTAGTCAGTATGGATACATAAGCAGAGTCAGTCGCACGTTGCGTGCTTGGTTTGGCTATTAACGCTCTGACCGTAGGTCAGAGCGTTAGTTTTTCTTACTATGGTGACGGAAATAGGGTTAATTCTGCGCTAAAAAAGGGGCGTTTGACCGACACACAGCGGGCATTATCTATCTTGTAGAATATGGCCCGTGGGTCAATAATATGCCCATAAATAGGCAGACGCTTGTGCCTTATGAAAGCAGTTCACGTTGGTTCTGCTAATAGGGGGTGAGAAGAAATGGAAATAGCACTAGCAATTCTGCAGGTCCTGGGAATCTATATTGCTCTGCCTATCTTAATGGGAATCTCCATCGCCGGATTATTCCTGCTGTGGCAGCGTAGTACAAGCGCAAAGCGTGTCGCCGTGGGAATGGCATGCTCGATCGATGCTGACTGTCCCCCAGGCTTTGTGTGCATCAACGGTCGTTGTGTTCCTAAGACAGCCCAGTAGTTATCTCGTACCGGTTGGCGATATGAAGTGGTAAGCCTTGCTGCAAAGGGGGGCATATATAGCTTGATCTTGTGTAATCAGACCTTGCGGGGTAAGTCACGTAACGAACTGGGTTGATATATGTGTAGTTATTAGTTAACCACTACCGCCGAGTTCCAAACGAGTGGATGAGTGGAGACAGGACCGAAGTTCCAGAAGCCAAACAAGATTATGATGATTCACTATGCCTATACGGGGTCAGCCCGGCATTCTAAGGATAATCCACGCTACTGATAGTGTCAAGTGCGAAGCTACTCCATATGTAACTGCTTAAGTAGAAGGAGTCAGAGGGTTAACCTCTGACTCCTTCTATATTTCCGATGGTACGAAACAAGCTTTGTGAACTTGAATAAACAGAATGCAATTTGGTCACATATTGTTACAAGTGAGATTTTCAGCTATCTATGTATGCCATTATTCCGCAGAGAAGCTTTGTAGCCTTCAAACTTCCTAGCCAGAACTTTGCGGGGAATCAAAAGAATTAGTGGTCGGGGCGGCCGGATTCGAACCGGCGACCTTCAGGCTACGAGCTTGATCAGCCTTAATCGGTGATACCTTATTCAAAAAAACGCTTTGTGCACCTCTGCCTGTTTTACATGTCTACTGTCGGTAAAATGTCGGCAATTTCAGAAATCTTGCCATTACAGGGTGTTTTGGGGTAGAATTCTGAAGCTAGGAGAGGTGTCCGAGAGGCTGATGGTGCCGCTCTCGAAAAGCGTATGGGGCCATGACGAGCTGTATTTCCTGACATCGTGTGGCCCCGTTTCGTATCTAGAGCGGGACACCATCAGGGGTTCTTATACGGTCTCGTGACACCTTGTGTCACACCGTTCGTTAGCAAATCGGTTAGCAAAAACCAAGATAATGCGGGGGACTCCTTTCCCTAATCTTGCTCATCCTCATCATCTTCCGGAGGGCAGACGTTATCCCGAGGGAAGATCCAATCCATGGCTATTTGCCCCCTTCCTTCTCCCAGATGCTGATGTCAAGCGTCTCCAGGTACTGATAGCCGGGCTTGTCGGTTCTGCCCGCGATGATTTGCTCTTCGACTTCCGCCTCAGGGGTCACCGTTTTTGCCTGGGCTCGTTCAGCTGCAGCTTCGGTCAATAGCTCCGCCTTACCTGCAGTGGCAACCATAATGGCGACCGTATCCGACGGCATCCGGCTGAAAGTTTCCAGCATGAATGCGCCCTGGTCCCTACCCGGGAAGTCGCTGATCTTGCGCCTCTCGAGCTCGGCAATCCGGTCATCCTTTTCCTTGAGGACTGCCTTATCGTTGGTCGCCGCCTGGGGACTTGTCTCTTCCAGTTTGGCCACTCTGTCGCCGAGGTCGCTCTCTTCCTCTTCGAGCTTGGCTATCTTGTCAGTCAGGGCCTCTGATGATTCTTCCAATGACTCCAGGCGACCCGCTGCATTTTTCAGCGCCTCTCTCTCGTCTCGCTCTTCCAGCCTCTCACGACCGGATTCCGGGTAGAGCACATCATCCACCAACTTCCTAAGCATCTCACCGCTAGTTTTCCCTGCACCCTCACAAAACTGCTCGAACTCCTCTGCCAAGTCTTCTGGCACCCGGAAACCTATAACTTTGCTGGCCATAGCTTACACCCCTTTGACACCTGATAACTCCTGATAACTCCTGATAACTCCTGATAACTCCTGATAACTAGCTGTTTTCAATCAGCCGTCAACAGTATGTTAACATATAACGTTAACTGTTGTCAAGGGCGGCCAATTTAGCATCAGCTCCTCAATCATTTCCCTAAGGAACTTCTCTTCTTCTCTCATGTACTCGACCATGGAGTCCAGGATAAATTAATTCCCCGTCAGGACCATGGGTGTGAATGAGGAAAAGCAAACTCTAACTTAACTGCCTTCATAAGATTTGTCCCAGATGAAGTCGATTTTAGAATAAACAGAGCTCTTATGGATGTAGTAATGCTTGGTGCAGAGCGGTTGACCAATGAACAGATAGTTCAACACAAGGACCGCATCTTAGCATTGCATCGAGAGTTACCAGGAAGAGATCGGATATTCAATGCCGCTCTCACCTACGGGACTAATGATACTAAAAAGTTAGAATACAGGATAACGACTTGGTTAAACGAACTAAGTATTGTTATTGGGAATTAACATGCCTATTAGCTTTTCGTCCGTAGAAGATTTCAACAAATCGCTATCAGAAGTACGAATCATACTTCGACGAGCAGAGAAGAGTCAGAAAAACAGAAAAGAGTATGATATTTGTATTAAGTCGGCTTTGCTATTCCTGGTGGCGAAATTCGAAGCTTTTCTTGAGGATTTAGTCTCTGACTATATTCAGATAATTGAAAATAAGGGATTGTGTCCGGCAGATTTACCCGATGTCTTAAAACTGCATTACGCGGATAAATTAATCAATGACAAATTCATCTCTCAATTAAGGAATCATAACCCCAGTGCTTTGAGAACTATAACGAGCTTGTCGAAATTCTGCATGGGACAGGAAGCTGTGAATTCCATTGATATAGATGCAAGTTTTGATTATGGGAAACATGGTCAAAAAGCCATTAATAACCTTTTCTCCAGAATTGGTATTGAGGACATACTTTCAACATGCACGATATATGAAATGCGTGAAACTCTCACGAGTCACAGTAGAGTTTATATCGACATAGCTGGTGACATTAATGCGCTTACAAACCATAGGAATAATATATTGCATGCTGATATTACACCAAGCGTAACACACCAGCAGATAAGTACATATCATAAACATTTGATGCAGTTTTCAAGAAAGGTCGGCAATGTTTTGGAACTGAAACTGGACGGTCTTCATGCAGGTGTAGCCTAAATGACTAAAGGTTCGACCACTGGCGTTCGGATTATCAGCCCGATGAACTAGCTACCTGGTACTGCACTAAACAAAATGACGAAATGTGTCTTGTGTGAATCCACGCCAAGCATTCTTGCTAGAATACTTGGCGATAAGTGTCCTGCAATATCCTTCCATTGGTTCCATTCCCCAGGCCTATTGATTTCCTGATAGCAGGTTCATTACTAGCTTATATAAGCGTGTCTCCAACACGGCCTTTTGCCCACCGGCGGTACCGCGAACAAGCTCTTTAACGTAGGATAAAACTTCTTCCGCCTGTTCCCGAGTCGATGGTAGGGCAACAGGGATCTCTTTAAGATACTCTTCGCTTATCTGATACGACCCCTTCGGTGTCGGACGGCGGCCGGAAACCAAAGTCTCCTGGGCGTAGGGGGAGTTCATGAAAGCCAGGCAATAGCAGAGAACTTCCATATCATCAGCTTCTCGGCCCAGCACTTGGGAAAGTCCCTGTCTCAACTCCTCTCTACGCTTGAACGTCTTGTCGGTGGGCATGAGGTACTGACATGCATCATCTGCTAGAAAGCCTTCTGTATCCAGAGAAAATCGCGGTTCTCTCGCTAGTCTAGGTGATATCACACGGTTAGCGCCTAGTAGTAATTTTTGGTCACGTGGCCAAAGATATTCATACCACCGGCGACCAAAAGCCTCCATACGGCGCTTCTTGAAAATGCGCCCATCCAGACGGGTGTAAGACTGAACGAGGTAACTTGCCGCCTGTGGGTATTTGACTAAGCCAAGTGCAATTCGGTGTTCAAGGATATCCTTGGCGGTATCGTTATCTAGAGCTCTGCCACGGCGTAACTCCTGTTCTTCATCGTCCAGGGCATTTTCAAAATCAAGGCTATCATTTATTGGTGGGGTTTTTGTGGTAAAAGCTGGAACAGCCTCACCATTTTTAACGGTATAAGGATATAGCAGTACACGGCCTTCCCAGTTGACATACCAGCGTTCGGTTTCTCTCGTCTTGATAGCGCGATGAACAAGCTCTGGTTCCAGTTTAAGGCTCATGGCTTGCTGTTCCGACATGAGGAATACATCCAAGCACCCCCCTGGAGTAACGCCCTGCCGTGGCTCCAATATATCTGCTATTGAGAACCACCCTGGTTTGAATTCCAGAATACCCTCCCGCGATGTTAAACTCCATCGCTTCGCGGCGTTATCTTGGAGCAATTGGCGAGGTAACCGATTGGCAGTAGCGAAATCGACTGTCACAGTTCGCCGTCGTCCAGTCAGTTGTTCAAGACAGGCGGTAACTGTATCCAATACATATCGCCTTCGGTTGCTTGGTGCAATGCCCTTGAAGGTTTTATGCTTAGATATTACCGTTGTGAAATTACCTTTGGCAGGTGAGGATTTGTCAAAGATTGTCACTGCCGGGGTATTCATAGCCCGAAAGAAGAGCTGACCAAACGGATTAAGGTCGGCAATCATCTGAACTGTGGTCTTCGTCGCCAGTAATTGTCTCAGTCCCTTGACCTGCCCCCCAAAAAGGAGTCCAGTTATAATGTTAGTCTAGGATGACAAAAAGGGGGGGTAAATGGTCAGAACGAACTTCACTCCGGAACAGATCATCAACAAACTGACGGAAGCCGAGGTCCACATCAGC
>SDBU01009873.1_pt1 | contig 10651 bp, 10 predicted proteins | sample 2277071 | NCBI WGS metagenome assembly SDBU01 (sample SAMN10397929, study PRJNA504765) | marine sediment metagenome | isolation source: marine sediment core GS08_GC12, 126 cmbsf | place: Arctic Ocean: Gakkel Ridge, Loki's castle | collected 2008
TGAAAGGGCGTCATACATTACAGGGCAGGTTATTCATATAAGTGGTGGTATGTATATGTAAAAGGAGGTGATTTAGATGTCTGTAGAAGAGAAAGTAAGTAAGATCATTGCCGACAAATTGAGTGTTGACTTGGATGAAGTTGTGCCGGAGGCGTCATTTGTGGATGACCTGGGCGCTGATTCTCTGGATCTCGTTGAGCTGATCATGTCCATGGAAGAGGAATTTGACATTGATATATCCGATGAAGAAGCTGAAAAGCTGCTGACAGTCAAGGATGCCTTTGATTATATCAATGCGCAATGATCCACATATTTCCTAAATACCGACCTCGTTATTTACCTTAAATAGATGACCGTAGACCTTTAAATACCATAGGATTGCAAATAAATTGGACATCAGGTCGGTCGAGGTTATAAGGTTCCGGGTTCCCGGTTCAGGGTTAAGCGCTTCGCGCTTTTTTCCTTAACCATTGATTCCATTGGGGTAATACAACGAGGCGGCCGACCTCTGAACCTTTGAACGCTGAACCTTTGAACCCAACTTTTTGATCAGAGATGGAGCGTTTTGTCTAAAATTTCACCGCATCATCTATCATTATTTGCGAGATCTGAAGTAAGGAGGCTTTTTTGGAAAGACGAGTGGTTGTCACAGGGTTGGGGCTTATAACTCCCCTTGGCATCGGAGTCGAGGAGAGCTGGTCCGCCCTGTGTGCCGGGAAATCGGGGATTGCCGAAATAACTCGGTTCGACGCGTCTGATTTCAACACAAAGATCGCCGGAGAGGTAAAAGATTTTCAAGCTCAAGATTTTCTCCCTAAAAAAGAGGCCAAGCGGACAGAATCTTTTATTGCTTATGCCGTCGCCGCATCCCGGATGGCCCTGGAAGATTCCGGATTAGTGATCGACAGCTCCAATGCCGAACGGGTGGGTGTTATCACAGGATGCGGCCTGGGCGGCCTTTTGATGCTCGAACGAACAACCAGAACTTTAGATAAAAAAGGCCCCCGACGGGTGAGCCCGTTTTTTATTCCCATGATGATCGGCAATATGGCGCCGGGCATGGTTTCGATCCATCTTGGCGCCAAGGGCCCCAATTCTTCTATTGCCACGGCCTGTGCCGCCGGCACCCATGCGATTGGAGAAGCTTACAAAATCATCAAGACAGGCGCCGCTGATGCGATGATAACAGGGGGCGTGGAATCGGTTATCACTCCCACGTGTGTGGCCGGCTTCAATGCCATGAAGGCTCTATCCACCCGTAACGAAGAGCCGCAGAAGGCATCCCGTCCCTTTGATCGCGACCGTGACGGTTTTGTTGTAGGAGAAGGCGGCGGTATTCTTGTCCTGGAGTCGCTGGACAGAGCTCTGGCCCGGCACGCCCGAATTTATGCAGAAATCATCGGCTATGGAATGAGCGGAGACGGATTCCACATGACAGCCCCTTCCCCGAATGGTGAAGGCGCAGCCCGCTGTATGGTGGCATCGCTTGTGGATGCGGGGATCGCTTATACTGAAATCGACTATATTAATGCCCACGGCACCTCAACACCGCTCAACGACCTTTACGAAACCATAGCTGTTAAATCTGTTTTCAAGGAAAAAGCGCCGCTGATACCCATAAGCTCAACCAAATCGATGACCGGCCACCTATTAGGCGCTGCCGGTGGGGTTGAGACGGTTTTCACGGTACTTACGATAAATGACAACGTAATTCCGCCAACGATAAATTTAGATAACCCTGACCCGGAGTGCGACCTTGATTATGTTCCTAAAGTCAGTCGCAAAGCCGACGTCAGAACGGCTATGAACAACTCTTTCGGTTTTGGAGGAACAAACGCAACCCTGATACTCAAAGAGCATCCAAACTGACCAAGCCCTTTGAGCCAGTTTCTAAACATCTCCATAAAATCAAGATGAAAGGCAAAGATATATTTAAAGCTGCCGTCAAGGCTCTTGAAGATTTTGCTGTCCGCGCCTTAAAACAAAACCAGATGAAGATAGACCGTTTTTGGCATATACTCAGGACAACGCATGGTTATCAAAGTCCCTCCAGGCCTCGCTTTCTGGTGGAAAACCTGCCCGGCTGGGCAACATTTACTTATTACTCCCGCTTGATTGTCGTCGTTTCGAAGGAAAGCATCACCGCTCGCAAAGGGCGGTATAATCTTAAGGCTTGGGCCGGCGGCTCGCTGGATGTTTTCAAAGTCGTCGAGGCCGCCGGCGGCATATTTCATGTGTCCGGGTTGAGCCCGATGGCTGCACAACAGGGACCACTGGTCTACATTGCCAACCACATGAGTCTGATCGACACCCTGATTCTGCCCTGCATTTTGCTGGCATTCAACCACACAACCTTTGTGGTCAAGGAAGGACTTCTCAAATATCCGCTTTTCGGTTCGATTATGTGTGCGGTTGACCCCATAGCGGTTACCAGGCGCAGCCCCCGTGAGGACCTGAAAACGGTTCTGACGCAAGGGCAGGCTTTCCTTGCAAGCGGTCGATCCGTATTCGTCTTTCCGCAGGCGACACGCAGTGATACTTTTGATACAGCATCTTTCAACTCACTGGGAATCAAGCTGGCACGTAAAGCAGGCGTACCGGTGCTGCCGGTTGCATTGAAGACGGACTTTCAAAAGAACGGCAGATTCATTAAGGATTTGGGGCAGGTTGACCCCCGCAAAACCCTTTATCTGAAGTTTGGAGAACCTTTGGTGGTGGAAGGCGGCGGCCGGGCAACCCATCAAAAAGTTGTAGAATTTATTGTGAAAAATTTAAGAGAATGGGGAGCCGGCATAAAATCAGGCTCATAAAAGGTGCAGGTTAGGCATCAGTATCCAGCGGCTCCGGCTTTGGAAATTTGAAATACTGCACCCCTTCATTTTGTAATGTTTCCTCTTCTTCCTTGGTACTTATACCCCTTATATTTCTTGGCTCGGCGGCACCATAATGTATTTTCAAAGCTTCTTTGGCAAAATCGCAACCAACATCGTCGAAATTTTTCTCCACAAATTCAACCAGCTTCTGTCCAATTGCAACTAAATCAGCTTGTTGATCGGAAACCTCTTTGACGCTCTGTGATGATTTAATGGCGAAAGTGGAAGGAAGTCTGGCAACGGAAGCGACGTTACAAACCGGGCATGAAATCAGCCCCTTTGCTTCCTGATCTTCATAGGCTTGAGCATCTTCAAACCAACCCTCAAAACAGTGGCCATCGGCACACTCCAGATCATATGCTATCATGAAATCTCACCTTAAAAAAATATTGCTGCTCAGGTATCTTGCCACAAAGGCACCAAGGCACTAAGATTACATTATTATTTCCCTCCTGCCATACCGGCAGGCAGAGAAGGGGTCAAGTTCAAACCTATTCAGCCGTCGAAGCCAAGCTACTTTGGCGAAGTCGGCTTATTTCTTGGTGTCTTTGTGCCTTAGTGGCTGAATAGCTAAAAAAATCCTCTTAAGATATATTTAACGCTGGATTATCATAAATCTTGACATTTTAAAAGAAATTATTGACAGATAAGCTATTTCAACACAAAATAACGTGGAATTTACTGTTTTAATATATTAATATGGAGAATACGGCAAATGAGATATCTTGTTTTTATTGGAGGGCTGTTAATTTTATTTTCAACAGCGGTCCAGGCTGAGACAATGTATGTCAGCGATCTAGCGGAGATAACACTCAGGACCGGACAGGGAATTGATCATAAAATTATCGCAATGATAAAATCAGGACAAAAGGTAGAAGTGCTCGAACCGGCTGATCAGTGGACCAGGATCCGCCTGCCCAGCGGAAAGGAAGGCTGGGTGGTCAGCCGTTTTCTTACTTCTAAACTGCCGAGCCGTATGGAGCTGGATAAATTGAAAGAAAAACATGCAGCCCTGCTGGCCCTCGCCGACTCCCCTTATAATGAGATTTCCAAGCTTAAAAATGCGAACCAGAAGCTCCAGACAGAATTAGCTGTTAGCGGAAAAACGCTAAACGCTCTTAAAACGTCTTATGAAACGCTCAAGAGCAAATCGGCGAACCTGTTAAAGCTTCAAGCCAACTCTAAAAATTCCGCAGCCCGGTTTAGTGAACAGCAAAAAGAAGTTGAAAGACTTGAAGAGGAGCTTTCAGAACTTGAAAGGCGTCAATATATCCATTGGTTTTTAAGTGGCGCCGCCGTACTTTTTGTTGGATTTTTAATGGGCTATAGTGCCAAACGTCAGCGCCGGCGATCACCTTTTCTGTAAACGAATTTGTCCTGATTGAATAAAAACTCAATCAGTTCCCTAATCGTAAAATTTGTGCGGTTTGTGGAAAAACTTTTTTATTAATCACGAAAACACGAAAGAAAGAAAGCACGAAATTTAATTATAATCTAAATATTTTTTTCGTGTTTTCGTAATTTCGTGCTTTCGTGATATTTTTTTTATTGATTCCGGTTTATCCGGGTTGGTAGGTAGGATTATGGATGTTAAAACCGACTTTCTAATTATCGGCAGCGGTGTTGCCGGCCTTACTTTTGCCCTTAAGGTGGCGGAGCTCGGCAGTGTTGCTCTGGTGACAAAAAAAAGGCTCTGGGACAGCAACACCGCGTTGGCCCAGGGCGGCATTGCTTCTGTTTTCGATCAACTCGACTCGTTTGACCTCCACATCCAGGACACCCTCGCTGCCGGGGACGGCCTGTGCAATCGGGACGTTGTCGAGATGGTCGTTAAAAACGGCCCCGCAAGAATCCGTGAACTGGTCGATCTGGGCGTCCAATTCAATATTGAAAAAAAAGCAGGATCAGACGGCAAATCGCTCAATCTTGAGCTTGGACGTGAAGGCGGACACTCACACAACCGGATTGTCCACGCCCAGGACATGACCGGCATGGAAATCGCAAAAGTTCTGGTCGACCATGTTAATAATCATGACCGCATTGCAGTGTTTGAAGATCATATGGCCATTGATCTGATTACTATTTCAAAACGTATGAAAAGGGGGCTTATTATCACCACCCATGAAGACTACTGCTGTGGAGCCTATGTTCTTGACAAAAATACTAACCGGGTAAAAACTTTTTGCGCCCAAATCACACTCTTTGCCACCGGCGGCGCCGGCAAGGTTTATCTATATACCAGCAACCCCGATATCGCTACCGGTGACGGCATTTCCATGGCCTATCGCGCCGGCGCTACGGTAGCCAACCTTGAATTCGTCCAGTTTCACCCCACCTGTCTGTATCACCCAGATGCTAAAAACTTTTTGATTTCAGAAGCCGTCAGAGGTGAAGGGGGTGTTCTCATAGACTCCGCCGGCAACACCTTCATGCACCAATATGATCCCCAAAAGGATCTGGCTTGCCGTGACATTGTGGCCCGCGCCATTGACACTGAACTCAAAAAAAGCGGTGATGATTCGGTATTTTTGGATATCTCTCACAAAGATTCCGAATTTGTTAAAACCCGCTTTCCAAATCTATACGAAAAATGTCTCACTTTCGGCTTCGATATGACAGCCGAACCTCTACCGGTTGTGCCCGCCGCCCATTATATGTGCGGCGGCGTTGCCACCGATATGTTCGGTCGCACCGATTTAAACCGGCTGTATGTCACCGGTGAAACTGCCTGCACAGGGTTACACGGAGCGAACAGGCTGGCCAGCAACTCTCTGATCGAGGCTCTGGTTTATGCTAACCAAGCCGCCGTACAGGCCTTAAAAGACATCCAAACCATAGACGCAAATTCCATACCTGTTCCTTCGCCCTGGGATGATGTCGGCACAACCGACAGTGATGAACTTATTATGGTTGCACACAACTGGGATGAGATCCGCCGGTGCATGTGGAACTACGTCGGAATCGTTCGCTCCGACAAGCGCCTGGAAAGGGCAAAACGGCGCATCGAAATAATTCAAAAAGAAATCCATCAGTATTACTGGGACTTTAGGGTGTCGTCAGACCTTATTGAGCTGAGAAACATAGCTACCGTGGCACAACTGATCATAAAATGTGCCCGGCACCGCAAAGAGAGTCGCGGACTCCACTATAATATTGCCTACCCTTACCGGGATGACCAGCGCTGGCAAAAGGATACAATCATCAGCCAGACGTTTGTGGGGTAATCTACCACCCATAAAACTATCCCGAATTTCCCTGTAATCTTCTCTGATGATCTCGTAAAAAGTCACGAACTCAACTATAGATGGCTAAGCCGTCTTCGCATAGCTACGCCGTGCCAAGGTAAAAAGGTTCATATACAAGGCGTAGTATTTTTTCAGGAACGAGGCTATACATGTAGTATGCCGAGTGCCTGCAAAAATATTACAACGCAGTAGATGGAACTTTTTACGACGCCATCTTCATTGACAACCATACTTTTTGCATTACTTTAGAAATGTTTGAATCTTAACAAAATGTTACTCAAATATCTTGCCACGAAGGCACCAAGGCACTAAAGTCACGATAAAATAAGCGCAGGGGCAACGACCAGGAAACTAAATGACGACCAAACGAGATTACTACGAGGTTCTCGGCGTCGACCGCGATGCCGCCGATGATCAATTAAAATCATCCTACCGCAAACTGGCACTAAACTACCATCCGGATAGAAATCCCGGCAACAAAGAGGCGGAAGAAAAATTCAAGGAAGCCTCGGAGGCCTACGAGGTACTTCGAGATTCTCAGAAACGCAGAATCTACGACCAGTTCGGCCATCAAGGTCTTGAAGGGTCAGGCTTCTCCGGATTCAGCGGCTTTGAAGATATTTTTTCAAGTTTCGGCAGCATTTTTGAAGATATTTTCGGGTTCGGCACCGGGAGGAGCTCAGGCAACCGGGCGCAGCGAGGCGCCGATCTTCGCTACGATTTGACACTTGACTTCATGCAGGCCGCTTTTGGTACTGAGACCCAAATTGATCTGCAAAAAATGGAGGTGTGCCCTTCCTGTGAAGGGAGCTGCTGCGAGCCGGGCACGTATCCGGAGACCTGCGGCACATGCAACGGCACCGGTCAGGTTTCCCGAAGCCAGGGATTTTTTACCGTCCGAACAACATGCCCCCACTGCAGCGGCAACGGCCAAAGCATTCCTCACCTCTGCAAAGGCTGCAAAGGTAACGGCCAGGTTATGGTCAACAAAATTGTATCAGTAAAGTTTCCGGCCGGTGTCGATAGCGGCTCCCGCCTTAGGCTGACAGGAGAAGGGGAAGGTGGAGTTTACGGCGGCCCGCCAGGTGATCTTTATGTTTTCATCAACGTGAAACCCCACGAATATTTTCAGCGTGACAATATTGACATCCACTGCCAGGTAGAGATCTCCTTTATTCAGGCAGCGCTAGGAGACAGTATTTCAGTCCCTACTTTAAACAGCAAAAAAACGCTTGAAATTCCAAAAGGAACCCAGCCCGGAGATCTGTTCCGTTTCCGCAACAACGGCATCCCCTCGCTTAGAACCGGTCAGCGCGGAGATCAGATCATCCAGGTACTCATCAAAACCCCGACAAATATCACTAAAAAACAGAAATCTCTCCTCAGAGAATTTGACAAAATCGAAAACAACAAAATGTCCAGCAAACTAAAAAATATCTTTAAGGGCGGTAGTGCCAAAACCGGTTAAGCCGCATTGCTGATGAAAAATTTATTTTGGGGATAAGTCATGTTTGAATTAAAAATCGTAACCAGTTTTGCCGCTGCTCACCAGCTAAAGATGGTTGCTGTAAAATGTGAAAATCTGCATGGACACAACTGGAAGATAGAGGTCCACGTAGCCGGAAAAAACTTGAATGCTGCCGGGGTACTGATCGACTTTGGTGAATTAAAACAGCATCTTTCTGAAATCACCGAAAACCTGGATCACAAATTCTTAAATGAACTCAATTGTTTTGACGATCGCTGCCCACCTTCTTCGGAAAACATCGCCCGCTATATCGCCGAAGCGCTGCAGGCTAAAATCGAAACTCTTGCTGTCAGAGTTGCCCGCGTAACTGCCTGGGAGTCAGACAACGCCTGCGCAACTTATATCCTCAACAGCCCTTCACCACCCTAAAAGGTTCTTTTACTTCTCACCCCGATGGAATAACAACCAAAACTTAATTCCATTGGGCAGGCAGAGCTCACAGTCACCGACGCGCCACAGCCGCTATGGCGACGGAGCGAGACCACAGAGTTTGACATAATTTAGGTATAAAGATATAAAACCTTACATGGGTGCAACATGCTATTCAACTAAATGTGGCCTTGCCGGCAACGTAATGAGAGGCATCCCACGCAATTTCTCGTTCATCTTGCTCCTGTGCCTGGGTTTTATTTTCCAAGGTTGTGGCGGCTTCGAATATTTAGACGGCAGTTCGAAAGAAAATATAGCCGACTCAGAAATGCGTAAGGATGCAATCAGAGATAAGATCCAAAAGTTAACAACCGAAAATAACGAGCTAAAAAAGCAAATAGATGTCGCACAAGAGCTTAACAAGCGCACTAGCATTTCAAATGCTAAAAAGCTGGTAATTATTAGTGAGCGCAACCGATCACTGAATCAAGAGATTATCAAACTCCAAGAAGATAGCCAAAGAATCACCCAAGAAAACGAAACTCTTAAAAAGAGACTTGCCCGCATTAAAATACAATATGAAACCGCTGCCTCCAGATTCCATAATGCCTTAAAAAAGGCCGGCAGATTGAAAATCAAAGTGCTTAGCGGGAACGGCGATTTGAACTCTGCAGAAAAGATGGCAAAGAATCTCAGAAAACTAGGGTATAACATCAAATCGATTGATTACGCCCCTCGATCCGACTTTGAAATTACGACCATATATTTTGCGCGGAATTTTAAAGACAAAGCAAAACGTCTTAAGTCTGATCTAGGCAAAAACCCCGTTCTGAAACCTTTGAATTGGTCTTCAAAATTCGATCTTATCGTCGTAACGGGTTCACAGCAGTAACAAAGAACATAACAGTTCAGCCACAAAGGCACAAAGAAACGGAGGATGAGTTAATGGACAAAAAACCAACCTATGAAGAATTAGAACAAAGGGTCAAGGAATTAGAAAAAAAGGTTGTTGCGCACCAAGAAGCACGTAAAAGCCCCAGGGGTTATCTGGAAGCTGTAGAGTCCTTAGGTACCATTGTAGGGGCTATTGTCCATGATATTAATAATTTGCTCATGGGCATCCAGGGCCATATATCCCTGATGGCTCTGGAAATTGATGCCGCTCACCCACATTATGAAAAATTGAAAAGCATCGAACAATACATTCAAAATGGTGCCGATCTCACAAAACGACTCTTGGGTTTTGCCGGAAGAGGCAAATATGAAGTAAAACCGACCGACCTTAACGAAATAATCAGAAGGAGTTCAGATATATTTGGTAAAGCAAAAGAGAATATCACTATCAATTCAAAGTTCCAAAAGGACCTTTGGACGGTAGAGGTTGACCAGGGCCAAATTGAGCAGGTGCTTTTAAATCTCTATCTCAATGCCCGGCAATCCATGCCGGGTGGTGGAGAGCTGTTTCTTCAGACGGAAAACGTTACGCTTGGGGAAAAGCATGCCAATCAAAACCACCTGGAACCGGGTGGATATGTAAAAATATCTGTAACCGACACCGGTGCCGGTATGGATCAAGCAACCCAACAAAATATTTTTGATCCATTTTTTTCCGCTATAGCATTGGACACAGGCACGGGGTTAGGCCTGGCCCCTGCGAATGACATTATCAAGAACCATGGTGGTATAATTGCTGCCTATAGTGAAAAAGGAGCAGGAACTACATTTAATATTTATCTGCCCGTTTCGGGAAAAGAATTCATACAAGAAGAGGAATTTGCTGAAGAATTATCTAAAGGATCTGAAACCGTTCTGCTGGTAGACGATGAAGTCATGATAATTGATGTTGCCAGCCAACTATTGGAAAAACTGGGCTACAAAGTTTATATTGCCGCAAGTGGTAAAGAAGCTATAGATATCTACAAAAAACAAAAGGATGATATCGGAATTGTCATTCTCGATGTGATTATGCCCGGCATGAATGGCGGCGAAACTTACGACCGCTTGAAAGCGATCAATTCAGATGTAAATGTTCTGCTTGCCAGTGGGTATGGCATAAACAGACAGATAAATGAGATACTGGAGCGAGGTTGCAACAGCTTTATCCAGAAGCCTTTCAACATGAAACAACTTTCGCGGAAGATCAGGGAAGTTTTGGATAAAAAATAAAATCGTGTTACGATTTTATGAAACTCCCGCCCCGCTGAAAGCGGGACGGGATCAGATGGTGAAAGGTTTACCCCGTTTTTAAAGCGGGGCTAAAGGTCTATCCTTGTAGCTTCCACCGCGCCATTAATTCATCCCTGGTAATAACCGCTACAGCATCCGTCACATGTTGACGAATATTTTCAAGACCACCTTCCTGACGGTCAACCAAAATAACCACCTTGACAACATCCAGCCCCTCTGACCGCGCGCGTTCAATCGCCTTAATCGTAGACCCCCCGGTAGTGGCGACATCATCGATAATGGCAACCCGCTCCTCGGGCTTCATATCCCCTTCGATCCACCGAACAATGCCATGATCCTTGCGGGTCTTACGGATTGAAAAGGCATTGACAGGCTTGTCTCTCAATTCGGAGACAAACGCCGTAGCAATCGCAATAGGATCGGCGCCGAATGTAAGCCCGCCGATTCCG
>SDBU01009874.1_pt1 | contig 10650 bp, 9 predicted proteins | sample 2277071 | NCBI WGS metagenome assembly SDBU01 (sample SAMN10397929, study PRJNA504765) | marine sediment metagenome | isolation source: marine sediment core GS08_GC12, 126 cmbsf | place: Arctic Ocean: Gakkel Ridge, Loki's castle | collected 2008
GTATGCTGATTCTTTAATCAGGAGGGCTCCCTGGATGTAGGTTGCGCCTGTTAATCCTGTGTTTATTTGTAAGAGGTCGCCTTTTTCCACGGATGAGGGTGCGGTGACAGATAGGGTTTGATCTACTACTTCGATTATGGTTGCAGAGTAAATGTAGAGTTCGTAGTCAGGAACAGTGATCTCCTTGACAACCAGGAGGAGGTAATTGCCTACACTTAGGGGGTCCAGGGGTACCATTTCATCGCCGGATCCGTCTAGAGTTACAAATGTCGTAATCAAAGCTTCGTCCAGTTCGCTTCGTAGAGGGGCTAGATTTCCCTGGAAGGCGTCTGTTAAAATATTTCTGGCCTCCGTGAAGGAGGATATGCGGATGATCTTGAAATCAACGTCCTCCCCTGCGAGAGCACTTGCGCCCCAGAACGTTGCATTAATAGATTGTCCTGCACTGTACACCTGGTGGGTTGCCAGGGGATAGGTTGCTTCACCCGCAGCAAAGCTTGATTCTATCGTTACCGTAACTCCGTCTCGATCATAGTCTGCGCTATCCAGTCCCTCATAGGCCAGGGTCAGCGACGGCAGCTTGATTGATGTGCCGCCGCTGAGCTGGATCCAGTTCCCGCCTTCTAGATCGCTGGTGTGGGATGCGATAAACACCTTTTCACCAGTACTCAATGTAATATTTACCGGATAGAGGCTGGAGGGCTCTGGGCCGACTCCGAAGACCATTTGAGAAACTCCTAAACCTGAAACATTCAACATGGACAAAGCCAGGATGATGGATACCACGATGGTCGCTCGCGAGCGAATTCTCAACTCAAACTTCTCCTTTTCTCCTATCCGCGCTCCTAGTTCTTAACACCTTAGAAGGGGCTTCATAACCGTTAAAAGGTTACGGATAGGCGCGAAGATATAGGTGGTTAATACGACCGTTATTTATCTTCTGAATAAGGTCCGTAATTACGACCCTTATTGGGTGAGCTCATCGGTGTCTCTGGAATCCATGCACAAATGCAGCAAGGAAGATCCAAACAACGCTAGAAACGAGGAGACAGAAAACCGGAGTGTGGAGATGCCTATGCGGAGATTCATAAAGTTCACGGTAGCTGGGAAGCCCATGGCTCCAATTATAGTTCCAGAGAGCCGGTATATCGACGAGTAGATTAGCCAGGCCACCAAACAGCCCCACAAGAAATGCCACCAAGAATCCATCCACAAACAAGCCTCTATTATAGATGTATCAATATATTTCTAATTTCTTCCAAGCTATTATAAGATGAGTTGTTGTACGTATACCTAAAAATAATTTAATAGCAATTCGTCTCATATTAAGTAAAAACTGTAGTTCCCGAGGTAATAAGTACATAGAAACAGTTTTCGTTTCATAATTTCTTTCTTGAAGTTCTTTCTCCTGCCATCCCGATAAATGTTGTTCATGAGGATTTTCATATATAATTTTCTGCTCATAGAATCCAAGAGGTGTTGAGACAATAATTATATTCCTATAAAGAGCCTCTAACTCAATCAAGAAAGAATCGGCCTCATCTAAAGATATATGCTCTAGAACCTCACAGGCGATTACTATATCGACTGATCTTGATCTAAATGGAGGCTTCCTAGCATCGCAGATTATGAGTTCATCATAAATATTCATCTGATTCAACTTCGATACATGTGGAACCCATATATCGATACCTATGAGAATAGGACTGCCTTTCTTCTTGGTTTTTATCTGGTAACCCCAATTACCAAGACCATGGGCCACGTCTAGAATAATTGATCCATCGATATTATCTGGAATGAGTTTCATAACGGGTGAGTCAAGTGCGGGACTATGAGACATTAGTTATCATCACCGATGCGCATTCTGGTAATAAAATAAGATGAGTTAATTGAATTATATATTTTCCAAGATTTAGAAAGTAATTGCAAAATTATTCCTTTAATAGGATCACGTTCTATTGCATGTTTCCTTTTCATTCTATGAGTAATGGATTTTGAATGAACTCTATAATGATAAAGGATTTTATTTATGTATTTGAATTTAAATCCTGCTTTTGCTACTCGAAGCCAAAAATCATGATCCTCGTGTATATCATCCCCCTCATAAAATCCACCCACGCTTTTCCAAACATTGCGTCTAAAACATACAGATCCTCCACTAATCAAGTTATAATGACTGAGAAGCTTAAAATTTACATAAGGAAATGAAGTAGAGATATTATTATGTAAACCAAAACATTTTCCATTACCATAAATAATGTTAGAATCGCTAAGAGCTTTAATACTTAGCTCCAATCTATCTGGCATCATAATATCATCAACATCATGATAAGCTATAATTGGGAAATGTGGATTTTCATTAATGGTTCTATTTCGTGCGGCTCCGATTGTTAGGAAGTCTTTCTCTCGAATATAAGTTATTCGCGAATCTTTTCTAGTATAATAAGATATCACTTGCTCTGTATTATCTATGCTCCCTGGGTCACGAACGACAACTTTCCAATTCTTATGAGTTTGCAGGAGTATAGATTCTAGACATTCTGGTAAATACCGACCATAATTATAGGATAAGAGTGGAATTAAAATTTTATCTGACAAATATATCCCTCTCATGCACTAGTATAGAATCCTATGTAACGTTGACCCATAGATGAAGTGTGCTATAGGCTTCTATCTGTTGATTTTTATATAGTAGAAATTCCAGTTTCTGATTTTCTCCTTTCTCTGTTGCTTGGAATGTAAAGGGAATTTCCCATTTTTCGTTATCGATCAAGAAGACCCTTTTTTCATGTATCAGGGATTCATTTAAATTGAATTCTAAACGATAGGTGATGTTTTCGTATTCGTGATTTACGATGCCGATTATCACTTTTCCATATTCCCCGACCTTTAGATCAATAGGATAATCAGATGCTGTGCTGTTCGGGCCGAGAAGATAGAACTCGGTGAATCTTTCACCCGTCTTAGGCGTTACCACAACGTAGACCAATGTGGCGGATGAGCCTATTATGGATGCTATCAGAACGATGGAGAGACTTTTATCCATAACACTTTGGCCTAGATTAACCTTTAATAGCCTCTCAAATGGAACTTTAAATCTTTTTTCAGCGGGTAATTTCAATCGTCTAAACCATGCAATAAGTGAAAGTGAAATCGTGAAGGTTGAAAGAATAATCAATAGGGGTATTAATCTAATGCCGAAAGTTGTAAAGTTCAAGATCAAACCTAGTATTGGGACAACAATGATGCTCAAACCAAAGCTAAGAGCAACCCGTTCGATCACAACTAAATCATCTCTTATCGGAAATAATGCTGCAACCAATGAATATCCAGGTAAGAAAACGACTAAAATAAGACCAAGAACCATCATTAAAGAATTCTCTTTTAAAGACGGAACCAAAATAAATAGCACACAGAATAAAGTCAATATAACAGTAAGTACGAGATCAACTTCACCTAGGAACCCTTTACTTTTCACTATTTTTTGCATATGTATATACTTCTATTTAATTACTATTATCTCGAAATATAGAACACTAGATACTCTTCGTTATCATATACGAAGAGAGCGGTGTAATCGTTATTCACTTTATCGATATCTTCAAGTGATATCCTTCCACTATTTTTCCAAACCTTTTCATAAACAACTATATCGAACTTGTTTATAATTAAATACCTTTCCTCTTGGAGGGTATCCAAAATATAACTATTTTCCTCATACCCTAGATGGTCGGGCATATCTGATTTTTCATCATACCAAACAATATATTTTTCATCAATGAACTGACTATAAGGAATTAATCCACTTATCATTCTTATCGTTATTCCATAGCCAAAGTAGCCACTTAAACCGACATCTATTTTTTTATGATCTAATATCCATTGGGAACCAGATAAATCCATACGAGTTACTTGAGAATTGGCCCGATGAATATATGGTGAAGGATACAGCACCAATAAACTATTAATGAAGAGAAACAACAATACAGGAATAATAATCCTTTTACTTTTTGTCGATAAATATAATGAGGATAAAATTGGTGTGAAAACCAATAGATATACTAAAAATCGAAAAAATGAAATATTAATTGCGCTAGGCATAACTAGCTGAACAAAAGATAGAATACCACTTGCTAAGAAAAATGATAAGAGTGATAGAAACCATACTTTGGAGTTTTTTCTTTCTCTTCCAAAAAGAATTAAGATAATTGATAAGAATGAAAGAAGCAGTAGTAGAAATTGATGCCCAAATGTTTTAATGAAAAACGAGGTTAATTCAATTCCTATTAATCCTAATTTTCCTAATTCTTTTTGGATATCTACTGTATATCCTAATGGGATGCTATATCCTAATAAGAACTTATATATATTTTGGACAGGTTTAACCCAGATTATAGTGAGATAAAAAACGTAAGCTGAAACCGCACATAAGAAGAATAAACTACCCCTATGAATAAATTGTATTTTCATAGATTTTTCAATTATATAAAGCAGAACAATTGATGATACAAGCAAGAAAGAAGTAAGAGGATGAAAGAATACGTATGCTGTAAAAAATAACATAAGGCATGCTACAAAAGACAGAGTTTTCTTCGTAGTATAAGTGCTTTTAATAAATAGAAAGAATAGTAGTGGAATCATGAGTAAAGACAATGCCATTGGCGTTGTTATTGAGTTCGGCTGGAACAAAGAAGAAAGGTAAAAAGTTGAACTAATTAAAAAAGTCAATTTTTGTACAAGTAGGTTTTCTGTAATTTCTTTAGCCAGAATATAGAAATAGAGTGGAATTAAGAGTGAAAAGATTGGACTTAAAATCTTAACTGAATCCATGTAACCAATAGTACTGAGAGCGGAGATGGAAAATGCTAAAATATGGGTTAAAGGATAAAAATTAACATTAAAATCTATTTTTCCATTCTGAAATATGTCTAAAACCATTCCTCCATGTGAGAGAAGATCACCACCACTCATTACATATGCACCACAAATGTACGGGGAAAAAAGGATTACTGCATTATTAAGTAATATAAGAAAGAATAATGTATAAACATATTTGCTTTGAAGGGATCTAAATTCTATCAGCAGTATTGATGAAACCGCGAATATAATTATTGAAAAAATCCAAAATAAAATGGGGACATGTTGATAAAATGAATATACATATCCAGGCAGAGGATTAAGCTTAAGCAGGAAAATATTCAGTGAAATTAATAGAAATAGTATAGAAATGATAACCTTTATCCAATTATTTTTACTGCCTTCTTCCGTGATTTTAATCTCTTGTAAGCGTTTCATAAATACTCACTATTTCTTTAGCAATATTCTTCCATGTAAATCGTTGCGCATATTCTAGTATCTTCTCTCTATCCCAATCCTTCTCTAGGCCGATCAAGATCTTCTCTGCCAAGTCTTTAGGGTTCACGGGCTCACAGAGCAAACCATAATCTTCGGAATATATTATCTCAGGAACTCCACCAACTTTGGTTCCTACAAAAGGCAGGCCTGTTCCTAAAGCTTCAAACATTACAGTCGGGTTTCCCTCGTTTAAACTTGGCAAGACAAATAAATCAGCAGCATTCATCCATAATGGAATTTCATCATGTTTTTTTGAACCAGCTAGTTTAACATAGTTTTCCAAGCCCAGCTTTTTTATTTGTGCTTTCAAATCTTTCCTTAGTATTCCATCTCCAATGATAATGCATAGAATATCTTTTCTATATTTTATGATTTCTTTCATGGCCTCAATTAAATATCTTTGTCCTTTAACTGGATAAAGATTGGCGACGTTCAAAATTATTTTCTTATCGATGGGTAGATTCAGTTTTTGCTTAACTTCATTCCTTTCCATAGGATGAAATAAGTTTGAATTGAAACCGTTTGGGATAACAGAAAGTTTATTCTCGCTGACTCCTAGTTTTTCAACTAAAATTTTTTTGTTACTCTGGCTTACAGTCATTACATGAGTGGATTTATTTAGAATCCATTTTATCTTTTTCTCCCATTCCTTATCTATAAAAGGCAAATCATAAACATCATGTCCATGAGCAGTTATAATAACTGGAGTACTAAATTTCTCGCCAAGCTTAATCCCATAATAACCATGTGGGTAAATGAAATGAGTGTGAATCAAATCGAATTTAATCCCCTCTTTTTGAATGAATTTCTCTGCCTTCTTTGTTATTTTATCTCCCAAAGACTTATTTTTTCCATCAGTTATAAAATACAATAAAGATACTAAATGAACATTAACATTTTCTGGTTTGCCTTTCAAATCCAAAAGAGCATCCTTAGCATACCTTCTAACATGACGGAGAAATCGGATGTTAGGGAAATACCTAGAGATTTCAGATAGATAATTATGACGGACTAAAACAGTTATTGTATCAACATAGTTACTTGTGGTCTCAACTGTATCTTTAACAAAGGTATCATAGCGATTTGCTAGAACCAGAATTTTTAGATTATTTTTTGATATTTTATTTACCAATTTCTTCTCTCAATATTTCTACTATCTTTTCGCTTGTTTTCCCATCTCCAAATTTAGAAGTATATACTTCACGATTAGGTTTGAAGCATCTGATTGCCTGTAGGATTTTTTCTCTATCTGCGCCACATAAAATATTCCAGCCATCATTAACAGTTTCAACCCACTCTGTCGTATCCCTTAAAGTAATGCAAGGAACCTTCAGGAAGTAAGCCTGCTTCTGGACACCTCCCGAATCAGTCAAGATCTTCTTAGCGTTTTTCACTAAAAAGAGCATATCTAAATAGCCAACTGGTTTAATCAAAAAAACCTTAGCCGATTTATTAGGAGCATCATATATCTTGTAGTCCTTTAAATTTTTTAGTGTTCTCGGATGAACAGGAAAAACTATTTGTTCTCCGCTTTCAAGAAAAGCATCAATGATGTTCTTTAACTTCTCCTTGTCAGTATTTTCGGATCTATGAACTGTAGCAAGAAAATATTCTTTCGGATTTATTTCCAAGTCTTCCAGAATCTCTGATTTTTCCTCAGCAATTTTAATGTTATCAAGTAAGGAATCATACATAACATCACCAGTTAAATGAACACCGTTTTTCAACCCTTCATTATAGAGATTTTTGACGGCTGTTTCCGTAGGTGCGAAGAGCAAGTCACTAACATGATCAGTCAAGATTCTGTTAATTTCCTCAGGCATTCTCTTATCAAAACTCCTTAAACCAGCTTCAACGTGACCGATTTTTATATGAATCTTCGTTGCGGCCAGAGCTCCCACTAGGGTCGAATTCGTATCACCATAAACTAAAACCATATCTGGCTTTTGCTCGAATAAAACCTTCTCTACTTTCTTTAGCATTTCGCCCGTTTGATAACCATGAGAACTGGAACCAACTTCTAAATAATAATTGGGTTCTGGAATGTTCAATTGTTCAAAGAAAATCTTATTCATCTCATAATCATAATGCTGACCAGTATGAACGATGATTTCGTCCAGGTTATTTCTTACTAGTTCCTTTGAAATTTGAACCATTTGAATAAACTCTGGTCGTGTACCAACAATTTGTATGATTTTATACATATGAATCAAAAATATTTGGATTTTCCTTAATATCTTTAATACTTTGTGGATAATTTTCGATGAACCAGACCATAAATTTAGTGATGTCGCATTTCTCTTTTAGCAGCCTTTCTCTTTTATATCGCCATTCTTTCTTTAGATTAGAATTTTGAATAAGATCCTCAGCCTTTTTTATTGCTTTTTCCGGATTTCTTATATTAAAAATGAGGCCATATTTTTTTTCTAATTCAATAAAATTACCCATATCTTTTTTTCCAACAAATGAATTGCTCCTTATTACAGGTGTTCCTAATATTGCTGCCTCTGTCGCCATAGTTTGAGTATCGCATACGAAAAGCTTAGCATGATAAAGAACATCGTGTATCCTATTTTTCGGGATTTTTAATTTATATCTATTTAACTCTTTAATTATTTCTCCTTCAAAAGATATAAAAACCTTAACATATTTATTCAATAGTTTTACAAGAGTTATCTTATTTTGCAAACTAAAACCCTTTATACCGAAATCATGGGCTGCATCAAAATCATTAAATCTTATTAGAGCATAATCCTCTTTCCTCTTCAATTTAAGCAATTCGTAAATATCTTCGTTAGGTCTATAATAATTTGGATGTAAATAAGCTAGTTCTTTGTAGCTATTTATCTTTATTTGTTTAGATCCAAGAGCATCTAGAAAGGAATTTGGAGTTATTATTGTTTCAACAAAAGGCATGAATGCCTTAAATTGGATAAATTGAGGAATTCTAATTCTGGGTTCAGAATCGCTGAAAACGATGCACGGTCTCCTCAGGATAACTGAGGAAAAAACACTATAAATCCCAAAACCTAGTATTATATCCGGTGGAAATCTTAGCTGTTTCCTGATTGCTTTGAATATGTTGAGAGGTAGATTTAAAATTTTGCCAAACTTTGATTTTTCTCGGGAGGAATATATTAAAAAGTTAAATCTCAATTCATTGAGAAGTTGGATAGTTTCTCCATAGTCCCGAGCAAGCAGTATTACCTTGTGGCCTCTCTTTTCTAGCCCCTTTGAAATATTCTTCCAAAAATGAACATCTGCTGGATGATTTATGAAAATTCCAACTATCAATCTATATATACCGTTTGAAATGTTTCTTCTAAAGACGCATACGAGCGCACGAACGAATATAAGTTCGTAAAATTATGGGAATAGTCTCAATTATATAATTAATGATGTTTGAAGTCACCTTTGATTTACCATGATTTCTTTGATTTGTTTTTATGGGAACTTCTTTAATCTTTTTTCCTTTAAGAGACAATTCTATGATCATTTCTTGTACATATGTTTTATCTCCCTTTAGGTTAAGAGCCATAATAGATTTCTGATTTAATGCTCTGAAGCCACTTTGGGAATCATTTATCTTCCTTCTTATAAATATGCTAACTATTAAATTTAATATTCTATTGCCTATCCGGTTAATTGATTTCATATGGTGCTCATTTTCCAGAATTCTTGTTCCAATGACGAAATCGGCTTCACCTGACAATATTGGTTCAATTAGCCGTGGAATATCACTTGGGTCATGCTGGCCATCTCCATCGAGTGTGACTAATACATCGGGTCTAATCTTTTTAGCATAGTTGATACCTGTGCGCATGGCTGCGCCGACGCCCATATTTTTCTTATGCTGTAACACCGTTGCTCCAAGATCATAAGCTATTTTTGCAGTATCATCTGTAGATCCATCGTCTATAACAATGATTTTATCAACATATTTTGATGTCTCTATTATCACATCAGCTATTGTCTTTTCTTCACCATAAGCGGGAATTAAGGCGACGATTATTTTTTTTCCCTATTTAATATTTTATATGTTTCATCTGCCTTAATCGCTCCTTCTAATAGAGGAGAGTTAAGCAGGGTCCATAAATATCTGACATCTTTCGGCAGACAATGGCCTCCTATGCCGTCTCTTGCCTCTAGGATCTCTATGTTCCATTTCGTGTTGCAGGCTTCCCTTAATTCCTCAAAAGGCAGCCCAAGTTCATCGCAAATTGTCTTCAATTCTTCCGCGAAGGCAACCTGGACAAATCTATAAGCGTTCTCAGTGAACTTGCACATCTCGGCAATCTCTATTGAGGAGACATCCATAACTGGAATCTTCTGTATTCCATAGAATACCTTGCCAAGACTATAGCTTTCATCATTCAAGGCTCCAAAGGCTCTTATCTGAACTATTCCATAATTCACAACATCTCCCTCCCAAAACCTGTGAGGACAATACACAATTTTATTCAAAGAGAACTTTTCCGATATTTGCCTACACGTACCCATCGATATCGTAGACTCTATGCATACCAAGGAATCAGGGTTTACCTGGGAAATTTTGTCACACACATCATAAATATTTGACATATCCGGAGTTTCATCTTCATTCATACCAGTGCTCACAGCTATAACGTATACATCGGCATGAGGAAGGTTATCACAGGTCGAATCCAACCCCATTTTATTAGCATTTTCCACTGCCTTGGGATTAATATCAAAACCCACTACCTCAAAAAATTTAGAAATATGCAAGGCCGTGGGGAGACCGATAACTCCGAGGCCTAGAACACAAACGCTACTAGTCAAGTTATAGGACTTCGAGGATCTTGAATGAGACTATGAGGGTGAACGAGAGGAGCAGGGGCAGTATGCCGATGTTGAGGGCTCTCCCGAAGGCCTTGAGGCTCTGCCTGGTGTCGGCGTCTACCAGCTCCTTGGAGGCCAGCAGCAAGATCAGGAGGACGGTGGCCATCGCGCCCAGCATGGCCCCGGCAGATAATGTTGCTACCGTTACTGTGGCGGTCACCGTGGATATCAAAGCATCACCATTCTACGCCTTTCAATGTACCGTATCATAATATAAGGTTTATTGCGGGGGCTACCATGAAAAGGACGATATTAGTTATTCCGTGTGAGAGCGTGACGCCCATTATATTTCCAGTCTTGAGGACCATATACCCGTAGAACAGCCCTACAGAGAAAACGAAAACTAGGTCTGGCAAGGAGAGCCAGCCTATGTGGAGTGCGGCGAAGACCAAGGCCACACCTATCAGCCCTCCCTTCTCTCCAAACGCCTCTATT
>SDBU01009875.1_pt1 | contig 10647 bp, 9 predicted proteins | sample 2277071 | NCBI WGS metagenome assembly SDBU01 (sample SAMN10397929, study PRJNA504765) | marine sediment metagenome | isolation source: marine sediment core GS08_GC12, 126 cmbsf | place: Arctic Ocean: Gakkel Ridge, Loki's castle | collected 2008
CAATTTCTTCCCCAGCATAAGTTGCGTGGCGATACGGGCCAGGGGATACCCGGCGACTTTGGAGACGAGAGGTACCGTTCGCGAGGCACGTGGGTTGGCCTCCAGTATATAGACTTTGTCATCACAGATCGCGTATTGGATGTTCATGATCCCGACTACCTCGAGCTCTTCCGCGATCTGCGCGGTGTACCGCTCGATTGTCTCAAGATGTTCTTCCTTGATGGTCCTTGTGGGAATGGCGCAGGCGGAATCGCCCGAGTGAATGCCGGCAAGCTCGATGTGTTCCATGACGGCGGCAACATAAGTCTCCTCACCATCGGCGAGAGCGTCTACCTCGGCTTCGATGGCGTGTTCGAGAAACCGGTCAATGAGCATGGGATATTCAGGGCTTATCTGGATTGCCTCCTGCGCGTACTTCTCCAGCATCTCCTCATCGTAGATTACTTCCATGCCTCTGCCGCCGAGCACGAACGACGGGCGCACCATAAGAGGATACCCGATGCGCTCAGCTGTTTTCAGGGCCTCTTCAAGAGACCGTGCCGTGCCGCTTTCCGGCTGTGGTATGCCGAGAGAAATCATACGCTCCCTGAAATACCCCCTGTCCTCGGCAAGGCGTATACTCTCAGGTGACGTGCCGAGGATTCTCACACCGCTGTCTTTCAATTCCTGAGCGATATTGAGCGGGGTCTGACCTCCGAACTGAACGATAACGCCCTCGGGCCTTTCCTTTTCGTAGATTGCCAGCACGTCCTCGACGGTGAGCGGCTCGAAGTACAATTTGTCGGAGGTATCATAATCGGTTGAGACGGTCTCGGGATTGCAGTTCACCATGATCGATTCGTACCCCTCGTCGCGCAGTGCAAAAGCGGCGTGGACGCATGTATAGTCGAACTCTATTCCCTGACCGATCCTGTTAGGTCCGCCGCCGAGGATCATGATCTTCCTCTCGTTCGATACCGGCACCGTATCTTTCTCGTGGTTGTACGTGGAATAGTAGTATGCGGCGTTCTCCACGCCACTGACAGGAACATCATGAAACCGTGCGCGTTTGCCGAGGGCGATTCTCTTGTCCCTGACCTCCTTTTCCTTAACCTGAAAGATGCCCGCCAGATACTTGTCTGAGAATCCCAGTTCTTTCGCCTTTGCCAGCATCTTATCCGGCAGGTCGCTCCAGGAATACGAGAGCAGTTCCTCCTCGAACTCAACGAGCTCTTTCATCTCGCTGATGAACCAACGTCCGATATACGTGATGTCGTAGAGCTCCTCAACGCTTATCCCCTTTCGCAGGGCCTCGTACATCAGAAAGACGCGGTCGCTTGAAGGGAAAATAAGTTTTTCTTTCAGCTTCTTAAGGGAAAGTTTCTTGTACTTCTTCACACCACCCAGCCCGTATCTGCCTATTTCCAACGAGCGGATGGATTTCTGGAATCCTTCCTTAAATGTTTTGCCTATGCTCATTACCTCGCCAACGGCTTTCATCTGCGTCCCCAAGATGTCCTTTGCCTTGGGGAACTTCTCGAAAGCCCACCGTGCGAACTTGACGACCACATAGTCGCCGCTGGGATGGTACTTCTCAAGCGTACCCTCTTTCCAATACGGGATTTCATCCATGGTGATTCCGGCGGCAAGTTTCGTCGAGATACGAGCGATGGGGAAACCGGTCGCTTTCGACGCCAAGGCGGATGAACGCGATGTTCTGGGATTGATCTCGATCACGACCAGCCTGTCATCTATCAGGTTGTGTGCAAACTGGATGTTTGTTCCCCCTACGACGCCGATCGCGTCGACGATCTTGTACGATAGCTCCTGCATCCGTTTCTGCAGCTTCTCCGGGACGGTGAGCATCGGCGCGACGCAGAAGCTGTCACCGGTGTGGATTCCCATTGCATCGACGTTTTCAATGAAACACACCGTGATCTTCTGATTTTTCATGTCTCGAACGACCTCGAGTTCCAGCTCCTCCCATCCCAGCACCGACTCCTCGACCAGCACCTGGTGTATCAGACTCGCTGCGAGGCCGCGTGCCGCGACAGCGCGCAACTCCTCCACGTTATATACGAGGCCGGAGCCGGTCCCACCCAGGGTGTAGGCGGGCCTCAGCACTACCGGATAGCCCAGTTTCTCTGCTATTTTCTCCGCCTCCTCGACGGAATGGCTTATCTCGGACTTGGGGACGGAGATATCCAGTTTGGCCATTGTCTCCTTGAACGCGGTACGACTCTCCCCGCGTTCAATAGCGTCCGCTTTTACACCTATGACCTCGACGCCGTATTTTTCCAGAATTCCTTCTTTACAAAGACTTGCTGCAAGGTTAAGCCCTGTCTGGCCACCCAGATTGGGCAGGAGTCCGTCCGGACGTTCCTTTTCGATAATCTTTGTCAAGCTCTCCACAGTAAGCGGCTCAATGTAGGTCTTGTCAGCCGTTCCCGGGTCCGTCATGATCGTTGCGGGATTGGAATTGACGAGAACGATTTCATAACCCTCCTCTCTCAGAGCCTTACATGCCTGAGTGCCGGAATAGTCGAACTCGCACGCCTGACCGATGATGATGGGACCCGAACCAATGATAAGGATCTTCTTTAGGTCGTCACGCCTGGGCATATCCCCTCCTTAACAACATGTGAGCATTCGCGTTTTGCCAATATATGATCTCTGAGCAAGAAAACAGCAATGGCCCCCAAAAGAGCTGGCCTTAAAACTGCTTCACAAGCTTTCAGCCTGTATTCTACCAAAAGAATTGGGGCAGCGCAAGTGGCACAAGACCCCCTCCAGAAAGCTCAGAGAGTCGAAAGAAGGAGGGGACAATATCTTGGTTTGGGTTAGTGTTAGATGAGAATGCTCCTGGATCAGCTCAACGACTGATCTCAGAGCCGGGCAAGCAGCCGGTTGGCTCAGGCTTTCCGGCAGGCACAGTATGATATTGTCTGAACAGTTCTACGAGCTCGAGACCGTCCTGGATGAATGAACGCATCATGCTCAGGGAGACCGGCTTTCCGTTCCGATAGAAACTCAGCTGTCCCTCGGCGCCCTCGGTGCTCGTATTCTTGTGTTTTTCGTAGAATGAAATGACATTGTCATCGAAGACTTCTCGTATCTTTTCCTCATCTTCGCTCTGCAGAAGAAAGCTATTGGAGAATTCCGGATGTGTGGGGAGATCGATATCCTGATAACCGAACGACTTCCCTATCCTGTGCAAAGCATTCTGGGGCCATAGTATGAAGGACGGCAGTTGCAGTGATTCCGACAGAAACAGCATTACCGTCTGCTCCACTACCTGCGATTGCCCGACTAAATCCACCGTGTAGAAGTAATCGAAGATTAACACCTCGATATCGTCGAGCCTCGACTGCATTAGATTGCCAAAAACCGGACTGCGGCCGCGCGAGAACAGGTAGAAATGATCCAGCTGTTCAACGAAAGAACTGTCCCAATCCGGCTTAAAAGTGAAACCAAGTTCTTCCGCAAGGGCTTTTAGACCCTCCCTCCTTCTGTCGGATAGACGACCGGCGATGATGAATATCATAACGAACATCACGATGAACCCGAAAAAAATAAGTCCGACACCTGCCAAAGCTGAGATAGCTAACACGACCATACTCCACTTGATAAAGCCCCGATATGTCTGCTATACAATGGGTGGAGCAAGATGCGTACCAATTGACAACGGGTTAATGAGATAGAATCGAGGGGAAGACAACATGCATTTCGTAGTTATCTATTCACACGGGCCGGCACGGGCAAACGACGAAACGTCTGACGAGCAGATCATATCCGAACATATAAAGCACCAACAGGAACTGCACAAGGCCGGCAAATTGGTCATGGGAGGCCCTTTCACAGACGGGACAGGTGGCATGGCCATATTTGAGGTAAACTCGGAGGAAGAAGTAAGAAAAATCATCGAGAATGATCCAGCTGTCGTCAGCAAACATTATACGATCGAGATGCATCCTTATCGGATTGCCCTGAAGCGCACGTAAAATTCCCAACGAATGCGAGCGATCATCGGTCATTCATCGAGAGGCCAGGTCTCGGTGAGAAGCCAGGTTTCGCGTCTTCCAGAACCACGGGTTGTCCCGATTTTGCCGGGGCCGGTTTGCCTCTGCCAGTCTTTGAAGCTGATTCTCCCCTATCAAGCTTTCCGCATAAGATATTCAAAGCTGTCGGAGCCATTCTTGTCATTGTAAGCGAACAAATGCATCCCGCAGGGGAAAAGGCAATCCAACATGCCTGCATGGTTGATCTCGTGGAGCAGACCTTCCAGCCGGATGAAAACAGATTCATCTCGTCATACAGATGCGCGAACTGCTGCATGGCCGGGTTTCAAGACCTCAAGCGTCGCTTCAGCTGCCTTTTTCCCGGAAAGCAGCATTGCTCCGAAAGTAGGACCCATCCTCGGAAGACCATACACCGTGGCGACCGCCATGCCTGTAACAATAAGGCCGGGATAAGCCTTACCAGTATGCTCGACTACCAAATCTTCGGAACGCTCCACCCACATGCCCCCGTAGCCGGCAATTTTGAGCAGGCCCCTTTCTTCAAGTTTCCTGGCGACACAGGCGTCGTGTCCCGTAGCATCGATAACGACTTTTGCCTCCAGCGCGACGGGATCCACGCAAGTGATCTCCCTGGGAAGCGCTTGAATTGGGGTCCAGTTGATTACCACACCTGCAACACGGTTTTGTTCCCGCAGGACTATGTCGTCAAAGAAGGTCATGTTTGCAAATTTAACACCGGCATCGCACGCCGCGGCGATAAGCTTCGAACACGCGTGAGGCCCGTCGGCAACATAGAGGCCGGGCGAGGACTCTGAACATGGGACCCCGAGCTCATGCAGAATCTCGTGTGCGGGAGCCCTGACGGTTACCTTATTCATCAGATACCCCCCAATCCAGAATCCCCCTCCCAAGTAGTTGTTGCGCTCCACAATGAGGGTCTTTGCACCGCTCTCGGCCAGAACGCGCCCAGCCATAAGTCCAGCGGGTCCGGCGCCGATGATGACACAATCACTCTCGATGTACTCCTGAAATTGCTCTGCGAACTCCGCCACAATCGCACGGGTGACTTCTTTCTCGCCCACGGGGGCGAATATCCTCGTTTCATTCATTCCTTTCTCCTCCGTTCAGGTGATGTTTAGACCTTATGTAAAGCCTGGTCCAGATCCGCTATGATGTCCTCGACATCTTCAATCCCGAGGGACAACCGCACCAAGTTATCATACATGCCCATCTTCTCGCGCTCTTTGCGGGGAACGTCCCAGTAGCCCATAATGACGGCCTGCTCAACGAGAGACTCGACCCCACCAAGGCTTGGTCCAAGCTTGGGGATCTTGATGTTGTCTATCAAACGAGCTGTTTTTTCGAAGTCTCCGTTGAGCAGGAACGTCACTACCCCTCCGAAGCCGCTCATTAGTTCTTTTGCTATGGCGTGATGCGGATGGGATTCCAAACCGGGATAGAAAACCTTGCTTACCTTTGAATGTGATTCAAGGAACTCTGCAACCGCCTGACCGTTGACGTTTTGCTTGGCGACACGGAGTGCAAGGGTTTTAATGCCGCGGTCCAGCAGAAACGCTGTGTTTGGATCGCAGATGCCTCCAAGAGTCACGAGCAATTCCGAGACCGGCTCGATAAGGGAAGCACTGCCCGCGAGGACCCCTGCAATGAGGTCGTTGTGGCCTCCCAGGTACTTGGTGGCGGAGTGCACAACCAGGTCCGCTCCAAAGTCGAGAGGTCTGAAGTTTACCGGCGTAGCGAACGTGCTGTCCACCACTGTGAGCAAGCCTCGCTCGCGCCCGAGTCTGGCCATCCCCTCGATATCTATAACGTAGAGATAAGGGTTGGTCGGAGTCTCTGTAAACAATACCCGGGTTGTAGGTCCAATTGCCTGCTCGATGGATTCCAAAGTCGGGGGTACGACAGTGGCAGTAACCCCAAACTTCTTCATGAACCCGGCTGCAAAATCCCTCGTCCGTTGATAACTGTCGCTGGTCATGACTATATGGTCGCCACTTTTGAGGACGCTCAGAAACAGCGTGGTAGCGGCGGCCATGCCACTTGCGAAAAGCAGCGCGTTCTCGGCCCCCGCCAGAGCAGCCAACCTTCTTTCGACACACATAACCGTAGGATTGCCCATTCGCCCGTATTCCGGTTGTCGCCGCACTGAGCGTCCTTCCACCAGCTCAACGAGATCTTTAGTTGATTCGAAAGTGAAAGGCGCCGAGTGCACAATAGGCGTCGTAATCGAACTGGAATCCTCACAGGGACCTGCACCTGCATGCACGCACTCTGTTGACCCTATCTTGCGCTTTGCCACGTAACTTCACTCCCCACTTATCGTCTTTTTTAAAGCACTCTCAAGGTCGGCGATCAAGTCTTCGACATCCTCGATGCCAACCGATAACCTCACAAGGTTGTCTGTTATCCCAAGCTTCTTCAGTATTTCCTTCGGATAACTCAGATGAGTCATCATGGACGGCAAAGTGATGATGCTTTCAACGGCACCAAGACTGACGGCCAACGTCCAGAGAGACACGCTGCCAACGAAGGTTTCGGCGCATACACCCTCGCGAAGGATAAAAGAAAGAATTGCTCCCGGGCCATCCGATTGGCTCTCATGTAATTCGAAACCCTCAAGAGTGTCCAGACCCGGATACAGCACACGCTCCACCTCTGGCCGAGTTGAAAGCCACTGTGCGATCCGTCTTGCGCTTGCCTGCCCACGTGAGAGCCTCACCGCCAGCGTCTTCATGCCTCGCATCAGCAGCCAGCAATCAAACGGGGAAGGAATTGCGCCTGCAGCATTTTGGATGAACGCCAGGCGGGAAGCCAGTTGTTCGTCATCGGTAGCAACAAGACCCGCAATCACGTCACTGTGGCCGCTGAGAAACTTCGTCGCGCTGTGAACGACGATATCCGCCCCCAACTCGATAGGGCGCTGAAGCCAAGGGGACATGAACGTATTGTCTACGATGAATAGGGCTTCCTTTTGATGTGCAAGTTTCGCAATTGCTCGAATATCGCTTACGCGCATCATCGGATTTGAAGGGGCCTCAACCAGAACCGCCTTCGTGTTGTCCTTGAAGGCTGCCGCGACTGCGTCCATATCGCTTGTGTCGACAAAAGAACATGAGATGTTGAGATTGTTGAAAATGCCCGTCAAGACTCTGTACGTGCCGCCGTACAAACCCTCAGTTGCAATTAAATGGTCTCCCTCATGAAACAGCATCAGGCAGGAGGTTATGGCCGCCATCCCGGAAGAAAAGGCATAGCCGTACCTGCCCGATTCGAGACTTGCGATGTACATTTCAAGGACCTCACGAGTCGGGTTACGCGTCCGGGAATAGTCATACCCCTTGTTTATCCCCACTCCATCCTGCTTAAAGGTGGAGACCTCATAAATGGGGAAGTTCACCGCCCCGGTCTGCTCACAAACACAACCTGGGTGATGGATTATTTTTGTCGCGGATCGCATATGTACCGCCTATCTGATCATGAGTGCGTCTTCCAGTTATTTCCGCGAGGTCACCGTCCTCAGCGGCGATCGAGACGGCGCTCATCATTGCTATCTCTGACATCCGGGCAACCCCGCAAATCAATGAAGGCTGTCTTCTCCCGAACTGCCTGGATGAAATCCCTGACCGTGCGCCGTCACTGCTTTGGATCGCCATCCTGCGCGGTTATGCAGCAATTCCGATGTTCCCAATATGTTCTCCAAGCTTGCCAAAAACAGTACAACTCCAAGACTACTGCTGGAACAGCCAGGTCGAGAGATACCTTTCGCCAGTGTCGGGGAGAACGACGACGATCAGTTTGCCTTTGTTCTCCGGTCTCTTGGCTACCTCCACCGCCGCCCAGGCAGCAGCACCCGACGAGATCCCGGCCAGTATGCCTTCCTCTTTAGCCAATCGCCTGGCCATGTCGCCGGCATCGTTGTTCGTGACCTTAACAACCTCGTCAATGAGTTCCGTCCTCAAAACGTCAGGGATGAAACCAGCGCCTATTCCCTGTATCTTGTGAGGGCCTGGCTTCCCACCTGAAATCACAGGCGACTCCTGAGGTTCCACCGCAATCGCCTTGAATTCGGCATTGCGCGGCTTAATCACCTCAGCAATACCTGTTATCGTCCCACCCGTCCCTACACCCGCGACCAGGATATCGACCTTGCCATCGGTGTCTCTCCATATCTCCTCAGCGGTCGTTTCTCGGTGTATCATCGGATTGGCCGGGTTCTTAAACTGCTGCGGCATGAAAGACCCTCGCGTCTTCTCAACCAGTTCCTCGGCTTTTCGCACGGCGCCAGGCATCCCCTCAGCACCAGGAGTAAGGACAAGTTCAGCTCCAAAGACCCCCATAAGGTGCCGGCGCTCAATGCTCATTGTATCCGGCATCGTCAGAACCAGTTTGTAGCCTTTCGCGGCGCACACGAAAGCAAGTGATATCCCGGTGTTGCCGCTGGTGGGTTCGATGATGACCGTATCTTTGCTTACAAGGCCTTTCTCTTCGGCGTCCTCGATCATACTGAGGCCAATCCTGTCTTTGACGCTGGACAATGGATTGAAAGACTCGTGCTTGGCCACCACCTCTGCATCCGTTCCTTGTGTAATCCTGTTAAAACGAACAAGCGGCGTTCTTCCTATGGTTTTAGTGATATCGTCGAAAACGTTTCTCATTTCTCATTTCCTCCCGTTACTATAGATTCTTGTCGACTGCGTTTTGTCTCTCCGGAGGTACCTCATTCTGAAACAGTCAAATGTGATACATCGGAGTCAAGGAATTGACCTTTCGTGTTTTCCTTTCAGCAAGATCCTGAAGAGTTTTCTTCTGAAGAAACGTCTCGATACATTCCTTCATGTCAACCCACGTGTCCCGGGTTGGACAAATGTCCTGCATGGGACACGTATTAGGGTGATCCACACAATCAACGATGATTGACCGTCCAATTATACCGCCCATGTGAAAATCGTCTCGGGGCGGGATTTCTGCCGTTAATAGCTCCTGATGTTGCAGTAGCCAGTGAAAGCCTATGTGATCAAATTTCTTACCAGAGTGAATCAAAAATGGTCCGGTATCCTTAGTCGGCCATGTCCTATTTTCTATTGTTTTTCCATGCAATATAGCCCAGGCCCAGGGCTGTTGAATTGAAAGAACTCTCATAAGCAGATACCCCCGTGTTTTTCATTTCATACACCTACCCATGCTTCTTGTGCATTCTCCATTCTCGCAATGTTTTTGCTATCTCAAGACCTGCTTCAACAGTAAAAAAGATACGTTGCGTTAGAGTTTCATTGGTTTCGGGGTTGTATGTCGTACCCTCTATTGCAATCCCATGAGGCATTTCCACAACTCCTATGCTGCGAGTTTCATCAATTAGAACGTGTTTTGAAAATAACTCTTTTTTCATAATATTCTCCTGTTTAGATTTTTTCATAATTCCCTCATCTCGCTTAACTAATAATAAATATCTTGCCTTTGGGCATCATTAAAAGTTGACCACCAAGATTCGCATTCTGCCGTAAAATTAAAAGAGTTAATGGCTGGGACAGGAATACCCCTCTGCCGTAATGTTGCTAAAATACATGCTGGGCAATTTCCAGTAACTTCCCGTAACCTTTCCATGCACGCTTCAATTTCTTCGATGTTTACAAGTGTTTCAAATCCCATATCATCAGCAATTATTACTGGTTTTGGCAATATTTTGATTAAATCAGACATTTCAGATTGTTCTATCCCAAATATTGCACACATACCACAAATTCTATCAGGGTTTAATGTGCATGACTTTTCATGTTTTGATATTGAGGGGGCCGAATAGTTGGCCTTTTTGCAAAACTCACAATAATATCTATTCACTTTTTTAGTTATCATGGCTTAACCTCCTTATAATTTCTTCATCCCATCAACCAACTGCCCTAATCTCCTTTGAACCTCCTCGATGGGCATTGGTTCCCCTGTATCCATGTCCTTTACCTCCTGTAGGTGGGGGGCTGTTTGTGGGGTTTTTGTCTCTGTGACCTCATCTTCCCAACATCTTTGATTTATCCAAGTCGAGGGATATTTCCATTCTGGGCAGAATAGGTTAGATATCCGTAATTGTGTTTTTTCTTTTATTTGACTTTCGATGGCCTGGAGGATTATTTCAAGGGTAGGCTTTTCGTTTTTCTGCCATGCTTGGAAGGCCGCTCCCTTACTTTTTTTAACAGGGTATTTTTCCCAAAAGAGTAGAAACTTTTCAGTGTATTCTTGTTTTAATTTAGTGGTATACTTGTTGGTATACTCACTGGCATCCTTTTCCTCGTAACTTACCGTGTTTAATGGTTTAGTGTGGTTCACAGGCTGGTTCATTTGTTGGTTCATTTTTAAAAACCTACGGACTGTATTTCGTGACCATTGCCACTTTTTAGATAAAGCTCTTTCGCTAATTATAACGCCACTTACTTGAATTAATATTAAATCGACGTTAGCTTGGGCCTCGCTAAATTTACCCGTGTACCAGGTTCTGGATTTGCGGGCTTGTAAGAGTAGTTTAATGAAGTTTCCATGGCTACCCATCTACTGAAATCCTTTTTAATTTTTAGCTGGCTTCTTGTTCGAATAATATTTGTTTACCACACCAAGGACAGAATTCAAAGGGTAAGCCGGTATATTC
>SDBU01009876.1_pt1 | contig 10646 bp, 9 predicted proteins | sample 2277071 | NCBI WGS metagenome assembly SDBU01 (sample SAMN10397929, study PRJNA504765) | marine sediment metagenome | isolation source: marine sediment core GS08_GC12, 126 cmbsf | place: Arctic Ocean: Gakkel Ridge, Loki's castle | collected 2008
CCCTGTTCCTTTGCCTTTGGGCCATATCAAGTATACCTGTTGACGTTCCCATACCGTCAGTCAAAAACAGGACCCTGTTTACGTATTTCCCGTTGTAATTTGATGACACTTCTTTATATCCCAGTGTCAGCCCCGAGACCAGATTTGTGCCGCCGCCTATCGTTATTCTTCGCACAGCTTTTTTAAATTTTTCCCTGTTTGCCGCGGTGTTCATTTATGTGGATGGAAGGACAACCTGAGCGCTGTCATCAAATACGACAAGCGCTACGAAATCCTGTTCCCGCACCTTCTCGATAAAGATATAAAACGACTCCTTTACCCATTCCATCTTCCACCCGGACATTGAGCCGCTGCGGTCAATAACAAAAGCTAAATTCATCGGCGGAAGTTCTTCAAAGCCGAGCTCCCTCCCCTGAATTCCTATCTGTATTATTTCCTCCTGCCCTCCGGATGATACCTGACGGTGTCCTGAGTAGAGGGTTATCCCAACCTCGTTCTCAAGCCTTGGGTAATGATAGTTGATATGAGCTATGTAGGAATCTATGTAGACTTCCTGTGGAGGCACAATAATTCCTTGTCCCGCAAGGTATTTTCCCCTGGCCGAGGAGGAGGCACCCTCTTTTGATGCCGCTGCCCAAACCATAACCGGGACAGAAATAGTGAAAAGAATAACAGTGATGGTAATTAATCGTTTCATGACATTTCTCCTTTGAATTAATATTTTCACCAGATTAAGGTGCTATCCGGTACACTTTTAATTGCAGATAGTGTGCCAACACCGGGCATCTCCTCAATTTATAAAATATAAGGAGTTAGATTGGTTAAAAGGGGATTTGACTGGCAGGACCCCTGTAAACTTTATTTTCGCAAGTTCTACGGGAATGTAGTAAATTCGATAAGCAGCAAAGAATTGGCCGCCGGTACCGGAGTTTATAAGCGTACAAAAGTTTAGAGGGATTTCAGGTGAGAAATATTTTAAAGTGCATATGATTAATTTCTTTAATCGCTTTCAAGAGCATTGTAATATGCTTCATAACAACTATGGCCGCCATTTGTGTCCTTACAAAAGAGAGTTCTGGTTTTCAGGGCTACGTTCATCGTATTCGAGTTCTATTGACCAGCTGCCAAGCGTACCGTTGTTTTCAGCTGTCCAGTCCAAAATAGTCAATTGCCATGTGCCGGTTAGAACAGTTTCCTCAAATATGCCGAAATCAGCCTCGGATTGATATACTTCAGGAACAATTACTCCGGTATATGTTACAATACGTGAGAGGCCGGCTTCATCTGAGTTGTCGACGAATGTATATGTCCCGGTAAAAGAGTTTGTTCCTGCCCTCTGGTCAATCAACGTTACCCTATGACTGTCAACTTTTTCAGCTCTTATCAGTAGATCCGAAGCGACTGCGTAATTCAAATCAGTCAGCGTGATTTCGAAAACATCTAAAACCCATCCCTCATCGGGAACGTCTATGGTAAAAGTATTGACTCCGTCAATAATGTCGCCGCCTGTGCCGGTATAAGTCTCGGTGACGATGGTAGATCCGCAGGATACCAGCACAATCGATACAACAACGATGATAAAAATGTAGATTTTTTTGGTCATTTATGCCCCCTTGTTAAATGAATTTATACACATTGCACAGCCTGAGACAAACAAGCCGAATGCTAATATCAATACAGTCAAATAGAAAACGAACTTTTCACCCCAAACTCAAACCTGTCACCGATTTCGTTGTCAGTCGGTTGTATATTGATTCTTTCAGGCTATAATTTATTCGATATTTAATGGAGACCCTGAGCAACTTTTTTCACGCTTATGGAGGTTATTGCACATTCCATGCCAACTTAAGAGGAACAACCTTCTTTTAACTTATTATATTGTTAGCATTAAGAGCATGGCTTTTAGAAAAAGGAAAAAATCGGTTACCATGTTGAAATATTAACACACATTGTGTTTTTGCGGCCACAATAAAGTTATCCTACTGATGAAGATACCCTGCACTGTAACTTTCGGGAAGAATTGAAAACGCTGGTTTAGGCCTGTGGTTGCCGCAAAGTACTAATTAGTCCAAAGTGCTATTCACAAATGACATGTGTTTTGACAAGGTGCCATCCGGAGTTTCTGCCTTATAGAATAGGGGCCTATACGAAACCGCAGCAAAGACATTTCACGATTTGATATTTTTACTGCCGGTATTCCGCAGCCGATTTACGAAATGAGGCCGCCCTGATTCAGGCAGCCTCATCCAAATAATAATACTCGATTTTGTAATCCCGGGCCGGTTTTATCCCTTTATCAGCAAATAATTATTTACCTGCCATGTAGTCTGCCAATGTCCTTCCGCCATAGTACATCTCGAAAAGATCGGATACATTGTGTTTTTCTATAACTTCAATTGGTCCGATTATTTGGCCGGGCACTTCTGCGCCGTTGAGTATATTGACAATGTTTGAAAGGGTCCAATACGCGTGGTTGTAAGCATTGTAGCCCACACTACCTGTAATTTCACCCTTGTAAATACCTGCAAGGATCGGCCGGTCATTGTCAACTCCCACAAGTATTATGTCGTCCCTCTTCGCTGCTTTTCTCGCATTTGACATACCGATTACAGCGGAACTGTAAAGACCCCAGGCTGCTACCATATCGGGATTTGCCTGCATAGCGCCCTCAAGTGCTGTGTAGTGATCTTCCGGTGAAATACCCGTGAGCTCTATTATTTTAATACCCGGGTGTTTGCCGAGGACCTCTCTAAAACCTGCTTCACGGGTTTCCGCGTTGGGGTGCAGGAAAGGAAGGGTCTGAAACACCACTGTGCCCTCGACTTTGCCCTTTGCTTTAAGGGAATCAACGATAAAATCGGCTGATTTTCTGCCGATCTCGACATTGTCGATGGTCATTACGCTGTTGACTTCGCCGATCAGCGGAGGGTTGCCTGCCATTACCGGAATACCGGCTTCCTTTAGTTTTTCGAGTATAGGTTTGCACGCATTGAAATCCGCAGGGTAGAAAATCACCCCGTCAACACCCTGGAGTATCCACTGCTCGATAGCCTGGTCCTGGGTGCTCTGTGTGTAATTAGCGTCGTTTACAAGAAGCTTGATCCCCATCTCCTGGGCGGCTTTCTCGGTCCCCTCGAGGACAAACGCGCCGACTTCGTCCACCGTGTAATACAGTGCCAGCCCTATAGTGTACTTTTCATTTGGTGTCGGTAATTTGTCGGGCAAACCGTCGACCGATACAACACCGCCCATGGCAGTGATGACGGACCTGCTGTCAACCTCGTACTCAGCATAGTATTCCGTAAGATCTGTTTTTGTGCCGGCACGCTGAATATACGTGAACTCATCCAGGTTGGAATGTTCCGCAGAAGGAGCTACCGTTTCAACAGTCTTCTCAACGGGCTTCTCAACAGGGGCTTTTTTTTCTTTTTTACCACCGCTGATAAATACCAGCGAAAATACAACGACTACGATAACTAAAAAAATAATCCTCTTTTTCATTTTTTTCTCCTCTTAGATTATTAAATGGCTCCATTTGGTTTTGGAGAATTGCTGTGAACAGCTTTGATCCTCAAAGATATGCAACAATAAATCTCTTTTTTTTACATGTAAACCTCCTTACTTTTTTAAGATGTTTGCCTCCCTGTTCAACTTTGCAAGACACCCGTAATCCGTAAAGACCCGGTGTCAGCTCCTGGCCTTTAAAATATTGTCAATCAATACTGCAACGATGATCACAAGACCTTTTACAAGTATCTGTACGGGATACTGGGCGCCGAGCAGTGACATCCCGCTGGCCAATATAGCCATAATAAGTGCGCCGCCTAAAGTACCGAAAACATTTCCGTAACCGCCTGATATGGCGGTGCCGCCGAGAATAACAGCCGATATCGCGTCAAGCGGCAGATCGGCAGCGATGGCCGGAAGGCCGGTGCTCATAAGCGCGGCAAGTATCAAACCTGACATAAACGCAAAAACAGCATTGATTATGTATGTACTGAATTTAATAAAATTAACGTTCATGCCGGCAACCCTGGCCGCTTCCAGGTTGCCTCCGATCGCCCGTATGTAAAAACCGTATTTTGTCTTTCTGAACAGCAGCCAGGTAGATCCGAAAAACACTGCCATTATCAGAATGGGTGCGGGTATTACATTGAACAGCAGGCCGTTTCCGAATATCTGCACGAAGATCTCACTCACGATCGGCACGGGCCTGCCGCCAGTAAAAACCAGCGCGACTCCTCTGTATATGTTCATTGTAGCAAGAGTTACAAGGAACGGTTCTATTTTTCCTTTAACAACGATCACCCCGTTTATAGATCCCAGGATCATTGCTATAATAAGGCAAAGTATTATGGCAAGGACCAGAGGTACCCCCATACCGAGGATCAATGCCAGGGACACTCCGACTATGGCAGCTGTACCTCCCACCGAAAGATCCAGCCCTCCGAGAGTGATCACAAACGTCATACCGAAAGCGGTTATTGCCACATAGCTCATGCGCTTCAGCATATTGAGCAGATTTGTCGGATGTATAAAGATGTTGTTTATGATCGTAAAAACAGCCACGAGCAATAAAAGAATAAATATAGTCCTGTACTTAATTACTATGTCAAATACAGAAAACCTTCTTCTATGGGTTTGGACTCCGGCGATACCCGGCATTTATTTTTCCGTTTATTTTGTTAAAATATTTGAATCTTTAAGTGCCGCAAGCGACATTATTAATTCCTGCGAAGCCTCTTCCTTACCGATGATACCTTTCATTTCACCTTCACGTATTACCAAAATTCTGTCCGCGATGCTTATGAGCTCGGGCATCTCAGATGAAACCATTATTATGGCCGCGCCTCTGGCTGCAAGTTCACCGGCTATTGAGTATATCTCCGTTTTAGCTCCTATATCAATACCTCTTGTGGGTTCATCAAAAAGAATTATATCCGGATCAAATTCCAGCCATTTTGCGAGAGCAACCTTCTGCTGGTTGCCTCCGGAAAGCGTGTTCACGATCTGCTCGAGCCTGTTCAGTTTGATATCCAGAATCTTTTGCTGCTTTTTGGCTATGTCCAGCATGTGTTTCCAGTTCAGATAACCAAAAGTCGATTTCTCCTGCGCGTTTATCAAATTAATATTTTCCATTACCGACAGACACAGCACAAGCCCGGATTTTTTTCTATCCTCGGTTATGAAAGCGATCCTGTTTTTAATCGCATTCAGCGGGCTTTTCGGGTTGAACTCTTTGCCCCGTAAATATATTTTACCGCCTGTGATCGGGCGCATGCCGAAAAGAGCCTCTAAAATTTCTGTGCGTTTGGAGCCGACAAGGCCGCCGATGCCGAATATTTCGCCCTTTCGTACGTCAAAGGAAATGTCCTTAAATGTGTTTTCACTTGTAAGCCCTTCTACACGCAATACCGGCTCGCCGATCTCTACATCTCTCTTCGGATAAACGTTTGTCAGCTCCCTCCCAACCATCATGTTTATAAGGTCCTGCTCGTCAACATCGTCATTGTTCACGGTCCCCACAAGATCCCCGTCCCGAAGAACCGTAATTCTGTCCGCTATGCCGTCTATTTCGTGCAGCCGGTGGGAGATATAAATTATGGTGACCCCGCTGTCTCTTAATTTTTTTATGATCGTCATCAATTTATCGGCGTCTTTCTGCGAGATCGAGGAAGTCGGCTCGTCCATCAAAATGACCCGGGCATCAGAGATTATGGCCTTTGCTATTTCCACTACCTGCTGCTGGGCGATGGACAATTCCTTTACAAGGTGGCCGGGGTTGATATCTGTCTGGTCAAGCTGTTCAAGAGCCTTTGAAGCGATATCCTTGTATTCCCTGTTCTTTAAGAATACACCCTGAAAATTTCCCTGTTTATCGATCACCAGGTTTTCAGCCACGGTCATTAGAGGGCACAGTGTAAGCTCCTGATATATAGTATGGATCGAGGCGTCAAGAGCATCTTTTGGTTTTTTAAACTGGACGACCCTGCCCTCGATCTTTATCTCGCCGCCCTTGTCCGGTTGATAATAACCGTTTAAAATTTTAATCAGTGTGGATTTTCCGGCGCCGTTTTCACCCAGCAAAGCATGTACCTCGCCTTTTTTTAAAACAAGATCAATGCCCCGCAATACATTTACACCGGAAAAAGTTTTTCCAATGTTCTTTAGTTCGAGCAAGTGATCGTCCAAACTACACAGACCCCTCGTAAATTTCAAAACGACACAGCTTTTTATCTGCCCATCACAATGACGCGTCTATCATCGCATCGACTTTTATTTCATCATATTTCATTCCAAACATACTGTACGCATAATCAAACATTTTAGAAATTTGGCTGCCCTCTCTGCTTAGAAGCTCATAATCCTCTTTGTCCATTTTCCAGCCTACTGAATTTAAATTATCATGAAGCTGAGCAATATTTTTACTTCCTACAATAGCGGAAGTTATACCTTTCTGATTTATTACCCAGTTTATTGCGATTTGAGCCGGGGTTTTATTATATTTTTCAGATAATCTATCCTGGATCTTTATTATTTTTAACGCCCCTTTAAAAGCATCTTCTTTAAAAAGCAGTGTGAAATGCCTTATATCCCCCTCTCTTTTCGGGATATCGTCTAGAGACCTGATCTTTCCGGTAAAGAGCCCCTGTCCGAGGGAAGAATAGGTCAGCACACCGATATTGTTTTTTTTACAGACATCCAGTATACCTTCATCCTCGATCTCTCTCCACAAAAGGTTATAGGCCGGCTGACAGCAGGCAATATATGCTGAAGAAGCAGCTTTTGTGAGCTGCTCTGCTGAGAAATTGGAGACCCCGATATGCCTTATTTTTCCTTTATCTTTTATCCCAGCCATGGCCCCTATGGTATCTTCAACAGGTATATCAGTATCGGGGTAATGAACAAAATACAGGTCTATATAATCCAGGCCCATCCTTTTTAAACTAATGTCCACGCGCTTCGGTATTTTCTTTGGGTCTGCCCCGCCCTTTGACGCGACTATTACCTTATCTCTGATTTTTTTTATGGCTTTGCCTACTATGATCTCTGAATCATCGTACCCGATAGCTGTATCTATTATGTTTATTCCGCTGTCCACTGCCGTGTCTATCACTTTATAAATATCAATTTCCGGGACTTTACCCCAAAATCTCTCACATCCATACTGCCATGCTCCCAGAGTTATCACACTTATTTCAAGATCTGTTTTCCCCAGTTTTCTGTACTCCATCCGGTATTCTCTCTCCTTAATGTAATTCTCTTAAAATTCTCTTAATCTCCCGCTGTCTCCATCTTATTACAGGGCCAACGTGTAATTTTTTTTTCAACCATACTACAAAAATCAGGATTGTCTGTCAAGACAAATGTTTCTCCGTCGGGTTTCTCTGTAGATCGGTCTTACAGCACCCTTTTCCCACACCACGTAATATTATATACCTGTTCCCCTGCCCCTGGCACCGCCGTCAATAGTAAAAATTTGCCCTGAAATATAATCTGATGCGCCCGAGGCAAGAAAGAGCGCCAGCAGGGCCACTTCCCGGGGTTCACCCAGCCTCCCTAAAGGGATCAGGTCAAGTGTAGCCTCGATCAGGCCCGGCTCTTTCTCAAACGGTTCTATCATCCCGGTCTTTATCATCCCCGGGGCGATCGCGTTCACTGTTATGCCGAACTGCCCCCACTCGGAAGCAAGACAGCGCGTAAGAGAGTTAAGCCCCGCTTTGCTCACACAATACCCGGCCAAAAAATTTTGGCCTTCTTCACTTGCTGTCGAACTTGTAATAACGACTTTACCCTTTCTGTGTTTCATCATGTGGGGCCCGACAGCCCGTGCGAAATAAAAGGCAGCCGTTAAATTTGTATCGAGAATTGTGCGCCAGTCCTCCGGACTCAGGGGTTTATCCCAATTGCCGTCAGTCAGCTCCCAGCCTGTAATTTTCTGGTCCGGTGAAACCGCCACCGGTTTTGCCAGAAACATTCCGGCATTGCTGCACAGGATATCTATCCTGCCAAATTCGGAAAGGACCTCATCTACACATTTTGCAACCTGATCATCTTTGGATACGTCGAGCGGCATAGCTAAAGCTTTGCGGCCGAGTCCGGTTATTTCATGGGCTGTCTCTTGAACCTGTTCGGCGGTCCGGGCAACAACCGCTACATCGGCCCCGGCTTCAGCGAGCAATAAAGCAATAGCCCGTCCTATACCCCTGCCCGCACCCGTTACTATCGCGGATTTATCCTCAACGCGAAAATCATCAAGCATTCTTTTTACCCCCATCACGATCTGATGATGACAATCCAATTACGCTTTTGTCTTATCTTTTTATAACCAGGGAAGCATATCAGAAGACCGATAAAAAAGCAACAATTTTTAAAATAAGTTATACAAACTAAATTTAAAGGCAAACAATTTTATTGACAACTAATTTCAATTGATCTACTTTCGAAATAAATTAAGCAGGAAAAAATAAAAAATTGGCGGCGAACATGGGAAAAGAAAAAGCGGTCGTAGAAAAAGCGGCAATGTCGGATGGGGGGCATATAATAACGGGGGCACAGAGCATTTTCGAGGCCCCTGATCCTGAAAAAGCAAGATTCGATCTGAATGAAAATATATTCGGACCTTCGCCAAAAGTAAAAGCTGCTATTAAGAACTTTGTCGATGATGTTGGAGTGCAGTGGTACAACGCGTGGATGCGGAAACAGTGCGCGGAGGTAATCGCAGATTACGCGGAAGTAAAAACTAAAAATGTATTTGTGTGCAACGGCTCCGCGGAGACCCTTGTCGTAATAGCGGAGGTCTTTCTCGAACCCGGGGACGAACTATTGACATTTTATCCCACCTACCGGGTGCTGCTCAACTACTCAAAAATATACGGCTCAAATATCGTCAAAGTACACCATGAAAAAGATTTTAACGCGGATAATCTCCCCCGAAAAATAATCGATAAGATAAGCCTTAAAACAAAAATCATATACATGGTCAACCCGACTTCATTCGGGGCCCGGGTTCCGCGGGACGAAATTATCGCGGTCCTGGAAAAATCCCAGGAGCCCCCGAACCCGCTGGTAGTAGTCGACGAGGCGTATTACGACTGCGCGACCTACCCTTTCAGCAATAAAACGGTTGCAGATCTACTGGAAAAATATGATAATTTGATCGTGACGAGGACCTTCTCAAAAAGCTTCGCGCTCGCGGGGCTGAGAATTGGATACGCGATCTCAAGCCGGCACAATACGGAATCCTTCAATAAATTATTCTCCCCTCTGGGTGTAAGCTCGATCGCTTATGTAGGGGCGATGGCCGCTCTTGGAGACCCTGGTTATTACGAAGAAGTACGGCGCAAGGTAGAGTCAAACAAGGCATACCTCGCTGAAGAGCTGGTCAGGATGGGTATCGAAGTTTTTCCTTCTTATACCAATTTCTTCCTGGCAAAGTTTTCCGAAGGAATATTAAATGACAATGACAACAGGAAGGGCGTGTGGACACGCCTTGTTAAAGAGGGTATTTACATAAGAAACAAGAGCGTTATGTATTCAGACAGCAATTTATGTCAGGATATGGTGCGTATCACGGTCGGCGAAAGGGATGATTGTGAAAGATTAATTGATAAACTGGAAAAGATATTAAAAGATTTTTAATTTAAAAATACTTTAACCAATGTCTGGAGGCTAATATGCGCGTACTTGCAATCGGTGCACATCCCGATGATGTAGAATTTCAAATCGGCGGCACGCTGGCTAAATATTCAAAACAGGGTTCCGAAATTTACATAGCTGTGGCCACAAACGGCAATATCGGCTCCTTCAGGATGAGCAAAGAAGAGATCGCGGAAGTGAGACATAAAGAAGCCCGTAAAGCCGCGGACCTGATCGGAGCTCATCTTATATGGATGAATTTTGAGGATGAGTTTCTCATAGATACCCCGAAATCGAGATTAAAGTTTATCGATACAGTCAGGATCGCGAAGCCGGATATTGTTTTCGCCCATGAACCCTATAACGATTACAACCCCGACCACGATATGGTAGGCTATCTTGCTTTTATTGCAAGAATAAATGCTGCTATTAAACTGATCGAAACCGATAACCCGCCAATTCAAAAAGTACCGGCACTGTTTTATTATTCCACCCTGACTTTCGGAAATTTTATACCTGAATATTATGTCGACATAACCGACGCTTTTGAGCTTAAAAAGAAAATGTTCCTTTGCCATGACAGCCAGCAGGGAGACTGGTGCAAAGATGCTTTCGGGGTTAAATACCTGGATATGCTCGAATCTCAAGCCAGACTGGCAGCATCACAGGCAGGGACCCCGGGATGCGAGTACGCGGAAGTTTTAAAGCTATGCAAGAGCTGGCCTACTATTGCCGGGGCTTATAAATTACTGCCATAGTACGGTAGATATTTAAAAACCATGAAAATTCTCGTTGCCGAAGATGATGTTGGAACTGCGCAAAAAGCTCTTTTGACGATCGGGATCAAAGGTATACAAACCGGCAGCGATGATTATATGGTCAAGCCGTTTACGCGATAAGATAAATCGACCGTTCAAAAACAAACTTATACATACTTTCCGGGGAGTTGGTATGCTGCTTAAAACATTCAACACGGGCGGCTGAGGTCAACTGAAACTTATGAAAAT
>SDBU01009877.1_pt1 | contig 10646 bp, 15 predicted proteins | sample 2277071 | NCBI WGS metagenome assembly SDBU01 (sample SAMN10397929, study PRJNA504765) | marine sediment metagenome | isolation source: marine sediment core GS08_GC12, 126 cmbsf | place: Arctic Ocean: Gakkel Ridge, Loki's castle | collected 2008
TCACATCATGGATTTAGAAAAGAAATCAGATATCTTACAGTGGTATCTGGATATGAATTCCGGGGGGACAGACCACACACGAGAAGAGTTGAACAAAGTACGTGAGTTGTTGGCAAACGAACAAGGGGTAAGTGATGGCTGACGGGAATAAATTTGATGGGATGAGTACGGATGAGTTAGAGGCAGAACTGGAGAAACGAAAATTACCAGCCGCACCAAAACCAGTGAAGACGCCAGATTGGGGCGTGGTCATTAAGATGTGCGGCGAATATATAAATTCTATTGTAAAGGGTGATCCGCGTCAGGATGACGATTTCGATCAATATTTGTGTGGGGAGGTTATGCAGGCAATCTATGGTGGTAATGTTTTTGACTGGATCAACAAACACACGCCATGATCATCCAAGCCGCCATAGACACACACTTAGTAATTCGGTCGAGTGACCTGTCGCCCAAAGTCGTGCAATCTCTCAAGGACAGATTCACTAGGTCTAATCCAAAGTTCTACAAGAATCGGTCGATGGGATTCTACACTGGCAACTTGCAGAAGACAGTATGTGCGTGGGAGGAAGAAGACGGGTTTTTGTACTTACCTCGTGGCGCGATCAACGATATAAAAGAGGTGCTGTCTGACGCCGGGCTAGAACTAGTGGTGAGAGACCGTACAATGTGGCCTGAGAGCGTTGGACATGAATTCAAGGGTAAGCTAAGGCCATACCAAGAGGAAGCCTTAGAACGGCTTATATCGGGCGGTGTGCTGCGTGGCCCTCCGGGTGCGGGCAAGACCGTAATTTTATTGGCGGCGATTGTGAAGATGGACAGACCGGCGATTGTGGTAGTGCACAACAGTGCATTGATGGATCAGTGGCGTGAAGCGGTTGAGCAGTGGATGGGCGTTGCGCCTGGTAATGTCGGCGGCGGTCGAAAGTTGGACATTAGAACGATCACGATTGCTATGCAGCAAAGCCTTTGGAAACTTTCTGAGAATGTGCCGGGATGGGTAAGGGAGTTTGGGGTATTGGCTATGGATGAGTGTGCACATGTAGCCGCCAAAACTTACCAAGTAGTAGCTGAAATGTTCCCGGCTAGGATTAGGATGGGGGTCAGTCCTGATGAGAGGCGCAAAGACGGGATGGAGTGGTTGACTACGGACACTTTAGGGCCTGTCGTGCACCAGATTAGTAAGAAGGATTTGATCGGACTGAAGCAATTAGTTCCGGTCAGGATGACGGTGATTCCTACCGGGTACGTTGACGAATTGTACTTGGACACGATCAGAGATGGTGAGTTGCCGGATTGGGTAAGTATGATCGGGCGCATGGTTGAGGATGACGATAGGAACGAAAAGATCATGTCGGTGCTGAGAGAGATATTAGGAAATAAGAGATCGAGAGTGCTAGTGTTGTGTGAACGAGTGGAAGCATGTAGACTATGGGTCGAGAGGTTGAGTGTCGAGGGAGTGAAGGCGGGGCTTATGATTGGTGGCGCGGAGAATAGGACCACGTTGAATAAGACGAAGGCCGGGTTGCAGGCTGGACGGGTCAGGGTCGGTGTTGGAACTACGGTGGCGGATGAGGGGTTGGACATACCGGCGTTGAGCCATGTGGTGTTGACATGCCCTGGACACCAGCATCCGAGGAAGGTTGAGCAGCAGGTCGGCAGGGCTGCTAGACCGTGGGAGGGAAAGAAGAGTGCGGAAGCTGTGTACTTTTGGGACAGGGATATGTTTCCGGCTGTGGAGGGAGAGGGACGGGAGAGGGCAGAGAGGAAAGTGTTGAGGGCGTTGGGGTCTGTGGTGAGTGAGATCCGGGTCGTTGAGTGAAAGGGGATAAGAGATGACTTTTGAGGAAGCTAGAGAAGCGACTAAGGCGGGATGGATCGTTGCTAAGTATATGGCGTTAGATGAGGCTATGTTTAGATTCAAAAAGTTCATTTTGTTTGATGCGCCGCTGGGGTTTTGTGTGGCGTATATTTGTGACGACAATTTGTCGGCTTCTTCTAGTACCCGATGTCCTTATGAAAATGTATGTGGGACCGCAATGGTTAGGTTGGCAGAAATGGGGTCTAAAGACTATCCACAACCAGCCCTAGACCTATGCGATTGGGTACTAGCCGAGATCGACAAGATAGAAGATCCAGACGGTAAGTGAAAGGAGGAGGTGACGGGATGAATGATGTAGTGCTAGGGCTTATACTCTTTGTGTTGGCGATGATAATGTGTGGGATCGGCCGTATAGCAACCGCGTTGGAGAAAATGAATGAGTGTAAGGATGACGAGGAATCAAAAATCACCGGGGGGAGTAATGTGCTCATCGAAAGATGCCACGAGGCGATTGGGTCGGAAGATGGCGACTCGCTCTTGACCTCCATTCTCAACCTCATCGCCAAGAACGAAAAACTCGAAAGGGAGCGGGACGAGGCACAAACAGAGGTCAAGCGGCAGCTGGATTTGTTGAACAAGTTCGTCTACGAGGAAGATCCTGACTCCCATATGTGGAACAGAGGACTATGACCATCACCCATCAAGGAGACACGACATGACCGACCCACAACCAGGGGCCACAGCCGCCGCCCTGAGACGTGCCGAAGCCGAGATCAAGCACCTGCGATGTGCGCTGGAGGCGGCAATCAACACGGCTGAGACATACAGCGGGTTGCTTGAAGTTGCCGGCACCATCGCTGAGAACATCGTGAGGCTGTGGGGCGATCGCCTTCCGAAGCGCGCCCGAGAGGCTCTGGCTGAGATGGAAAAGATGATTACCGAATCGTGAGCCGGGAAGTAATTTTGAGCCAGGAGACGCAAAAGTGAAACTATTACCTTTCGGTGTATCATACACTTCTTTAAAGAACTATTAATAGTAAGTATTAAGTATGGTGCTCATTTTGTTAGCTAGTTGATTTCCTGGCGTGGTGTGGTTGATGAACAGAAAACGGATCATCGATGATCCACTTTGTAGAATATAGGACATGTTCGGCGGAAGTGTGGGAGAACAAAGATGAAAGGGGGATTCTGGTGGTGAAGGGGTAGAAAGTCTATCAGTGGATGTGGCGGGCGTGAAAAGTGAACATCATGTTCACAACTATAGAAAGTGGTTGAAGTGTTGGGTGGAAGTGTTTGAGATAAAGGTTGAATGTGTATTTCTACTGGTGGTGACGATTTTTGTTGACATCGGATTGCCGGTGTAGTAGCGTCGATGTCAGCTAAAATTAAGGAGGAAAACACAGTCCGAACAGTTAGTCAGAAATTCCCCCTTGGGGTTCCGTTTCGGGTACCTTCTTAATTTTAGCTACCCGAGGGGGATTTTTTTTGAAAGTAGGTGACAGCTATGGGCCGAGTATCAACTGAGGAATTCTTGAATCATAATTCGAAGCCGGGTCAGAAATTGTACGTACCAGGAGAGCGAGAAGAGTTGTTGAAGCTTGGTGAGCGTATTCTTGAACTTGAGGGAAAGATCAGAGAGCGTGGTAAGGAGTCAGCAAGGGACGCATTTGAGATGGGTGAGTACCTCGACAGGATAAAAGATCAACGGATGTTCATGGCGAAGGGGTACGTTAGATTTTCTGATTATTGCAAGCAAGAGTTGAACATGACGGTGAGACATGCAAATAAATATATTCGGATCATTTGCAACATTACAAGAGAGCAAGCGATTCAGGTAGGAATCACAAAGGCGATATTGTTATCTGCCGGCGATCCCGAGATGAGATACGAGTTGATAATGGGTGGCAAGGCGGAAGAGATGACAACCCGTGAGGTAGAGAAAGCCGTGAGAAAGGGGAGAGCCGTGAGAGTAAAGCGAGGTGGTGAGATTGAGTTTAGTATGAAGGCAGGCAAACGGATGACGGCCAAGTTTGGAACAGGGGGCAGAGCGATAATCAAGTTGAGTGGGAATGTTGGTGTTGCGGTGGAGATCGGTGACGGTGGCGAGTGCATTGTTGAGGTGATCAATGTAGACGACGCCGTAGCAGACGAGCCGGTGAGGTTGCCAACAGTGGAAGCGACTAGAATGTTGCTTGGTGAGTACAAGAGGCGGTGGAAGGACAGATATGGTACTGAGGGAAGGGTGACGGGACCGGAGCGGGCGAGTGCGGAGAAGATGGCGAAGAAGTATGACATTGACACGTTATTTTCTATGGTGGAGCAATATTTTACTGAGGATAAGATGGCGGAAGAAAGGGGACACCCGTTTTGGTTGTTTGGTAAGGATTACACTATACGGCGGACGATAGGTAAGGCAAGGAAGTTGGGTGAGCGGGCGGCTAATCGTAGGGCGGACAAGAGGGCGCATGACTTGGTGTTTGCTGAAGGTGAGAGGGAGTATGAGGCTGCGTTGAAGTTGGATCGTGAGGCACAGGAGGAGTTGGAATTGAAAGGGGAGAAGTGATGGGCAAGCGTGAGTTTTGGTTGGCCATTGTGGTGATAACTTTGTTTGTGGGGTTTGGTATTTTCCTTGTGTGTGTGGGTGCTATCGGGCCGGATAGTGGTGACGTTCTAAAGGCCGAGGTGGGGGAGAGTTTAGTTGCAGAAAGCCAGAAGGATTGGGTTGTTAGTGAGTATGGTGGTATTAGTGGTATAATGGTTGTGCCTAGTGGTGATGAGTATTGTATATGTGGGAAGATGTGGAGTGAGAATCTGTATTCGGTATGGCGGCAGTTGGAAGGGTGGGAGGAGTGATGGCGAAGTTGACAAGGTTAGAGATGGCGAAGGAACAGACTAGAGGGAAGTTTGAAGGGATATTGAGAGATTTGTCGGGGATGACGCGTGTTGGATTTGGATCGCGGGTTGGTGAAATGACTACATGTGGGTTTTGTAATTTACACCATCCAGAGTGTACCCGTTGTCAATTCAGAGAGCCTTGTAAGTCGATGCTCAAACAGCGGTATTTGATTGATGGGATGATAGATTGGATGGGGGCAGCAGAAGAACTTTGTAAGTTTATATTGGAAGAAGTTGATAAGGTGAAGGAAGACACAACCAACCGATGACAGACCAGAGCATACTAATCGCGAGAATGCGGCGTGCGTCAAGGCTTGGAGACACGGGCCTAAACATGCGGTTCGATAATTACGATGTGCATAGTGGCAACCGCAGAGCGGTTATAGCGATCAAAACTTGGCTTGCCGGGGATCAAGATAAGCCAGGCGTGTTGCTATACGGAGATACTAGGATCGGCAAAACTCATTTGGCGTGCGCGGCTGCGAACGAGTTGATCGACAGTGGCATATTTTGTAGGTTCCTAAGAACTGTGGACATGCCGAAGGAGGACACAGAGGCGGTGCAGGAGTTAGCGTGTGCCAACGATACGCCGTATTTGGTATTGGACGACATTGGCGCTGAGAAGTTGACAGAGAGGGCGTTGGAGTGTTTGTATATAGTGATTGACGGTAGGTTGTGGGAGAGAGCGCCAGTGATAGTGACTACTAATCATGGAGTGGATGGGTTGAAGAGGATATGGAACAGCGCTAGGGAGTGTGAGGGGGATAGGTTAGTGGGGCGGTTGTTGGAGATGTGTGAGTTTGTGGCTATGAACGACGATTGAAAGGGGAGAAGTGATGGCAAAGTTGACGAAGTTAGAGAGAGCGAAGCGGCAGACTAGGAAGAAGTTTAGGGGAATATTGAAGGGTTTGTCGGAGATGAATCGTATACAAGCAAGGGATGCGGTTAGGAATATTTGTCAGTGTGGGTTTTGTAATGAGTATACAGGTGGGCGTTCCGTTGAGTTTTGTAGTTGCCCATTCAAATCATCTTGTAGTGAGATGTTGGACCGTTTAGAAAAAAATTTTTGGAAAAGAAATTGGAGGAAGTCGGTAGTAGAACTGTGTGGGTGGGTATTGGAAGAGGTTGACAAGATGAAGGAAGACACAACCGACCAATGACAGATCACAACTCCAACAAGTAGACAATGACCAGAGCCAGATTCAACATAGCCAACGAACGTGCAGTGTTAGTCGCCGCGTTGTCAGACCTGGATACCAGACGCAAAGTGTCCGGTGTAGTCACACCAACAGATTACGTCATGCCAGTACACCGTGAGATATACCGTGCGTTACTCCTTTGTGGCGACACCGTTGTGGACGCACCTAAACTAATGCTCAAGGCGGGTACGTCGGACGTGGGCGGGCGTGAGTACATTGACGGCTTACTCACAGAGACGCCACCAGCGGACTTGGACGCGCACATGTTAGAACTTAGACGGGCGGCGGTCAGGTTACACGCGGTTACACCATCTGAGGAGTTGGTTGCATCGTTGAATGACAGAACGGTGTCACACGAGGATTGTGAGCGGATGGCGGTTGAAGTGCTGTCCGGTCTGAAGTCGGCAAACATTATTCAATCGTCTGGTAAAGCATTGGCAAAGGGGTATATCAAGGATCTCAGGGCTAGGTGGTCTGGTGATGTTGGATTTTTGTCAACGGGGTATGACGCACTAGACACGGTGCTAACCGAGGGATTTGCGCCTGGAGTGTTTGCTTGTGTGTGCGGTAGAACGAGGAACGGCAAGACAATGTTTACGGTGGATATGGTGAGGCGGTTGTTGAAGGGGAATCCAAAACCTAGAATATTGGTCTGGCCGTTAGAAGTTGGTAAAATCAGATTTCTTGATATGCTGGTCGCCAGTGTTACGATGACAGATACGGATCTGCTAATCAAGAGGCCGGGCGACATGACACTTGACGACCGGGAGAAAGTGCAGAAAGCCGTGTGGAGATTAGTTGGTAGAGATGATCGGCTTGTGGTGATGGAAAATCCGTTTTATGAGCTTGGTGGAAATTGGACGAACGATGCCGCGATGGATATGACAGAGAGGTTGATTGCAGCGGGCGGGTATGATATTGTGTTGGCGGATCTTTGGGATAGGAAGTTGGTGGATCACAGGCCGCAAGCGTTGAGTGCGGCATTGTTTAGAGAGCAAGCCATGTGTTTGAAATATGGGTTTTGTTCAATCGCGGTGCATCAGGTAAGGAGAGAGGTGGAGAGAGAGAAGGACAAACGGCCGAAGTTGATGCACTTGAAAGGATCTGGTGCGTGGGAGGAAGCGACTGGATTGGTTTTGGGAGTGCACAGAGAGAAGGCGTATAAGCCGTTGATGCGTGATGATTTGCTGGAGGTAGAAGTGCTGAAGCAGAAATTGGGGGATTTAGGTGACGTTATGGAAGGTGGGTTCGAGCCGCAGTTTTGTAGGTTGAGAGATCCTGTGATTGCGGGTGCTGGCAAGGACAGAAAGCCGATGTTCCCGGCAGATAGTGGTGAGTGAGATGACGAGGGGTAATAAGCATAGGAAGTGTAAGAGTGTGGTTGCGGCGGACGGGGTGACGTTGGCGTTTGGTAGTGGGAAGTTGGATGACGACGGATATTGGGAGATTCCATGTATAGTGTGTGCGATGAAGTGGAAGGGTGAGAATCCTGGTGCTGTGGTGTGGCCCGAGAGTGACGACGTGGTTTGTGACCCGACTTAGGAGGTGAGTGATGAAGTTACTAACGCTAGAGGGGAAGGTGGCAGCTCGGGGGGCTGCTGGGGAGGGGACGGGGACATGAAGAAGGAATTACTACCCGAAAGAGGGGCAATAATATGGCATGCCTAGACAGCGGGAAGCGTTTCATTGAATCAGAGCGAAAGGCGTGTGGATCGATAAGGCATGAACGACTAAGCCGCGACACTGTGATCCTACACCGGCCGCTAGCGCCGTTCTATGTGCAACTCGATGTCACCAATGCCTGCAATCACAAGTGTTTCTTCTGCTACAACGCGTCATCGTCGGTGTGCTCTGTTATGGGCTCGGCGGCAGAGCTTAATGCCGACGAGGTGTTGCGGGTCATCGATGAGCTGTCCGCCGCAGGGGTGATTTCTATCAATTTCAATGGGGGAGAGCCTTTGGCTAGGAGGGACTTTTTTGAGCTTGCGGAGCACGCCGCTGGTCTCGGCCTCGAGTTACACCTCAATACTAACGCAACGCTTATCAACGAGGAGTGTGCTGATCGGATTGCGGGCCTATTTCCCAGCGCGTGTACGTCCGTACTTGCGGCGAGTGCGGCGAAGCATGATCAACTCGTGGGGGTTTCTGGGGCGTTCGGTGCCATGCGGCGAGGCGTGGATCTACTGCTGGCGCGGGGCGTCAAGGTAGAGATTCTCGTTTGCGCTTTACGCGAGAACTATCAGGAGCTTTATGAGATTGCGCGTGTGATGGTCGCCGACGGGATTCATGCGTTCTGCGTTGTGCGTTACATCTCGGTGAACTCTGCTGAGCGAGACCAAGTGCTGGGTGCGAAGGAGAGCATCGCAGTGTTAGACGCGCTGGAGAGGATACGTGATTCGTTTCCCACTTACCTTGAGGTGAAGCTGTCCGACCCTATTCCATTTTGCGAAATTCCACCAGAGCACATAGAGCGATTGAAGCAGTGGAGCACTCCCTGCCAGGTCGGATACGGGCTGTGCCGAATATCAGCCCAAGGCATCGTCACGCCGTGTACAATATCCTCAGAGATCATGGGCGATCTGCGCCGCAGCTCGTTCCAGGAGATCTGGCGAGACGGCGCTTGGAGCAAATTCGAACGTTGCGAGCACTTGCCGGTGGATTGCCGCGCCTGCGACGAATTGGATGGATGTCGCGGTGGCTGCATCGGGTATGACGACTGCCGAGAGCTTATCGAGAAGCGTCCGGCGCAGCGGGGACTGTTTACTTTAGCAAATTTGCGGACAGGAAGGTGATCAAGATGTTGGGAGACTACGAGCCATTGTAATACCTGCGAGGGAGAATAGAAATGAAAACGAAAAGAAGGACGACGTTCGAAAAAGGCATGTCTCTGGCTGATCTGCGAAAGGATCAAACCCCAGGAATGCAGGTGCGGTTCTGGAGAGAGATCAAGAGGGTTGACTACCTGATGTCTCATCGCGACGACAAGGAGCTTTTCGTTATGAGGGCGATGAGTCTGGGGGTAGCGCAGGACATAATGAACGAGCTTAGACGTTGGTACGGGCTCGGTCCAGATGACAGTGAGGAGGGTGCGAGATTAGACGGCAAGGAGGTGAAGAGGAGTGTTGCGTTTACTAAAGTATGTGACGCCGCCTGTGGGGGCGATCATCCTAGCCGCGATCAGGTGTCGTTGTTTGTGGACACTGCTAAGCAGATGGGGCTTTATGATGAAATTAAACCGCGCATGGAGGGTTGGGATGATTGGGTAAAAGAAATGGAAGAGGAAGCGACCCCGGCTGACGACTTTGAGTTTGTTTCACAGCTACTCAGACATGTTGGCGAGCCTAAAGTCATCCAACTTGTTTGTAATGCTGGCTGCACGACGAGGGACGCGCAAAACTTACTTGGTGCTCTGCGGCGTGGCGTTGATTACTTCGTTGAATATGCAGACAAGAGGGTGATTAAGATGTTGGGCGACTATGAGCCGTCATGACATTCGTAAAGGAACCCTTTGTCTATATTGCACCTGGCAGGATGTGTGTCGGTCGCTGGAGAAAGATTGATGAACAGCAAAGAATTCCTAGCCAGTTCCACACGCCGGTCGGTAGCAATTGACACCACAAGGGTCAAAGCGGACATACCGGACGTGCTAGACAGACTAGGGTTGAAGTACGAGATAAAGGGCAGTGAGCTATTTGCACTTTGTCCAAATCCAGAACACAACGATCAACATGTCGGTACGTGGTCTATCAGGGACGAACGGGGCGGCGACAACAACGGCCTATATCACTGTTTTGCGTGTGCATGGTCAGGTAGCGTGTTTGACCTTGTGAGAACCGTTGTAGGGTGCGGATTCAACGAAGCGGTTGAGTTTGTTGGCGGGTCTGCTAAGTTGGAGGATGTTGACCCGTTCACAGACGCCGATTTCAGTGAGTATCTGAAGCCGATCAGAAAGTGGAAACCTGTAGAGATGGACAGACCGCCCGTGCAGGAGATCGTTGAAGGATCTGTCTGTCAGAGATATCTTGCTGGCCGGGGAGTTACAAAGTCAGATATTGAGTATTGGGGACTTGCGGACTGGAGGCAGCGTGGTAGGGTCTTTGTTCCCTTGACACGAGAGGGGGAGTTGATATCATGGCTTGCACGCACGTACTCGGGTGCAGAGAAGAAAGTGTTGTACCCGGAAGGACCGCAGAGATGGGCCATGTTTGGATTGTCACGAGTGGATGTCAAGGTTGGTCGGTTGCACCTGGCAGAAGGGTGGTTGGACGCTATACGACTTGCACAGGCAGGCTTTGCGAACGTGGTAGGGGTAGGTGGTAGCATGTTGACGGCAGAGAAGGCGTTGGACTTATCTTGGTCTGAGGATATAATGGTTTGGATGGATGGGGATGGTGGGGGTGAGTGGTTTGTTGATGAGGTTGTAGCATGGTTGGGAAGGGAAAGGGGAATTATGGTAGTGGAGATGCCGGAAGGAAAAGACCCGGCAGATCATACGCCGGAAGAGTTGAAAACTTTTGAACCTGTCGCATACAGCGACTACAGGAGGTGCAGTGATGGCTAAGAAAGTGAAGATGAATCAGGTAGCGGTGGAAGAGTATGCGGCGTTGCGTGGGATCGATGTTGACTCGAAAGACATGGAAGGGGCGGTCAAGGCGATTGAGGAATGGGTCGTTGCCGAAGACAAGAAGCAGAAGAAGGACAATCAGGGTTACTACTGTAATACGTGTGGG
>SDBU01009878.1_pt1 | contig 10645 bp, 8 predicted proteins | sample 2277071 | NCBI WGS metagenome assembly SDBU01 (sample SAMN10397929, study PRJNA504765) | marine sediment metagenome | isolation source: marine sediment core GS08_GC12, 126 cmbsf | place: Arctic Ocean: Gakkel Ridge, Loki's castle | collected 2008
CTCCCGAAGCATACCGATGACCTGTTCTGCTGTGTAGCGTTTCCTGCCCATTTTTTCTCCTTTCGTCCAGCCAAATTATAACCCATCTGCTGGATCGATATTAGGGGGTCAGGTCAGGTAAAAACATTATTTTCACTGATCATCTTGACTGGAGCAATGAGGATATCGTCTTGGCCTATAGGGACAGGCATAAGATCGAGACCTCTTTTCGATTGACAAAGGATCCTTTCCTAGTACGCTGGACACCGATGTATTGCTGGACCGACAGCAAGATCCAGGTTCATGGATTTTCCTGTGTGATGGCTTTGCTGTTTCTCTCTCTTCTCCACAAGAAAATGAGGGAAGCTAAAGTGTCCATGTCAATTGATAGAGCCATGGAGACTCTGCGCGGTATCCGCCTGGCTTACTGTTACTATCCACAGAAGGCGCAGCCGGTGCGAAAAATCTGCCGGCTCAGTAGCACCGAGAAAGAGCTCCTAACTGCGTTGAGTCTCGAAATTCCAGCAGTTAGGTAGTACATTTACAGGCAATGTAACATGCTCAATTTAAATAAATTAAGATGTGTTTTGAAAACTAATGGCGAAACTTAGGTTTGACAAGTGACAAAAATTGTTATTTTTAAACGTCCATATATATAGGGGATTTGTTTAAGGAAACGTCTTTAAAATTATATCACGATACAATTTCTTCATAAATAATAGTAACAAATCAAGCGTAGATCAAATGGCAAAAGATAAAAAATTGAATCAGAAAGATAACGTGAGAAACAACATCAGCTCCAATAAAAAGAGAAAATATTTTTCAGGATCTAACAAAATTTCCCAAATACAACATTATGATCTTAATGCTACTCACTGTTAATGGAATAAAGTTCATTCTTGAAGGAGTAAATGAACCTTAATAATTAATGAAAAATGTCGATATTTCAATTAATGCATGTAATATCAAGGGTTAACAAGAGTTTTTTTGCTGAACACACAAATAACTTTGTTCTCCTATTTTTATATTCTATTATAATCGACATTTTTTTCCCCTCTAGGCGAAACGATTTCACCGCATCTGGGTTGGTGCAGCGGTTTCGCGGTGAAATACACCAGCTTCACCCACCGCGTCTACCATCTACGGTGAAATCGACTCGTGAATTATCAAGATTAAATGTTCAGTTATATTATGTAATTTTTTGAAATAATTAGAGTATATTGTGAGTTCCATTATTTCATAAATTCAGTATTCTTGGGAACAACATGATGTCTAATGATCGGTTAGATTCTTGGAAAGAAATTGCAGCTTATACGAACAGAACAGTACGTACATGTATAGAATGGGAAAAAAAGCACGGACTGCCCGTATACCGTATCAACAAAAAATCCAAGAGGTCTCCTGTTTTTTCTTATAAAGTGGAAATTGAAAGATGGTTTAAACAAAAAGGCAGTTGAATTTATTCTTCTTTTTTTACAATTTGAGATTTATGACATTGAATGCCGAATTTCTCTGGGACGGAGTAGCTCCTGAAGAATTTATCTTAACGAACTTTTACCGATAGAGATTTGGAAGCTTAAATCGGAAAAGCTAAATCAGGGGCTTTCTAAAACAACAGTGAATCATTACTAAAGGTTCTAAAGCGACTATTTAATATTGCCATTGAATGGAGATATGCTCAGGAAAATTCAGTTAAATGTATCATATTCTTCTCGGAAAAAGAGAGTTTAAAGGAAAATGATCTTGACTGCAAATTCCGATCCATTCCGGTTGTTTGTCTTCAAATGGTTTAGGACTAATGTGCAGGCATCTTAAGCTTCAGTTTTCGTAATCCACTGAACTTACTGAAACAGACTGTAAGATGACTTAAGAACCAGCTTTTCTCAGCCACAGTTCAGATAGCTGGTGTTCAGAGTTCTCTCTCTATTCCTTCAGAATCCAATAAGTCTGAGACTTTACACAAATCGCAGAATAGAGTTCGAATTGTCCCTTGTGGATGTACCAGAAAAAGCGGGGGGCTATAGGTTAGTATGGAGTGGGGTGTTTTCTGTTACATTTGTATGCGCCCAAGAAACAGTTGTTCCGTTTCAGCCAAATTCGGACCACTCGCGATATTTCGTAAGCGATGGTTTGTATATTTCTCCCCAACTGAATGGATATGCGATCCCGGTCTCCCTGAAGTTGATGATGCGAAAAAGAGGCTGGCTGGGTTGAAGAGTGAACAATATGAATAGTAAATCCATTTTGGAATTTAGTATGATGTGATGTCATGAAATCAAAAGGATTCTTAGCCGTCTTTATTTTAGTGGCTGGAGTAGCGGTCATTCTTTGGCAAACAAAACAAGTCGGAGAGGAAGGGCTGGAAGAAAAGACACTGCTGGAGAAGAAGATTCAGGCTATCGATACAGCAAAGGAACTGGCAACACAAGTGAATTTGAAGGCGATCCAGCGGGAAATTTTTATGTATATTTCAGAGTACGGAAGAGCTCCTGAGAACTTGCAACAACTCCTTCAGAAAGCGCAGCTCATGTCTGGAGATAAAGATGCATGGGGGACGCCAGTTCAATACAAACGGATTTCAGACGATAGCTTTCAACTTATATCTGCTGGAAATGACAGAGAATTTGATACAAGTGATGATATTGTTCTGAAATATTAGTTCCCTCACCCTCTGGAAAGACGCTAATCCTGACATTGTTGAGGTAGAAGATGCGAAGAAGAGGCTGGCTGTATTGAGGGAAAAATGAGGCGATTGGAGGTCAGTTTCCACTTCCCAAGGATTTTTTATTGGCACTTAATAATTTCTATATAGTATAGTAGAAGATATTATGTCTAAGAACTCGAATAATAAAGGCCGCAATGTTGACGACAAAATGGGCGTTGGTATCGCTATAGGGGCCGGAGCCGGAGTTGTGATTGGTGTTATATTAGGTGTTGCTCTCGGTAACATGGCCTTCATAGGAGCAGGTATTGCTATCGGAATGGGAATTGGTGTCGGGATCGGTACGGCCATGAACGCGCACAACAAGAAGTGAGACAAGTTGATCTTGAGGCCAGCCAAACTTAACAAGGTGTCTACTTTTTCGTGGGAGGATCACGACCTCCTATTTTGAAATAAGCAAGCCTTTCGGCAACGCGCCTCATGGTAATAGACGGAGGAGGGGGGAGGAAATTCTCAGAAAGAAGGAGAAAAATTATGAAAAATAAAACCAAGGAAGAAATTCGTGAGAATATCAAGGAAGAAATTCGTGAGAATATCAAGCTAGCATTAAGACGAATTGAGGATACAGAAAAAAGATGTGGGGATATTTTTCCAACTTGGCAAGGAGTAGAGGAGAAAGTAAGACAAGCAAGAGAGAGCCTCGAAGAAGCCTTAAAATTAGTGGAGGAAGGTACGGACTAAGCAAGGAAAAATTGGTCTATTTTTTCTTCCCCGCCGGCTCCCATCCCATGCTTAACTGCACCTAAGATCCTCTTATGGGCGATCGCACGTTCTCTTGTATCTGAGCAGCCCTTATTTTCACTGGGCTCAATTTTCTTGCACACCACTTCCCTTTGCTTTGGAATATTTCATAAGGCATCAAATCCTCCTATAAAGCTTTTTCAATGTATCCACACAGCAGCGGACACTTCTTAACGATCTCCCATCCCAGCCGTTCATATTTGCAGCACGCCGACAGAAGCACTAGCTTTGCTCGGCCGCAGTTCAGACAGTGGGTGTTCAGAGCCCTCTCGCCATTCCTTCGAAATCTGAGAAGTCCGTGACTTCATACAAATTGGCATATTAGAGATCGGATCACCCCTAGTGGATGTAACAGAAAAAGTGGGGGAGTATAGGTAAGTATGGAGTGGAGTATTTTTTGCTTGGATTGTACCAACTAAAGATCAAGTCCACGATAGGCGTGGATTCAGTTTTCACCTCTGGTAAGGTTGTCCAGCAGGAAGCCTCGTTTTTTGCCGAAGCAAGAGGTGTATTTCTGAGAATCAAAAACATGCAATTCATGATTTATGGGATGAAGTTAAATTTATCGAGAAAATGGATGAAGAAACGTATGCTATAAAGAAATACAAACTCCAAAACCTCTTAAAACTTCCGCTCCTGTTTTTTTTCAAAAAGAACGGTGGAACCTGTCTTATCAATGTCTGGTTTGTTGTTTTTGCCGCGTTGTCTCCTTTTCATGTAAATTGACCTCGCTGTTTTGTGTGTGATATGTTCATTCTAGATTGTCAGCAAGTGGAAATATTAAGAGATTATATGTAATATGAGGCAAGTATTAAAAGGATCTTTTTATCTTTGAAATCTATCGATGAAATGTAAGATCTAAATAATTTTTGGAAGGACAAAGGGATCGATCAAATTGATGTTACCACTAATAAATAATCAGGTTTCTGATACAAAATATTTTGTTCCAGGTTTCTGTTTAAAGACAATGAATGGCAATGATATAGAAGTTTGAATAAATGGATGCATAGCAAAAAACCATAAAGTTGACTCAGAGAGTCTTCTCCTAGGGAGATAAAGCGACGGTAGAGGAATAGTTGGATCAACATACTAAGGGCGAGGAACTAGGGAAAGTGTGGATCGTGCTTGAATAGACGATGAAGTCGTATGAAACAGATCATTTAGAATTATTACAATGAATAATAAAGTAATTGAACAGTTGCGAAAAATATCACCTGCCGGAAAAAACGGCTTTGAGGGTTTAGTCTCAGAATTATTAGAACACCTTACAGGTAAACATTTTTATCTTGCCCGTTCAGGCAGTCAAGCTGGTCGTGACATGAGCTCTGACCGCCATGGTGGAAATATCATTGCGGTGGAGTGTAAGCGGTATGGCAAAGAAACGGAACTTAGCGAGCGGGAATTACTTGGTGCATTGGTTAAGGCTTCTAGTGATATACCCGATTTGGATCTTTGGGTATTGGTTGTTAGCCGAGACGTTCCTGATCAGCTACAGACTGAGCTTGAGAAACAGGCGGTCAAACAAGGTGTCGAGTTCCATGTCATCTCAGCTGAAGATGGGTCACCTAGTACTTTGGAGGCCCTATGTGCTAATGGCATTCAAATAGTTTTGGATTTTACTTCGGTTCAATCAAAGGAAATGGTTCTTCAGATTCAGTGCGAGTTGGAGAAAATAGCCAAGAGCTCCAATTTTAAGTCGACAATAGAATGGCTTCAAAGAAGTTTTACAGCCGCCAGCATAGGTTATGAACATTGGCGTGTTAAACAGAATGAGTGGCTAATGCAACGTTTCTCGACAGAAAGCGAGAGTCGAGCCACTTTTGGTCAGGAACTTCATGTCGGCTCAAAAAATGCTAATTTAATCAAGCGCAGCAACATATGGGAGAAAATGAATGAGTGGCTATCTTCCTGGAGTAAAAAACCATCCCTCTTTGCACTTTTAGGCGATGAAGGTGATGGCAAAACATGGGCTGTTGCGTCATGGCTTAATTGGCAAATACAGAACACAAAGGATTTCCCTCCTGTAATTTTTCTCTCCTCTTCTCATCCACAATCATCTGAGCCGGAATCTCTGTTGACTGAAGCCATTGCCAGACAGACAGGAATGCGGGATCGCTCATATTGGGAAAAACGTTTACATCGATGGCTCCTACGCCCTACTGGGCAAACACCAGCTATTCTTCTGGTACTAGACGGAATCAATGAACGCCGCAAATCTCAGTGGTGGCGGGATTTTATTGAAAAGGTACAGAGTTCGTTTTGGCTTGAACGAATAGCTGTCTTAATTACGGCTCGTAAAGGTTATTGGGACCGCTATTTTTCCACACTTCGATATCTAAGTGTACAATATGGCTTACTCCCACCATATAGTGATACAGAGTTGGATGCTGCCCTAAGGCAGCAACAGCTGACCCGATCGGATATCGCTGATGATCTACTGTCATTGATTAGAAAACCTCGTTATTTTGATTTGGTTGTAAAACACAGGAGACGAATGGCTGAGAGTGGGGATATTACTATAACTCGGCTTATTTATGAGGATTGGCGCGATCGGTGGGAACGAAAAGCGAATACGCCTATCGATGACCAGGAGTTTAGGACTTTGATAAAAGGATTTGCGGAAAAAGCGATCCAAGGTAAAAACCGAATTTCCGAAAAGGATATTGCAGACCAACTACCGTTAATCAATGACAAACAGGGTATGTTTGATGAGTTAGTAAGTAGCGGTATTCTGCAACTCACTTCTGGCTCTTACTGTGTTGATAAACAACGACTGATTCTTGGTTTTGCGCTGCTGCTGGTAGATCAAATCGAATCTGCACATTTAGATTTAGATCATGATTCCTCCCTTGAAGAAACAATTGCAAGCTGGATGGAACCTCACCAAGAGATGGACATAAAGGCTGAGATATTTGAATCGGCAGCTCTCCACTCTCTATATCTCCGAGATAATTATCCTCAACCTTGCCAGTTAGCCTTACTCAAAGCCTGGTTGGAAAGTAAAAATCAACAAGAGGAGATTGAGCAAACTTTTACTGCATATCTGCCCATTCATCCAGAGACATACTTGAAATTGGCAGAAATTATTTGGTCTGATACTCATGACAACCCTTGGGGACAAGATTTGCTCATGAAGGCATTATTACACTGGAAAAATACTCCTTCTGTGAAATCCATTCTTCCCAAGGTATTTGAGCGCTGGCTAGGATTTATTCATCCTGATGGGCATCCATTCCAGCGCCATGAAAACAAACGTGAGGATATTGAGAAGGTAAGAAGAAAGATCGCTGAGCGAGCAAAGCAGAAACTCTTGCCAGGGCCACTAGAAATTGCTGGCTATCAGCTGACGGTAATTAAGGACGACGGCTTGTTACGACTTGGCCGAGCTGCACTTGCCATCATTTCACATCTGCCTCGTAAACCCTATCTTCAGGCCATTGCCACAGGTTGTTTATCTGAAGCGATTTGTGATTTTCCGGATAAATACGGACTTTTCGGCTGGGTACTCCGTTCTTCTCCGGAAACACTTTGGCCAGAGATTGAAAAACATGCCAAGTCTCTGTTAGATTACGATCACATAGTATCCAAACAAGCAGCTTATCGTCTTCTTTCCTTTGAAGGCTCTGAACATGCAATAATAATGCAGAAAACGTTGCCAAGAGATCTGTTTCCCCCTAATACATTATTGAAAATGCATCGAAAAGATCCCTGCAAATCTATGATTACCTGGAGCCAGGCTGAATGTGAGACGTGTCTCCAACGGACAGATTTAGACCCATCATGGATTGCCCGTAAGATTCAACCGTTTTGCCATAATCCAAAATTTCCTGTCCCAAAAAATCTAGGTGCCTTCTTTGCACCCTTGGCTGATCAAATATCAGTGGAAAAGATATGGACTGGCATTTCTTTTACTACAGAAGGGTATCTTCTCGAAGAGATTGAATCTGCCTTATTTGCCTATGCTCCTGAGACTGCTGCGAAAATCTATCGTTCAATTGCTAAAACTGTTGATAACCGAAGGGGAATCGCACTTCGGCAACTCGCAATGCAGATAACAAAACATGAGCTGATTCTGGACGATGAAGCAAAAAAATACTTGCAAACAGCATGGCATCGTTTGGTTGAGCAATCTGAAGCAGTGCATAAAGGCGAAGAACTGGCAGAAGAATTTCTTTTTCATGTGGTTTTACATGATGCGGATTCAGAATTGCAACTTGCCTACCTTCTCAAAAGACCATCGTCAGCAAAAGACCTCCTTTCATTTATACCTTTCTTCAAGGCTATTGGAGACTGGGGGTACGTCCTAAATAAATTGTCTAAGGGGAATGCTTGCGATATTCGCCGTATTCTATGGTTTTTGGCTGAATGTCCACAGAAAATCCCTGAATCCGTCCTCTCCACGCTAGTGACATTAATGAAACATAATGACAGCCTTGTACGAAGGCGTGTTCTACAAATTTTAACTGCGCAGAAAAACAAGAAGAATATCGGAGAGTTCGTCAAGGGCCATTGGGCTTGGGATCCGAATAATAATGAGGAGGAAAACTACTGGGGAAGCCTACTGCTTGCTAGATATGCAAACAAGATAGAATATGCAGAATTACGCTCTCGGGTGCATCCCTCTCATTTGGGATTTGCCTTGGTACAAAGGTCCGGAAAGGAAGATGAAGTCAACCAATATGCTGAAGATATCCAACGTATATGGAAGATTCTGGAAACAGGAACATCGGATATTCCTTCTGACTTCCCTGCTACCGAAGTAAGATTCGATTTGGCAATGGGTGAGATTAAATTTGACAGTATTGGATTATCTGACACGTTGTTTTCCAGATCAGTTAGGTTTGCCAGTCGCGATGCCTTTTGGGGAGGAATGACGGGAGCTATTAATCAGAAATCGTTTGCAGATGCACTTGAGCCCGTAAGTAATGAGCAACTGAAAATCCTAGGGAAAATTGTCCGGGAAACTATCGAACAACAAACCGAGGCTGGCAATATCTGGTTTGCTCGATCTTTCTCCATCCACGCCCTTGATCTTGTGATGCGATATCGCCCCGATCTTGTTGATACCTGGTTGGAGGGTATTAGTGAAAAGGACCTTTCTTCTGAACAACTCCTCATCAAAGGCCGTAGTTTCTATGAATCCTTATGTCAGGTGTTGCTTTCCAAAGATCCATCAAGGGGACTAAATCTTTATTATCGTCTATGCGAGGTGCCCCCCGCGATTAATTTTGTGGTCAGGGGAACAGGTATCCCAGTGTTGCGCTATGCATTATTTGAAGTACCTGATGTTCTTGAGATAATAAATGCATGGGATCAATGTTTACAACAATGCAAAACCGACCAAGAGCTGTTGGATCTTGTAATAGTTGCCCAGACAGGCAAAGGACTTAATTGGTTGGAATCCAAAGTGGAACAGGATTTGGAATCTAACGTAATGTTTAGTCGGTCTCGGGCGATGCTCATACGAGGACTTCTGGCTGCCAAAGATACGGGCGAATGGTTGGCCTCGCAAACCAAGCCACAGGTGGAAACCTGGTTTGACCAAGTTGTAGCAAAGGCTTGCCTGTACTGGCAGAGCGATACTTGGGCTAAATATTGGTTTGAACGATTTTTAAGCATTCCAAATGATACTCACGCTTGGGCGGCGTTTCGATTACTATTGAAATGTGTAGATCGACGGTTTTGGATTTGGCAGCATGAACTTCGGACATCGGTGCCTTGCTGTGGTGACGTCCAGCGCCGCTTTGCTTTTCTCAATTACAACACGGATACACTGCGTGATTCCATCAAGAAAAATGAGAAAGCCATGGCTGAACATTTTCTGGAAACCAAGGTGTTAGATAATCAAGCATGGCCGTGGATGCGAGTAGAACTTTGACGATATGAAAGAATATCATAAAGAATTAAGCGGCATCAAAGGGCTTATCGATGATCAGAAAATTATAGAATTAGTGACATCGATAAGATTAGAATAGTCGAGACCTACATAGATCTACCGCCCTCTTTCATCCCTCTTCTTAATCTCTTTCCCCTCGAAACCCGAAAAGTCCGTGACCTCACCAAATTGGCAGATTAGAGACCGGATTACCCCTGATGGATGTAACAGAAAAAGTGGGGGGCTATAGGTTAGTTTTCTGTTACATTTGAGGGGGCTCAAGTTCTAGTTTGCTTCACAGAGAGTGTGGGTTCGAATTCCTCCTTTGCTTCAAGTTGTCTATCACGAACTCTTATGGTAGGCTGAAGCAAAGGGAGTTTCAACAATGAAAATCGCGTGCCTAGGCTGGGGATCATTAGTTTGGGATCCAAGAGATCTTCCGATACGAAAACCATGGTTCAAGGATGGTCCTCTTCTTCCAATTGAATTTGCCCGCCATTCGAAGGGAGACCGTATCACATTAGTCCTCATCAATAATGGACGACCAGTACGAAGTTTATGGACTACCTTATCTACCACAAAGTTAAAAATTGCTTTAATGGAATTAGCAGCCCGCGAAAGAATCAATGAGAAGTATATGGGATATTGGTCTCAGGACTTTTCCTCTAAGCATGAATTTGTTGAGCCAATTGGCAATTGGGCCAGCCAGAAAGGACTTGAAGCTGTAGTATGGACAGCACTGCCTCCAAAATTCAAGAATAATTCAGGAAAAGTGCCTTCAATAGATAATGTTATAACTTTTCTTCGTGATTTACCTTACGAAAAGAGACAATATGCAGAAGAATATATCCGAAAAGCACCAAGACAGATCGATACATACTATCGAAAAATAATCGAAAAAGAATTTCATTGGACACCATTGTCGATTAAAGGAGGTTAATAATTATGAGTAAAATTTCAGTTAAAACAGTAATGGCTGAGACGTTAAAAGAAGAAAAATATCTACTGGAAAATGGAAAAAGCTCAATCGAGAGAGCTCAAGCTATCGTAAATCTTTCAGAGAAAATAATTGAAATTGACGAAATTGAGATACAAGAAGAGAAAAAACAGCTAAAGGCTTTATTAGACGCCATAAAAAGCTTTACTGAGTCCGATGTTCCTTCACATTAGCTGAATATAACATAATTTATTTTGTGAAATAAGAAACTAAACATAAGAAAATTCGTCAACTAAGTCCACGAAAACATAAATACGATGACATATAATACTTGACAATGGTAATCATTTCCTGGCATAATATTATCTTTAAAGGAGGTATTATGCCCAGA
>SDBU01009879.1_pt1 | contig 10644 bp, 10 predicted proteins | sample 2277071 | NCBI WGS metagenome assembly SDBU01 (sample SAMN10397929, study PRJNA504765) | marine sediment metagenome | isolation source: marine sediment core GS08_GC12, 126 cmbsf | place: Arctic Ocean: Gakkel Ridge, Loki's castle | collected 2008
TGCCCATCACATTGTTGAGGAGGAAGAGCTATTGGTAGAGAACACACCCATGAGGGTCGCCGCCTAATATGTCTGATCCACAACATTTGACAATATCCCATTTGGATCTCTCCTAATTGCTAAAGGAAGATGCCAGGAATGATATTGGCTTTCAATTCACAAAGGAGTGGTAACAATGATGCTAGGATTTGGATTTGTGGGGGTGGTTCTCATGCTACTCTTCTGGGGGGTGCTGATCGCAGGGGCGTTCTGGTTGGTGAGATCGCTCTTCCCCAATGGCCAGAGGTGGAATAAGTCGGAAGGTCCGCGAGAGCTAAGCCCTAGTGAGACACTTGATCTTCGATATGCGCGTGGTGAGATTGATCGTGAAGAGTATGAATTGAAGAAGGTGGATCTAAGCGCATAGATATGCGAAGAAAAAGTTGGCCGCCATCAAGGCTGATAGATCTCGATGACGGTTTTACTTTACGCTATTATGGGTTCGTGATTCTTGCCCTCTTTGCAATCGACACAAAGTAACATGATAGAGGCGCATAAATCAATATATATCTGTCATCGCGCTGTGATCCACCACTGAAATTCACGTTCTTCCTGTCCCCACTGACTCTTAATGAACTCTAATACAGCCACCCTATCTTGCTCCTCAATCACATCCGCGAATCCCTGCATAGTTCCGCCAAATGCCGGATCGCTTCCCTCAGCAATGATTTCCAGGAGCAGATCATCGGGGTGATGCCATGTATGTCCCGTCGAATCGTGCGGCGGTGCACGAAAACTGCCATCGGGCAGTGGACTGCGCCAATCCGGTTGTCCTTCTAAATTCGCGCCATGACAAGATGCGCAGAATTGCTGGTAGACCTCTTCACCTCGAGAAACGAGCTTCGCGTCAGATGTCGGCACTGGGGGAACAGCAGTCTCTTGAATGACCACTGAGTCACTTTGAGATCCGTGCCCAGAATCGAGTGTGGGAACTGGTGGAATCGTTGTATTTTGAGGTATCGGTGTATTACTTTGAGGGGAAGACGTGCAAGCACCAAGTAGAAGGGCACACCCAATTATGAGTAGTAGATAGTATCGATGCATATGTTACCTTCATCCAAAAAGACTGCAGGATACCTTAAATTATTTAAAGTACTTACTGTGAGTTCAGAACAGTCGTTATCGCCTCTTCAATTGCTCTAGTGAGCGTTTCCTCCGGTTGAGGTCCAAAATTTTTCCAAAGGACCTCACCTTTAGGATCCAATATGAGATAACTCGGATGTCCTGGCAACCCATAGCTGTTGAATGCCCTTTGGCCTATACCAGATCCGGCATTAAGCGAGCGGATATCTACAACTTCAGCAAAATCGGACTTAAGCCCGTTCACGACGGGCGTCATTTGCTCTCACTGAGATCAGCCTTCGGTATAGAAGTAAAGGAATGTCGGTCGGTCGGGAGCAGGCGTGACAGGAGTATCTCCCCCATTAACTCCGCAGCCAGAAATTGCTAGAGCGAGAAGCGCAACACAAATTACGGCGTTTCTTTTCATTCGTACCTTCCAGTTACTCAAGTTTTCTACTTTAAATGTGTATTTCAACTCAATCGTAGTTCTCTAGATACACATACCTTACATACGGAGCGACTTTATAGCTATGGAGCATTCGGCTCCGGAGCGCGATTCCTGTTGCGTGAGATAAAATCCGAAGCGAGATTGGCATCGAAGGTTTCCAGCCGTTGTAACCTCGCCCATGAAGTCATCACAACCGGTGTGTCGATCGACTTCCTTGGAAAGCCAATTACCTTGAAATTATTCGCATCATCCAAAACTGTTTTGATATCCGCTTTCAAAACACTACACTCTGCCTTACTAATCACATCACAGTTGTACCAAAATATGACATAACCATGCTCTAAACTGTGGACCAAATACCCTTCAGGATACGGTCCGTACTCTTCAATATCCCCCTCTTCATAGAATCCAGCATCCATTCCCTCTGGGTAGTGTTGGCCAGAAGTTGGAGGGTCGCTATTGAAAGGTCCAGGATCAGTCCCGGGAGAGATGTGCTGGCTGCTGGGCATCACCGGGAATGTCTCGCCAGCAGCCCGGGTTATAGCTGGTCTGATCATAACGAAAATAACGCCCAGCAAAATGACCCCGACGCCACTCCAAATGAGGTAGGACCTGATTCTCTGGCGCTTCTTTCGATCACGCATTTGTTACTTTTTGGTTTTTTTCGCCATCTCCTATCCTTCGGCATATTCTTTGATTGTGAAGATGATTGTTAGTACACAGGTCTGCTATCTGTACCAGGCACTTTTATCCTTGTAACTATTTCTCATTCGAACCCCCAGCTGCGAAAGATGTCAGCTCAAGACCCTTTAGGAGGGTGGCATTCACCGCCACCAGGATGCTGCTCCCACTCATTGCAAGCGCACCAACCTCAGGGCGGAGCGTAATCCCCCAAGGGGTAAGTAGTCCCGCGGCAACAGGGATCGCCAGTAAGTTATATCCTGCCGCCCAGGCCAGATTTTGACGCATCTTACGCAGCGTCCCCTCACTTAACTCAATCATCTTAACCACGTCGAAAGGCTCCGATTTCATCAAGACGATGTCAGCGGTTTCGACGGCCACATCTGTACCGGCACCAATGGCGATGCCCACATCCGCTTTGGCCAACGCAGGGGCGTCATTAATGCCATCCCCGACCATGCCAACCTTGTACCCTCTGCCCTGAAGCTCCTCTACTTTGTGCTGCTTGTCTTCGGGCAGGACTTCAGCTTGTATGCCGTCAATTCCAACTTGATTGCCTACTGCTTCAGCAACTCGCCGATTGTCGCCTGTAATCATGAACGTTTTCAAACCTAAGTTTTTGAATTTCGCTATGGCGCTTTGGGAGTTTTCTTTGATAACATCCGCTTGAGCAATCAAGCCTATCAAATTTTCATCACAAGACACATACATCGTCGTTTTACCTTCTGATGTCAGGACATTCACCGTTTCTTGAGCTGATGAGATGTCGATGTTCGCGCTGTTCATCAGTTTATCATTTCCCACGCGCAGGACTTTGCCATTTAGTGTACAAGTGACACCGTGCCCTTCAAGCTCGTTGTAATCGCTGATTGTTTCGATTGCGATATCCTCAGATTTCGCTCTCTGGACGACCGCCTGCGCCAATGGATGATTAGATGCGCTTTCCGCTGTTGCTGCTAATTTGAGCAATTCTTTTTCATCGATGTTATCTAATGACACGATGTCCGTCACCTGAAACCGCCCTTCGGTTATCGTCCCGGTTTTGTCCAGTACAATGGCATTCAGCTTCGAGATATTTTCCAGCACAGAAGCGCGTTTAATCAAGATGCCCTTTCTCAATCCGATGCTGCTGCCAACCATGATTGCTGTGGGTGTAGCAAGTCCCAATGCGCAAGGGCAGGCAATGACCAATACTGCGACGGCAAAGGTAAAAGCGCGGATGAAGTCATTGGGTAAAAATACAAAATACCACAAAAGGAAGCAGACAACCGAAAGGACTACTACTGCTGGAACAAAATAGTTGGAAATTGCATCCGCCAAACGTTGAATCGGCGCTTTGTCCGCCTGGGCTTCCTCGACCATCTTGACTATCTGAGCCAGCATTGTATCCTCTCCGACCTTCGTTGCTTTTGCCTTCAACACTCCCGACTTGTTGATGGTTGCTCCTGTAACTTCATCGCCGGGTTGCTTTTGCACGGGCATTGATTCACCTGTAACCATAGCTTCATCAACGCTCGATTCCCCTTCAATGACTTCGCCATCTACAGGAATTTTCTCTCCGGGACGAATCACCATGACGTCGCCAACTTTCACATCGGAAGCCGCGACATCCCTTTCCTCGCCATCAAATAGAATCCGCGCTTTATCCGCTTGCAATTCCAAAAGTTTTTGTAGCGCTTCGCTTGCTTTGCCTTTGGCTCTCGCCTCCAGATATTTCCCAAATCGGATAAAGGTTATCAGCAACGCTGATGTTTCAAAGAACACGTGCTCGCTTATCCCGAATAGTTTAAACGTAGATAGAACGCTGTACAGATAAGCCGCCGATGTGCCCAGCGCGACCAAAACATCCATATTAGCAGATGCATTTTTCAGCGAATGATATGAACCGCGATAGAAAGTTAAACCCGCCGTAAATTGAACAATTGTCCCAAACACGAGCATCACATAAATTCCCATAGGTTCACCGAACGGCTTGAAGTACATTTGTATAAGAATTGGGATTGAAAAAGCGGCGCTGAAAATGAACCAATTGCGTTTACTTTTGACTTCTTCTTCCTTGTCGGCTTTTCGGCGTGCTTCCTTGGGTTTGTATCCCGCATCGCGGACTAAATGAAAAATCTTTTCTTTATCTATAATTTGCGGGTCAAATTCCACTATCGCTGACTCGCTGCTTAAATTGACCATCGCCGACTGTATTCCTTCAGCCTTGCCGAGTTTGTTTTCGATGGTGAGGGCGCATTGAGCACAAGTCATTCCATCGACATCGAATTTCAGCTTGCCCTCCGTTTCTTCGCCTTCAATGCTCGCAGAATATCCCAAATCTTTGACTTTAGCAATGATGTCAGCTTCGTTCAATACAGATTGGTCGAATTCCACCGTCAATTTTTCAATGGCAAAATTCACCGACGCTAACTTGACACCTTCCAACTTGCCAACCCCTCGCTCAATAGTATTAGCGCAATTTACACACGTCATACCCCGTATTTTAAATGTTTGCCTGGCTACATTTGCGGGTTGTAATTCGCTATTTGTGTCTGTTGTTGCTTCATTTCCCATTTATAACACCTCTTCGGTTCAGAAACCGAGTTTTTTTAAGAAACTCAGTTTCTATGTATTATACCATAAACACGGCTTGTAGGTACATTAAAAGTCATTATAGGACGGAATGGAAGAACAAGCATTTCCTTCCTTTCCGTCCTATCCTTCCATTTTTGCGCGTTTGGCGAGTAAGCCAGGCGAACGTCAGCGAAGCCACGTTTTCTTCCTGTCTTTCTTTCTAAAGCGGTTGCCCGATACCTGCTGCTTTCAGCGCGTCTTTGCTAACTGATGGACGACCACAGCACTCAACTACCTTCCCGTTTACTACGACAGTGGGTACCGAAGTAATGCTGTACTGTTTGGCTTTCTCAAGTCCTGTTTGTTCTTTTTGCTCGCTGAGATTGTAGATAGTGACCTCGCAACATTCACATGCTAACTCGTTCACCGATTGTACCGCCTCATCGCAGAGCGGACAACCCGCAGTAAAAACTTCCACTTGACGTGCCATTCTCAACTCCTCCTTTTTGGGGCTAATTTTAAGGTTGAAATTCATCTTTTGACTATCCGAAGGTAGAGTTTGGAAATTCGACCTACTCTATAAAATAAAGCAAAATGGATGCCAATAAAAAAAACGCCTTTGGAAACGCCCCCAAAAGCGCTTACTTAACCAGAAGCATCTATTTTTTGAAAATCAGAAGTGTTCGGGTGAACACTTTAAAATACAGTTTGTTACCCGAAAACTGTTCTACTGAACTGTAAGCCGATGCGCGAAACCATCCTGAGCATTGGGTAGGCGTCAGTGAGCAAAGTGGGCCGTAAGACGAAGGCGTCGGTGAACGAAGTGAACATATCAAGGCTCAATTTGATACTCCTCATTTTTGATTATTGTAATTCTTGATGAAGCTCATATATTATACCATAAACACGACTTGTAGGTAAAGTAATGCAATCAAAAATCGTCTTGACATCTCTATCCGATAAATGCTAGAATATGCTTAACGAAAATTTCCGTTAAAATGAAAACAAAAATTATTGGGAGGAATTTTAAGAAAATGTTGAGATATTTTATCTGAATAAAACTTTGAGGGTTTCGACCTAGGGGCACGGCGTGTCCTAACTTTCTTAAAATATCTCGCCCGACCAGATTCATCACAAGCCTATAATTTCCCACCCACAAAATGCTTTCATAGTTCCTATTCGGTGGTCAACTGGCTTTGGATGAATTTTGTTTGCGCGGGCATAAGTCAGTGGACCCCAAAAGGTATCTGAAGTGAATGGGGCTGCGAAGGTTATCCTATCTTTCAGCTTGCAGTGGATAATTTCCTTCACGAAATTTTAAACCCAAATATAAGGTCTTCCTGCTGGTACTAAAACAGGAGTTTGCTTAAAAATAATTTTAACATATTCAGGAAAAAAATCAAAAAAGGGAGGTAAGCGTCAATTCCTCTCCCCAGAGGATAGTCCCCTTGACGCTATTACTATGGAGGATGAAATCCGCTTAACAACTTTGGTCAAAAAAGCGGGGTGAGCGGCGAAACTCGGTCCATGCGACCTGGCGCAAGTATTGCGTCAATTGCCCGAAATTTTTGACCCAAAGGTTATAGTAGGAACTGATACCGCAGACGATGCGGCTGTATACAAATTAAGAGATGATTTGGCAGTGGTGCAGACGGTAGATTACATCACGCCCATAGTAGATGACCCATTTATTTTTGGCGCGGTGGCGGCGACAAATTCCATCAGCGATATTTATGCTATGGGCGCTACGCCGATTTTTGCGTTGAGCATTGTCGGTTTTCCCGCCAAAAAACTGCCTGTAAAAGTGCTTGAGCAAATTTTACAAGGCGGAATATCCAAAGCAGCAGAGGGAGGAATACAGGTAATCGGTGGACATACAATAGATGATGAAGAGCCAAAATACGGACTGGTTGTAACGGGAATTGTACATCCCGATAAGGTTATCACCAACGCTACGGCTCAAGTAGGCGATGATTTGATTTTGACCAAACCAATCGGCACAGGGATTGTCAACACAGCTATTAAAGTGGAGATGGCGCCGGAAGAGAGTGTGCAGGAAGCAATTAAAGTTATGACAACTCTAAATCGCGCGGCGGCAGAAGCTATGGTAAAGGTCGGCGTTAATGCTTGTACCGATGTCACCGGATTCGGACTTTTGGGACATCTTCACGAGACGACCCATGCGAGCGGTGTAGGGGCAAATGTGTATTTATCAAACATTCCGGTCATTGCCGGCGTCTGGGAAATGCTCTCTGATTGGATTATACCCGAGGGGACGCATTCTAACGTGGAATTTGTAAAAGAATGGGTGGAATTCGATGATGACCTACCCGAAGATGCTGAGTTTCTACTTGCAGACCCGCAAACTTCTGGCGGATTGTTGATTTCAGTTCCCAAAGAAAAAACTGAAATATTATTGGAATTCTTAGCTGATGCAGGAGTTGAAACGTTTGCGTGCATCGGCGAAATTACCGCGGATGCTAACAGTAAGATTCGCGTTTTTTAACTTAAAACGAGTTTGTCAAAAACAAGATTGGTGGCTCTTTGATGCATCGCCACCAACACCCAAGGAGGAAAAAACCATGAAAAACCTTTTGATTTCCACTCTAGCGATGCTTTTTATTTTAGGGGGTTGTGTTGACGGGATTCTTACTCCGCAACCACAAAAATCAACCATCAAGGTTAACTTGCAGGTTGACGCGGAGAAGGAAGATGTCGATTCGCTATTGAAGGTTACCAATGAACTCCAAAAAAGAGGCATCGAAACAACCGTTTTTGTTACTGGAGATTTTGCCAATAAAAATGCCACCGTAGTGAATGACCTATTTCTTGCTGGATTTCAGATTGCCCTACATGGTTATAACACGGGTGAGCAGTTGGCAACCATGACTTACGATGAGCAAAAAGACCTTTTAACCAGGGCAAAACAAGCTGTGGAAGGCTGTTTTACTTGCGGTACTTCTCAGCCAGTGATTGGATTTCGCCCTCAATATTTCAGCCAGAACGAGGATACTTATAAAATCGTTGATGAATTAGGGCTGGAGTATAATTGCGGTTTCAAGGCCGGGCAGTTATACATGGAAGGACATGAAAATGATGTCGCTCCCTATAGCGCTGACAACTATTCTTTCGTGGCTGTTCCTTTTAGCACTTTCGAGCATAAAGGGGAGCCGACATACTTATGTGATATAGCTAACGCTTTAAAATTTGAGCTGACAGGGGAAGAGTGGGAAGCAGCGCTAAAGGCAAAACTTGACACAGCGATTGAGAAAGACGAGCCGCTTGTCGTTCTAATTCATGGATGGTATACAGGCAATAACAAGGATTACGATTATTGGCAACCATTCGTAAACTTTTTGGATTACGCTGAAAGTAAAAATGTTGAGTTTGTTGGTACTAAAGAATTGGTAGATTTTTATTCCGATTGAATTCAAGGAGGAAAGAATAAATGAGCAAGTACCTTCAGATGTGGGAAGATTTAGGACTGGATATAGACAAACACAACGTGCTGTTAGACGCGCTTCCTGCTGTTTATCAGAACGTTTATCTATCCCAGGAAAATCGCCCTGAAGGGATGAAATATTTCAATTTCGTCGTATCCGAGATTCACGGACTGCGAGTAAAGGAATTGGTTGAACATAAAAACAAGGGCGGCAAAGTGTTTGGCACATTCTGCGTGTATGTGCCTGAAGAGCTTATCATCGCAGCAGGTGGAGTCGCCGTCGGACTCTGCGGAGGAACCGATTTTTCCATCCCCGCCGCTGAAGAGGTATTGCCGAGAAATCTCTGTCCGCTTATCAAATCAGCATTCGGGTTCAAACTCAGCCGAACCTGTCCTTACTTCGAAGTTGCAGATTTAGTTGTCGGAGAGACAACATGCGACGGCAAGAAGAAGACATGGGAGATTTTCGGCGAATACGCGCCGATGTATGTGATGGAATTGCCACAGTGTAAAGGTGAACAGGATAAAGAATTATGGCTCCACGAGCTTTATCGTTTCAAAGATAAAGTGGAAGAGATAACAGGCAATGCTATCACAAGTGAAAAACTCATCGACGCCATCAATATTGTAGATGCCAGGCGAGCGGCACTACAGCGATTATTCGACTTGCGAAAATCTGACCCATCGCCCATAAGCGGTTTGGACGCTCTGCTAATTTCACAGATATATTTTTACGATGATGCAGTTCGCTTCACAAAGCAAGTTCATGAATTGTGCGACGAGTTGGAAGAACGCGTCAAAAAAGGCGAGGGTGTTTTTCCAAAAGGAAAAACGCGCGTGCTTGTAGCGGGAACACCAATGCCCATTCCTCACTGGAAATTACACGACATTGCGGAAAAAAGCGGCGCAGCCATTGTTTGTGAGGAATCATGCGTCGGGACCCGTTCACTCACAGGCGACACGGAAATCAAAGGCGATAGCTTGGATGATTTACTCCAATCAATCAGTGAACGCCAATTCAAAGTAAACTGCGCCTGCTTTACGCCCAATGATGAACGCATCGACGACATCATTAACCTGGCTAAAGAATACAAAGCCGATGGCGTGATTCAATACGTCCTGCAATTCTGTCAACCGTTTTCCATCGAATCCGTGAAAGTCCAGAAAGCTCTGGAGAAAGCAGGCATCCCATCTATAAGCATCGAAAGCGACTACAGCATAGAGGACGTAGGACAACTTCAAACCCGCATTGAAGCGTTTTTGGAGGTAATTGGGTAAAGGGCGAGAGGGCTAGAGGGCAAGAGGGCTAGAGAGCAAAAAACCGGAAAGCCGGACAACCAGACAACCGGCAAAAGAACTGCCACGAAAGTTCATACGTTGTGTAACATGCCGCGTATATCAGTCACGAAAGAAAGAGTCACCGCAGATGTGTTGTAAACTGCCACGAAAGTTTATAACATAACAGTCTTTTTCTGGCTTTCTGGCTTTCCGGCTTTCTCCTTTTAGCCCCTGAACCCTTTTGCCATCTTGCCCCTTTACCCTCTTGCCCCCTAGCCCATTTGCCTCTAATAGGAAGATATCATGAAAGTCATAGGTTTGGATATCGGTTCTCGCACAATTGCACTTGTCGAATTCGATGGCAAAAACATCGTAAATTTCGAGATTACCGATACAGGCGTTAATCCACTGGAAAAATGTCAAAAATTGCTTGAAGGTAAAAAATACGAAAATTTAGTTGCGACCGGTTATGGGAGGCATCTGGCAGCTTCCCATTTTGCAAACAACGTCGTCACCGAGATAAAAGCTTATGCTTGGGGAACACATTTTTTATATCCCGATGTGGGAACGGTTATTGACATCGGCGGGCAAGATAGCAAAACAATCAGTTTAAATGATAATGGTGACGTATTAAAGTTTGAAATGAACGATAGATGCGCAGCAGGAACGGGCAGATTTTTGGAGACGATGGCGCGTGTGATAGGAATGCCTATCGAGGAATTTGGGCAGTATGCGCTGAAAGCAAATGGCATAAGCGTAAAGGTCAACAGCATGTGTACCGTCTTTGCCGAATCAGAAGTGATTTCACTCATCGCCAAAAATGAGGACGGACGCCGAATTGCTCTTGGACTGCACGAAGCCATCAGTGAACGCATTGCCGGCATGATGCGTAGAGTAGGTTTGAAACAGCGGATTGTCTTCGCAGGTGGTGTGGCTAAAAACTCCTGTATGTTGCAACTGCTTTCACAGAAACTAGGAGAGGAACTCACCACGCCCGATGAGCCACAAATAGTAGGCGCGCTCGGCGCGGCGATTATTGCTTACAAGCAAATATGACAACGAATTCAAGGATTTATCGAATTGAGTACCTCACGAAATTTTGCCCATTTTTTATGATGATAGTCCAACAGCTTATGAT
>SDBU01009880.1_pt1 | contig 10643 bp, 11 predicted proteins | sample 2277071 | NCBI WGS metagenome assembly SDBU01 (sample SAMN10397929, study PRJNA504765) | marine sediment metagenome | isolation source: marine sediment core GS08_GC12, 126 cmbsf | place: Arctic Ocean: Gakkel Ridge, Loki's castle | collected 2008
GTATTGTGAATTTCATTTATGCGGAAGAGGAAGTGACGAAGGAAGTTATTACTGGAGCTGTGGCCGCTTATCTTATGTTGGCAGTTATGTGGGCTTTTATATATGTGTTCTTAGATTTGATCGAGCCGATGTCATTCAATCTGAATGAAGCATCGAGACAGAATAGCCATATGACTTTTATCTACTACAGCTTCGTAACGATAACCACAACAGGATTTGGAGATATTGGCTGAGTCCGTTAAGAATAACCCACTGGAATTTTCGACTGAGGTTGCAAAGGCGATCAAGGATGAAATAAAAATACGGGCGGAGATCGAGAAGGTGCTTGAGGTTTTGGCTGACAGGCCGGTCACCATCTTGATCGGGACGGACTTCTTTAATAAGCTGGCGTTCGGTCTGCCGGAGTTCACAAGCCGCAAGGGCATCAGTCCGACAGAAGCGGCGCTGGGGCTGGAGCCGGGTACCGAATCCATATTCATAAGAGCGGTCGGCAGAGTCCGCGAGCAGCTGGCCAGAGAGGACCCGCGACTATTGACGCAGATAGGGCTGTCAAGTGGAGAAATATTATCGGATATTGTAAAATTCACACTTCTGCCCGACCCGGGTAAGGCGAAGGTCTTTGCTAACTTGCCGAAGGCGATAAAAGCGGCGATAGGGGTAGGAACAAAGGCAGGACTTATAGAACTTCTACAGGCGCCCGAGGTGGGAGAGACGTTCGAGGAGAGACTTGGAAGTGTCGCGATCGCCACCGGTACCGGGGCTATTGCAGGGGCGGTATTCAGCCTGGCTCTGTCTGGGTTGGAGGCGGTGGGAGCGAAAATTAGTGGGAAAATAGGGGAATTGAAAGCATCGGCACTTCGCAAAGCATTGATAAAAAGGAGTCCGAAACTGGAGGGGTATATTGAAACGCTCAACGAGAGCCAGTTAAATAACCTTCGTAATGCGGTCAATGATAGTGTGAAGGTCCAGACGGGTGAATTAACACAGGCGGTATGGGACAGTAATCATAAATCGTTCATCTCCGCACTTGCAAAAGACGCGCTCAAATTCACACAAGCTCAGGCGGCCGCTCGCCCGAGCGCGATCGTACCTAAAGGATTCAGGGCGGCCTTTGCGGAAATAGGGCCTACGGAACCGGGTAAGAAGGCGGCTAAAAAAGCGGCTGAACAACTCGCAAAACAAGCGGCAGCACAGGCGAAACTGATAGCGACAATACCGGGAACATCTATAAAATTCGACCAGGTCACAGGTCCTGCCGGTAAAGATGTGGTGCAGTTCTTCCGTGAAGAAAAACTGGTCCATGAAATAAAGGTGGCCGACGCCGCAGAACAAAAAGACTTGTTTGAGGCACAAAAAGCAATACTGATAAAGAAAGGCATACCGGCTGTGGTTCCGGTTAAAGCACCGAAGGCGCCTGCGGCGACCACAGGAGAGCCCAGGGAGATGGCTGCCAGTCGCGGGGAGCAGCTGACCGCCGAAATAGCGGAGTTGGAAAAATGGCGCCAGCGGGTACTGACGGGCCCGGCAACGCAGCAGGACCCTGCATTTGCAAAGCATCTGGAAAAAGAGATCGCAGCCAAAAAAGCGGAAATCAAACAGGTCGCAGCCGATAAGGTCAAAATAACCAAACTCCTGCGCGAAAAGACCTTCGACCCGATCGGCAGGAGTATCGCCGAAATTGCCAAGTCAGCGGCCAAGAATATCATACAAATAGCCAAAAGCGTGCCGGATATGCTGGTGAAGGTGTTCGAGCCGGCGAAACTGGTGGAGAAACGGCTTGGACCTAATGCCTATTCGACGGTTATCAGGGGTATAAGTCTGCCGGAAGTGAGGGCCCTGGAGTTCAATGAACAGGTGCTCGACGCCGTCGATACGAATTTCGGGGAACTGGAGCAGTTCTTCGCCAAGTTCAGTAAAGATGATCTGAAAAACTTCATGCTCAGCAGAGGCCGGCCTCGAGGTGAAAAGGCGACGGAAATACAAAAAGAGGCCTCAGTAAAGGTGCCGGAAGAACTGAAAGCAATAGAATTTCAGGAGGCCCTGCAGCAGATAGCAGATTTCAACTTCGATAAATTAGCTGAAATAGCCGAAGGGGATGTGACGAAAATAAGGGATTATTTCTATGGGATATACAGCAATCCTCGCAGCGAGGTGGATAAGTTCCTCGATAAGTTCTACAGAACAACAAAACGATTCTTGAAGGAAAAGAAACTGCCCACCGTTGCCGATGCCGAGGAGTTCGGCCTGACCCTGAGATCCAATAACCCCGTAACTAATTTGAGATCCGAATGGGCGGGGATCTCGCGGCTCGAAGGGATGCAGTTGATGCGGGATGAACTGTTGAAATTCGGTGAAGGGAAGTTCATCGGCTCGGTATTGGAGGATATTCCGGAAGAATGGGTGAAGATAGGCACAGAGCCGGTGTTCGAAGGGATCCGAGCAGATGTGGACCTCGCCCGGCTGATAAATAATCTTATAAGCACGAACAAAATATCGGCATGGCAACCATTGAGGGTTATAAGGGGCATAAATAATGTACTGCGAATATTCAAATTTGCAGGGTCGGGATTTCATTTGATGGTAGAAGCGTCGCAGGCCATTGCAGATACGCCTCTTTTAAATCCGGCATCAGCGTTGAGAGGGTTTAGAACGGGATTCAGGGCCAATGACCCGGTATTCAAGACCCCGGAATATAGAGATTATATAGGCCTGGGAGGTGGGCAAAAAACAAGTATTGAGGCGGAAGCGCAGAAACTGTTCAATGAGATAGTTACCGCACTGGGAAAGCCGGGGGTGGCTTTGAAAACAGCGATATCACCATTGATAATTATGAATAAATATACAAATTGGCTTTTTAATCGTTATATACCTTCGCTGAAATATGCCAAGTACCTGGACTTCGTTGCCGACCAGGAACGAAAACTCGGACGGGGACTGACCGATGCCGAGAAGATAAATATTATCAAAGAAGGGCAGAACTTCTACGGTGAGATGAACGAAAGACTGTTCGGCAGGTCGGGAACGGTAACATCTATTATGAGATTTATCTTTATTTCACCCGCTTTTGCAGAGGGTAATTATAGGTCGGTCGCAAAAGGAGCAACGCAGTGGGGAATCGGAGACTCGTTCTCGGCTGCCAGATCGAGAAGGAATGTGGTCAATTCACTCGTTCTGAAACTGATAGCATCGTCAATCGGGACGCTCATATTAACAGGCAAACTGCCGGAAGAACCCGAAACGGTAGAGGAATTTCGGGACCTGTTCAAAATAGATACCGGGAAAACAGACGACAGGGACAGGAAGATACTAATCGATACACTCACGTACGATAAGGATTATTATAACCTGCTGCTGGGCTGGGCGCAAAGCGGGACGGTTTCACTGGGAAAAGAGATACTGCGCAGGGTGGGAGGGATGAGGGCGCCACTGGCGGATATAGCATACGACCTGGTGACCGTCGCCTTCAATAAGGATATATATGACTGGAAGGGTGATAAGGTAATCAAAAAGACCGATCCCGTACTCGTCAAACTCCGGGAACTGGCATTATTCGAATTGAAAAAGATACAGCCGATATCAGTTTCGGTGTTCCGGCAGGGTCTGAATCGTGGGATGAATTTTCCAGTTGCAGCCCTGCAGGCCATTACAGGGACGAGAATAACCTTCACAGAGGCCGAAAGAAGGAAGGCGGAAGTGCTGCGGCAGATGTATGAACTCTGGGGTGAGAGGGAAGAGGTGTTCATATCCGTACGCACGGTCAATAATCCCAGGGGCAGGATAGCGGCTTATAATAAGAACGTGAAAAGAGTGCTGAGCAGTAAGAAAGTAGATCCGGAGATCCGGGAAGAGTTTGAAAGTGAACTGTTCATCGATACGGAAAAGTTCCTGAAAAACAAACAAGATGATTACCTGAGCAGCGCACATACGTTAAAAGAAGTTGAACGGATACGGGAGCTGCTGGTGAACTTTAAGATCGAACCTGTAGGGATATGGGAGGAGTCCGAAGAACTATCGAAAAGATTATCGGCCTTCACCCAGAAACGCAGGAACCTGAAATCAAAGGTCGATGATGAAACGGCAACGCAGGCGGAAAGGACAGACTCATTTGTATTTAACGGTCTGCAGACCAGAATAGGTAAATTATCGAAGGCCTTTGCAGGAACAACTAACGAAGAAAAACGCAGGCAGCTGGTGGATGTTATCGAAAATATGCTGAGCCTGGCGGAAAGAGAATGATCAATGCCGGATACCGAGAATGCTGTAAGCGAGAGATAAGAGAACGGCAAATGTACTGTAAGCCAAAACCAGACAGCCGAGAATAAAACATGGCCATAAAAATATTTGTTTTTTGATCATAATTGCAATATACGAAATGGTGCAGAGTTTGTCAAGGAGAATTATCATAAAAAAGTTACTGATAAGTATCATTTTATTGGTTTTTGCGGGTTGTTCGCCGGGTCGGCATGGCGGGCATATTTATGTGCATGATCCCAATCATATCGAAGTTGTATTCGACAGGCCGATGTCGATGGAATTGGAAAAAGATGGCATCAAAGTTAAAGCGAGTAGTCTGAAACCCGGATTTTTCGAGGAAATAATCAAGTTTATGCTTTTAAGACCCAACTAATTAAGGAGCTTTACGATGAAAAAGTTACTGATCGTTATACTATTATTGAGCTTTATCGGCTGCGAGGCGGCGTGGTGCACGATGACCAGTACGATCGCACGGGAGTCGCTGTTCACCGGCGATGGGACCACTACGGCCTTCGCATTCACATTCCCCATCGTTAATACATCCGATCTGGAAGTGTGGCTGCGGACCACAGCCACGGGCGCCCAGTCCCAGCAGACGGAAACGACCCATTTTTCGGTTTCAGCTACGAATAATAACTTTACCACCGGCGGAACGGTAACGATGGTAACGGCCCCCACGTCGGCGCAGAAGCTGCTGATACTTAGAGCGACGCCGCAGACGCAACTGACCGACTTCGGCTCCTCCGGGGTGCACCTGGCCATTGAGAACAGCGACGATAAGATGACCCGGCAGATAATCGATCTGCAGGAAGCGGTGACCAGGTGCCTGAAATTTCCCAAAACAGATGCGACCACCTTGACAAGTATCATGGACGACTCGATCACAAGGGCATCACAGAGATTGGGATTCAACTCGTCCGGAGAGCCGGCGATATTCGATAGCGGTATCGACGCCGGGGATGTGACCGTGCCGGACTATTTTACAACGGTTATCGAAGGCAGTACGTCAGAGGTGGCGTTCAAGATACTCGTTAATGCCCAGGCGGGAGTGGACTTTCAGGCGTGGGATACGCAGCTGGATGATATCGCTGCCCTGGCAGTGACCGATGGTTTCTTCATCGTAGCGGACGGCGCCAACTGGACCACAGAGGCCACAGCAACCGCCAGAGCGAGCCTGGGGCTTATTATAGGTACCGATGTGCAGGCGTTCGATGCGGGTCTTGACTCCATAGCAAACATCACATACGTTGCCGATGAAATGATATATTTTTCGGCGTCCAATACAGCGGCGTCAACGACGGTGACCAGCTTTATCCGGACGTTGCTGGACGACGCCGATGCGGCAGCGGCAAGAACGACCTTGGGCGCGGCCAGTAGTATCGATGAGGAGGGCATTATAAAGGCATGGGTTAATTTCGATGGTGATGACGGCTCTATTAGAGACAGTTTTAATGTAACAAGTGTGTCCAGAGATGGAGCTGGATTGTATACTATAACGTGGGACACAGATTTTGCCGATGCTAATTATTCTGTGACCGGAATGACTGGTGATACTGGAACAATTGGCCATGTCGTATTTGGCAGCGATACTCCACTATCCGGAGCGACTGCTTCAATAAAGACTATAGTTTCAGGTTCAGCGGGAGGAGCTGCTGCTGATTTTAATATTGTAACTGTAATAGCGATCGGGGATCAATAATTAGAAAGGACGGATCATGACGAGGAACGGTAAATTTAAGGCGATAGAAACATGATTACATCGGATTGGAAGATCATTGGGCCGTTGTGTGCAGCCTTGGTAGGGCTTTTTGGCTGGCTGGCAAAGCATATCTCAAATACCAAGAAACATCCCTGTTCGGATAATTTGGTTTTTAACGATGTCTGTATCGAGAGAGGCAAGGCCAACGAGCATGCCCACGAATATCTTAAAGAGGGGATAGAAAACGCCATTAAACGTAGTGACGAGCAACACAATGAACTAAAGAATGATATGAAAACCGGCTTTACAAGAATTGAGAACCTGATTCTCCAAAATGGGAAATAATGAAAAAAATGGAAGAACAATAAAAAAAAATAATGAGATTGTCATTTCCTCCAGAGCCCTCTGACGAGGCAGAAATGCGGATTTGGGGGGCTTTGTGGATGGGAATTTAAAAAAAGTGAAGAAAGTTCAAAAAAAGGTGTTGACAAAATACTGATCATGTCGAAGATAAGGGTATGGTTACAGTATGCAACATTCAATTAAATAAATCAAAAAAAAGGCAAGGCCTTTTTACTCGAGCCGGGCTCCGGTGCATAGCCTGCCATTCGTGGTATACTGTGACCATCATCGGAGCCTATTTTCTTTGCCGGGGGTATCATGGATAATGAAGACAGGATGAAATCTGTGGAAATGTCAGGCGGTGGTAAAACACTTGAAGATATCTGCAAAAAAATAGTGATGCAGATGATGGAGATACCGGATATGAAGGAACATCTGGTTTCGCGGATGAGCCGATTGGGGCTCCTTGACAGACCGGAATGTATGTACGCCTATCTCGAAGGGGCCTGGGATGGGATGCTTAAAGTATTGATCAAGGTGGCGGATGGTACGTTAAATTTAAAGATCGTACGCCAGGACATAGAAAAACCGGAGGGGGAGGAATGAGTAAAACATTTATTTGTATTGCTGTTATAGAAATTAAAGGAGAAGATAAAAAATCCGCCGAGATTGAACTAATAATCAGAATGGATGAGCATGATATTGATTGGGATATCGAAGAAGTAAAACCGGAGGTCAGTGATGGCGGATAATATACGGGAAAAACTTGAAAAGATACTTCGATTGGCCGAGCGAGGTGTGGGTGGTGAAAAAGTGAATGCCCAGCGGCAACTTGATAAATTACTAAAAAAATACGAGTTGACATTGAACGATATTAAAAGGCCGGAAAAACAGATGTATTGGTTCAAGCCCGTAGGTCAATTCGAAAAGGGATTGTTGTTACAATGCTACGCTATTATCGTTAATACGGCCGAACCCATGCAATATAAACGCCCGCGGGAAAAGGGCTATGAATTAACTCCACGGCAATATCTGGAATTATGCTCGATGTTCGATTATTATAAGAGGCGGTGGGAGAAAGACCTGCATATCTTTTTTATAGCCTTTATCCAAAAACAGAACCTTTTTCCGCAGGCATTATATCAGAACCCTAAAACGAACTTCTCAGAGCAGGAATTGAAAAAGCATCGGCAGGCTGAGAGAATGGCCGATGGTATCGAAAAAGGCAGTTATGTGGGTACGCGAAGGCAAATTGGAGTCGGTGTATGAAAAAGTATACTCATAAAGCGATGATCGACAGGCTTATCAGGGAGTGCGACAGGCTCTGGCGGCTGCAAATCCTTCTCCGGGCGAAGGGTCATTGCCAGATATGCGGGGCGCCGAGACCTGCCGATAAGGGCAAATGGGTGATCATCGCCGCATGTCATATCATCAGCCGCAGGTTCTGGAGTACACGATGGGACCGGCGAAACGGACTGGCCGGCTGCAGCGACTGCCATGATGAAAAAACAATAATGGCCTGGCTGAAAGATACGGACAGGAAACGCTATAACTGGGTAATGAAACAAAGAAGGATGCAGGTAAGCCATAGAGATATCGACCTGGAAAAGATATTAAAAAAGCTGCGTTCCGCAGCGTGATTTTTGACAGGATAACAGGAGAATAAAATGGAAGAAGAAATTATGCAGAAAATTAAAAATTTTGCAGTTGAAGAGTGTAAGAGAGCTTTTGGTTTTGCTGGAGTTGCGGAAAATGATGAGCTTATTATGATTAACTCTGGGAAAGAAAAAGATTTGAAAATCAAAATCACGCTGAAGTAGTTTTTAATCGAGAATGCTTGTTCGGATGCAAGGCTTGGCCGAGCGAGTGACCGCAAGCTGTGCATCGCACTGCGAGGATTGTGAGACGAGAGCCGTAACGCAGCAGGCGGGCAAGCAGGCCGCTTAAAATTGATAAGTGAAGAGACACGGAGGTTAAGCTAACGGTCAGCAGTGCCCTCAGCCCGGCGGTAAGGGAATTATCATCAGGGCAAGGGGCGTGGGATGCTGAAAGCAGTTTTGAGTTTTGAATTTTAAGTTTTGAATTAAAAACTAAAGACTAAAAACTCAAAATTGGCTGTCCTGTAACGGCCTGCCCACAACTGCTGACCTTTTACAGGCTATCACCCTCCTCCGAAGTGGCTCCGCCAACGGTGGTGGAGCTGCTTTTTGAAAATCGAAAATGCCATAGGTATTGAATATTGCCCTGGAAGAATATACTGACTTTTCTTTGTTCCCCGCAAAGTCCATCGTCAATTTGGTCTTCCTTACATTAAAGGGCGGAGCGAAAAACGACCGCCGCCAGGGCATTTTTATAAAATGAAAGGTAACTGAAAAATGAACCTAATAGAAGAAGAAAATACAGAAGCAGCAACGGATTGGATAAAAGAAAAAGCAAAGCAGTCAACTAAGTTAATTTTAGCTATAATACTTATCTGCGGGGCGGGAGTTGTATTCTTTATTATGGTATACCCCCCATTTGCATCACCACCTGTCCACACATACCCCGGGGTCGCGAATCCTTCTCCCTCCAGTACCACGGCCTCGGGGATTTCTTTTGATGAGTCACTTGACGCTCTCGATATAAGCAAACTTTGCAAACAGTGCCTGGGTATAGAAGATGATTCAATAATTGACAACACAACGTTTGTTCTAAAACCTTGCCCCGGCCATAAAGAGCATACCTTCGAAGAATCGCTCGATGCTATTGAATGGGTAGAAAGTCGAGGTGATGCCAATGCTGTATGTCCTGATGGTTGCTGTATCGGGGCGTATCAGCTTACCAAAAAATACGTTGATGATGTGAACAGGATATTGGAAATATGGCGCAAGAGACTTAACGAGATATATCAAAACTACCATAAATCCAATCCTGAACCCAATAATATTAAGTCTGTTGATTTTGAAGAATATACATACGCTGATAGATGGGACAAAGAGCACAGCAGGTTTATGACAGAAGTGCTTTTGACATATTATGGGCCACTAAACAACGATCTGTCTAAAGACTTGGAAGCAGCCGCCCGGATCCATAACGGCGGGCCGGATGGATGGCGAAATGATCCATCCTGGTTCGTAAGGAACAGGGAATCTACGTTAGAAGAGGCTGAAACGAAGATACGCAAAACACAGGAATACTGGCGGAAAATAAAAGCGAGAATGGAGGCGATGAAGTAGTTTTGAGTGTTGAATTTTAAGTTTTGAATTAAAAATTAAGAATTAAGAACTAAAAACTGTTACGGAGTAATACAGTGGATAAAGAAGGCGTTGGTATGAATGAGGCGACAACAGTAACTAAGATATGGGTGCATATCTGCGGGAAGTGCAGTTATGAATGGAAGAAATAGGACTATAGCAGGCAGGGAAGAATTAAAAATTGATTAAGCCGAATTGGAAAAAAATATGCAAAAATTGTGGCGAGTGTTGTGGGCCGGTACCATTGACTATTGCTTTTTACGAGCAGAACAGGGACAAAATACAGACCAAACCGAAAGATGAAATATATGGGGCCTTTCCTGGGATGATATTACCAATAACAGAATTTGGAGAATGTGTATTTCTCACAAAAGAACTGCGATGTGTCATTTATAAAAACAGACCGAAGGTGTGTAGATTATATGGAACAATACCCGAATTAAAATGCCCTAAACTAAAAATCAATTAAATCAGTGTGATCTGCGGATAAAAGAATGACCGTTACTGAAACCAGTCGTGAGGCGTATGAGAGTATCACAGAATGCCTTGGCAACGCCCAGTCTGAGGTACTGGCGATGATAGAGTGTCTGGGGCCCTGCCATAACAACCGCATACTGGAGGCCCTGCAGCAGGCAGATAGGGCAAGGCCCCGCAACCAGCGACGGGGTGTGCCGTGGGTGAGCAATAACTGCTGGCCGAGAGTGACGGAACTGATGATGTTAAAAGTTGTTGTGAATATGGGTAAGTTCCAGGGTCGCTGGAGCGGCAGGGCGGTCAGTATGAATTTCCGGCGCGTTTCCGGCGATCAGCGTCTTATCCCGGCCGGATGGGTGAGAGTGCAGCAAAGAGAGCCTATACGAATGCCAAAGAAAGTGATAGACGCTGCAGAGCGGCTGAAAATGGGCGCCAGTGTAGCAGGGCGCAAACTGCGGGAGTACAGAAAAGTAAAGGGTAGGAAAACAACGGAGCCGACGGGCCAGTTGGTTTTCTGGTGAAAAAGGAGTCAAGGATGGCTGAATATAAATATAAATGTGAAGGTGAATGTGGGTTTGTAAAAGATGTAGAGCAGGATTTTTACAAGGCCAATAACAAAAGGGGGCATGACGGGACGTGCA
>SDBU01009882.1_pt1 | contig 10643 bp, 7 predicted proteins | sample 2277071 | NCBI WGS metagenome assembly SDBU01 (sample SAMN10397929, study PRJNA504765) | marine sediment metagenome | isolation source: marine sediment core GS08_GC12, 126 cmbsf | place: Arctic Ocean: Gakkel Ridge, Loki's castle | collected 2008
TTTTGTACCTTATATGGCGGACGTAGCTCAGTTGGTTAGAGCGCTGGATTGTGGTTCCTGAGGTCGCGGGTTCGAGACCCGTCGTTCGCCCTTCTTCTCTATTTTTCCTGACTCATTCCCTTAGGGCTCGTGCAGAAATAATTGACGACAGGTCCTAATAAGTTTACCTGCGAATTTGCGCCGCGCATCTGAAGCGCTGAGTTATCAGAAACACCCCACTTATTTCTTTCCGAGCCCTTAGACTTCAATCTTGTCTTGCTTCTTCCGTCAATATTGATTCCTTGTTATATAAGATGACATGGCTAGAAACAAAATACGTGTTGCTCACAGCAAATTTCAGGTTCCTACTGCCGTCCAGGGTTTTCTGCTGCTCTGTTTGGCTGTTCTACTCGCTCTCAGCTCATTCAGTTTCATAGATGGTGAGCCTTCCAAAAACTGGCTCGGCCTCTTTGGTCACATCACCAGCTGGGGCTTTCAATATCTCTTCGGTTTAACCAGCCTGCTTATCCCAGTCTATATCGGCTGGTATGGCACGATGCTGTTGCTAAATAAACCAATCCTACATCCGAGATGGAAAATGGCCTGGTTCTGCCTTGCACTCTTCTCTCTTTCGGTGCTCTTTTCGATGGTGGCCCAAGCAAAACCGATGCTGGCTTCTTATTTTGGGCGATGGGTCTACTCGGAGTTCTATCCGAAAGGGGCGATCTTTGCCCCCGAAGGATTGAGACACTACTTGGGAGGGGTTCCCGTCCACCATCTCTACTTCGACACCAACCAATTCAGCCTATATCGCATCTTCGGAGGAGTGGGAACTTTTCTGATATTCTTTTGCACCTTTGTGGTCTCAGGAGTGCTTCTGACGAATGTTCGGCTCTCTCCACTGATGAAAAAAATGAAAGAGTCCATCAAAAAACTGCAAGAGCACAAGCCTCGACTGGAACGGCTAAAAGCAGCTATTTCGAGACCAAAGATCATTGAACGCCCTTTTGCTGGTATAGAACTTGAACCACCACCGCCTATGGTCGCCAATCCTGATCCTATCCCTCAAGAGAAAAGAGAAACTACGGCTCCAGTGAGCAAATCTGCCCCTACGGGAAAATTATCACACTATACCCTGCCTCCTTCCTCACTACTGACTCATGTCAAACAGATCGATCCTTCGACACTTAAGAACGATCTCCGTCGCCAGGCTGAGGTATTGGAGGAGACCTTTGCAAGCTTTGGGATTGAAGCAAAGGTGGGTGAGATCCACTGCGGGCCTACGATCACCTCTTTCGAGGTTCATCCTGCGGTTGGGGTAAAAGTCCAGAAGATCAAAGCTCTGGAGAATGATATCGCTCTCAATATGCAGGCAAAATCGATTCGGATTATCGCTCCTATTCCAGGGAAAGCGGCAGTCGGCATTGAGGTGCCTAATTTTCATCCTCAAGAAGTCGGCTTCAGGGAGTTACTCGAAAATTACAAACGTGCAGGAAAAAAATGTCACATTCCGCTGCTCCTCGGCAAAGTGGTCAATGGCGATGATGTGTGGACCGATCTGACCAAAATGCCCCACCTGATCATTGCTGGAGCGACCGGATCGGGTAAATCGGTCTGTATCAACACGATTGTGATGTCGATTTTGATGAATAATAGCCCCGATGAGATTAAGCTGGTCATCGTCGACCCCAAAAAGGTGGAGCTGACAGGATACAGCCGTCTCCCGCATATGCTGGCTCCGGTCATCACTGAACCTGGCGAAGCTTGCGCTGGACTGGGATGGCTTGTGAAGGAGATGGAGAAACGATATGAGATCTTCCGTATCCTTGGCACACGAAATATTCATGGTTTTAACGCCCGCAAAATCAACAAAGAGCTCGAAGAGTCGTTTGAGTACGAAATCCCCAAAAAAATGCCCTATATCGTTGTCATCATCGATGAGCTAGCCGATCTGATGATGGTCTCAAGCAGCGACATCGAAACTCCAATTGCTCGCATTGCGCAGATGGCTAGAGCTGTCGGGATTCATCTGATTCTCGCGACCCAGCGGCCCTCACGCGAGGTGATCACGGGACTTATCAAAGCCAACTTCCCCACGCGTATCGCCTTCAAAGTGGCTAACCGTGTGAATAGTCAGATTATTATCGACGAAAATGGCGCCGAATCTCTTCTCGGGAACGGAGATATGCTCTTTATGCCTCCCGGCAGTTCCAACTTGGTTCGGACGCAGGGTGCCTTTATCCGCGATGAGGATATCAACAACGTCATCGATTTCATCTGCGACCAGGCACCGACCGATTACCTCATCCCCTCCTTCAACGCCCTTCTCAGACAAGACAACAGTTCTCCCGATGGCGAAGGCAATGACCCGCTCTACCGGGAGGCCAAGGCTCTTGTCTTTGAAACTGGCAACGCTTCGACAACTTTTCTTCAACGGAAACTCAAAATCGGCTATGCTCGCGCCGCTAGTTTAATGGACGAACTGGAAGCGATGGGAATCATTGGCCCCGGTGAAGGTGCCAAACCCCGAAAGATCTTCTATCCTTCCCAATCAAAGGATGACCGGTAAATGCATGGCTTCTGCCCTCTAGCTTCAGGATCGAAAGGGAACTCCATCTATTTTGGGACAAAAAAGACCAAAATACTCATCGACGCCGGAATCAGCGAAAGAGCCACCCGAAAAAAGCTCGAAGAGCTCGGTGTCGATCTCGAGGAGATTCAAGCCATTCTCATCACCCATGAACACACTGACCATATTCGTGGGCTCAAAATGCTCGCTCTAAAAAAAGGGATCCCCGTTCTGACCAATAGCGAGACTGCCAAAGCGATCTACGCCACCCTCCCCGATTGTCCCAAATTTAGGCTCTTCACCACTGGCTCCACCTTCACCTTCGACGACATCGAGATTCACCCTTTCTCCATCCAGCACGATGCCGTAGATCCCGTCGGATTTACCCTACGTGTTGACGGGATCAAAATCGGCTTTTGCACTGACCTCGGCTTTGCCACCACCCTCGTCAAAAGCCACCTGAGAGAGTGCGACTTTCTCTACATTGAATCCAACCATCAGCCTTCGATGGTCCACGCCTCCGCTCGCCCTATGATCTACAAACAGCGTGTCCTAGGGAGAAGCGGACACCTTTCCAATGAAGCGTGCGCCGAACTGCTGGCTGAGATCTTCCATCCCAAACTAAGGCACATCCACCTTGCCCATCTCTCAGGGGAGTGCAACACCCCTCAAACCGCACTCGATGCAGTACGGGAAAAGATTGGAACTGAGGTCAAACTCTCTATCGCTTCTCAAGACACTATCGGAGAGAGGTCACATTTCGCATGATAAAAATCGCACTGAAAGACCCCTCTAACTACAAAGAGTTCACCACCCAGCGATTTGAGCAGCTCTTTGATATTGCCTACTATCCACATCTTGAGTTTGCCGACTGGAAAGTGGAGCAGTGGCTCCGGAAGATGTGCGCCAAGGCTTTACACTTAGGAAAAATCGGTGATCTCGCTCTCTGGCTCGGAAAACTACATAGAAAAGCGTTGAATAACCCTACTATTCCCGACATTACGATCGGCTGGCGCCACGAAAAGATCGGCTATGGCATCTTTGCTAACCAGCCGATCAAAAAATGGAATCTCATTGGGGAGTACACAGGGCTTTTGCGACGGCGCAACCTCTTCTTTCCCAATGTGAATGACTACTGTTTTATGTATCCCCGCGAATGGCTCGCCCTCAGAGCTTTTACTATCGACAGCAGCAAACAGGGCAACTTCACCAGATTCATCAATCACAGCGACATGCCCAATCTAGAATCGGTCGCTGTCTTTCACGACGGGCTCTTTCACATCATTGTGCGAGCGACCGAAGATATCCCTGCTGGTAGTGAGCTCACCTACGACTACGGAGATATCTACTGGACACGCAGGAAAAAACTCCATCCTCAAGATTTGACGTAGCGACCCATCAGCTGACTCTCCCCGAGAATATGACCTTCCATCGCCCTCAGGAGCTCCTCTTTGGTAGCCCCAGCACTGAGCTCCAACCTTGTATCTAGTGCGTAGAGCTTGAAGAAATAGCGATGTTCCCGATCAGGAGGGCAAGGGCCCATATAACCCTCTTGGCCCCCGCTGTTTTTTCCAGTCGTACCAAAAGGAGGGCTGTTCTCTTCAATCTTAGAGGTCTTGGGATCGATATTGTAGACGACCCAGTGAACCCACATGCGATCTTTGCGCACCCACTCTGGCACATCGGGATCGTCGAAAATCAGAGCCAGACTCTCAGTTCCTTCGGGGATCCCTTTGATCTCGAGAGGGGGATTGATATCCTCTCCCTGACAACTATATTTGCGTGGAATGACCTGCTCATGCACAAAAGCCGGGCTAGTAATCTGCATCGGATTTCTCCTCTCATAAGTTTTTAGATAGAAGAAAAAGGTACCATTTCCATCCCCGGAAAGTCAATTTGGTACTACGCTCTCTGTTTTTGCTTTGGCAGGAGTGTAAACGCTCGAGCATCGCCTATCACTTCTTTGGAGAGGCCAGCCACTCCTATGAGATTGAGGACCAGCATGGTAGTCAGGGCGACATCGGCCAAGATCCAGGCAAAATCAACGCGCAGAAGAGCTCCTAGCGGAACAAGCAAGATATAGAGAAGATGGAAGGGAAAGACCCAGCGAGAGCCGAAGAGGAAATTCACAGCCCGCTGTAAACAAGTGGCCCAGGCGATGGTGGTGGTATATCCAAAGAGAAAAAGGGCTACGAGCACGACGTAGGTGCCCATTTGGCCCGGAAGCCCTTGGTTAAAGGCGTAGGTAACCATATTGGTGGACTGAAGACCGCTCTCTCCCCAGGCGCCCGTCACTATGAGAACAAGAGCTGTGGCCGTACAGACAATGAGGACCACGATGGGAGCAACGATAGAGACAATCCCATCAACAGCTGGATGAGAGGTTTTAGCACCCGACTGGAGAAGGGGCACCGTTCCCGTGCCCACGTCGGTCGCAAAAATGGCGCGGTCAAAGCCTGTAGTGAGAGCGCGCATGAGGCTGTAGCCGGCTGCGGCCCCGAAGAATGAGGAGGTTGAGAAAGCCGATTTGAACATCAGAGCAATGGCGGGCAAAACGTTGGCGGAAAAGCAACCTAAGATAAAGAGTGCCATTCCTAAATAGAGAATTGCCATCACAGGTACTACAGCAGAACAGACGTTGACTACTCTTTTGGCACCTCCAACAACCACAAGACCGACCAAAAAGGCGAGCACGCTACCGGAAATCCAAGGCGAGATGCCCATGCTTTCTAGCGGATAGGTGATGGAATTGACCTGAACAAAGTTACCGGCACAAAAAGCGGCGACAATCACCGCAATGGCGAAGAACATAGCAACCTTTTTTAGCCCTAATCCTTCTTTAAGATAGTACATCGGACCACCGACATACTCTCCTTTGGCATTCTTCCTTCGATACTTCACGCCGAGCAGACAGTTGGCAAATTGGATGGAGGAGCCGAGTAGAACCATGATCCACATCCAAACGAGGGCTCCAGGACCTCCGACAGTTAAGGCGACGGCCATTCCGGAGATATTTCCCGTTCCAAAGTTGCTGGCTAAAACAGAAGCCACTGCTTGGTAGTGAGAGATACTCCCATCTTCCGTTGCGGTACTCTTCCCAAAGAGTGTTGAAAAACCAAGTTTTAATTTGACCAACTGCAAAAAGCGAAGACGGAAGGAGAGGTAGACCCCCAAAAGTACCAACCCCGGAAAAACGAGGTAGAGCGTCAGAGAGTGATTGATCGCAGAAAACAGAGCTTCAAAGGAAAACATCCTTTTATTATAGATCTTTCTTGAGTAACAATCAATTACTTACGACGTCTCTTTCTCTTTTCAAGAATTTTTTTCACTACGATAGGAAAGAGAGCGAAAATGCCGAGAACAACAAGGGCTATTTTCAACTGAATATTTAAAATTGAATTAATAGAAAATTTTTGATCCGAAGCAAAAATAGCTCCCAGGCCGGCTCCGGTTTGGGTGAAGACATAGGCGCCTGGGATAATGCCGACAAAGGTGGTCCAGAGATAGGTGAGAAAAGAAACACCGAAGAAGGCGGGGGCGATATTGACCAGCCAGAAAGGAAAGACTGGGATAAAGCGCAGAAAAAGGAGATAGCTCCAGGCATTTTTCTTAAAACCTTTTTCCATTTTTTTGAGGAAGGGGCCAGCCCTCTTTTCGAGAAAGTCTCCAATAGCCGAGCGGGCAGCGAGAAAGATGATGGAGCTTCCAATGGTAGCGCCGGTCACGACATAAAGGGTGCTCCAAGGAATGGGAAAGAGAAATCCTCCGAGAAGGCTAAGGATAATCCCTATAGGAAGACAGAGAGCTGCTGTAAACGCGTAAATGGCTATATAGATCACTGGGGTCGCCACCGGATGGACTTCCACAAAGGACTGCATCGCTCGATGTTGTTTTTGTAACGTCTCAAAAGAGATATATTTGTAGACGCCGGTGAAATAGGAGATGGCAATAAAGAGTAGAATGATAAGGATGGGGAGCCAACGTTTGAGCGAGAAGCCTTTGAGAAACTTTTTCAGGAAGGGAAGAAAGGTCTGGATCAGCCAGAGATCGGCTGCCTTTCGGATCGCCTGATTATAGGTAGGGTAGGGATGAATGATGTCGGCAAGTTTTCGCAGGGAAATCTTCCCGGCCATCGCTGTCGAGATTTCTCCGAGCATCTCTCCTGCGCGTGGGCCGACGATGGTAGCTCCGATGATTTTGCTGCTCATTTTTTTGGTGATCACTTTGACAAACCCTTCGGTACGATCGGCGGTGATGGCGCGGTCAACTTGCGAGAAAGGTATGGTGTAGATCGCGACTTCGCGAGGATGCGCCACCTCTCTTTCGAGCAAGCCCACACTGGCAACTTCGGGGTCGGTAAAGGTCACACGGGGAATCGGCTGTCTAGAGATCGACTTTTTGAAGGGCGAGAGAAGTGAGAAAAGGACGGCCCGTCCATGATTCTCGGCCAGATGGGTGAATTTGGCCCCTCCAACTACATCTCCGATGGCCCAGATATGTGAGCGATTGGTCCGCCCATAACCATCGATAGGAATTCCTTTTTCAGAATAGCGTACGCCAGCTTTTTCCAATTGGAGTCCACTGACATTGGGCTGACGCCCAACAGAGACTAAAAAGGTATCTACATTCACTTGCCCCTTTTTAAGAAAAAGGGTGAACTCTCCCTTTTCGTAGGCAATCCGTTCGGTAGTTTGATCAAGATAGAGCTGAACGCCTTCATCTGCAAATTTCTTGGCGATTACCTCTTGAGCCTCTTCCTCTTCTTTTTTTAAGAGAAAAGGACGCCGATGAATCAGCGAAACCTCCGCACCTAGTCGACGAAAGGCTTGGGCCAGCTCACATCCGATAGGACCACCGCCGAGCACGGCAAGATGTTTGGGAATCTTCTCAAGAGCGAAAATCGTCTCATTGGTATGAAACGGCGTCCCCTCCAAACCAGGAATAGAGGGAATCAGCGGAGAAGAACCGGTAGCAATGATGATGTTCTTGCCATAGAGTGTCTGCTCTTTCCCCTCTGGACAAATAACCTCCAGATGGTGCGGATCGATAAAACGGGCGGTTCCCGTAAGTGTGTGGACGCCCAATTTTTGCAATGCCGGAGGATCTTCGTGAGCTGCAACCTCAGATACGATGGAACGGACGCGGTCTAGCGCTCTATCTGCCCGATCAAAAGGCTTCGTCCCCTCTAAACCAAACCGCTCGCTCTGACGAATCGTATAGGCAGCTTCAGCAGAGGCGATCAGGGATTTGCTGGGGATACAACCAAAGTGGGTGCAATCACCGCCATACTTCCCCTTCTCAATCAGCAAGACCCGTTTGCCAGCTTTGGCAGCGCCAATAGCAACAACCAAACCACCAGCGCCTGCACCGATCACAATAATGGAATACTTTTTCATTTTTTCTTTGTATACCACCTCTCTCGCCTTGTTAAAAATATATTTTAACACTATCGTTCAAAAAAAAGGAGTCGCCATGAAAAATGTTTCCACTGAAAATCATCCGACTACAGTTGCTCAAGAATTTTTCCGGAGTACTCCGGAAGAGATCAGTCAACTGCGCAAAGAACAGCATGAACTGCTTGAGAGGCTAGAGACCTATTGGCGCACAGTCACTTATCTCGCAGCTTCAGAGCTCTATTTAAAAGACAATTTTCTTCTCCGTGAACCCCTCGAGAAAGATCATATCAAAGATCGCCTACTGGGACATTGGGGAACTACTCCAGGGATCAATCTGATCTATACCCATCTCAACCGCCTGATTCGCAACTACGATCTCGATCTTTTTCTTGTCACCGGACCCGGGCATGGAGCTCCGGCCAATCTGGCCAACCTCTTCCTAGAAGGCTCGTTGTTAGAGTTCTATCCTGACTATACTTTGGACTATGCGGGCGTTGGACAACTTCTCAAGGGTTTCTCCTGGCCAGGAAAATTTCCAAGCCACCTCTTTCCAGGAAGTCCTGGTGCCATCCACGAGGGAGGAGAGTTGGGATATGCCCTAGCCACCGCTTTCGGTGCTGTCATGGATAATCCTGATCTTATTGTAGCCTGTATCGTCGGTGATGGAGAGGCGGAGTCGGGACCTACTGCCACGGCATGGCATTCGACCAAGTTTTTAGATCCAGAAGAGTCGGGAGCAGTCCTACCTATCTTACACCTCAATGGCTACAAAATCGCCAATCCAACGATCTACGGAACAATGGATGATGATGAGCTATATAGTCTCTTTCGAGGGTATGGCTATAAGCCCAGAATCGTCGAAGATAGTGATCTTCACGCTGACATGTTCCTGGCACTCGACTGGGCCTACAATGAGATTCGTGAAATTCAAAAAGCAGCGCGTTCCGGTAAGAAACAACTCAAGACACGCTGGCCAATGTTGATTCTCCGATCGCTCAAAGGTTGGAGTGGCATCAAAGAGATCGATGGTGTCCCAATCGAAGGATCTTGTCGAGCCCACCAGATTCCTGCTATCGACCTCAAAACCAACCCCAACTCATTCAAGCTCGTAGAACAGTGGCTCCGTTCCTATAAACCCGAAGAGCTCTTTGATAAGAATGGCACACCGAGAGATGATGTGCTCGCCAACTGTCCCAAAGGCAACCGGCGGATGGGATGCAATCCCCACACTTTTGGCGGGGATATGTACAAACCCCTTTCATTGCCAGACATCAATGATTTTGCCGTCTCCCCAACATCCAAATCCTCCGCCGAATTAACGATGCGCGGAACCCATGCGGCACGCGGCCTCTTTGAACTCACCAAATATATGATTGAGGTGATCAAACGTAATCCCACCAACTTTCGAATTTTCTCTCCCGACGAGCTGGTATCCAATAAGCTAGGAGAAGTCTTTGAAGTCACTCATCGTGATTACCAGTGGCCGATCAAACCCTATGATAGCAACATCACCAACTCCGGCGGTAGAGTCCTTGAAATTCTCAGTGAGCACACCCTGCAAGGATGGCTGCAAGGCTACCTGATGACCGGCCGGCACGGAATCTTCCCCTCCTATGAAGCCTTTTTGGGGATTGTCGGCACGATGATGGATCAATTTGCTAAGTTTTTGAAATTTAGCGAAGACATCTCCTGGAGAAAGCCATTTGCCTCGCTCAACTATATCGAAACCTCAACACTTTGGCGACAAGAGCACAACGGCTTCTCCCACCAAAATCCCAGCTTTATCAACCTACTGCTCAACCTCAAAGCCAATATCGCACGGGTCTATCTTCCACCCGATGCCAACTGTCTGATTAGTACGATGGACCACTGCTTTAAGAGCAAAGGACATGTCAACCTAGTGGTTGCTAATAAACAGGAGATGCCTCAGTGGCTCACCATGGATGAAGCGATCAATCACTGCCGTTCAGGTGGATCGGTCTGGGAATGGGCTAGCACAGATAGTGGCATCAACCCCGATATTGTCTTAGTCGGTATTGGCTGTGACCCACATCTTGAAGTGATGGCGGCGGCTCATATTTTGAGAAAAGAGCTTCCCCAGTTGCGAGTGCGCGTTGTCAACGTCACCGATCTTATGATTTTAGAGAAAGCATCGCTCCACCCTCATGGTCTCGATGATGAAATGTTTGATGCCCTCTTTACCTCAGATAGACCGGTGATTATCAACTTTCATGGCTATCCAACCGCTGTCAAACATTTGCTCTTTGGTCGTGACAACATCAACCGTTTCCACATCAATGGATACCTAGAAGAGGGCACAACGACAACACCTTTTGATATGGCAGTGCGCAACAAGACCAGTCGATTCCATGTGATCATGGAAGCAATTCGTCTAGCGGCGCCATTTAATCCAACGGTTGCTGCAAAAGCCAACGAGTGGGTCTCCCATTATGAATACACCCTGCAAGAGTTCCGTAAATATATCGATGAGAACGGGAAAGATCCCGAAGAGATTTCAGAATGGTTGTGGAATTATACCATTTAGGATAAATATCCTTGAATTTATGAAGGGAAGTGAGCTTCAGATTTTGCCGATCGTTTCGAAGCTCATATTTTTAAATATGAGCGAGAAAGGATCGGTGAAAGATGTGGTCAATTCTCCTTTAGAAATTCAAGGATATTTATCCTAAATGGTATTA
>SDBU01009883.1_pt1 | contig 10641 bp, 6 predicted proteins | sample 2277071 | NCBI WGS metagenome assembly SDBU01 (sample SAMN10397929, study PRJNA504765) | marine sediment metagenome | isolation source: marine sediment core GS08_GC12, 126 cmbsf | place: Arctic Ocean: Gakkel Ridge, Loki's castle | collected 2008
ATCACGGCCTTTATCAGCAGGCGCTCGAGGCGGTCAAGTTAGGCAAGGACCTTCCGGCCGCGCCCCTCTTTGTATGCGGCGTCTGCGGCAACACGGTTATCGGCCAAGCGCCGCAGAAATGCCCGATCTGCGGCGCAGCCCAGAGCAAGTTCACCGAGATCAAATAGGTCGGTCTCTTGCGGCCGCATGACAGGCGACTGTTTCGTCTGTTGCTCCACGAGGGCGGGACGCCTCTTCAGTTTGCAGGGGCGCACTGCCGCGCCTGCGCGCTGAAGCGCTACGGCGCGCAAGCGTGCGCCCCTACTCCGGATCGCCAGCCTTCCCGCTCCGACGAATGCGGCCGGGTGGGGCAACCCTCGAGTGCAGCGCTACGAGCCGAATTCCGTGTCCCGTCCCAGAAGGCGCAGCGCAAGCTGACGCTTCTCGTCGTTTGCCAGGTAGATAGTCTGCGTCGGGAATGCGAACTCGATGCCCTCGGCGTTGAACCGCTCGAATATTTCCAGATTGACCTTCTGACTGAAGGCCAGGTAATCCCAGTAGGACGGCGGGTGGAACCAGTAGATCATGAGAATGCCCAAAGATGCGTCGTTGAACTCATTGAAGTACACTTGCGGCGGGAGGTCGGGATCCATGCCTTCATGGTTGTCAAGGATTTCCCGAAGGATCTCGACCGCTCGCCGGACCTTCTCGGGGGGCGTGTCGTAGGTGATGGTGATGCTTGTCCGGCGTCGGATGTAGGGGCGCTGTCCGATATTCTGCACGACATGGTTGGCCAGCTCGCTGTTAGGAATCGTCACCAAGTGCCCGTCGAGTGTTCGTATCTTTGTGGACCGAAAGCCCACCGTCTCCACCGGTCCGTCATGCCCTTCAAAGACAACCCGGTCCCCAACCCTAAAGGGCTTGTCCAGGAGTATCATGATCGAGCCGAAGAAGTTCTTGATCGAGTCCTGCGCAGCCAGCGCGATCGCCAGGCCGCCGACGCCCATGCCCGCCAGGATCGTCGCCACCTGCCTTGCGCCGAAAAAGCTATTCACGACAAAAATCAGGATCACTATAACGATGGTGATGCGCACGCTCTTGCGTACCAGGGGCACGAGCATGTCATCGACCTTGGTCTCGGTCAGCGCGGTCCACTTGGTCAAGTAATGGTCCATGATGTCCACCAGGCGGTAGACCGCGTATCCGGCTGCCAGTGCATACAACACGTCAATCGTGTTCGTCGCAACGTCCTGGACCGACTCCTTCAGCGTCAGCGCGCTCAGACCCAGCCGTAAGCCGATCACGAAACAGAACATGGCAACCGGGCGCCCCAGGCAGTCGAGGAACAACCCTGCCAGTTGCCGTTCTTCCCCTCGTTTGAAGCGCTGCGCGAGACGCTCCATCACGTATCTGAGCAGCCGCCCCGCCACGAGCCCGCCCAGCACGCCGCCTAGAAGACAGACGTATCTCCAAATCTCATTGCCGAGGAATTGCCTTTCCACGAAAAAATCAACGATCTCGCCCATGTCCAGCCCTCCCTTTGGATACAATGACCTTGCTTGCTGGAAGTTCGCCTATTGTATCCGGACGGGGCGACTCTGACCATATGGACGCCAAAGGACTTCCACGGCCGCGCTTAGCAGGCCGTTGAAGAAGTGCATAGTGGGCGGAAATCCGAAGTTCCCGCCGATCGTAGGGGTGCACGGCCGTGCGCCCGTACTGGGTGTGGCGCCCGCCGCGGTCCGCCGCGGCGGATTGCGGTTCCTCCGCCGAGGGCCGCGGAGCCACACTTCTTCAACGGCCTGTTAGGCGAAAATGAGTGGAGGGCGCTCTTCTTCGTCACTGCTGATTGAAGGGCTGCGCGGCCGGTGGATTATCGGGGCTCAGAATGGCGGGAAGATAATGCAGGAGGGCAGACGGGGATCCTGGAAAGCGGTCAGCGGCAGCGGCCCATCTTCAGGGAACCGGACCCTCTGCCTGACCTTGGAGCTTCAGCAGATGCCGCCGCCAGGAGGAATGCGCAGCCTCAGGCCGGCGACCGAACGACTTTTCGAATTGAGCGACCTGATCAACGCCCGAATCAACCGCCTTAAGGTACTGCTTCAGCGCCCCCATCCCCCAACGCGGGTCGGAGGCCAGGAAGTGTACGAGGGCCCAGGCCTGAGCGTACTGCTCCTTGCTTAGATGTACGCCCTCGGGGAGCGCCACAATTCGCCGCAGAATGTCCGAGTTGTCCCGGCGAAGCGTGTTGGCCAACGTCCTGAGGCAGCCGGGATGAGCGCTCCCATAAGGGGGACCCAGCTCGAAGAACTTGGCCAGCCCCTCGTTCAACCAGGGGGGCATCTTCTCGAAATGCGCGGCCAGGAGATAGTGGGTCAATTCGTGTCGAAGAGTCCTCATGGTCTCGGCCCAGCGCCAGTGCCTTGAGAGCACGACGACGTACTCGTTCTGAGTGATGAAGCAGGCCGCGGCTGCGCCGACCTGATGTGGCGACTCCTTCTCCAGATAACGCGTGAGAGCCTTTCTCGATCCGAACAATATGACCTTCGCCCGCTGCTCGGGCGGCTCAAGATTCAGACATCCGGCGATCTCCTGAACGCAACGGTCGGCTTCTTGCTGCATGGCCAGCGCCCTGTTCGGCGAGAGATCCGCGTACAGCACCACATGGCTTCCGGCCGTAGCCGTTACGGGCGGGTTCCCGGCACAGCCGGCCATATGAAGTGCCGCCGCGCAGAGGAGTATCAGAAACGCTTTCGAGCCGATGGAACGCGGGAGGTTGCGCCGATCAGGCAGGACGATGTGGAGGCGTGCATTCGGCGGCGATGAGGTGTTCAGGGTTGGATGTTCCGGCAAGCAGGCCATGGGGTTACAAGCGAGATGGCATCCGCGCGGCCCTGCGCAACGCCTGCGCGACGGTCCGCGCGTGCAGCTCGATAGCAAAGCGCCGGACAGCAGTTTGTCTTCCCGCGCGACCCAGCGATTGCCGGAGCTCTGCGTTCTCCAGTAACCTGGCCATTGCGTCGGCCAGTGCCTCACAATTTCCCATTCTGTATAAGAGTCCGGTCCCACCGTGGCGCACGAACTCGGGGACCCCGCCAGTGTCGGGGCCGATAACCGCCCTGCCGCAGGCCATGGCCTCGAGGAGCGTTCGGCCGAATCCCTCCGGGCGGACCGAGGCGTTGACAACGATATCCATGGCCCTGTACCAGGGCGCCATCTCGGTCTGAAAACCTGTGAAGGTAACGCAGCGGTCGAGTTCTTTCCGGCTCACGGACTGTCTCAGCTCCTCCTCGTAGCCTCGATCTTTCACTGTATCGTAAATGGTGCCTCCGATGAAGTAGCATTTGAGGGATGGGAAGCGAGGGCGCAGTTGCTCCATCGCGCACAGGAGCAGTTCGTGACCCTTGAGCCGTGCGAAAGCGGCGGCGAGCCCCACTCTCGGCGCTCCGTTTCGAGTTGTTCCGACGTCTGCGACCCGGCCGTCCGGCGCAAACTTATCTGTGTCTATGGCGTTGTAGATCACCTCTACTTTTCCCGGCCTTCTCATGAATTCCCGGATTCGCGCAGCGGTCGACCGAGAGTTTGCGATGATCAGGTCAGACCCGGAATCGGCGATGCGGCCGACCAGGCGGCCTCCCCAATGGTCGCGCACGTGCCAGACCGTGCTGATTCGCAGGAAGGGCCGGAGCGCAGCAGCCAGGAGATGGGCCTTGATCCCGTTGGTGTATATCACGTCCGGGGAGATTCGCCGGATCGCCCCAGCCAGCCGCAGAAGGTGGCCCGGTCCCTGATGGACGAGTCTGAGCATGGAAACCAGGCCCCCGGAACGAACCCCGCGGGACAATCGGGAGATGCCTTTGGGCTGAGGGACCACTTGCCAAGGCACCCCCAGCTGCATGAGCTCTTGGCCCAGCGGGCCTTCTCTGGGCATCACAACTGTGGCCTCGACCAGCCGGTCGTGCGCCACTTTCAGAAAACCCAGGAGGCTCCGCTCCGCGCCGCCCAACTCGGCGGAAGGCGAGAGGATCGCAACTCTCAACATGTGGTCACCATTTGAACTCATAAGACCCACTCATAATGTCAGGCGTGCTATCGTTCGACATGCGATAGACTTCCACACCGCACAAAATCACGTATGCCTCGATCATGCCACAAGAGGCGCTCACAAGCCCGCGCGAGGGGCCTTGCCCGGCTCTGGTGGAAGCGAACAAGGTTAGAAACCGGATTGCCCTAACGAAAACCTGGAAACGGTTTTCACATATACGCACACCCGCACAGCAGAATAGTCCTGGCGACAGACCAAATCCTATAAAAACAACCACTCTCGTTGCCGGGGAATTGGCCATCCCATACAACATTACTTCATCGCGGATTCAGGCCGCAGCCAGACGTACGCCCATTCCTCCTTACCCAATGACAGGGACACATCGCCCTCGCGACTCATGGGAAGGGGCATGTCAGTCAACGCGTTGAACGCATTCAGTTTCTTGTCCTGTAGACGAAGTTTGTGCAGGCTAAATTTGACAGTGACATCATGCGGTGTCTTATCCAAGTTAGTGATAAAGGCCAGAATGCCATTTTCAGGATGGTGGAAGAAAGTCACGAAGCAGTCCTTCCCTTCGACCTCGACGTAATCTTCATTCTCGAAATAAAAGTACTTTTTCGCCTTCTTGATCTCAAAGGCGTCGCGCATCTTCCATATCTTGCTCATTACCTGGAAGTAATCCTGCGCATGGAAGCCGACAAACTTCTTCCCGCTATCCGCTGATTTCGCTTGCACGGCTCCCGGGTTACTGGGGCGACCCGGAATATCATGCAAGAAGGCGAAGGCCGCAACCCGCATGGGTTTGCCCAGACGGTAGAAGAGCAAGTCACTCGCTACACCAACCTGCCAGCCTGTGAATTCCGTCATGAATTTGTCAAGAGGGAAGACGCTCAGCAGATGGTCGGCGCCAGTCTTGCGTAAGTGATGCCACTGTTCCCCAGTCCACATATTATCCGCGAAATGAACACTTCCGGTGTTGTAGCCAAAAGAGCAATGGAGATCAACGATGTTATCCTTACCGCGCTTTTTGGTGGCAACGTAGATACGTTTCCTCCATTCGTGCGAATGCCGCGCAGGAAAGGTCGGCTGAAGGATGCCCTGTTCGTCATAGTAACCACAGCCGTGCTCGCGATTGATACAAGGAACGATTGCGGCGGTCCCATCAAGGTAGATACCATCATCACCAAAGGTGTCGTAGCGCTTCCCCAGCGCATGCATATAGGAGTCCACCATTGCCTTACTTCTTGGGCAGATCATGGTCGCGCCCTGGGAGTCCGCGCCATATTCAACGGTGATTGGTCCCGGCCGTGTATAGACGCCGTTTTCATCCGGCTTGCCGAATGCACCCAAAACATAGGCACGTCCCGGACGGGTCATCATGCTCAGCCCGTGAACATCGAAGTCGGAGATGTTGACCGGATAACGCTGATGCAAGAGGTATGGAACATTTTTCAATCCCGCATCATGGATATTCCTGATGCTGCGATGCAGTGCCTGGGCAAACCGCTCGTTCCCCCGCGGCATGGGAAAGGGCAAAATGTGGTGCACGTTGGTGAAGAGATGCCTTACGCCAGAGTCGGCCAAGTATTGCAGTTCCGGCTTGCCGTTGATCGTGCGCTTGAAGTAATCGAGGTCTTTACCCCACGGCTCGCTTCGGATAATCCGTAAGTCCCAGCCGTCACGCAGCATGGGGCGAGCGGGTGTCGCCATGAAATTGAAATTATAGTACAGCTTTTCCCCTTTCTTAAGGGTAACACCCTTCTCTATGAGGTGCGCGCGAAAATAGGTGACCTTGTTCCGGGGGATGATGCTGATCGCCTTCAGTGGATCATTGGGGCGCCAGTGTTCAGCAGTTTCCATCTGAATGGTGAAGCCCTTGTACTTGTTGCCGATCCACACTTCGGGCCCGACCTTGAACTCAAGGTTGCCGTCAATCCTGCCGCTGTGCCAGGGCGAGATGGCCACCTTGGGGATTGCCTTGTAAACGCGGTTGCCATAACATAACTCGGCAAATTGATTGGCAATAGGAATAACCAGTTCAAGTTGACCAATCGTGACGTCATCGTTAGCGCTGACATGAATATCGTTAATGATGTAGCCATCGAACTCCGTTTTGGTCTCAACTGTAAGGTTGAGCTTGCCGCTCCTTGCCGCCACTCTGGTACAAACCGCAAGGTCATCAGCCTCAATCACCTTGGGCATGGCGTTCTGCCAGGAAATGGCTCTGCCGTCAGCTTTGCCCTGAAGCACAATGGGGCCGGCGAGCATCTGATCCCCTTGATGATCTATCGAGGCCGGAAGCGCATTCTCCCCCAGAAGGTATTTTCTTCCCCAGACTTCGACTGCAACTCCATTGTCCGTTTGTCTGGCCTTCAGCGGCGTCCAAGGCTCAGGCACTTCGTCAAGCTCGCCTTCACTGGAATGGACCCATTCGGGCTTTTCTATCAGAACCATCTTTTCTGCTGCAATTCTGTTCCGCCCGTTCAGGGTTTCCGTCTCTGTCCGGACGCTTAGTTTCTTGCCGACGTAATGACTGAGTGGCAGGCTCGTCACCGAAACAAAACGGTCGCCGTCCTCGCCGAACCGTTGGAGGTCGGCTGTCAGAGAATCCAAACCATTGACCACGAAATGCGCCTTGCAGTGTCGCAGGTCAACGCCTTTGACATGCAAACGCAAAGTAATGTGGTTTTCATACCAGTCCGGTTCGATGAACAACTCCGCCGAAACCGAAGATGGAATCTCACGCCCCGCTGCGTGGGCCCCCACCTCGTCAGGACTGAGCGCACGGTGGTAAAACCGTATTTCGTCCAAGTCAAGTGGCGTGCAGTAATCTGCCTTATTGCCGCCAATCGCAAAGTTGCGCTGCTTGTTGTGACCAATGGGAAACGGCATATAGAGGTCGTCCATGAGTTTGCCATTACGGTACGTGCGCATGCGGGGGAATTCATAGACAACGGCAATATGCGCCCACGTGTTGTCAAGGAGCGCCCGCTTGAAGGGGAGCGCGTGGGTTTCGATGTTATAGGCCTCAGTGTAACCGCGGTACCAGATATCAAGGGTGGTGTTCCACTGCCAGAAAAACCCCCAGTTCCAGACTGGGTCTTCACCGAATATGTTTGCATGCGGGCCGGGTATCGGCGCATACTGGCGCGCCCACAGCTCAAAGCTCATATCGCCCTTGACGGTGAGGGCTCCCGTGTTCTTGACACTGATCCATGAGTTCTTGCCGTCAAATCGGATCACCCCTTTTCGCCCATCAAGTTCTTCATGGTACTCGACGTTGCCGACAATCTCACCATCATGCCCATAAGAGCTGCTATCCCTGGCTTGCTTGCCCGGATCAGAGTCAAATGTGTAGTGAAGAAGAAGCAGATCAGCCGCCGTTGTTTCTGTCGCCTCCGGGAGGGGTGTCTTCACCTGGGTTTTTGCTTCATCCGCTTTGGCCTCGTCCGCCTTTGAGGGCGGCGGCATGTTCACTTTCTGAATCCGATAGCGCGTTGCGACTTCCTCGGCGGTCAGCGCCCGCTTGCGAAGAATCACTTCGTCCAACTTGCCGCGAAACGCCACGAAACTCCCCGCCACACGTCCCAGGAAGAGAAACACCTTGTCATTGTCGAATTCCGAAAGGAATTGTTCGCTCGCCTTGGTTGCGACAGCCTTGCCGTCCATGTATATCGTGATTCTGTTCCCCTGCCGAACGACGGCAACATGGTGCCAATTGAGGTCGGGCAAAGGCGCGCCAATCGCCTCTTGATTCTTGCCATCGGAGACGCGGAAAAACACCTGCATCTTTGACTTATCAAACTCCATGTGCCATCCGACCGCCTCCTGCGTTCCGCCTTTCTTCCCCATGATCACACCGGAAGCAACATCATCCAGTTTCAGTCGGAACTCGATAGAGAAATCAGCTTGCCTAAAACCAAGGCCGCGATGGCTGCCGCACTTGGCAAAGCTCTTTCGGCCGTCGCAGGCAAGCGCATATCCGTTGCCAACGTCCGCATACTTGGCGCCGTAGAGCGTGCCGCCAAGATTGCGGCCGCTGTGGTCCGTGATAGGCCCTTTTCCTTCGTCGAATGTGTAGTATACAAGCATGTCCTTTGTCGTTTTGACCGTCTGAGCATGGCTGATTGCTCCGAAGAGGATGATTCCCAACAAGAAACTACGCCCGATATGCTTGCAAGATAATAACGGCATCATTTTCCCCTTCATCTCCGTAAAAAGATCTAAACCGGGATTTCCCATATGGCCACCGTCACTGCGACGGCGGCCAAATGGGAAATCCCGGTTAACTCCGCCGGTTCTACAACAGAGGGCAGGCACGCCTCTTGGGCTGTGCCAACGTTGCATCCTTGCGGTTTCCTCTCTCTGCGCCGCTTCGTTCCCTGTTTCGGCCTATACGACCTCTCCGAGAAGGAGACAAAAGGGTCTCTGAATTATACCCCGCTTTTCGTGCCCCGTCGAGATGATTCTGGAACCGCCGGCCCTCATGGCCTTGGAGAATACTGCCTTCATAGCCGGCGACCCGGCCATACACCGACTGGCGCAGAAGCGCGATGACAGAATGCTGAACGTTCACTCCGGTGCGCGTGTCGTGAAGAACCTCCTCAGCCATGGTCGTCAGCCCGAACGCGTTGTCGAGTTCGCGGTAGGCCAGCAATCCGGCGTCGGAGGTTACCTTCGCGCCGTGGAACTCAAGCTTCAATTGACTATCAAACCTCACCCGAAGACTGCCAGTTTTCTTCTCACCCAAAGGTGACTCCTGCCAAAATGGCTGAAATGGCCGCGAAATGCGCCCTACGAGTGAACATCAGCAACACACGTGCCACCCAGCGTTGCCTCCATATGGGAAATCCGGGTTGAACTGTCCGGCCCCTCGTCGCTGCAACAGACCGCGCCATCATGGCCGCCACGGCCTCGGCCACTCGTCTCGGCCGAATGGCGCCGAGACATTTCGGCCGATTGCGGCATTCCTCGTCGGCCTTGATTCCACGATGGGGCAGGCATGTGCAGTTGCACCGGTCAAACGCGGAGACCTTAACGTATCGTCCTTCGTCGCCCCGTGGGTCGGATGAATAGATCTCCGTGGGACCGTACAGGGCCACCACGGGCAGGTCTGAAGCCAATGCCACGTGCAGCAGCGCGCCGTCAACCACAAGCGCCGCGTCACATTCCCTCATCATTGCGGCCGTCGCCGACAAGCTGAGCTTTCCGCTGAGGTCAAGACATCGGGACTCGAGACGGCGCGCGAGCGGGATAGTGCATCGCCCGGCAGCGACGTCGCCGAACAGGACTATCGAATTGGCCGTGCGCTTTGAAAGGATCCGTTCCAGCACGCGCGTCATTTTCTCGAGGGGATACTCCCGCTGTGGAATGCGTGGACCTGCGGCTGGACTGACCGCCAGAATCGGTCGGCTCATCGCCGACAGAGCCCGCCTGGCCTCACGTAAGCCCCTCTCCGCCCAGATTGGAGGCGCGAAACAGGGCCTCAGATTTCCCAACCTCGGCAGCCCCAGAACGCGCCCGAAGGCCCTGCTGTCGTATGTGCCCGTGTCCCTGCGCGGCGGATCATAGACCACTCCGCGGCGCCAAAATGGGCCTCCGAGCCGCATCTGACGAGACCATTGGGGCAGCCACCCGCTTCTCTTGCGCACGCCGGAAATTGCCCCACTGAGGCCGGCCAGCCTCGACACCCACGCTGAGGCCAGCTCATCGGGATGGTTGCGGCGGATATCCCTGACCAGCTCGAGGATCTTGCGCAGGCCCTTGGCATCGAAATCGACCTGTACGTGCCTGTCCACGGGCGCCATGCCGGCCATGACCTCGTCGCTTCCCCGACCTCTTGACGCATAAATCGTAACGGAAACCGACGGGTCGGATCGGCCGAGCTGACCAATAGCCGGCGTGAGCCGCATGGTGTCGCCGACGCCGGCCGGAGCGATCACCGCCACCTTACGCACGGGCCGGTCTGCCGGCAGATCGCGCACACAATCATCAATGGCCGCTGGAGCCGACGCCTTTTCGGCGCGGTCCAGCATGGATCGAGCCCACAGCTCGAGCATGACGAGCCGATACAGCTCTTGGCCATGGGAGCGCCGGCCGGATGCGTGCTCGCTCAGCATTCCCGCCACGCGGCGTGCATCCCACCACCCGCGCCGTCTCACGCGCGGATCGGTGAGCACGTCATGGGCCAGTGTCCGCCACTCGCACCGGAGCCAATCGTCAACCGGGAAGGTTCGCGCTCCGTTGCGATGGTTGAGACGTCGGCGGGGCAGGCCACGGAGAACGGCCTTGGCCAAGAGCCTCTCACCCTGTCGCGGAGACAAAGCTGCGAGCCGGTCCGACAACACAGGGTCCGAAAGGGGCGCCCTTATCTTCACATGGCACAGGGATGAAACCTTTGCCCATATGTCCGTAGCAGGCCGCGTCAAGAACGGATTGGCCCGCTCATATGAATGTCTCTGCGGGCTTTTGCGTGTTCTTGAGCGACGGGCGTTACTCGCCGGGTTGAGTCCGAGAGCCGTCTCGCCTGAATAGAGCACCTTCACGTCGTGTTCGGCTCGACGGCATATCAGGTACGCAACAAGCGCTTGAGGATCGCCGCAGGGCTCGTCCAGGGA
>SDBU01009884.1_pt1 | contig 10641 bp, 15 predicted proteins | sample 2277071 | NCBI WGS metagenome assembly SDBU01 (sample SAMN10397929, study PRJNA504765) | marine sediment metagenome | isolation source: marine sediment core GS08_GC12, 126 cmbsf | place: Arctic Ocean: Gakkel Ridge, Loki's castle | collected 2008
CCCTCGGCTCACCCAACCGCGTCGGAGTCGAGGTGGTTTGTAACTCAAGATCCGCCTGATCCCATATCGCACGGACGATTCCTTGGCTGAACAGAACAGAGACAATCACCAGGGAGACTAGCAACGCACCTGAGTAGGCCAGAGCTCTTCTATTCATAATCACCTACCTCGTTTACCTCGTTGTTGATCGCGCCACCCTATTCGTACCACAGAATACACGTCGAACGGCACAGACGGTACCGCTTCTCGACTCCCCGCATACTATATGGGCAGCAAGCGTATGTCAAGACCCTTTCAAATCAACTTGGGCGTCTCAATACCCACAGTCTACCTCACGACCGGCGCCTCGCACCACACCCGCGCCCCTGCCCCTCGGGTCTGCCGCAACGCGGAAGCCTGCCTGCGAAGCACTCGGACGACTCGGTTGGGGTAACTCGTGGGTACGACACACCCCCGGACAGCCAAGTCCTTGCGCCAGCGTAGCAGAGCCCCCAGGATACGTCAACGCCTATCCCACCCGATCTGCGGGCAGTCTCACCCTGGCGCCCGCCACTTGGCAGGATAGAGGCACAAGCCTGCCACAGCAACCGGACTCGAAGCAGGGGGCTCAAGCCCCGAGCAGAACTCCAAAGCACCGGTATCCATCACAGAGTGAGTGAACTCTGCCATGATGGGCGTGAAGAAGACGTGAAGACCACGCTCAGAGATGTGAGGGTCTCGTGACGATTCCCCTGCAACTCGATTCACCGATAGGCGCCGCAGGCCCATGTGTCTTGAGCCTACGGGGAGCATACCACCGACTCCTGCCAGGTGCTCCTAGAGCAGGTTGATCAACCTCGGTCTCAAGGCCAAATGGATGATGGAGAGGGTGGTGACCGCAGTCATGACGAACACAACCGCGGACCAGTCCCAACCGTGTACAACCAATCCCAGTGCCGTGCCCGCCGCGGGAGGGTGCTCGGTGTTTGTTGCCACCATGCCAAATGTGCCCAGCCCCACGGAAAGGGCTGCCATGAGGTCGAACAGAATACGCGACTCCTCTACCGCGGTCCCCAAGATCGGTATCAGCAGCAGAGAGGAGACGGCGGTACCGGCAAGAACGCCAACGAAGTGGCCTCCAACAACCTTACGAGGGCTGGCCGCTACGCTCTGCGGTACCACGAACACGGTGAAGGCACTGGACGCCACCGCGACGACGATGGCCGCCCGCAGCACGACGTCCTCGACCAAGAGGATCGCCACGAGCGCCAGGCTCGCAAGGCCGCTCTGCAGGATGTAGTTTGCCTTCCTGCTAGAGAGATTGGGGTCCAGTACGTGTATAGACATGCCTCTACCCTCACAAGACAGATGCTTCCTACGCGAATGCCCTTCTCTTAGTATTCTCCAGATGCCTATCAGGTTGGAATACATTCCGTGATGCCTGTACCCGGAGAAACGGACCGAGCTTTGGCCAATTGACATCGCGCGCCCGTCCCCCTAGAATCGCTTGAGCATGGTCGGAGAGAGCCGATGCTCGCTGACGTGGCACGGGCGCCTGTCAGCCGGGCGGTGCGTTTTGCGGAGGCGCCAACGCCCGTGTGGCGGCCTCAGACGGTGGATGCACGCTGCCAAGATTGTTGCGTGGAGTTGTCGAGCTTCGCTCCAATGGGCCACAAAGCCGCAATTCGCTCGTGGCGGACAGACACATAGGTGTGCAGGGCCTTCCCTTATATTAGGGAGAGACGCGAAGCCCGTGGGCAATGCGGCAGAGCGTCGGTGCAGGCCGCGGTTTCGTCCCACATCGGCGATGTCGCCTCGCTCGTGATGGGGGCTCCGCGTGCGACGGGTTGCCTTGGTTCCCTGACCAGACTGCGTTTCCCGGGCACGTCAACCCCCATCTGAGGTCATGCCCTTGTCTAGAGCCGACGGCAGATGTCCAACTTGGAAGAGGCGAGAGGTTTGAGAGAGCCCTGGAGACCCAAAGCTGGCGACCGGGTCGTCCGCCATCCTCGCGAGAAGCAGATGATACCGGTGCGCCTTACCGTCACCACGCGGCGGGTCCAATCCCGGGCGTTCGCCTCTCCGATGCTCCTTGTCTATTCGTTTGCAGGGCTGATCTGCGTCGGGACCTTGCTGCTGCTTCTACCTTTCACCCACCACGGAGGAGGGTTCGCCCCGTTTGTCGACGCGCTCTTCACGGCTACGTCGGCCAGCACCGTGACAGGCCTGGTTACGCAGGATACGGCCACGTACTGGACTCGATCTGGCCAGGTCGTCATCCTTGCTCTCATGTTCGTCGGCGGCCTGGGATTCATGACCATTGCGACGTTTCTGCTGATCCTCATCGGACAGCGCGTGACCCCCGCTCAGCGCATCCTGGTGAAGGAGACCCTCGGCATCAACCAGCTTGAGGGTCTGGCCAAGCTGACGGTCAGGATCGTATTGGTGGTGTCTGGGATACAACTGGCAGGCTTCGTCGTCCTGTTGCTCCGTTTCTCCTACCTATATGCCCCGGCTGAGGCCATCTGGCAGGCCGCCTTTCACGCGGTGTCCGGCTTCAACAACGCGGGTTTTGTGGCTCTCCCAGGGACTTCTAGCCTGTCCAGCTTCCAACTGGATAAGGCGGTTCTCGCCACCATAGGGACCCTCACGGTCCTGGGCGGCATAGGCTACTGGGCCATGGATGAGGTGCTCAAGTGTAGGAAATTATCGCTCCTTACGCTGAACACCAAGCTGGTGCTCAGTTTTACCCTGGTGCTTCTTCTATCGGGGGCGCTGGTCTTCTTCGTCTCTGAGTATAGCAGCCCCGAGACACTGGGGCCGCTGTCTGTCGAAAGCAAGGCGGTGGTATCGATCTTCGAGTCGATCAGCAGCCGGACTGCGGGGTTCTCCACGGTGGACTACGCAGAGACTGCGCAGCATACGAACTTCTTCTTCATCAGCCTGATGTTCATTGGGGGCGCTTCAGCATCGGTGGCGGGAGGGATTAAGGTAAACACGCTCGCTGTAGTGCTGGTGGCCGTGCTGTCCACCATCGGTGGCAAGTCCCACGCTTCGATATTCCGACGAGAGCTACCTCACGTCCTGGTGCAGCGGGCAGTGAGCATCGGCGTCCTGGCTCTGGCGTTCGTGTTCCTGGTATCATTGCTGCTCACCATTGCCGAGAGCGATTTCGCATTCATCGATCTCCTATTCGAGAGCGTCTCGGCCTTCGGAACGGTGGGGCTGAGCACGGGTCTGACCGCCGATCTGTCCCGGTGGGGCCACCTCATTCTCATCGTCACCATGTTTGTGGGGAGGATTGGACCTCTGACCCTGGGTCTCGCGATGATCCAACGCGGCAACGGAGACGCGTACCGCTTCGCCCGCGAGCGGGTTACAATAGGATAGGATGGGCGAGGGCCGGTCATAGACGAAGAGCAGTCTGGTGACAAGGTCCCCTGCAGTCATGCCCAGGCCGCTTGCGGGGGCCTGTTCGGCGTTCGGCCTTGCAGCCGAGAAGGAGTGCAGGGGACTTTCGGCGGGTTATCATACTCGCGCCAGAAGTTGTATAATTCTGTGTGGCACAGCCGGAGGATCTCTTCGGGGGACTCCCGGTTGCGAGGGTCCCTAGATAGATACCTGGAGCCGGGGGATCAATGAAGAACCAGGTGGTGGTAATTGGACTGGGACGGTTCGGCTCAAGCGTGGCCAGGTCTCTGTACAACCTGGGCCATGATGTCCTGGCGATGGACATCAACGAGGAAAGGGTCGATAGCATGAGGGGACAGGTCACCTTCCCTGTGACCGGCAGCGGCACCAACGAGACGGTCCTGAGAGAGCTCGGAATCGCAGACTACGACGCGGCCGTCGTAGCCGTGGGCTCCGACCTCGTTGCCAGCGTAATGACAACTGTGCTGCTCAAGACCATGGGAGTTCCGTACATAGTCGCCCGAGCGGGCGATGAGCTTCACGGCAACACCCTGGAACGCATCGGGGCTGACAAGGTAGTCCACGCGGAGTCCGAGATGGGGGTCCGGCTGGCACACAACATGTTCAATCCCAACGTGGAGGAATACCTAGAGATTGCTCCCAACTTCGGTCTCAGCCGAATCAGAGTGCCGCAGGGCTTTGCCAACAAGACCCTCCGAGAGATGGGGCTCTCCAGCCCACGCGACAAGTACGGGCTGGCGGCCATAGCGCTAAGAAGAGGAAGGGATATCACACTTAACCCGGACATCGACGACCGACTGCACGCCGGCGACGTGTTGATCCTGGCTGGCAGAGGTGAGCTGCTTGACCGGCTGCCATCATAACAGCGTCGAACTGGTACTGAGCAAAGGCTAACAGCACTTCGGAGAGACCACGACCATTGATTGGAACGCGAAAGCCAGCGAAGACGTGTTTGTCATCCGTTCTTGTCGCTGCGGAGGGAAACGGATGCGACGATGAGGCGGTAAGGCTCGCCTGCGAGCTACTCAGCTCACAAAAGGGCAGTCTCTACGTGGTGTACGTCATCGAAGTGGACAGGGGCCTGCCGGTCGACGCCGAAATCGTCTCCGCCACCGCGAAAGGCGAAGAAATCCTAAAGCAGATGGAGAAGGTGGCGAAATCCTACAAGTGCGAGACACGCGCGGAGTTGCTCCAGTCACGTCGGACCGGACTAGCCGTGGTGCGAGAGGCAGTCGAAAAGGGCGTTGACGCCATCGTGCTGGGCATCCCTTACAAACAGGTGTACGGCTCATTCTCAATGGGGGAGACCGCTCCATACGTTCTGAAGAACGCGCCTTGCAGAGTCATACTTTGGCGGGACCCGGCGCCCGAGACCACATCCCCGAATACCCAACGGCCCTAGAAGCGCGGCCGAAAACTCCGAACCGGAGCAAAATCAGCCGACCGCTAGCTACGAATCTTGGCCCGAAAACGACCTGGAATGTCGCCCGAAAGGGCTTTCCGGCCAGACTTCTAGGGTCTTGGCCGTTGGGTACGCTGGGATTCTACATGGCAACCGGAATGATGACGGGGTGTTCCAGTTGAACCGACTGCAACAGGGATCACAGCGCATAGTCATCATGGGGTGTGACGGGCTGGGGGCTTTGGTCGCGACCTCGCTTTCTGAGCGGGAGCACGCCATTCATATCTTGGACACCCGCGCCAAAGCCTTCGATCGCCTACCCTTCGGCGAGGTAGAGGAAGGTCGCATTGTGCCTGTCATCGGGGATGGGACCCTTCAGCAAGACCTTGTGAGGGCGTCCATTGAGAATGCCGACATATTCATGGCCCTGTCTAACGTGGATACGTCGAACGCGCTGGCCGCCCAGATGGCCAGAAGCATCTACCAGGTACCCGTGGTGATATGCAGGATCGATGACCCCACGATGCAGAGTATGTACAACGAACTGGGCCTTGTGGCTATCAGCGCCACGACCCTCGCAGCCCAGATGGTTGTGGAAGCAGCCGCCCCGTAGGCGCCATGCACATCGTTATTGTCGGCGCAGGCAGAGTCGGGTTCTCACTCGCAAGATGGCTGGTCTCGGCCGGGCATGAGATCGCCGTGATCGAAGAGGACAGCTCCAGATGCTCTGCGCTTGATGAAACCCTGGGTAGCGTATCCGTCTTGGGCAGTTGCGTCGAGCCAGGCGTGCTGGCAAAGGCGGGGGCCAATCGAGCCGACGTGCTGGTCGCCACCTCCAGCAGGGACGACGTGAATCTAGTTGCCTGTCAGCTCGCCCGACACCATTTCGGGGTCCCCAGGACGATCTCGGTGGTCAACGTCCACGACCATGCAGAGCTCTTTACGATATTGGGAATCGACATGGCTATCGACGAAACAGAGCTCTTGCTTGGTCGAATTCAAGAGGGACTGTCTTCTCATGGTTCGATGCACCTGATGCGGTTCTCCAACACCGACACCAAGACACTGGTATCCATCAGGATCCCACGCGAATACGGAAAGGCAGGACGGGCCCTCAAAGACATATCACTGCCCGATGAAACCCTCATCTCGCTAGTGATAACAACGGATGGCAGCGCCTCCATACCGAATGAAGATACCTTGGTCCGAGCGGGTGACGAGGTGGTTGCTGTGACGACGGCTGAGGGGGAAGAGAAATTGAGAGACCTTCTCATCGAGGGCTCAGAGGAATGACTAGCGCCAAGCGGCTGGCATATCTTGGGCCTGCGGGCACGCACACCGAGCAGGCGTGCTTGAACTACGACGCCGAGGCCAATCGACTTCCGTTCGAGTCTATCCCAGCAGCGGCAGCCGCCGTGGATTCGGGCCAGGCGGACGAGGGTGTTGTGCCAATAGAGAACAGCATTGAGGGTGCTGTTACGTTCACGCTTGATCTGCTAATACACGAGTCCTCCCTGTTCATCCGGCGCGAGTTGGTCCTGCCCATCACACACCACCTGGTGGCGAAGTCCGGGACCCGGATCGAGGACATCAGAGTCGTGTATTCCCACCCGCAGGCCCTGGCTCAATGCCGGTTGTACCTGTCAGGGAATTTGCCCAACGCGAAGGCAGTGGCCTCAATGAGCACTGCGGCGGCGGTACGGGAGATGCTGCGAGGCGTCCCCGAAGCGGGCGCAATAGCGGCCAAGCGAGCCGTCGAGCTGTACGGGGGCGAGATACTCGCTCACGGGATCGAGGACAATCCCAACAACATGACGCGGTTCGTGGTATTGGCTCCCAACGATCACCCACCTACGGGCGATGACAAGACCTCCGTGTGCTTCTCGTTTGACGAAGACGCGCCGGGCATCTTGTACACTGTGCTGGGGGAATTCGCCAAGCGCGCCATCAACCTGGCCAAGATCGAGTCGCGCCCCACCAAGCAGAGCCTGGGACGTTACGTCTTCCTGGTGGACATGGAGGGGCACAGGGAAGATGCCATTGTTCAGGAGGCGTTGAAGAGAGTCGAGAGCCACGTGTCGACGTTCAGGATCTTTGGCTCATACCCAAGGTGTATCCCCCCATCTTGAGAGCCGACATGATCAATGCGGCGCCACCGCAGGCGGCGGCGCCGATATCACACACCACATCTGACTGCCGGTAGCCACCGCATGACTACGCCTGTTGTGCCCCAATGTCCGAGACGCTCGTCTCACCCGCAGCGCCCTCGGGTCCTAGCGCCGCCTCGCTCTCGGGCATTGCCGGTTCACGTCCAACCGTCGCAGCAACCCGCTTCACGACCGGGGCTGCTTTCTCGCTCACAGGTTCAACCGCCGGTCTGACACGGTCCCGAAGCTGGGCTGCCAGTTCCTCGGCACGCAATCGCAAGGCTTCACCCTGCTCGCGGAGTTCGGCCCGGGTCTCCGAACCGGCTTTCGGGGCTATCAGTATCCCGACTGCCGCCCCAACGATTCCACCCAGCAGAAATCCAGATATGAAAGCGGCCCCACTATTGTCACCAGCCATCAGTCCTTCCTCCCTTCTTCCTGAGTCTCCCTTTTCTTCTTGAAAAGACCCAACACAAAGGCAGCGATCTTCCCAACGACATATGCCACGCGCGATTCTGAAGATGCAGGCTTCGCAAACCTGCTCGACAGCGCGTCAGCCACCTCTTCGACACTTCCCAGGGTGCGCTCGGCCGAATCGAGCACGCGCTTCACCCTCCTGTATGCGACAATCAGCACGAAGATCGCCAAGAGCAACAGGGCGACAAAGAAGACGTCTCTGATGATCCCTACGAGATCGGCAATGTCAGCGATATCGGACCATTCCAAGCGACTCACCCCGCAAGCCCTATCACGTGGTTATGGTAGCATAGCAGTGATAGCCCTGCAACGCACCCAGCGGCGCTCCGCAGGAGGACTATCATGAGTGTGGCGGAAGGGCCTTTCTATAGACGCTCACGCCAAGGCGCCCCGCGATCCTTCTCCCCAGGCATCACGCTGTGGCGGACCGTAGCTGACGACGGTACTCTCTGTCATCAACCACGACTGTACCCGCCAGCTTGTCGTATAGCGCTTGTCTGTCCTTGTCCCATAACGCCCACAGCATGTGAATCGAGAAGAACCAACCGACCAGCAGTGATGTGATCAGCTTGGCGACGAATTCACGAAGAAAGGTGCGTCCCCATCCTGCGGGCTCTCCGCTATCTTTAGATGCGCGGATGCCGACCAGCTGCTTCCCCGGGGTCTGACCATAGCTCAAGACGATCAACTGCCAAATGAGCCAACCGACACCGAGTGTAACGAGACACAGCACCATGTCCAGCAACAACGCTCCAAGTCGCTGCCCGAATCCAGCCAGCTTGACTCCAACAGGGGCGGCCAGCATCTGACCACACCAGCGGCAAGCGCGGCCATCACCAACAGAACCCCGTTCACAGGATGGACAGGTTACTTCAATCATGATCTCCTCCTTTGGTTTGAAGTCGTCTTTCCCACGTGTTCACTTCCGGCCAACATGAGGCTCATCCGTCCAAATGACCGATGGGAATGATACAGGAGCGGGAGGGATGCGTGCAACACGTGGCACCATCCTCAGACACGGTCACTGCTGAATCGTTGACCACGCTACGGATAGTATGTAGGATAGCTGCAATCGAGCCACTTGAGCGCCGAAATCGGCAGCCGGCATCACAGCCGCTGTTCCCTGCTTCTCGTGGCCTAGAAGGGCCAGAGCACACCTGCAACAACAGGGAGAGCCCAGGGCAGGTTGCTATTGAGGGGTGCTGAGACGGCAACGTCCGGTCCAGATAGCCAGACTGCGAAGAGCGCGCGGCCCAGACACGCAGGTTTCGGTGTCCGGTTCGGGGCAGCGCTGATTGATGCGCTAATCATGGGCGTCCCGGTGTACCTGTTGCTGTCCCTGGTCTTCGGCTTCGATGGGGGTTTGGAGGGCTTGAGTTTCGATTGGCGGTCCGCTGACACTGGGGAGACAGCGGACCTGGGCACCGTACTCTCGCCAGGTTTCTGGCTGAATCTGGCGCTCTTGGCGGGGATCACGATATTGCTCTGGGTGAATTGGGACGGCCGGACCCCAGGCAAGAAGCTGCTGGGCCTCAGAATCGTCTCCTACCCGGACTATGGGCCCTTTTCGTACGGGACGGCGACGATTCGGAGCCTGCTCGGCGTCGTGAGCGCTGGGACACTCGTCGGGTACGCAGTGATCGCTTTGATGATAGCGCTGAGACCGGACAAGCGCGGCTTCCACGATCTACTCGCTAAGACGTGCGTTATCCACGACGAATGAGCATAGCGGGTGGCCGTCCAGCGCAGCAGGCCTCAGCAGGCCCGTGACCGTGAACTCCGCGTTCCATCGTCGCTAGCCGAGCGCATTCTTGACCACAGGGTAGAATTCGTCTCGGATTCGGTAGCTTGTCTGTGCGCTTGGGCGGCTAATCGATCGCGGCTCCTCTTCGGCAACCCCCGCGATGACCCAGGCTCTCAGCCCGTGGCGGACTACATTGGTATCCGGTGGATACCCGGCCTCGTCGCGAATGGTCTGAGTTGGAGCAAACCCGTCCTGTCCCGCTTCCCGAAGTCGCAGCAAGGTCTTGATGGCGAGTGGCCCAGAGTCCTGCCCTCGAGAGTGCTGCCGCGCCTTCTCATAGATCTCCTGCACATACGCTACCAGCGCCGTCTCAATCCTCTCGTTGCACCTTCTCTTGGCCTCTTCAATGTACTTGTATCGGGCGTGGGGATCCAGAGGAACATGGTACATGGCATGTCTCCAATGTCTGTCTCGGACATAGGACCAATGTGCGCCGTCACCTGCTTGAGATCGCATCTGTTAAGGAGGACTCCCCGGCTCTCCGGCCTAGCTCGCGTCACCTTAGCCGTGTGCAACCTCCGGAAACCAGGTTGCTCGGGAGCGCCAGACGCAGTCTGCCTGCCACCTTGCCGAGGAAACCCGTGACCGGAACAGTCAGGGCTGGGCTCAACTCATCTCGTCGGTCAGGCCCGCTGAGTATTCCTTCATGCGCTCGGCTAGCAATGCGTTTTCATCCTTGGTCAAATCCGGATCGGAGTCCAGGATTCTGATGGCCTCCCGGCGCGCCAGGGATAGGATGTCGTGGTCGGTGATCCGCGCCATCTTCAGGCTGGGAAGGCCGCTCTGGCGCGTGCCCAGGTAGTCCCCAGGCCCTCGAAGACGTAGGTCCTCCTCTGCCAGTTCGAACCCGTCATGCAGCCGTTCCACGAGCTTCAGACGTTTCCGCGCCTCTGGTCCCGGATCATCGGCGAGCAAGAGGCAGTGGCTCTGGTGCTGGCCCCGACCCACCCGACCCCGAAACTGGTGAAGCTGGGCCAAGCCAAAGCGGTCGGCGCCATCAATCATCATCACCGTGGCGTTCGGTACGTCGATACCCACTTCAACCACCGGCGTGGACACTAAGACGTCCAGTTCTCCCCGCTGGAACTGCTCCATGACCATCTCCTTCTCGCGGAGCGCCAGCCTACCGTGCAGCAGGCCGAGCCTCAGGTCGGGAAACACGTCCCTGGAAAGCCGTTCATACTCCGCCGTGGCCGCGCGTGTTTGTATCGCCTCCGACTCCTCAATCAATGGGCAGACGATGAACGCCTGGCGCCCCTGCTCAACCTGCGCCTTCACGAAATTGTAGGCTGCCGCCCTTCTGCCGGGCTCCACCCACCTTGTGCGAATTCGCTGCCTCCCCGGGGGCATCTCGTCGATGACGGATATGTCCAGTTCCCCGTAGAGCGTCAGGGCCAGGG
>SDBU01009885.1_pt1 | contig 10640 bp, 6 predicted proteins | sample 2277071 | NCBI WGS metagenome assembly SDBU01 (sample SAMN10397929, study PRJNA504765) | marine sediment metagenome | isolation source: marine sediment core GS08_GC12, 126 cmbsf | place: Arctic Ocean: Gakkel Ridge, Loki's castle | collected 2008
GTGCATCTCCAGGTACACCTCCAGGTAGTGAATCACCTTCTCGAAAGTTCCCATCTGACAGGAGCTCTGAAAAAGCCCCAGGAGACACACGAGATTCTCGCTGTTGACCTCGAGGGATTTAAGATACCAGTCAAACGCTTCCTCATATCGTTCACGACCCTGATAGACCATCGCGACCCCGCACAGCGCGTCCGCGTTGCGCGTGTCGAGCTCCAGCGCGCGCTTGAACTCCTCCATCGACGATTCCGACGTGTTCTGTTGCAGGTAGAGCACGCCCAGCCCCACGTGCGGTTCGGGTCGCTGTGGCATGAGGGTCTGCGCTTCCCTGTAGCTGGCCTGCGCCCCGTCGAAATTGCCAAGCTGCGCCAGCGCGTCCCCCATGTGACGGGCGACATGGAAGCGCTGCTCAGTGTGTTCGCGGGTAGTCTCATCGAGATCGTTCATGCGTATGCCTCTTTCGTCAGTATGTGATGTGCTCTCTTCAAGAGCGCAACCGCCTGCTCGTTGGTCCCCTTTTTCCTGTGCGCTTGGGCTTCCAGCAGAAGGGTCTCCGGGGTGGGTCGTCGAGCGTTGAGCTCCCCACAGAGGGCCAGCGCCCCGTCGAACTGCTCTAACTCCAGGAGGGCCTTTGCCTGGCGTTCGGTCATCCATGTGCGGTTCAGGTTGTTGTTGCGAAGCACCTCGTAGATCTTCACCGCGAGTCCGAAGTCCCCGTCTCTCTCGGCGTTCTTGGCCCGCGAGAACATGTAGTCGAACTCCATCAGGTCCCCGCAGTCATCGGGTCCCAGGAATACGGCGCCGTCGGCCGCCAGGCAGTCCGCGACGCCGAGACCGGGGAAGCGCCGGCGCGCCGCCTTCAGTAGTTCCCCACGCGCAAGGACGCTCCCACCCGTGCCGTCGCCAAGGCGGGTGGCTCCCTTTCCCGTCACTTCGAGCGCCGACAGCGGCTGCTCCAGCCATTCGTCCTCGGTCGCAGCGTCAGGCTCCAGCCACACGACATAGTCGCCCTCGACAGCTTCCAGCGCCCGGTCCAACGCGCGCATCGCCGTTGTGTTCTCATCAAGCGGCACGTATTCCAGAGGCATCTGCCTGCAGAAGTCCAGCTTGGCAAGACGCTCGATCTGGCCCGCCGGCGCCGCGAGGTAGACTTTGAAAGGGTGACACGTCGACACCGCAATGTCGCGGAGCTTTGTGGCGTGAACCTGGTTTATGTCGGGTGGCGCGAACACGATAGATACATCTTTGACCTTGGGCCACGGCTTCGGGGGGCGCGCCCAGCGGATCGCCCGCACGTTGCGCGTGTAGGACTCCTCGTCCCGACGCTCGCGGACCGACATCCGGCTGTCGTGCTCGTACTCGCACGTGTACTCGCCCGTGATTTCCGGCACATGGACGAAGTCTGTGTAGAAGGCGAGCTTGCGCGTCATGTCCCAGTCGATCAGGACGCTGAGCTGCGGATTGTAGGGCCCGGTCTTCTCAAGCAGGTCCCGACGGTGCATGAAGCTCACGTGCAGCACGTGGTTGAAGAAGAACAGGAACTCGCGGTCGAAGTCGCGGCTAACGTGGACCACCTTGCCCATGACGATGAGCTCGGGACCCCTGCGTCGCAGGTACACCTTGTAAAGGTCGCTGTAGGCCGCGCCGAAATCCGAGTCCTCGAGCGCCGCGACCAGCGTCGACACATGGTGGGGATACCACCGGTCGTCGTCATCGATGTAAGCGATGTACTTCCCGCGCGCCTCGGCGATGCAATCGTTCAGACACGCCGCCTTGCCGCGGTTCGAGCGGAAGTTCATGTAGCGGATGCGTTCGTCGCGAAATGACGCCAGCAGTGTCCCCACGTCCTCGCCGCCGTCGTTGGCCACGATGATGTCCAGGTTCCCGTGGCTCTGGCGCGTCACACTGCCCACCGCGAACCGCAGCTTCTCCCTGCGGTTGAACGTGCAGATGACGACACTGACCAGCGGCTCGTTCACGGCGTCCACAATTCCTTATCCGCCTCCGCCTGGCGCGGCATCTGGAATGGTCCCAGCCCGGCTGCTGCAGCCGCGCCTTCCTCGGTCGCGACGGGGTTTGTCTCCAGCGCGGCGAGCACCTCCTCGACCAGCGCGTTCTGCTGTCCGAGGCTGCAGTGCGCCTCGACGAACTCCCTGTAGCGGGCGGGCTCGTAGGGGTGATTGACGACGAGGTCACAGAACTCGTCGACGTCGTTGAAGATGAACTCCCGCGGGTAGATGTCGCTTGCGCCGGGGAAGTTGTGGACCGCGGGCGCCAGTCCGCGCGCCATCGCTTCCATGATCCCGACGGGATGTCCCTCCACGACGCTCGGGCACGCGATGTAGTGCTTGTCCTCGAGCCACGCGCTCACGTCCGTCTGCCAGCCGTCGAAACGCACAGCGCCCGCGAGCCCCATCTCGCGCACCATGTGATGCATGTAGATTTCCAGGACCGGTTCCTGGAATTTGCCCGCGAAAAACAGCCGGTATCCGCCGTCGTGCGCCAGCAGTCTCCTGAAACACTGGAGCAGGAACATGGGGTTCTTCTTCAGGCTCAGGTAGCCGACGTAAGCGATGTTCTTGCCGCGCGGGCGGTCGGCGAACGGGAACTTGTCAAGATCCACTCCGTTCGGTATCGCCTTCAGCCGCGTGCGCGTCTCGATCCCGGGAACGCGTGCGGTGAGCGTCGACAGGTGCACCCGGTTGCCGACGTGCACGAGAGTGTCCACGTTCTCCCAGTTCACCTGCGTCGGCCAGGGGCGGTAGGCCTCGAACCTGTGCAGCCGGCAGACGATGCGACACGTCTTGGGCCACTGGCTCGCCACGGCGAGCATCGGACCGCACCACTCGAACCACGAAATGTCGCTCCACTGCATGAGTTCGCGCATCTCGTCCTCGGTGGTGCCGCTGAAAACCCTGCACGGGTAGCGCGCCGAGACGTGGTCGATGATCCCTCCGAGGAACTTCGGATCGTTGAAGTCGCAGAAGAACGCGACCTTCGCCCGTTTGTGCTTCAGGATGTCGATCATCGTCTCGATCCGGCTCTGAGTCGGTTCAATCTTGAGACTGTGCGCAAGCAGATCGACGCCGACCGAAAGGTTGTCCTTGTCGAGCGCGGACTCCGCCGCACGGTTGACGAGATCGTAGCTGAGGATGCCGTGCTTCTTCATGCCCGGGAAAAGCGCCCGAGCGCCTTCCGGCTCCCCGAGCGCCAGGTGCACTTCCGCCAGGTTCCACCGTGTGTCGGCGCGGGTCGGATCGAGCTCGAACGCCTGCTCGCCGATCCGCACCTCGTCGCCCGACTCGGGATGCCTCCCGGCCGGCGCGGTCATATCGAGCGGTGAAGGCGCGTACGCGGCCAGGAAGTCCATCAGTTCCTCGACACCGCCCCCTGCAGCACCTGCGACGTGGCATATCGGCACGATGCTCCCGTCGGCAATCGCGCTGCGCAATACCGAGGCGAGGTCCTCGACCGGGATGGTCTCATCGTTCAGGTAGCGCTCCATCAGGGCCTCATCCGCCTCGACAATCTTCTCCATGAGGGCGTTGGCGGCGCCCGCCACATCCCCCTCTACGCCGTCGGGGGCCTTTTCGGGCGGTTAGCCGACCTACAAAAAGGACTGTTTTCGGTCGCCGTCCGCTGTAACCAAGACTGGCAGGGAGATGGATATTATCATCTCCCGCATTGTGAATTACCTTTACCTTGCGAGGGTCTATCGGGTAATTATCGCAGATTCTTTGCTTAGTGTATCTACTAACCGCGATAACGCTGTCGGCAGCCAGAAGCCCTTCTCTCTCGAGTTCACATATCTCAGGATTAGGACTTGCCGGGTTGCGGTCATGCTCAATAGAGTGAATATGTACGAGCAGCGGCTTTCGCCCTGCTTTCTTCAATTGAACGCCAGCCTTAAAACTTACCCAGTCGTGAGCATGGATTATATCAAAAGCTTGCTTCCGCCCGATTTGTCCAACACTTTGGGCGAATTTCTCCACCTCGCGGATGATGTGCTTTCCGTAAAGGTTGCCTCCATAGCCAGAAGTATAAGGTGAAGACCAGCTCCCGGTACGATCCGCTTCACCGGTACCCAGAGCGGAAATGATATTTTGTGAGTCACTTCCCTCACCGGAAGCGGCATGGGGAACCACAAATGAGACATCAACTCCTGCCTGCCGCAGTGCCCTGAATATGCCCTGGCAGGCCGGCCCCAAACCACCACTGATGAGGGGGGGCAGTTCCCATCCCAACATTAGAACTCTCATAACCGGTATTACACTTCGTTGGTTTTTAAGACCATTCTAAGCCAATCATCCGGCGCCTGCAAGGAACCACCGTTCTGGTAGTACAAGATTGCATATATTTCCTGCCCCGAGGTATGATATTTATAGAAGATATTCATTTAATGGGCTATGACACTCAGCATAATTTAAGTGGAGAAAAGCCATGATATATTGGGCGCCGTTGCTTCATTTCTACCAGCCACCGACACAGTTGGATTGGGTACTGGACAAGATATGTGGTGAATCATACCGACCGTTAATCAAGGTTTTTCGCGAAAATTCCTCAGCTAAGGTAACAGTTAATATCAGCGCAGTATTAACTGAGCTTCTCTGGGAACACGGTAAAAGAGACGTTATCAGAGGGTTAGCTAAACTAGCCGAAAACGAGCAACTCGAATTAACCGGCTCGGGAAAGTATCACCCCATCTTCCCGCTTATTTCTCAGCACGAAATGAAAAGACAAATAACCCTAAATTACAAAACCAACAAACGCTTGTTAGGTCAAAACGTCTCCCCAAATGGTTTCTTCCCACCTGAGATGTGCTACAGCCAAGAAATTATTAAGCCAATCGTCGAGTCCGGGCACAAGTGGCTTATTCTCAGCGGAGTGGCCTGCCCGGCGAAAGAGTGGCCGATGGATGTTATTCATGAGATAGTTATTGATGGCGAAAGAATAGCTGTCTTTTTTCGCGATGACATATTGAGCAATAAAATAAGCTTTCAGGGAGTGGATGCGGCTGGTTTTTTGGATCATCTGGAACAACTGCGCGTAGGGCGTAAAGACATCTACGTGATTACGGCCATGGATGCCGAAACCTTTGGCCATCATATAAAGGATTGGGAACAGCTGTTCTTAGAGGAGGTCTACCAGAGCTTAGAGATAGAAAAACCATTGGGCAAAGGTGTCAAACAGTTGCAGCTTCTCGCTAAGGAGCATCGGGATATTCTCCGTCTACGAGAAAAAGTGGAAGTAAGAGACATCGAGGTAGTTACCATCAGCCAGCTTCTAAGTCTATTTCCAAGAGGTTCTTCTATTGAGCCAAAACCATCATCATGGAGTACCAGTGGTGAAGATATTGCCGCAGGAAATCCCTACCCTTTGTGGTCCGACCCAAATAACCGGATTCATCATCTCCAATGGGAACATATAAATATCGGCATCAAGATGGTCGAAAAGGCGATAGAGATGGCTGACAATGATACCAGCAAGCTCTATGCACATCTGGCCCGCGAGCTTCTGGACAGAGCTCTGCACAGTGACCAATTTTGGTGGGCATCAAAAAGGCCAATGTGGGATATTAACTTGATACACAGAGGTCTCATGCAGCAAGCTGAAGTAATGCTCAACGCCTACAAAGCGATAAAGACCAGCAACGGCAGTGATGAGGATAAGACAGAGTATGGTTACCGGGAAATTACTGCCCGCGACTTAAGAAACAAGATACTCGACCAGCTCTTCCAGCAGTAAAAGAGTAAACTCAACTCGGTGATAGTGCAGGCTGGTTACATTCAGCATCCGACCGGCTAACTGAAGCTGTCAACTGATGCTCGCTCGATTTCCAATTTTACGTGGTAATTAAAGCATTGACTACCTTCAGTGCCCGGCAAGGCTAATGCAATTTAAGTCACCGGGCAATTCCAGATTTGACCACATAAATTACGTAGTTGCGCTAACAACAAATAAGTATACTTACTTACAGCGCTATCCGGCGGATTATCTTATTCTTTATTAAGGGTACTTATTCTTTTGAATGAGCAGGGTTTATCTCTTAAAACACCTCAACATGCTCGGCACTCTTGTCTTGCCGGTTTTTGTGGGATACTATCTGTCTGTGCTCTCATCGAGGCACCGCCAGTTGCTTCACCTGGAAGCAGGTTATCAAAAACCTGACTCACAAGCTCGAATACCAGGCCAGTATTCAGGGAGCCTTGACGGCACCTGGGACTATCCCGGAGCCTGAGTTCGAGCTTTTTTAAAATAAGAATGTTGCGCCGGGCAGAAAATATTACTGACATATGAAACAAAGGATGTGATTGGGAGTAAGTTGAATGGCAAAACATCTGTCAATATATACTGTCGTGCATCAGCCCAGGCGTCTCAAGCTTCCTGCTCAACCTATCCCTCAGGGAGCCAACGTACCGGATATTGCCAAAAGTCTTTTTGATGAAGAGTTAAACAAGCGCTATTTTCATAAAGTAGCCACTTATTGCTATTATCCAGCTACCGAGATGTTTCTCAATCTTAGTCAGCAGGGATTCAAGATGGCCATCGGCTTTTCCGAATCTTTCTTACGGCAGGCCCAAGCTTGGGACAAAAAACTACTCGGTCTTTTCCAGGAACTGGTGAAACAGCCTTCTGTTGAACTGATAAACGTCGAGCCTTACCATAGTTTTCTGTCCCTTATTGACCTGGGCCGATTTCAGAAAAGGATGGTGTTAGCCCAGAATAACGCGGAGTATATTTTTGGCAAGAGAGCCGAGGTAACTGATACTACCGAGATGTTGATGTCAGATGGCATCTACCATGCTTTGAGCGGAGCCGGATTCAAAGGGGCTTTTTTTGACGGTCGAGAGTGGGTATTAGGTTGGCGTGATCCCACCCATCTGTATCATCAAGGAAAAGACCTGATGCTTATGCCACGCCATTATTACCTTAGCGATGATGTAGGCTACAGATTTTCTAATCGCGAGTGGTGGGGATATCCTTTATTGGCGGACGCCTATGCTCACTGGATCAGAGAGGCCAGGGGAGATTTCGTTTTTCTCGCCTGGGACTACGAGACCTTTGGTGAACATCATTCCAAAGATACTGGAATATTTGATTTCATGCGCTTTCTGCCTGAAGAACTGGCCAAAAGAAATCTGACACTACTGACTCCCACTGAGATCATAGAAACTTACCGGGCCCAAAGCTTTCACATTCCCATACCTGTATATCCTTGCACTTGGGCCGGCAATGGCGGCATGGAATTCTTTCTCGGCAACGGTGTGCAGCAATCCCTGTTTCACCTGATGCTATCGGCTTATAATAAAGCCCTGCTTACCAAAAATCCTGAGATAATTGACCTTGCACTTTGGCTTACTCAGTCGGACAATCTGCATTTGGTCCAGTGGTTTGGCCGCTGGGGTTCAGAGGCTGAAGTTTCAGCTTATTTTACCCCTGACGAGTGGTGGCAACTGGGACCTGTTGGAATTGTTACGGAAATGCAGCAGGTATATAAGAATTTTATACGGGCGATGGACGGTTACCTGTAAAAACTGAAACTAGAACACAGAAGCGCTGGACAACTATATCAGGTGCGAGGATGACATCAATGAGCAGTGATTACGGCTGCTGGTTGGGGAACCAGATTCCTGCCGGCTACCAAAGCACAACCCGGGGAAATGCTGCCCTTACTTAACAGGGCAATTCTCCAGTGCGCCGTAGAGAAAGCAATTGCATCCTTCCCCACCTGCGAACTCTGGAGTTTGTTAGCGTAGCGGGCTATTAGAATCATTAAGAGGTTATAAATAGTGGCTACTTGGAGGGAGTGACAGTGGACAATCTAACATTAAATGAGAAATGGCTGAAATGCTGTAGTTCCCTAAATATCAATTAAAGGCAAAACGATATGGAAGAAGAGAGAAGACAAACTGGAATTGACCTCTTGGGCAGTTACCCTTGGGGTATACACTTCTGTCAATTTTACGAGACCAAAGAAGATCTGATTGAAATATTAGTCCCGTATTTTAAAGCGGGATTAGAAAGCAACGAATTCTGCATGTGGATTACTTCAGAACCTTTACTTGTTGATGAAGCCATCGCCGCATTGGGCAAAGTAGTGGATAACCTGACCGACTATATTGCCGAAGGTCAAATAGAGATTCTTGATGTGAGCCAGTGGTACACCCGGTCAGGCAGATTCGACTCTGGTGAGTTCTTACAGGGCTGGATTGATAAAGAGAAAGGCGCGTTGGAAAGAGGATTTGACGGACTTCGCCTCACCGAGAACACTTTTTGGTTAGAAAACAGGGACTGGACTGATAATACCGCTTATGAAGCAGCGGTGCATAGCGTCATTGGCAACTATCGTATGATTGCCCTGTGTACTTACTCGATTAACAAATGCGGGACATCGGAAATACTCGATGTAATAAGCAACCATCAATTCGCGCTGATCAGGCGTAAGGGTGAGTGGGAAATTATTGAAAATAGCCGACACAAGCGCATAGAGGAGACATTGAGAGATAGAGAAACAGAACTTTCCGTTATTCTCGACAATGTGCCAATAGTAATGATGCTTGTGGACCAAGAAGGGAGTGTGCAGAAATTAAATCGGGCTGCGATCCAGTTCGCCCAACGTCCAGCCGAGGAAGTGATAGGTCTTCACAGCGGGGACGCCTTTCGTTGCCTTTATTCTTTTGATGACCCCAAGGGATGCGGCTTTGGTCCTTACTGTCAGACGTGTGTGGAGCGTCTTACTGTAATGGATACTTTCCAAAATGGTAATAATCATCATCAGGTGGAAGCTAAGCTTCCATTCCTCCGTAAAGAAATACAGGAGGAATTAACCCTCTTGGTATCGACGGCTCTCCTTAAATTTTCTAAGGGTGATAGGGTACTCGTCTGTATTGAGGACATCACCGGGCGCACGCGAATAGCCCGGGAACTGCAATCGTATTCGGAGAATCTGGAACAGAAGGTAGAAGACCGTACTACTGAATTAGACGAATCAACTAAACAACTGCGGGAACTATCCCAGCGTCTTGTTAACACGCAAGAGGAAGAACGGCGTACGATTGCAAGAGATCTGCATGATCAAATCGGGCAGTCCCTGACAATGGTTAATTTTCTGGTTGATACGGCTTTGAAGTCTCCATCAGGGAATGTCCACGCCATATTGAGCGAGGCAAAAGCGACACTTGTCGAAGCAATACAAGAGACGCGCGATATGTCATTACGATTGCGTCCTGTAATGTTGGACGACCTGGGTCTGCTGCCAACCCTGATTTGGCAGTTCCAAGACTACACTGACAAGACCGCCATACAAGTTGACTTTCAACACTCCGGGTTAGACTGTGATTTTTCGACGGATATCCGCACTGCAGTCTACCGCATCATCCAAGAGGCTTTGACGAATATCGCGCGTCACGCTGGTGTCAACGAAGCGAGGGTTATCATCCAAGTTGAGGAGGAGACACTTTTTATTGAAATAGAAGACCACGGTAAAGGCTTCGACCAGGCGGTACTAACCCCGACTGGTTCCATCGGGCAGTCGGGTATGCAAGAACGCGCGTATGCGCTTGGCGGCACGTTAGAGATAGATTCGGAGTTAGGGTTCGGCACTCATATTGCAGTCGAACTGCCCTTACCAAAGCCGTTAGAAGCTAAAACAGACGAGTGCGATATAGCATGACGACAGCAATGCCTGGCGATGAGTCAGGGTACCAGACAAAACCTGGGCAGTGCCGGAGCACAAAATCAAAGGGTCATTACGATAAAGCAGCACCTGGCAAGAGAGGAAGACTATCACGGCGCCCTGCGGCGGCGTTAGCCTTTGTACCGCTTATCAGAAAGGCTCTAGGGATTGCTTTTCGGCTCACCAGGAATATTTATGTCAATTATCCGGAAACTGTGCGGAGGCAACATTTTTAGGTTATTGCATACCGCATTAGCAGGTTGTATAGTATACAGAAAGTAATCCCCGGAGGGAGGTAACGGAAGGAGGAAATGTCAGGCTTCACCACGAGCAGAATATCGAGCTTCGCTCGGACGTACCGGAAATCGTTGCCGCCCCGGTCGAGAACATCATGGCCCTGGCGGCCCTGGCATCGCACTCGAACAGCGCTTCTAATCCGCTTGGGGGGACTTTACGCACTCAAGCAGCGGTCCGAAGCATGAAGATTATCGGGCTGACGGGCGGAATTGGCAGCGGCAAGACCACGGTAGCCAGGTTTCTGGCTGATATGGGCGCGGCGGTGATAGACGCGGACACTATCGGTCACGAGATACTGGATACCGACCTCAAGGTGCAAGAGGAACTGGCGGCTGCTTTCGGCCAGCGGATTATCCGCGAAAACGGGACGGCTGACCGCGCCCTGCTGGGCAGACTGGTTTTTAGCGACCCTGAAGTACGGGCCCGCCTGAACCGGCTCATGCATCCCCTGATTTATCAACGGATAACCACCCGTATCGAGGATTACCGACAACGGAAGGTAGACATCCTGGTACTTGAAGTACCACTCCTGATGGAGACCAACAGAATTTCACTGGTCGACGAAGTCTGGGTAACGGTGGCCTCCGAAGCGACGGTGCTGAAGCGCCTCAGCGAAAAACCCGGACTTTCCAGAGCCGAAGCATTAGCCAGGATTGGCTCACAACTGGCT
>SDBU01009886.1_pt1 | contig 10639 bp, 12 predicted proteins | sample 2277071 | NCBI WGS metagenome assembly SDBU01 (sample SAMN10397929, study PRJNA504765) | marine sediment metagenome | isolation source: marine sediment core GS08_GC12, 126 cmbsf | place: Arctic Ocean: Gakkel Ridge, Loki's castle | collected 2008
TGATCCAAAACATGGCACGAACAAAAGCACAACGACGTGCTGCTGGCCTAAAAGGTGCTCGTACAAGAAAAAGAAATGCAGCCGCAAAAAAAGGTTCTAAAAGAAAAACCACAAGGCGATCTGCTAGAAGGCGAAGACGCTAGAACCTCCTCATTTTTTATTACATTTGATACGAACTGTTGCTGTTTTCAACAACTCATCCTCACGTCATAACGATAGTTATGGGCAGAAATTGTGCGTGAGCGGGGGGGAGTCCCTTTTTACTCTTTGTCAATGAATTCGTTTAGGCCTGAATTACATTTGATACGAAATGACAACAAATCAAGCAAAAGCAAATTAAGTCAAAATCTTTATGAGGTAACTGAATGAAAAGAGAAGATTTACCTGCACCACGTGATGGATTTGTCCTCACCCACTTTCTGACGGTAAAAGATGTTAGCCGCTCAAGAGCTTTCTATGTAGATATACTTGGCGGTGAAGTAGTACTCGAAGGAGAACCTACCATAATCAAACTTGCGAATACTTGGGTAATCATCAATGTAGGAGGTGGTCCCACAGAAGACAAACCTGATGTGACACTATCCCCTCCAACCGACTTGAATAATGTCAGCAGTTTCATGAACATCAGAGTTGCAGATATTAAAGCAAAGTATGAAGAATGGCATTCCAAAGGAGCAAAGTTCTTGACACCTCCTATTGATCGGGACACTGAGATCCGTTGTTACATTCGTGATCCTGATGGTTACATTATCGAGGTAGGAGAAGCAACTGGAATTCTGAGATGATAAAAGGTTAGAAATGAAGTTTTTGTTAAATCTAGAAATAACAAAAAATTACATTTGATACGAACTGTTAACTGTAATTGATCACGTAAGCAGGTTATCTGTAATTTTTAGTTTGTATATTTATGACTCCGAAGAAAGAGAAGCTGTCAATGCTGAAGCAGTTGTGGTTTCACTTTATGACATTTATTTAATCTTGAAAAAATCTACTATATTATTTGTGTCGATGTCAACATGGGGGACAAAAGCATGGTAACCCCAAAGATGTACCCATGCATTTCCAGTTCTAAGAGTAAGATATGCCTTTATCACACCCTGTATCCAGAATGTAAAGAATACGAAGATTAAGGAAAGAGTTGCATTCGACAATGAATCATATACAGTCCAATATTCAAATACGTGAAGTCCTGCGTAGGCAAATCCTCCAAGGATAGTCGCAGTAGTAACTGAACCAAAAATTTTCAGGAATCTGGGGACTAGAAGGCACTGAACATAAATCATTACGGGCAATCCAGTCCCCAAAAGATGAATTATGAACGAAAGTGGAATTCCCGGTAAAGCTTGACTGGCAGTTAGCTGAAAAATTGGAAAATTAGTCAATAAACCATTCCATGGAATCTGAATCGCAAGCAGAACCAGAATCAGTAATACGTCATTCTTGGGGTGTGATGATACCAGACTTAACGACCGATGATTATACCCTATGACTCGAAAGAAGATGTATGGAATTACGGCAAGAGCAATGAAGTAAAACACAGTCCATAGAATAACTTCGTCGGGTGCTACTTCGCGGGTAACTCCAAAGATGCTGCCGTGTAGATGTCCTCCAATCCCGAGGGCTCCACCTAAAAAAAGAATGAAAGCTCCATAACCCGCAAGAAAAACTGTTTCTTTGATTGCTTTCTTTCTCTCGGGCACTCTACTTTCAAAGTCAGGCGGACTTCGTTTGCGTGTAATGAACCATGTAACCCCGAGCAGAAATACTACAAATAGTATTATCACAGCTTGAACAAGCAAGACTTCAGTAAGTGACATTTCACCGAGACTAGGCCGGTTAAATGGCAAGCCATCTTGACCTAGTAGAAATACCGTTATTACAGCGAAAATCCAGATACCTAAAGTTATTTGTACACTTCTTTTGCTTAGAAAATTAGCAACACGAAATTTACAAGTTGTAGTCATGTAAAATTACCAAAGTCATTGGCTTTGTTCAACCAATTCCAGCTCTACACCAAGTGCGTCAACGAATCGATTGATAAAGTTGAATGCACTTGCTACCGTAATAATCTCAAGGATTTGCTGGTCAGTCATGCCATACTTGGTTCTAAGATTTTCATGATCCTTTTCTAGTACCTTATAAGATTCATTTGATATCTTTAATGCCAAGTCAAGTACCGCCTTTTCTTTTTCAGAAAGACTTGATGACTGGTAATCTTGGTTGAGTTCTTCAATTTTCTTTGATTCAAACCCAATTGCCTTTAGCATCATGCTATGAGCACCTACACAATACTTGCATGCGTTGTTTTTTGAGACAACAATGGCAATGGCTTCTTTCAAATGTCTTGGAATACTGGAGTCACGCAGCATGATGATCTTCGTCCCTTCCCAAACCCATCTTGCTATATCGTAATCAATACTTGCGGCCGTCAATGCGTTTGGGATTTTTTTCATACCCATCGTGTCTTCAATCTCTTGGTAAAGCTCCCTTAGTGGAGATTGTGCTTTATCTCTTGGAATTGTTTTAATGTACGCCATGCCTTCCGATCATGTATTTGATAGTAATACTTTTAGTTAAATCAGATCTTAATCCTGAAAATTCTTAATTTTTACTATAATGAGTTAATGTAATTAATTCAACTAAAGTTTTAATGACCATAAAATTTCTGAAAAGATATGAAAGCTATTATTTTATCCGGAGGTAGAGGAAAGAGACTAAAACCAATTACTGATTATGTCCCTAAACCATTAGTCTCGATACATAACAAACCAATTATTGAATGGCAAATTCGCTATTTGAAGAATCATGGGATAAGACATATCATTATTTGTATTGGTTATAAAAATAATCAAATAAAGAATTTTCTTAAATCAAAAAATAATTTTGGAATTAATATAGAATATTCAATAGAGAAAAAACCATTAGGTACCGGTGGAGCAATCAAAAAGGCAGCTAAATCAATTAATGATAAATCGTTTTTTGTTTTAAATGGAGATACAATAACAAATATTGATCTTAGAAAATTGAAATCCAAAATAAATTCAATTGCTTCTATTAAATTACGTACTCAATATGGTGTATTGATAACACAAAAAGATAAAGTGTTAGGATTTAATGAAAAAAAAGAAATTAGTAATTTATGGATGAATGCAGGGATTTATTATTTGTCAAAATACATTACTAAGGATTTACCTATAAAAGGAAATATTGAAAATACAACTTTTCCAAAATACGCACGTAGCGGAAAGTTGAATTTTATTAAATTTAAAAATGTAAAATGGTACTCAATTGATTCCTATAAGGATGTAGAAAATTGTTCAAAAGAAGTTGATAAAATTATAAAATAATACAAAAAAATTGCTCAGCCTGAGCAATAGTTAAACTAGAATAGGCTTCTATTCTAACAAGGTTATGCGGATTGCATACAGCTTGGGATCATTACTAACAGTTAATGATGTTTTAGATTGTGCTGATCATCTTTCGCAATATAATCCTGACACAATTTGGATTCCTGAAACATGGGGAATGGAAAATTTTTCTATGCTGAGTGCGCTCTCTCAAAAAACAAAAGCCAAAATTGGCTCATCAATCATCAATATCTATTCTCGTAGTCCATCTCTTATTGCAATGGGTGCAGCAACGATTGATACTATATCTGGTGGAAGATTGATTCTTGGGCTTGGAACAAGCAGTATGCCAATTGTTGAAAATTTTCATGGCTATCAATTTGAAAAGCCAGTATCCAGAATGATGGAATATGTCGAAATCATCAGATTAATCTTATCTAATAAACCAGTAAATTATAATGGAAATTTTTTCAAACTAAAAGATTTTTCTTTATTAATAAAACCACCACGGAGCAATATCCCAATTTATCTTGCTGCAATTAATGAAAAAATGATTCAATTGAGTTTGGAAATTGCTAATGGCGTCATCTTCTTTTTAAGACCAATTTCAGAGTTACATGATACTATTCAAAAAATAAAAAATAAAATTGATACTGCTTGTCAACTAATTACCTGTATATCATATGATTCAGAAAAAGCTATAATCCGTGCAAAACAAACAATAGCATTTTATGTTTCTGTCGGTAAAATTTATAGAGAGTTTCTGGCAAAAAACGGATTTCAAAATGAAACAAATGAAATTTTTAATGAGTTTAAAAAATCTGGATTTCAAAAAAATTATGAGTTAGTATCCAATTCTATGTTAAACTCATTAACCATTTGTGGAACTCCTGATGAATCTATTAAAAAACTTAAGAAATTTCAAGAAACAGGTTTAGACATGCCTATTATTCAGTTTAATCCAATTGGCGATGTAAAAGAATCCTTCAAATTGCTTACTTCAACAATTTCAGTGGGGATAAATTGAAACGAGTGGCAATTACGAATTTTGGCAATACAAAATTTTCACGGGATGACATTACAATAGAATCATCATTACTGTCTGCAACAAAATCACTTTTTGATCAAACACCAAATTTGACTCAAAAAGATATTGATGTTGTATTAGTATCTACAAATGAGAATTCAAAATATCTATCAGCTATTCTTTCTGAACTCTCAGGTATAGCCCCCAAAATTTCACATACTGTAGAAAATCTATGTAGTTCAGGAACAAATGCAATAGTATCTGCATATTCCTATATAGCTTCTGGATTGGGAAATGTGGCATTAGTAGTTGGTGGTGACAGATATGATTCACCTGGGCAAATTTTAGAATGGGATAAATCAAGAGGGGAATACAAACATCCAATTTTTTGGGCTACACTTTTTACTTCATCATACAAAAGAAAATACAATGTTTCTGCAGAAAATTTGGCCATGGTTTCTGTTAAAAATCATAGAAATGCTAAAGATAACCCAAATGCGTACTCAAACAAAACATATACTATTGACGATGTTTTAAATTCAAAAAATCTTACCGAGGATTTAAGAATTTTAGATTGTTCTCGTCCGTGTACTGGTAGTTCAGCTGTTTTATTAACATCAGAAAATTTCGCAAAGAAATTTTCAGATTCGCCAGTTTGGTTAAAAGGTATTGGCCAAAAGACCACATCAGCAAGTATTACAAAAAATCCAAATCTCACTCAAATGAACTCAACTAAAGAGGCTGCAAAAATAGCTTTTGATATGTCTAAACTCACTTCAGCCGATGTAGATGTAGCTGAAATCCATGATGCATTTTCTGTCTGTGAGCCAATGATTTTAGAAGATCTCAATTTTGCAAAAAAAGGTGAGGGTTTGTCACTTTCAAAAAATATGTATGATACATTTGATAGAAAAATCAATCCTCGTGGTGGGTTGATTGGAACTGGTCATCCTTTAGGAGCTACCGGGGTATCACAAACAGTAGAAGTAGTTCAACAAATTCAAGGTAAAGCAGAAAAACGCCAAATAGAAAATGCCAATATTGGGTTAGTGCATAACATGTCTGCAGCAGCAACTTCATCTACTGTCTTGTTACTTAAATCATGAATTTTGAATCCGAATTAAAAAAAGGAAATTTTGTAATTGGTACATGTACTGATTGTGATAGAGTCGTTTGGCCTCCAAGTGATTTGTGTAATTCTTGTTTTGGGAAAATCACTTGGAAAAAGGCCTCATTAATGGGCAAACTTATTGAATATTCAAAAAAAAATGATATGGATTTTTGTCTAGCTGAATTTGAAAATGGTATTAGAATTATGGGGGACCTTATTTTAAAATCAAAAAAACCTGAAATTGGCGCTCAAATCAAATTGGAAAAATGCGGAATTACTCATGTGGGTTATAGTTTTGTAATGAGTTTGATATGAACTATCGATGAGACTCTGTAATCTTAGATAGGATTACGAAATTTTGAAACATGATGAAAAAAATTATGTTTTTATATTTGCACTTGAAAAAGAAAATCGTTGCCACTAGATGAAAAGAAACTAATGGATTTTATGCAAAAGGCAGTATTAGATCTTGGTGCAACAATTAGTTCTTCTATGGTAGTTATAGGTGAAAAACTTGGTCTTTACAAAGCAATGTCAGGAACAGGTCCAATAACTGCAATAGACCTTGCAAAAAAGACAGGGATTAGAGAGCAATATGTTTCAGCATGGCTTAACAATCAAGCTGCAGGAGGATATGTTGTTTATGACCCAAAAACTAGTTCTTATCTTCTTCCAGAAGAACATGCAGCTTGTCTAGCTGACGAAAACAGTCCGACTTATCTTCCTGGCTCGTTTCAAGCATTTCTCTCAATGGCAAAAGATGACGCCAAAGTTGCAGAGGCTTTCCGAGAAGGCAAGGGCATTCATTGGGGAGATCATGACTCTGGTTTGTACGAGGGGGTTGAAAGGTTCTTTCGTACAAATTATCTTGCAAATCTAGTATCTATTTGGATTCCTGCACTTGATGGTGTTGAAACGAAATTAAAATCAGGAGCAAAGGTTGCAGATGTTGGATGTGGTCATGGTTCATCAACAATAATTATGGCAAAACAATTTCCCCAATCTGAATTCATTGGATATGATTATCATCAAGGCTCAATTCAAACTGCACAAAAACGAGCTGAAGAAGCTGGAGTCAGTAACCAGGTTAAATTCGAGGTTGCCGATTCAACAAGTTTTCCAGGAAATAATTTTGATTTTGTTACTATTTTTGATGCATTACATGACATGGGAGATCCTCATGGGGCTGCAAAACAGGTTTTCAAATCATTAAAGCCTGATGGGTCATGGATGATAGTTGAACCCTTGTCAAGCGATAAACCAGAAGAAAACCACACCCCCATAGGACGAATGTATTATGGCGCATCAGCTTCCGTCTGTGTTCCATGTTCATTGGCAGCAAATGGCCCTGGACTTGGAGCTCAAGCAGGTCCTGCTAAAATTGAACAAGTTGTAAAGTACGGCGGCTTTACAAAATTTAGAGTCGCAGCAGAAAATCCTATGAATGTAGTTTATGAAGCAAACCCGTAAGCTAATTCTAGTTAGGTTAGAGATGATCAGTAGTAATCCTATACAAGATTACGAATGAATAATCTATTCCAATTTCGCTAAATCATTTTGAGATTTGATACGAATTGTTAATCCTGAAAATTAAGAACCAGCTGAACCCCAAAAAGCCTGAGTCACAAAAGCAATAATTAACAAAAAGGCAAGAACGAGTACAGCTCTTATAATCCACTTAATCATTTTTCAGTTCCCATCTACTTCCACCAATCAGATAATTAAGCTATGATTACACTTTGCGAGTGTAATCCTAAAAATTCTTAATTCATAGAATATTATAACAACACTCTTGATTCTATTTTACCTGTACTAGATTGGGCTTCTGTTTAAGACTGAAATCCTGTTTCTTCTTCTAGTTATTGTAGCTCTTCTTGCGGCTGCACTACGTTTGGCTTTGTTTCTTGCCTTTGTATGTGCGCCTTTCCTTGCAGATGCTCTACGTTTTGCTCTTGAAATATGCATTTGCTATAATTCTAACTCATGATCCAAATATTATACCAGTCATAAATTCTTGTTTTGTTACTGAAAATTCTTAAATCTCAGTTTGGTAATTTTGTCGTTAAAAAAAGTATGAACTGCTTAACATTTTGATCATTTAAGTAATCCCATGCAGTACGAAAATGGGTTAATTGGCAAAAGGACGTAATTCAATTGTTATATCTGGAATTGTGGCAGCATTTGTAGCAGGTCTTCTAATTACTGTATCAACTGCTGATGCAGGGGCAGGGTTACCACCACCAGGAGATGAATTTAATGCTGGAGATTTCCTATGCTATTCAGGCCCAGTAGCTGAAATTTCTGTGCCGATAAGACTGTCTGATCAATTCGGAGATCAAGGTCACACAGTTACCGATTTTTTGGGAATTTGCGCCTCTGGAAATAAGGATACTTTATTTGGTTTTTTTAATTCGCCTTTTGGCTTTCTTCATCACATGATGAGATGGGCAATTGATGATCCTAGTCCAGACGTCTTTAAAGTAAAACTGACGGATCAGTTTGGCACTTTTGAACATAATGTTTTTGAGGCTAGGGAGATTATAACACCAGCATCCAAAAAATTACCATGTTGTCCAGAATTTTTCCCTAAACTAGATGTCCACTGGAAATGTTACCGTATTGATGGAGAAGCCATTGATGGCCCTGTAGTATGGCGTGATCAGTTCTCGAACCCCTCTGCTTTTTCGTTCAATGAGCTAACACCAGATCTACTTTGTGCACCTGCTACAAAAACAAAGGAACCAAGCCCAGGTGTAATACTTGAATTTCCACCCGAGGAAGACGTACACTTGAAATGCTACAATGTTGAATCATTTTCTGATGTCCCATTTGCGGGTTTCAGTGATCAGTTCTCAGATATTTTTATATTCGGTATGAACTCTGAAAAACTTTGCACCACTGCAATAAAGACACTTCCTGTACCGTGTGTTAAGTTCACAGTAAAGGGTGAAGATATACCAGACAGCAAACAATGTAATCCAGAAGCAAACGACATTACAGTTGTGTTTAGAGGTGGAGCAACCATGCAGTTTACAAAAGATGGCGCACCTGTTGGTCTACCAATTCCAAAAGCAAAAGGAGCAAATGACTTTGAATTGAATTTCGACCCAGTAACATGTGACATTACAAGTGGTACATGGACAAAGAGAGGCGCGGTAATAGGACCTCTTATACCAATACCGTCAGGAGCTAATGATTTCGAGTTTGTAGCAAAAAAGATTGCCAAAGCTACATGGACACTTAATGGAGACATTTTAGAGGAGATCCCAATACCAAAGGGCCATGTAACTGACATTCACTTTGAATGTGGGTTCCTACCGGATCTGGGAGTCTAACATAACTAACATCAAAACAAACTTCTTTTCTTTTTTTTACATTTGATACGAACTGTTAATCATAAATAGAATGGTTAAGGGATAACACCATGGCTGAAGCATCAATGGCAGCTTATGGAGCAGCGATAGGAGTAACAATTGCACTAGCAGTAGTAACATTTGTCCTTCGTGCAAGGGGACACGCAAAAGGAACGCATGACCACACTCCTGATTAAAATTCATAAAATACTGATCCCGTTAAATCAGATCTTAATCCTGAAAATTCTTAATTCGTTCTAAATTAAATGACGAAATTTGACAATTTCTTACAACAAACAGCGTTTAAGTCGCACAATTAACTTCGTTGTTTATTAATATCAAATTATTCATGATATAACTAGGATGAAGATATCAAAAAAATACTATAGTTTGGTTTTAGGTGCAACAATCTCATTCATTATGACAGTAATAATGTCATTTGTCATAACAATAGTTAATCTCGGCTTTGTTGATACTTTTTTGAATAAATGGGGAATAGCTTTTCTCGCTGGATTTGCAGTATCTCTACCTATATCTCTAACAGTCGTTCCGATTGCAATGAAAATTGCAGATAGAATAACTAAATAGCTACTTTTTCGAGTTGACAGTTCGTATCAAATGTTTAATCCTGAAAATTCTTAATTCTTAGTTCGGCAATTCTGTCGATAAAAAAAGTATGAACTGCTTAACATTTTGATTACTTAAGTAAGATTTTCACGAAATATTCTCTCAATGAGCGGTTGTGTTGTACAAGTTTCCATGTGGATTTAATTCATGAAATTATTTACAACTTGATCGTTTTCAAAATAATTTTACGGGGTCGTGGAGTGTGTAGCTAATCAATATTATGAAAATAATAATTTCATACTATACGATAAGTATAATTAAAAGAACAGAATTATAAATTTAATGACTAAAAAAATAATTATTGGCACAGTAATAACGGCAATTGCAGTTACACTGCTATTGACATTCTCAAATGTTGCATACAGTTCTCCAATTGGAGATACCATCACAGTAGCAATTTCAATAGCTGGAGTACCATTATTTATGACTGACGTCGTAGTATTGGAAGGTGCACCTGAGCTTAACGCGCAACCCATTGACTTTCCTGGTATTGGAATTTTATTTGTCACTCTTAATGTAGAGGATGGAGAAATATGGGTAATTTATGAAGGTGATCCTGGTATACTTCTGCCTGCGCACGTAGTACACATTGAAGACTTGGACTGGTTTGATGAAACAGGTTTACCTATTGAGGGGCAAATAACCAGCGCTGTTTGTACTGATACAAGTCTAGCATTTGTTGGCGACGCCATATGGATCGATGCAATCGGTGTGCTGCCATTTGAAATACATTGTGAATTCGCAACCGAACATGTACCCCCTCCAGAACCAGTATGTATCACTGAGCACTGGGACAAGATAATCTTTCAAATATTGAGAGATCCAAGCGGAACGATCAATCCAAACTATCTAAAGACTCCTTTGGACATTAAAGTATTGGACGATCCTACTTCAGTAGCAAACCTAGTCGCTAAGGTTAAACAATTCATAGCGACAAATGGAATAGCTGTTGTTGATGGAGTGGATTTCGATCCTACCATAGTGCCTCAATTAAAGATAGACATAATCGATGTGGAATACGCAATAGTTTGTATTGAATTCGTCGACGTTATGCTACCAGATCCAATGTGAAGATAGAATCGTTGAGTGAATTAACTCAAACCCCTTTTTCTTTTTTTTACATTTGATACGAACTGTTAATCCTGAAAATTCTTAATTCTTAGTTCGGTAATTC
>SDBU01009887.1_pt1 | contig 10638 bp, 10 predicted proteins | sample 2277071 | NCBI WGS metagenome assembly SDBU01 (sample SAMN10397929, study PRJNA504765) | marine sediment metagenome | isolation source: marine sediment core GS08_GC12, 126 cmbsf | place: Arctic Ocean: Gakkel Ridge, Loki's castle | collected 2008
TAAAGATACTGCGTTCCCGCCTGCTTGAGCTGAAACTTAAGTAAAAGGCTGCGGAAAGGGCTAAACTTAAGGGGCAGCACATCTCGGCTGGCTGGGGTAACCAGATTAGGAGCTATATCCTTCACCCCTATAAGATGGTCAAAGACCACCGCACCGGATATGAGACCGGCAACACCGATAGCGTGCTGGACGGAGAACTTAGCGGTTTCATCCAAGCCTACCTCCGCTCCAGTTTAGGTAGAGAAGAATGATTAAAAAATCAGCCTTTTCAGCCTTAGCTATTTTCCTGCTTCTGGCATCAGTAAGCCCTGGCTTATCTCTAGCCCAGGGTAACTTAAAGATTCTTGACAGATGGACTGAGGCGGAATTCCCCTCAAGCCTTAGCTTTGGAATTTCAGCTTCAAGCAATGTCAATATCACCGACATTCGCCTCCACTATACGGTTGACCGCGTCAGTTTTGCCCAAGTTACCAGCGAGGTCTTTATTGAATTTACTCCAGATACAGAGATTACTGAGAAATGGTCTCTGGATATGAGAAAAATTGGAGGACTCCCCCCAAGTGCCACCGTCAAATACTGGTGGACAGCCGAAGACGCCAGCGGTGAGACCATCGAAATAGCACCGCTTGAGGTTAAATTTGATGATACTCGCTACCAGTGGCGGAGCCTGACCGAGGGCAGGCTGACCATATTATGGCACCAGGGGGATGAGTCCTTTGCCCAGGAACTAATGGATAGTGCCCAGGAGGCACTCTCCCGCCTGGGGGAGGATACCGGCGCTCACCTCAAACGAGCGTCCCGGATATACATCTACGCCGGTGCCCGGGAGTTGCAGGGGGCAATGATTTTCCCTCAGGAGTGGTCAGGCGGAGTTGCCTTCACCGGCTTTGGCACGATTGCAATCGGCATTGAGCCGAATAACCTCGCCTGGGGCAAAAAGGCAATGACCCACGAGCTGACCCATCTGGTGGTAGACCAGATGACCCTAAATCCCTACAGTGACCTGCCGGTCTGGCTTGATGAGGGCCTGGCGATGTACAGTGAAGGGCTGCTTGAGCCACAGTTCGCCGGCTTTCTTGCCAAGGCAGTCATCGAAGACAGCCTCTTCTCGGTGCGCAGCCTGTCAAGCCCCTTTTCAGCCCAGGCAGAAAAGGCCATCCTCTCCTATGCCCAGAGCTACAGCCTGGTTGAGTTTCTTATTTCAACCTACGGACAGGGAAGGATGCTCGAGCTGCTTTTGACCTTTGAAGATGGCAGCACCTATGACGGTGCCCTGGGGAAGGTCTATGGCTTTGATATGGACGAACTGGATAACCAGTGGCAGGAATATATTAGGGAGATATTCAAGGGAGTTACCGAGGAGCAAGCCTCACTTGAGCCAGCTGAAGCGGCTTTAGTTTTGTGAGATTAAATAGATGAAGAAGCCATTATATATAATTTTTTTAATTATTATCTTATCTGGATTGCTTCTCACTTCCTGCCAGCCAGCACCGGAGCCCCTGCCCAAAGGGGGGGTGCTCAATCTTTACGGCACTAGCCCCTTGACGCTTGACCCGGCACTCTCCGGCGATGCCACCTCCCATAATTATATCTCACAGCTTTTCAGTGGCTTGGTCAGTCTGGATGAAAACCTTGAGCCGGCACCGGATATTGCCCAGAGGTGGCAGGTCAGCGGTGACGGCCAGACCTACACCTTTTATTTGCGCAAGGACGTCAGGTTTCACGACGGCCGACAGGTCAAGGCTCAGGATTTTAAATATTCCTGGGAGCGGGCCTTTTTACCTGCCACCGGTTCTAACACCGCCGCCACATACCTTGGTGATATCGTTGGCGTTAAGGAAGTACTGGCTGGCCAAACCAGAGAAATCAGCGGTATTCGGGTGGTCGATGACTTCACCCTTGAGGTAACCATTGATGCCCCTAAATCCTATTTCCTGTCCAAGATGACTTACTCCACTGCCTTCGTGGTTGACAGGAACAATGTTAGCTCAGGGAGAAAATGGTGGCTCAAACCCAACGGCACCGGTCCCTTTAAACTTAAAGAGTGGCAGGAAGAAGAACGGCTGGTTCTGGAGAGGAATGATTCTTATTATGGGGAGATGGCTAAGGTAGACTCGGTGGTATTTAAGCTCTTGGCTGGTGTGCCAATGAATATGTACGAGCTGGGCGAGATTGATGTCACCGGGGTCTCTTTTATCTACATTGACAAGGTTACTGACCCAAAGAACATCTTTTATGACCAGCTTAGTGTTGTCCCGGAGCTCAGTTTTACCTATATCGGCTTTAACACCACCAAGCCCCCCTTTGATGACGCTAATATCCGCCGTGCCTTCTCCAAAGCCATAGATAAAGATAAGCTGGTGTCACTGATGTATAAAGACACGATGCAGAGGGCCGACGGCATTCTGCCACCGGGTATGCCCGGTTTTAATCGGGAGCTTCAGGGGCTTGACTTTGATATTGCTGAGGCAAAGGAACTCATTCGCACCTCCAAATACGGGAATGTCTCCAATCTGCCGCCGATTACCCTTACTACCTCAGGCTACGGTGGGCTAATCGGGTCCGGGCTTCAGGCTATCGTTCACCAGTGGCGGGAAAACCTCGGCGTTGAGGTCAAGGTAAGACAGCTTGAGCCGGAGCAGTTTTTCTATAACCTCAAAGAGGAAAAGAACGAGATGTATAACATGGGCTGGATAGCCGACTACCCCCACCCCCAGAACTTCCTCGAGGTCCTGTTTTCAACCGGCGCCAATTATAACTACGGCGAGTACACCAACCCCGAAGTGGATGGCTTGCTCCAGGCGGCAGCTATAGAGCAGGATATTGAGCGGAGCTTTGAGCTTTACCAGCAGGCTGAGCAGATTCTTATCTCCGATGCGGCTAGCCTGCCACTTTGGTTCGGGCAGAACTACACTCTGGTCAAGCCCTATGTCAAGGGCTATAGCTTAAGTCCTCAGGGCACGGTCAGGCTGAATACGGTCTCAATTGAGCCTCACTAGTGGCGGAGGGGGTGGGATTCGAACCCACGGTCCCCTTGCGGAGACAACGGTTTTCAAGACCGTCACCATAGGCCACTCGGACACCCCTCCAAAGCAAGCTAAAGTATAAAAGGTTTAAGATGAGGCGTCAAACTGTAGCGATGAGATGTTTTTAAGGGGCAATATCCCCCCTAAGATTTAAACTCATCCCTGGATAACACTGTAAGTACAACCGCCGCTATCCCCAAGAACGAGAAGGGCAGGAAGGCAGCGATAGCGCCAGCCAGAACCAAACCCCACTTCTTCCTTTGTAAAGCATAGATTCCGCCAACTACAGCCAATATGCCCAGAACTGCCAAGGGTATGCTGATAATGAGCAGGACAACTGCGGGATTCACCCCAACCGCAGGCATGGGGCTAACTACGACAACATAACTGGCGATAATCAGGCCAAGAAGACCGAGCAGTTTGAAACCTCCAGCCGCTATGGCCAGAATCCCTGCTATCATAGGCATAGATGTCTTTTTCAATTGTCACCTCCTCGTGCTATTTTGGGTGCCACACCCCAACAATTTAGCCCGGACACCCCTCCAAAGCAAGCTAAAGTATAAAAGGTTTAAGATGGGGCGTCAAACTATTTGTTAGTTAGAATACATTTGTAATCTGCCAAAATTGTAGATTAAAATGATAGCGACAAAATAGGATTTAAATATGGATATTTGGCAAATTATTGGGATATTTGCTGCTGTATGTACCATCATAGGTGTTTTAATACGGCTTCTTAAACACATGACTAATTTAGCAGGTAAGCCCAAGTTAACGCTATCACATAGTCCCGATGTAAAGAATTGGCATTTCTTAGATACGGGAGAGCTTAGGAGATTCGTTACCTTTGAAGTGATTAATACCAAGGGACAGACGGCACGTCGCTGTGTGGCAAAAGTTAGAATTATGAAACATCCCGCTTACGTGACCCATCTTCAAAAGGAGTATCCTCTCCACTGGGCAGATATTCCTTACAGCAGTCTAAGCACGGGGGCAGAGCCAGTGGAAATAGGAGCAGAACCGAGACGCTTAGACGTAGCTTTCTCAATACCTTCCCAAGCTGGAAAATCATGGATAGCAATGCCTATAGCCCTAAGTTTTCCCGGCAAAATCCAACAGGCAGAACTGCCTCAGGGTAACTACGTTTTGAAAGTAATTGTATCTTGCGAAAACGGTCAGGGAGATAATAAGACAGTTAAGTTAATCTCCACCAACAATTGGCAAGACTTGCAGGCAATGCCTACCTAATCACCTTCTCCCCCACATAGCCTTGAAGCACCTCGGGGATGAGGATTGAGCCATCGGCTTGCTGGTAGTTCTCCATGATGGCGATTAAGACCCTGGGCAGTGCCAGCCCTGAGCCGTTTAAGGTATGGACAAACCGGGGCTTGGCGTCAGGGGCGGGGCGGTAGCGGATATTGGCGCGGCGGGCTTGGAAATCGGCGCAGCTGGAGAGGGAGCTGACCTCAAGCCACTCACCGACACCCGGCGCCCACATCTCAATATCATAGGATTTACTTGAGACAAAACCCAGGTCACCGGTGCAAAGCTGGAGCACCCGGTAGGGAAGCCCAAGCCTCCTCGAGACCTCCTCGGCGTCAGCGACCATCTTCTCCAGTTCTTCGTTTGAGGTCTCGGCATCGGTCAGTTTATAAAGCTCAACCTTATCAAACTGGTGCCCGCGCTTAATACCCCGCGTATCTTTCCCAGCCGACATCTTCTCCCGCCGGAAGCAGGCGGTGTAGGCAGCATAGTAGATGGGCAAGACCCCGGGCGGTATCATCTCATCACGGTGCAGATTAGTGAGCGGCACCTCGGCGGTGGGCACGAACCAGAAGTCGTCTTCCTCATCGTGGTAGAGGTTATCGGCAAACTTGGGCAGGTTGCCCGAACCAACCATGCACTCCCGCTTGACCATAAAGGGTGGATAGACCTCGCTGTAGCCGTGCTCTTTAGTGTGGAGGTCAAGGAAAAAGGTAATGAGAGCGCGCTGAAGTCTGGCACCCAGGTTTTTGAGCACATAGAAGCGAGTGCCGGAGAGTTTAACTCCACGCTCAAAGTCAATGATGCCGAGTGATTCACCCAATTTCCAGTGCGGGGCAGGCTCAAAATCAAATTTCTTCGGCTCTCCCCAGGTGCGCACGACAACATTATCCGCTTCATCCTTACCCAAGGGCACGGAGGAGTGGGGGATATTGGGCACCTGAAGGAGGAGTTCTTCGAGCCGGCTATCCAGGCTCCTCGTCTCCTCCTCGAGGGTTCTTATATTGCCACGAAGGCGGCGCGCCTCAGTTACGACTTTTTTACCCATCTGACTTTGCCGGGCCGCCTCCTTACGGGTATGCCTGAAGGTCTCAAGCTCAAGGATCTTCCGGCGGCGCTGGTGGTCAAGCTCAAGGATTTCATCCAAGGGAGCAGAGTCCTGGCGACTGGCTAGAGCCTCTCTCACCTGGTCAATATTCTCCCTGATAAACTTCAGGTCAAGCATTGGCTTCCTCTAGGTAATTTATAAACCTCTCCCCCTCAAGCCCCCCCCCTTTGAAGGAGAGGGGGACGTAGTTTTATAAGAGAGGCTTCGCCTCTCTTAGACTCTCCGTTTAACTTCACGGTTTCTCCTTTAGCTGAGGGAAAAGGATTACCTCACGGATTGACTCTTTGCCGGTAAGCAGCATCACCAAGCGGTCAATGCCTACCCCCAAGCCGCCGGTTGGCGGCATCCCATACTCCAGTGCCTGGAGAAAGTCCTCGTCAATGGTCTCAGCCTCCCCCTTCTGCTCGCTCTGCCTTAGAAAACGCTCTCTTTGCTCCAGGGGGTCATTGAGTTCAGTAAAGGCGTTGGCAATTTCCATCCCGCCGGCGAAGGCTTCAAAGCGCTCAACAGTGTTCTCGTCACCGGGCTTTCTTTTTGCCAGAGGCGACATTTCAATCGGGTAGTCGAAAAGTATGGTCGGCTGGATTAGATTTGGCTCCACAAAGGTTGAAATCAGTTCATCAACCAGCCGTCCCCGGTCTTTCCCGAGGTCAACCTCAAGTCCCATCTCCTGCATCTTTGCCCCTAATGAATCGGCATCAGGATACTCATTATAGTCAATGCCAGCGTAATCTATAATTGCCTGGCGCAGGTCTAATCTTTGCCAGGGTGGTTTGAAGCTAATTAAGCTCTGGCCAAACTGGACCTGGTCGGTGCCGGAGACCTCCTGGCAGACCGAGGAGACCATCTCCTCAAGCATCTCCATGACGTCGCTATAGTCAGCATAGGCCTGGTAGCTCTCAAGCATGGTAAACTCGGGGTTGTGCTTGGTTGAGATACCCTCGTTGCGGAAGACGCGCCCAAGCTCGTAGACCCGGTCCAAGCCACCGATAATGAGCCTCTTTAGGTGGAGTTCCAGGGCGATGCGCAGGTATAAATCGCGGTCAAGGGCATGGTGATGGGTGATGAAGGGCTGAGCCAAGGCTCCCCCGGCCTGCGGCTGCAGGATCGGTGTTTCCACCTCTACAAAGCCAAGCCCATTTAGGAACTGGCGCAGGGCGGTGATAACCCGGCTGCGCACCTTAAAAGTCTCCTTGACCTCGGGGTTTGAGATGAGGTCAAGGTAACGCTGGCGGTAGCGGGTGTCAACATCACTAAGACCGTGCCACTTTTCCGGCAGGGGGCGGAGTGACTTGGCAAGCAGGGTAAAATCCTCCACTCCTAAAGTAGGCTCACCGCTTTTGGTGCGAAACAGATTGCCACTGGCACCGATAATATCACCGATATCCAATTCGCTAAACAGTTCACGCTGTTTCTTGGCAAAACCAGCGTTTCGGAATAAAAGCTGAATCTTCCCCGAGCTATCGCAAATATCAACGAACGAACTCTTGCCCATCAGACGCCTGGCCATAATCCGTCCGGCAACACTGACCTTGTCATCATTACCTAAACCTTCTTCCTGCTGCTTGAGCAAGGCGACTGCCTCCTGGGCGGTATGACTTCGGTGATAGTGCTGGGGATAGGGATTAATACCCTGAGCACGCAGGCGGTTTAGTTTTTCCTTTCTTTGCTCTGAGATACGCTCCAGTCTTGATGCCATCTATCTATTATCCTTAAGTTTAAGATAAGTTTAACCCAGTATTAGTGGCATGTAAGTACGCTTCTTTGTTCTCTCAAAGTATCAAGCCAGGCGGCTGACTTGACCTCTCTTTCCAAAAGGTACCTGAGGTAGTCCTTCATTACCGCCTCAAGCCCTCTGGATAGTGTCTGGTCAACCTTGAGCCGGTTTGAGACAGTCCAGTCATTGTTTTGCAGAAACCTCAGCACTTTAAGGGTATTGACTGATAACGGGCGGGTGGAAAACTCGCTTTGAGCACAGTTTGAGCAGAGCATGCCACCAGCCGCCGAACTAAATGAGTTAGTTGTCGGCATAAGTGCCTGGTTACATAAAACACAGTGCTCAAGCTGAGGCCGATAGCCAACCTGGCTAAGCATGTTAATTTCGTAATAACGCAACACCAGCTCCTTATCACTGTCTTCACAAAGGTGTTCCAGGGTCTCAAGAAGTAACTTAAACAACGGCGAGTTCTCAATATGGTCAGCGGTAAACTGGTTGGCCAACTCGGTTATGTAAAGGGCACAGGAGGTAAGCCACAGATCGCTCTTAAGTGGCAGAAAACTGGTGATGGTCTGAGCGCCGGTAACGGTATCAAGGTTTCGTCCCCGAGCCAGCCAAATCTGACTATGAGTTAAGAGCTCCAGGTGCCCGGCCAGCTTGCTCTTGGGACGACGCACCCCTTTGGCAACGGCCTGAATCTTACCTGAGTGAGGAGTATAGAGGGTAAGAATTTTATCCGCTTCACCGAGCTTAACCCGCTTGATTATGATGGCTTCAGTCTGATAATTTCTTGGACTAGACATTGATGGTTTTCTTTATAAATTTAAATTCATCGGGTTTCCTGTATCTTCTTTTTAGCAGGATGTCCCTTTCTTTCAGCAGGCAGGCTCGGTTATGAGCTATAGCTTGACTGTAATCCCCCTTTCTCCAAGCCAGCATGCACAGCAATCCCCTGTCATTACATGGGTCATCGTAGTTGGGGATAACCAGTTCTCTAACCACTCTGGCCTTGGACTCACGCGCCTCTTGAAGTTCACCATCAAAACCAATCTCCCGACCAAGTCGGTTAAACAGAACGCCCTGCTCAAAATTGGCGTTGAAGGCATAAAAAGGTCTCTCAAGCCGCTTGACAGTCTCTTCGCCTCTCCGACACAGTTCCTCCAGTGCTTCAGCACCTTGGGCACAGGCAATATCGAGACCATCCTTATTGATATAGCCGAAGATAACCATTTCAATATCCTTATACTGCCTTGAATCCTGATAGCGATAGTCAAATTCCCCAACCGTTTCAAGGTCAATTATGGTGCCTTTAAAATCTGAGTTTATTTCTTCTTTATATTCTATTAACATCGGTTAGTCTAAAACTCCTGTCTCCCCTCGATGGCATGGGTCAGGGTAACGTCATCGGCATACTCAAGCTCAGTCCCGTAGGGAAGCCCCCTGGCCAGCCGTGTAACCCGGATGCCGAAGGGCGAAATGAGTCTGTTTAAATACATGGCGGTGGCTTCTCCCTCAACGTTGGGGTTGGTCGCCAAGATAACCTCATCTATCCTGCCTGTCTTCAGTCGCTCCAAAAGCTGGTCAATCTTCAGGTCACCAGGCCCAACTCCCTCGGTAGGTACGATGGCACCATGGAGCACATGATAAAGCCCGTGATAAATACCAGTATGTTCCAGCGCCAGGATATCCTGTGGCTGCTCGACAACACAGATTTTACCGCGCTCACGCTGGTCGCTCTGGCAGATTAAGCAAGGGTCGGTATCGGCAACATTAAAACAAACCGAACAGAGTCTGGTTTTCTCTTTGACTCCAAGGATGGCATCGGCCAGCGCTCTGGTCTGTTCATCAGGGGCATGGAGTAGATAATAGGTAACTCGCTGGGCACTTTTGGGCCCGATGCCAGGCAGTTTAGCCAGCTCTTGAATAAGCTTATGTATCACTCTCGAAGCAGGAATAAAAGTCCGGTCCAATCTAAAAGCTCTCCTTATTTAATTTAAGTCAGCCCGGGTATCTTAAAGCCGCCAGTTAAGCTGCCCAAACGCTTGGCAGCCAGCTTCTTAGATTTCTCAATCGCTTCGTTTGTTGCTTTAAGCAAGATGGCTTCCAGTTTATCCAGTTTAGCTAGGTCTATTTTTTCAGGTGAGAGTTTAATCTGCTGTATTTTTTGCTGACCATTAATGGTAATTTTAACGGCGCCCTTGCTTGAGTCAACCTCGATGATGGTTTGAGCCAACTCCTTCTGGGTTTGCGCCAGTTTGGTTTTAAGTTCGAGGGCTTGAGCGAGCATTGCTTTATTCATTTTTCCTCCGTATCTATAATCTGAGCGCCCAGTTTTTGTGCCTCCCGCACCAGATGGTTATCTTCCGGCTGGAAAACACAGCGTACCTGGCAGGAGTGTCCCAAGTAGTGACTTAAAATTTTTTCGACTATTCTTTGATTTTCACTTTCCTCAATCTTTTCCTTATGGTAGAGATACTTAAAGGCTAAGACCACAGTATCGTTTTCAAAGGCTACCGGTTTGATCCCAGCACTTCTTAAAATGGCAATGGCCGGGCTTCTCTTGGTATCCTCCGGGGCCTGGGCAGTAACCTGTTTCCAGTTTGATACCAGCTCTTCAATTTCTCCACCCGGTGGGGGTGGGGTGAAAGCAGCCTCTAAAGTAGTCTCTATGGCAGGAGTAAGGTCACTGACTGGCTCGGACCGAGCCGGTTTATTTTCAAAAACAGGTGGTGTCGGCGGCGAAGTAAGCACTTCCTCCGATGGCTTCACAATTTTCGGCTTACTTTGAGCGCTGTGGCTCTCCTCCTCTGCAGCTAGGATAGAATCAACCAGTGCCAGTTCGAGGGGCAGGGTTGAATTACTATCAAGCCCAAACTCAAGTTGACCAAAGAGCTTAACCGTCTTCAATATCTGATTTAAGGAAGCCCTGGAGGCCAAGCCCTTGAGTTCAGTCATGTCTTCTGGAGTAAAATCCAAACCCTCCCCGGAGCCGGCCTTTACCAGTAGTAGCCCTCTAAGGTATTCCACCAGTTCCCGATTGAATTGCCGCAAATCCAGCCCGTCACTATTGACCTGGTGAACCGTGGTCACTGCCGCCTGAATGTCACCCTCAATGATATGACCTACCAGCTCTCTGGCTCGCTTATCGCCGGCAATGCCCAGGATAGCCTGCACCTGCCCAAGACCAATTTCAGAGCCATAGTAGGTTGCTAGTTGCTGCAGGATATTTTCGGCATCCCTGAGACTACCGGTAGCACTCCTGGCGATAAGCCGCAGTGCTTCTGCCTCAATTTTGATTCCCTCGGCATTACCAATCCGGGTTAACTTCGATGTGATATCTGTTTGGGAGAGACGCCTGAAGTCAAAACGCTGGCACCGGGATATAATGGTCGGCAGAACTTTATGGGTTTCCGTCGTCGCCAGTACGAAGATGACATGGGGTGGTGGTTCCTCTAATGTTTTAAGCAGAGCATTAGCGGCATCAGGGGTGAGCGGATGAACCTCATCAATAATATAGACCTTAAAGC
>SDBU01009888.1_pt1 | contig 10638 bp, 29 predicted proteins | sample 2277071 | NCBI WGS metagenome assembly SDBU01 (sample SAMN10397929, study PRJNA504765) | marine sediment metagenome | isolation source: marine sediment core GS08_GC12, 126 cmbsf | place: Arctic Ocean: Gakkel Ridge, Loki's castle | collected 2008
ACATTACCCTTTAATTATACTACAGAATTGCAAGAATAGCCAGTCCTGTGTTTAGCTGTGGCGGAACAGCCACGAGATATCTGAACTCAACCCACCTACACCTATTGGGAGGAGTCTGACCCAGTTCCTACCCCTACTCTTGGTTACCTCTACGAACCCAGCCTCCTCTAGAACATGGATATGGTACCTGAACGTGACCAAAGCGCAAGGCTTGACCTCTGCTCGAAGTACCTCTAATGTCTCCCTTCGGCTAGGACGTGCGCTCAGTACGAATAGTATCCGGAGGCGCCTCTCATTACTCAGCGCTTTGCATCCGCTCAGAACGCCTCTCCTCTTCAATGAATTCCACTTCATTGTCATATGCGGTTCCATACATATACTCCTCTAGTGATACGTTAGCTACAGCGCCCGCCGCATTTGTGTTGTCATCCCAGAACACCATCTTGAAGAACTTGAGTACAACATACCCCGTCCCGAAGAAACCTATTAGGAACCAGATCATACCTTAACCGTGACCTCAACCTGCTCTGGGCAGTCCCCACACTCAAGGCTCTTAACAAGACAGGTTTCGGTACCTACACTACCATTCGGCCAGTATATTTGGGCCTGCCGTGTAGTATAGACTGCCACCCTACGATCAGGCTTCTCACCTTTCCAACATTTCATACATGACTGTGTGTATTGCATACTAGTAACCGCGCTCATACTTGTGTGGTACTGGATCACTGTGCTGTTCCTTGGGACACCTAGAGCACGTAAACCTTGTAACCTCTATCTCCTTAGGTACCTGAGCTACGAAACCTGTATCATCATTGTAGGTGAACCAGGTTACTGGCACGGTGCGTGTTCCGTTCTGTACCCAATGATGCCCCTTGAGTAGGCATACCAGCCTAAGAAGAGCCGCCTTGAGTATCCTTCCCGAACTTCCAAGCGAACGCATCTTTATGCTCCCATCCTAGAGCCTCGTAGAATCCTGAGGCCCCTGGTGCTGCGCAACACTCGACCTCAGCGACACCGAGCGTTCTACCGTAAGCTACCGCCTCATCTACAAGCCTACTACCAATCCCCATACGTCGGTGGAATGGGTGGACTACCACGTCAAAGAGAACTGCTGTGTAGATACCATCCCCGACTAGGCGTGCCATACCTACCAACTGCAGTTTGGGGCTACTACGCTCAACGTGTTCACCTTCATGAAAGGCGAGCCCCACCCATAGAGACCTCTCCCATGAGATGATGATCGACGGAACACTCCGCCTCGGCCAGCCGGACCTGAGAAGCAGCTCCTGTGCGAACCAGCCAAACTTTGGATCACCGACGCCGTACTTATATGGCATCTTGCTCCTTTGGTAGTGGATCGAGGTAGGACCAAGCGAACCCCGCCACGTCATCATCTACGAACTCGACAGCATCTTGTAGTAGAGGGTCCCAGCCGAGGGCGAAGATGCACAGGGGGCATAGGTTGAGAGTCGCTACGCCTGCAACCTCAACCGTCTGTACCCGTAGGACGTGATGCGACGGTGTATCCCACCCTGTGCAGAGTTTATCCATCAAGGCCCCCGCGTAGATATCGGGTCATGAGCCAGTTGCGTGTTATCTCGTGTAGCTGCATCTTGCCCCGGTTGGCCTCGTACCATTGGGCGACTGTAGACTTTGATCCTTGGGCTCTACTAGCCCCTCGCCAATCTGCAAGCATCTCTAGCAAGTACTTGCGGGGCATGGGCAGGATCTTGACCCCACCACCGTCCTTAGCTAGAACCCACCATTGCCAGTGGTGGGGATTGAGGTTCTGATGACTGAGCCATGCTAGATCGAAGGCCGCATCTCCTGTCTCTGCTGCATTATAGTACCCCGTCTCGTCACGCCCTGTGTGTATTCCTTTCTTAGGCGTGTGCGTACCATCCGCGTGGTGTGTCTCTGGGCCGTAGAAGTGGTTGGCGTACGGGTACCACTCACGAGGCAACAGTTTGCTCAGGTCGTGTGTGAGGCCCTGCCAAGTAATGCCCAGCTTACGGCACTCCAAGAAGACATACCACTTGTGGCGCATAACGTAGGAGAGATAGCGTAGGTGCTTGTTCATCGATACTCCATTCGGGCAACACGAATTGCCCAAGCAATCATTTTGGTGATTTCGTAGCTTCTATGTCCTGATAGTGTTAGGCCTATCCAAGCCAACCACTTATGCACAGGCCACCCCCATGGATGCCACTTAGCTAGGAACTGTGCCTCTCGAAGGGCCAAGTAATAGGAGTAGTAGGCTCTGCTGCAATCCCCCCATAGGCCTGCTAGGATGTGCTTACTCAGCCACTTGCTGACTTCACGCTCTGGGGAAACCATCTGCGCTTCTGTCCGCTCCACGTCAGTTAGCTTGTAGCCGAGATGTTTGTTCATTAGCATCCTCCCAATGGTGTGCCTCCCAGGCTCAGGGCAAACAAGACCATCCCCCCAAAGAGCAGGACGGCAAGCCCAGCCATTGCGGCCCACTGCAACACATTCTTCACCCTCCCACTACTTTGCTTGTTCATGTTAGTGCCTATATCTCCTTCCTGAGTTGGCCATGACGTAGAACAGTTGCCTCGCGGTCTCCACGAGTAGTTTATCACCGGATACGGCTACTCGTTCGTCCGTCCAGTCTGTGGGGCCCTGGTACGCGCCCCAGTCATTTGTTGGGCCTGCAACCGCTACAATCTTGATCGCGAACGCGTCATCGGTGTGTATATCCATAGGAGACACACTTACTTTATCCCTGAAGTTCAGAGGACCTGACATGTTACCTCCATCGTCTACGGCGTAAAGCATCGTTCACATACGTAGATACAATGCTGATTGCTAGAAAGAACAGTATAACTACGATAATGAACTGTGTGGTTGTTAGTGAGTTAAGCCAGTTATGGATCTCCTGCATCTTTGTCCTCCCTGGCCATCCGTTCCAGAATTGCCTGAGAGCAATACATGACGGCGTCAACGAGCTCACCGAGGAGATCTAGTAGCGGATTGCGTCCGTTGAACGTCTCAAGAGGAGTACCATACTTCCTGAGACCCTTGGCCTCCTGGTGTTGTAACACGGCCTCGAAGAAGTCACGAGCATGCGACGCTACCAGTTTCTTACCTCTTACGGGTGGAGGTTGATCGCGGGTGTCAAGAGGGGGAGTGGTTATGGCCCCTACCCTACGTAGCATAGCAATTGTCTCAGGCCTGAACACGGATTGGGGCGGTGTGACAGCTGTAAAGGACGATGGTGGGTTGCCCAGGTCGAGAGATCCATGGGTTGCGGTCCACGGCCTTTTCGGTGGCCCGAGCAGGTTGAGCTCTGCCTCTAACGCCGAGATGGTTGTAGGTTTGTACAGCTCCTTGAAGCGGGTGTCCGTGAAGATGTGCAGCCCTCCATCCATATGAACGAGCCAGTCACCTGGTTTGCCACGGACATGTACTGGCGCCCAGACTTCGAAAGGCTGTTTGAGCCTTATAGCTTCCATAGCTAGAGGCAGGGTCAAGAACGGTCTGAACTCTAGTTCCCCTGGATTCGCGGGGTGGCCGTCAATACACAGCGCTGGCCATTTTTGTTTAGTCAAGGTTACCCCCTGTGCTATCTGGCTGCAACCAATGGTCTGGAGGCAGCTGTTTACATGTGTAGACGTACCAGAAGCTGGCTTCGTTCTGGAGTGAAGAGAACATATGGCCCATCCTGTCCGTGGTGGGCTCGGTTCCCTCGAAAGCGCCCTGCAAAGCAAGACAGAGGGCTAACATCCCTCTATCGCTTCCTGTGATTGGCATCTTCACCTCCTTCTGCGTGGTTTAGACAATACTAGCACGGTAAGCATACCTGCTATGTAGGCGACCAACACACGTATCAGATTTGTGGCCGTACTAGGCTCCATGTTAGTGATGGGCCATAGGATGCCGTAGGGGTAGCCTCGTCTTGTCGGCCGCTGATTGTACGCCGTCCCTGGTAGCGATCTTTGCCAGTATGTCCTCGATCGTCTAAGGTCTGAAGTCCTGACTGTCTACACCTACATCCATACGACCTTTGATCACCTTGGCTCTGCCATGGCTGTGTCCGTGTAGGTGTATCGAGCCGTGGTGCTTGCGATCCCAGTCGTCGATCGGGAAATGTGACAGGATAATCGGCAGCTCGTTCCGGCCACGCTCCAGGTTCCAGGTCGACGGTAGTATCTGTATGGGTAGTCCTGACATAGTCACAGGGCGTAGGTGGCTATCGCCCCCGAAGGCATCCATACCTATAGCTCGCAACCACCTGCGATCATGGTGCTGCCAGTTGCGTAGTATGTAGATCAGCCCTTTGAGCTCCTCGAACCAGTGTATGGCCGTTGTGATTTCTCCCAGTGTGAAGTCTCCGAGGTGGTATACGGTGTCCTCCTCACCGACGACGGCGTTCCACAGACGGACTAGCCCTTGGTTCATGAGCGCTGCGGAGTTGAACGGTCGTTTGCAATACCGAATGATATTCTCGTGCCCGAAGTGATGATCGGATGTCACGAAGATCTTTGGCATGGTTCCTCCAAATCTGCCTGAGTAGGCAAAGGGTTAGTACCTGGTTTGACTGCGTAGACCGTACAGACGCGCCCTGTGCGGTGGTTGAGCTGCCCCTCTGAGACTACCTTGCCCTCCTGTTCGAGTTGATAGAGATGCTTCTGTGCCGTGGTCTCAGTTAGACGGACAGCGTCAGCCACCATTCTCGTAGGCCCGTACGGGTGTGTCTCCAGGTAAGCGAGGATCTTTTGGTCCGTCTCAGCTCTGGAGCGCTTGAATCTGGCACCATCCATTACGTACCCCAATCAATGTTGATGTCGTACTCGATAGGGTCGCGCTGTCCTGCCTCTTTGAAGGCGGCGATCCTCGACTGGCAGGTATCACATACCCCACAGGCGGGGTGCTTACCCAGGTAGCAGGAATGTGTGAACTCGAGTGGGACGTTCATAAGGCTATCAAACGCGAACTCTACAATGCCCGTCTTCGATGTCTGGATGAATGGGGACATCAGGACCATTTCATCATTAGGGGGAGAGCCGTCCCTCAGCATCTGTCTGAAGCTGTCCACGAACCTCTGAGTACAGTCCGGGTAGTTCGCATCTGTCGCATGTGCCCCGTACGCAATCGCCCTGAGACCATGCTGCTCCGCCACGGCAGCTGCTATGCTCAGTAGGACTGTATTCCTACGGGGAACGTAGGTCGGAGCGATACCGGACCGCTTCGGATCCTTACCGAGCGGGACAGGCATACCTGAGGCGGTGATCAGGGGTGATCTGAGGAATATGAGCGGGAGCTCATACACAAACAGAGGGATGCCCAGTATGTCAGACACCTGCAGAGACGCATGTGACTCGGCAGTCTGGTGCCTCTGGCCGTACTCGAAGAAGATCCCCTCGACAGGGGCATGGTCTCCCCAGAACCCCCGAACGAGGGCAGACGCGAGGACTGTTGAGTCCAGTCCACCGCTCAGTAGTATCATTGTACCTTTGCTCATTGCCATTACCTCCCCTAGAATGTGCTCTCGTATCGGTTACCCAGTTCCTCTCTGCTAACACCATGTAGCGCTGCGACCGCAGCAATGAACATGTTGAGGTGTACGTCATCACATCTCTTCCAGTCGATATAATCCGAGAGGTCTTCCATCTCCTTGACAGCTGCGGCCATACGGTTGGCCATGATATGTTCTGGCTGCGGTGGGACCATCCCTACCCTGAACAGGGCATCGAAATGTGTCTGGAGGACCTTGATATTAGCACCGTACGACTTGGCATACACACCAAGCATCCTGTAGCAAACAGCGTACGTTATCTTCTGCCAGTCGATGAACTCGGCTATATCCTGGACAGCGCCGATCGCCATGCGCATCCTGGTTTCTTCCACTGCCGCGTCTCTCTCACGTAGTTCACGGGGGGTCAGTTCTTCTAGTGCTCTTGCCATTGTAGCGTTCTCCTTAGGGGTAGGATTCTGTTAACACCAAGAGAACCAGGCAGGGAATCCCTGTATGATTGGGGACTCCCGGCCTGGACGTATCAGGCAACTACGTTTGTGTGTTGGTGTTGCCCTACTATTCTCCTGCGAGTGCGGCCTCGAAGGCCTCGTCGGACTCTGCGGGCACAGCGTCAGGTGCGGTCTCAGGCACGCCCTCGGCAGCCTCAGCGGCTGCCTCGGCCTTCTCGATCTTGGCCATGTATACTGCGATTGCCTCGGCCAGCTCCGTCTCGAACAACTCCTGGATCTCGACCCGGGTGCTAGTGGCAGGCATGTCGGTCAACCGACCCACGATCCACTTGAGGCGACGAACACCGTACGGGAGCTGGCGGCTCTTGCCACCCGCACCGCGACCGGACGCACCCGCTGCCTTGGCGGCTTGACGCTTCTCGTCGAACTCGTCCACGTCTGTCTGCTTGAACCAGATCCGGTTCCTGTCATCTCGGTAGTGATCCAGGCGACCTTCCTTCGCGATCTTGTTCAGGTAGGACGGATAGATCTGCAGTGGGGCCGCGGCTGCGAGGGACTGCACGTATACGATGCCTTCGATGGTGACAGACCCCTTCTCCTTGGTGAGGGCCGAGATGACTGCGACCTCTGGAACTGCTGTTGCGACCATCTTTGTAACTGAGGGACTCATGGTGTGATCTCCTTGTGTGGGTGAAACGGTGTTTTGAACCGACCGAACTACTGTGATAATTATACACCACCTTTCTTGTAAAATCAACTGGGTGTTTTACCTATCGTGACCGCCACCACCTCCTTTCCCTGCCATATCGGTAAAATCGCCGGCACTACAGAACGGGCATGTAATTCCTATGCGGTGGGTCATCTCAGAGGTAGCGTCATCGTAGAATGTCTCACCACACACATTACATATACACTTAGTCGCTGCATGGAAGGTACTCTTCCTGTCCTTGTACCCCTGCGTACTGGGTGGTACGAAACCCACATCATCCTGTGGGTGCATCTCTCTGAGGGTTTCGCCACGGTCAGCAGTCTTCAGGCGGGCCATAGCCCCCTCTTGGGGAGGCGGGGTTGCGGAGGGCCGCGGGTGCTTTCTCTTGCCCATCGATGTTAGTAGCCTGATGACGGGTATGTAGTCGGCATTCACTGTGAGCATCAACCCACCCCTAGCCATAGTGTGGGGTATCTTGTACTTCTTGACTACTGCTCTTACAACAGCAGTCGCTCGAATCGTCCTCCGCATACCTTTACCTCCTCGTCCATATGATGTAACAGGTGCCTCAGTTGGGTGGCGCTACCTAGGAATACGAAGTGATGCTCCTCGTAATCTACGAAGAACCTCTCCTTCATCCAGGAGAACGTCTTGAATGCCCAGTTTGGTCCCTTCACGGAGATGACATAGTTCTCTCCCTGTATCTGGTACGCTGTAGTACTAGTCGGGGCCATTAGAGCCAGCCCCACAAGCCCCGCAGGTGTACGCAGTTACCCACCCGTACCTCTTCTCTCCACAGGCGGGGCACACAAGGCCCTCTTCCGGCTCTCGTCGACGCCTTCTAAAGACGGGCGCCCTCTTGTGACCCCGCCTTCGTCTAGATACTGAGGTCTGTTGAACCCTTTGCATTCCCACACCTCCTCTCCCACGACTCATCCCACTCAGACCGGTACACATCCAGCCTCTCTAGGAACAGAGCTTTCATGTGACCGCTGAGGATTGGGTCCCCCCTGACTTTTGTACTCACCATACGAACGGCCACATGAGAAGGTCTACGTTCGAGAGTGAATAGCTCTGGGTTACTATACCTGGCTATCCTAAGTATCTCCCTCTCATGAAGCTCAGACATCCACTTATCAACCTCAGGGGCAGGCGTTAGCCATACTCCACGTATCATAGAGGACTTGAGGTGCTTGTCTCCTTTCACTATGGTGCGTACCCAGTCTGGGTGGCGCATAGATAGTGTAGCAATTTCCTTTATCTTGTAGTTTGGTTTGTTGGTAATACTACATTCCGCAAGACGTTGCTGGAAGTAGGCACTAAGCTCCACTGCGTAACCCTCCTATTCGTCTGCCTCTCGTAGCGACAATATATAGTCCGTACCCTCAATACCCAACCGAATCTGGGCATAGGTCTCGTCTAAGTCCACTGTACGCTCAACCGCTGCTGGAGTTGTGACATAGCCACCCAGGATGGACACACCCTCTTTCTGGCCGTTGACGATCTTGGCCAAGATGTTCTGTTTCTTGGTAGGCTGTACGGGGTGGTTGATCTCATCAATCACCACACAGATTAGCTCCATCGCATCCTCTAGGACCAACTTGTTGAACCCATCGGGTTGTTCATTGTAGACCATGGCAATGGAGTTCAAGGCTATATCCAAGTCCGTGTCGGGATGGCGTATAAGGCGAGCGAGACTGTTCAGCGGTTCATCCAGGTTACCTATGAGGTCCGTCAGGTGCTCCGCGACAGAGATGATATAGTCCCTCCTCACTTCGAACACTGACTTCGAGTGGATCCATCTATCTTCCCGGTCGTATGAGATGATGTTCTGCAACCCTGCGACTGCCTCTGTGAGGATCCCACCCTGTCGTATGTCTAGTGGCTTGACAGGTCTGTCGGTAGGTTCGTGTGACATTGTGTAGTACTCCTTTGAGAGTGTAGGAAAAAAGTTGAGTGTCCCGTGATTTTATTATACCTCCTTTCTTCGAAACAATCAAGTCCGCTTTGCACAGGGGGCTCGCGCGACCTTCCCCTTGTAGTCATTGTGCTACCCTCTCTGCGATTGCCACCGCGAGGGCGAACAATATAGATGCGGCGAGTAGTAGGAGTATGACCGTCATGGCGTTCTTGTTCATCATCGGCCGAGTACCAGGTCCGCGATCTGCTCTGGGAACAGCGTAACGAGTAGCATGATGAGCACCCAGATGATCGGCCAATAGTCGCCCTTGCTAGGTGTACTCTTCACGTGAGGCCTCCCCAGGCATCTTGTTGTTGGGCGGATCGGGCATGTTCCTCTCGTCCCATAGTGCAAAGCGGCGTACCTTCTCTGCCAGTGGTTGCTCCGCCAGTTCAAGCAACGGCAGCTCGTACTGCTCGAGGAACTCGTTGACACGTGAGGGGTCATCGTCCCCCGATATGATCGCGGAGATGAGACCGTTTTTCAGGAAGTCCATCGCGTCTTTGAGGTGGGATTCCTTCCAGTGTTTGAAGTGGTGGGTAGCCGTATCAAGATGTATGGCCAGGAACTCCACATCGAACTCGAGCCCAGCGCAGTGCTCGATCCAGAGGTCGACGTGGTCCTCGGGTTCGTCCTCACGACCTGGGAGATCTCGTATGGCTAGTATCAGTCGTGCTCGTGCCTTCATCGTTGATGCCACTGTGTACCTCTCCTTGTGTTAGAATACGCTCAACATTACGGTGTGCATAGATGCCCAGTCGACGCATATCGTGACGTTCCAGTTGACGAGGCGGATCAACATCATATCAGTGGATGTGTTCTCCGTCTTCTCGATACCGGGTCGGCCCGCCTCGACCCAAGGCTTCCCGTATCCTAGGGTCTTGAGCCAAGCATCCATGATCCCGTTCGGGGTATTTGGCAAGCATCCCTTGTCCAAGGTCACGGTTACCGTGACGAACCCTTCAGGCCCATCCCAGTTGATCTGTATGACAGCGGCGGGGTCTTCTGGTGCGATCTCCTCCAAGTAATTGAGTAGGATCTTGAGCAGATACCTAGAGCGGTTCGACTTCTGCACCCTACGGAGCTTCCAGGGTTGCTCACGTGAAGCATCGTACTGTGCGCCTTGTTCGTTGTGCCACTCCAGGTAGATACGTCCTAGGGCCTCGTTCTCTAAGGCAACTGCCTCTTCAAGCGTATGCTCCCCAGCCTGCCAATCCTCTATCCATGAGAGTACAGCAATTGCACGTTCGTCCTTGAGCGCCTCACAGCTAGTGATCTTGTTAAAGATCTGTGTCCTCAGTCCCTGATCTGCCATAGTAGTGTTCTCCTTAGTTTCCTGCATGTGTGTAGTAGTTCAGGAAGCGTACCCTGATTTGACCTGTGCTGAGTAACGCAAGGTCAAAGATGGAATCACCACCCTCTATCCATCGATCAATCCAATGGTCGATAGACTCCTCCTTGGTGTTCTCGAACCCCTTGCCTGTCTGGACAGCTCTAATGATGCGACCCCTTAGAACCTGATAGCGTGGCATCAGTAGACGGATAGTGTAGCCATGGACGTATCTTCCCTGCAGATACTACAACTGATAGAGACGTCCAGGGAGAGTATCCGTACGACATACCTCCCCGGGTCGTCACATTCTACCTCGAAGAGGCTCTCGTGGTGGCTTTCGCTCAGGTTGATGGCTAGACCGATTGACTCTAACCACTGTTGCACCGTCTCTTGGTCGCCCCTTGGCAGGGCAGCATTGGCGACATTGGCCGTGATACAGATCAGGTTCTGGTGCTCAGCATCATACTCCACGATGGAGTCGATCGAGACGTACCCCACAGTGATGGCGTTCAGTGAGTCGATGTACTGCATGATGAGGGGCATACATACAGCTATACGATCCCTTGCATGCATCCCAATGGTGATTACGTTCTCGCTGCCTGGTTCCTTGCAATCTTTGGTCGGGGTCATGGTACTCCTTAGTGAGACGTGTGATAGTAAGGGCCTTCCACCATGAAAGGCCCCACT
>SDBU01009889.1_pt1 | contig 10637 bp, 5 predicted proteins | sample 2277071 | NCBI WGS metagenome assembly SDBU01 (sample SAMN10397929, study PRJNA504765) | marine sediment metagenome | isolation source: marine sediment core GS08_GC12, 126 cmbsf | place: Arctic Ocean: Gakkel Ridge, Loki's castle | collected 2008
GCCATCGAAGTCGAAGCGGATGCCATTGCCGACGGCACAGACGCTTTTGTCCCTGCGATTATGGAGCATATTGAGCTTGCGGGCATCCATTCAGGTGATTCGGCATGCGTGCTTCCGCCTGTTAGTATTCCCGAAAAGCATCTCAAAACAATCTATGAATATAACCGGAAAATCGCCATTGAGTTTAACGTAGTCGGCCTGATGAATATCCAGTATGCCATTGCCAATGACGTTGTTTATATTCTTGAGGCAAATCCGCGGGCCTCAAGGACTGTTCCGCTGGTCTCCAAGGTCTGCGGTATTCCAATGGTTCCTATTGCCACGCAGCTTATGCTCGGCAAACGTCTTGCGGATATGGAATTGGAGAGATTGTCCATACCCCATTTCGGCGTCAAGGAAGCTGTATTTCCCTTTAATATGTTCCATGAAGTAGATCCTTTATTAGGGCCCGAAATGCGCTCGACCGGCGAAGTCCTCGGCATGGCCGATTCGTTCGGACTTGCCTTTTATAAGGCCCAGGAGGCAACACAACTGCCGTTGCCCTCGGAGGGGACCGTCCTGATTACTATTTCAGAGGAAGACAAACCTTCCGTACTGCCGGTGGCAAAACAGTTTAAAGATATCGGCTTTAACATTAAAGCTACCAAAGGAACCTGTCAGTTTCTGTCCGAGAATGGAATAGAATCGGAAAGTATTCTTAAAATGCACGAGGGAAGGCCGAATATTCTTGATAGTATAAAGAACGGAGAAATTAAGCTTGTTGTAAATACACCGAGCGGCAAGCAAAGTAAACATGATGATTCCTATATTCGTAAAGCGGCCATCAAATACAAAATACCTTACATCACAACAGTAGCTGCCGCCGCTGCAACGGTAAAGGGTATAGCGGCCTTCCAAAAGAAGCCCGGACAAGTCAAGTCCATCCAGAGCTATCATGCAGATATAAAGAAAGCACAGGTAGTCATGTAGGGCGGGCGTTTGAAATTGGGTTTGATTGGCTTTGTTTTTTTGCCCCGCCAACGGGATAAAAATTTCATAATCCTCTATAACATATAAGTTTACGTTCATTTTGGGCTTCTCGTAAATTGGGTTTGTTTTGGGTTTGTTTTTTCGGACTACGAAATCATCTTTTTTTCTGTAATCCTTTGTTGTAATTGAATTTATATTCATTTTGGCTCTTTTTAAATTGGCTTTGTTTGGGTTTGAATTGGGTTTGTTTTTTCGGACTCTCCGCTGCCATTTATTTTCATAATCCTTTGTATATACTGAGTTTGCAATCCGCCTATGGCGGACAAGATTGGGTTTGTTTTGCATAAAAAGTAGCTGATTTGTAGAGGCATCTCTACAAGTGTAGAGGCGAATTTCGTCTAACGGATGCGCAGCTCGTATCGGTTGCGTTAAGCGTGTTTCGTACCGGTTATCGGGGTACCGGGTTATCAGGCAGTGATTATCAGAGTATCGGGTTATCAGGGCAATCCTTTCTGATTTACTCCGCCAGAAGACGGCGGATCTTCGACTTTGTCTTCGATATTTGTCTTCTTTTTGCCAGAGGGTAAAAAAACACTCCCTCTATAATTAGACGTAGCTGCACGTTTGATACGAAAATATAAACGTTTCTCGTCGCTCGTCGCTCGTAACTCGTTTTGGGAAAGTGAGTTAAAAATATTTGAAAAATATGATTTTTGTGTTTAGGTATCAGCGTTTTTGATTGAAAAAACGTGGATATTTTACCTATTTTAACCACGGATTTCACAGATTACACGGATTTAAATGTTCAAAACCTTGTCTGTTTTGACAGATAATGCTTTTTGGCGTGTATCTGCTGATACGAAAACGTGCGGTTCTCCGCTATATCTGGCGCCTAATGGCGGTTCATGTTAGCCTTTTGGCTAACATGCGCGTATTATAACATATATTCAAACAAAAGTCAAAAAAAAACGGCCCAAAGTGGCGGTTGTCGCGGAAGTACAGTTTTAACTGAGCAGCCTCTTTATCTGCCTTTCGTGCTCTTTCGGGAAATAGTACCGTAATATGGATGATGGGTCACCTGTTATCGCCTGAAGTCTTTCCAGACCTGGTACCTCTGTGATTTCTAGAAAACCCGTCTCAGGCCATCGGGGGTTAAAAAGCATTATTGAATTTACAGAAGTCTGCTCTCCCCCTGCAGATGCTGAACTGTAAGGTTTATATGGTGCTATCTCGGTACTATCCTCAATAAAGTAATAATTATGGTTCTCACCTTGACTCTGTAGGTATTTTCGAACTTTTTCTATTTTGTCTGACATTTGGAAAGGTGTACCCGCAATGATTTCTGACCAGCCTATTCCTTTGCGTAGCAAGAGACGCTCAGCTAAGTCGCTTAGAATTTTGTCATTGTCATTTTGCCATATTGTCACTTGCGCGAGCAATACATGGTCAGTTAATTTTTGGAATTTTGCGAGATCTCTACTTTCCTTCCCACCCAGAAGGGTTTTCATTGGTGGCAGGAGTGCTTTGGCAAAGCTCTTATTTTGCTTTGCAATATCCTGCGCGCGTTTTAAAATTGCTTGGAGAAGACCTTCAAAGCCTCTTGTGGTGTGGTGGAAGTATACACTCTGATACATGTAAAATCGCGAGAAGATGTATTCTTCAAGGGCAAATTTTGATTTATTAGGCCAAACAACAAAAATACCTTTTTGTTTGCCCTCGATTACCTTTTCTTTCAGTTGCATGGTATGAATAATTCTGAACCAATCAAAGTTTCCATATTCTGCTCCTGAACATAGAGAGTCCCGCCTTAAATAATCCAAACGGTCCATATCTAACTGACTTGAAATTAATGACTTCTGCCAAAGCGGCGGTTGTTTCGCACCCGTTGGAAGCCTCTTTGCGATCAGTGCAGCAACTTTTGACGGAAGACTTTTGGCACGTTTACTCAAAGCTCGATGAACTTCAGAATCAGGATTAAGAATTATTTCAACAGTTCTCTCGTCATGATTTCCAAAAATGCCTTCTGTCACATGGGAAAAGGGAGCATGACCAATATCATGCAGTAACGCTGCTGCCAACAAAGCCTCTTCATCTAAGAGCTTAAAATGGTTTTCCAAATAAGTTTGTTTTAAATAAGAGAGGCATAATTGCATCAGGTGTAAAACGCCAAGGCTATGTGAAAATCTCGAATGGCTTGCACCCGGATATGTAAACTGGCTCAGGCCAAGCTGGTTTATATATCTAAGCCGCTGCACTTCAGGACAATTTATCAAATCAAGTAACCATGCGTGTTTATCAAGGTCAATTGCAATGTAATCATAAAGCGGGTCGCGGAATAACTTTTGGGCCATACAACCCCCATCAAGCTGAGGCAATGGCAAAAGCTTTTTTTAGATTCTTGTCATTTGGTGAAAGTTTCTTAAATGTCGCTGTTTGCTTTTGCGCTTTTGTCCAATTGCCTTCATTAAAATATGCGACAGTTGCGGCAAGTTCTAAAACCCAGGGGTCTTCTTCATTCAGGTCCAGAAAGTAGGAAATAAACAGCTCTATCTGTCCATACACCTCCTTGCCAGTTTCACTTTTTTCAAAGTTTGCAAGTACGCTTTTCCCCTTCTGGCTTATTTTTGACCTGTACCGGACACCGCCAAAACCTGTTTGCTCGGGTGACTCATCAATTATGTCAGCACCTTTAAGCTGGTCTATTAAACCCGCCAGCTCGAAGGAATACGGCCCATAATAATGAAGAATATAACTGAACTGTAATGGACAGCCTGCGCGTTGGAGAAGATAAATCGATTTCTGAAGCCGCTTTCTCGAATCCACCTCTGTAACGGAACTAATCAGCTTGGCAAGCCAGTAATCTTTCATAATCCCCATCTTCCCTAAGTAATTAGCACTGCTAAGTTTTTATCGACAGTTGGTCTTTCAGAGCTTCAGTCAAACTTTCCAATATAAACTCACAATAAGCTTTGTAAAGCAATTTTGACAGCTAACCCAATAAATGTGCCAAATCGATAAGGTAATGTCGTTCTTTTCTTTGGGTAAAGCCTTCTTTTAGCGTGATACTCGGACAAGGGGAACCTCCTCCATCGTCCGACGCTTATCAAATATTATAGCATCATGGCAACTCATTTGTCAACAAAAACTTATAAACAAATAACATTTTTGTTGTGAAATCTGTGGCTAACAATACCCAAAACCTGCAATTCCCATCAAGGCAACTTTACACTAAGCCCTGAATTAGGGCCTGGTGGTAGTCCCAATGCTGGTTCAATCCCAATGCTTTTACGCAGATCTTCAAGCAACGCTTTTGCATCAATTCTGCTACCAATCATTTGTTCCGATTCTGCCCGTGGGCTTCTTACCTCTTTTGCCCTATAAATTACCAGTTCTCGAATCCCATCCGCAATTGCTCTCAAACACAGCCCACGGGCATAAAAACAGTTGAACTCACCCTCTGCAAGCATGTCGGGAGCATCGACTCGCACTTTGACTATCGAAATTCCCCCAGACGGTTTTTGCCTCTTCTCTGTTGGGTTCAGCCGTCTATTTTCGCGCAATCTGTCAGCCAGCCACACGTCATCATAACTTTTTATCGCTTCCCTAATAAGCCCCTCATAGTCACGTTGACCTATAGTTGACAAACGTGAGCTCATATAAAGCTTCTTGTTTGACACATCCAGATCAAGTTCTCCAGGCATATAGCTCCGTGTCTTTCCATCAAGATTTACCAAGTTCAATCCCATAATCATCTCCTTTTACCAAACTCCTGTTTTCTAATCTTTATCTTTCAAACCATACACCACCCAAAACCCACAATTCCCGCTAACTAATTTCATATCTCCCTTCGACCCATTCGACAAGGCTCAGGCCAGGCCCTGCGCAGGAATTACAAACGTACGATTCAAAGCAGTATTCCGCCCCTTGGTGTTTCCTTATTTGGTTAGATAAAATAGGGTAAAAGACCGTAAAAGTCAAAGGGAAAAAGGGGAAATTGAATATCGCATTCTCCACTGGCGAACCTTCGGTATCGAATTTGAATGTCCAATGTCGAAGTGAAAGTGGTGGGAAATATGACCCCGCCCACAGGTGGCGGGGCTAAGCATTATTTGAGATTGGCATATCTATTATCCACTAATGGGTACGGCCGAACATATGAATGCTTCCGGTATCAGTGCTGACAAAGAGGCGTCCTCCGGCCGCGGCCAGACCCCGCACGCGACCCTTAACAACCCGGCTCCATAGCTCATCCCCATTAGCAATACTGTAAGCGACAACTTTGTTGGTACCGCCGACGAAGAGGACATCCCCGGCCAAAACCAGGGCATGCGGACAATCGCAGGGAACCGACCATCTCGCACTTCCATTGCTTCGGTTAATAGCCGAAAGTGAAGTCTCTCTTAGGAGATAGGCCGTAGGTCCCGAAACGATAAGGCGGCGACCATTCGGGTGTGTAGCGATACGGTCTCTTGAATCATTGTCGTGCTCTGCGAGTTCGTAATCTGAGGCATGGAACTTTGCGTGGCCTCGAACAAAACGAGAATCCGAAGTCAAGAGTGCATAGCAACCGCTCTGACCCCGACTGCCAATATTCCCTGAACCTGAGCCGTTTGCACGATTGAAAGCACGAGGGCGTGATCTTCCCTGCAGCAGGTAAAGTTTAGTTGGCGAAGCCATGATAGCTCCCATGGGCGTAACTCCGCCCGAGACACTGTAAAGTCCCGCACCGCTGTCCGAGCCGGTTCGAGCATCAAGACTGCACAGATATGAATTCTTCCAACTCACAAGCGATGCCGCGAAATAGACTTTTCCGTCCATCACAGCCGTGCCGGTTCTTACAGGCCACATCGATATCAGGCTGCCATTGTTGCCTACAAGGCGTGTATCCGCGGAGGGATTGTACTTCCAAATAAAAGAGCCGTCCAGGGCGTTGATACAGTAGATATGGCCGTCATCGGAACCGAAGTATAATTTGCCGTCGTCGTAACTGGGTGGATAACGCACCGGGCCATTAGTAGTGAAGCACCACTTTTGTTGGCCGGTACGAGCGTTAAGGCAATGGACGGAATCGGTTACTGAAGAGGCAAAGTAGAGCATCTCATCAACCACCGTAACGAAAAACACAAAATCGAAGTCCCGCTGCGGTGTGAGCTCGAAGACACGGGTGCTGCTTGAGCGATAGGAATCCCAGGGAGCTCCTCCATCCCATGCGACCTGAGGCGGCATAGGCGAAACATAAACCCAACCCTCATCAAGCTCATCCAGATAAAGAGATTCAGCAGTTACTCCACTTCTTGCATTGTCGTGCATATATGTAGGCCAGTCCTCAGCGACAGCCGAGCCAAAGGTGCAGAGAACTACAAAAGCAACCATAAGCAACAAAGTTCCGATTTTCTTTATCTCATATCTCATTACTGCTCCTTTATTGAGTTCCTTTACCTGGATATTGGTCATGGCTTATTGCGGACAAAGCCAACGGAAGTATTAAGCCAGCCGTTGCAACTGCATCCACCGCCGCCTTCGGGCGAAAGAACCATTCCGCCGCCGGGGATGGTGCTAAGCCAACAACTGGGACGAATGCCCGACCAGGTGGTAACCACTTCTGAATTGATGTCCCACATAGCGATATTGCCGCCTGAACCTCGATAAATCAACGCCCCGGTAGTACCGGTATAGGTGGCACAACCTGCGTGACGGCCCATTCGTGTAGTTATGAGATTGCCCGTGTCAAGGTCATAACCATTGGGCTCAAGGTATATGGCGTTGCCGGCAATCACGGGATGCTGCATATGACCGCCATGATTATTTTTAACCCAGGGATGATTCTTTGACCATAAAGAATTGCCATTCGTGGCGCGGTACGCATATATATTGTAACGCGTGTCTGAAGAAGTAATAAACAACTTTTCGTTTTTATACTGCATGTAGAAAATCACAATGCCGTCGGCGGTGTCGATGGCTTTCTCCCAGAGCTTCGCCCCGGTATTCTGCTCCAGGGCAACTATGTATTGGTCAGTCCACAACTGAGAAATTCCGATTCGCCCCGAAGGATATTCCTTAACCGTAGTATTGCGGCTCTCAACAAAGTAAACGCGGCCTCCACCGATGGTAATCGTCGAGTTGATAATAACACCTCGCTCGGGACGGTCATCCGTCCAGACTCGGCTGCCGGTGCTTTTGTCATTGGCAAAAACATACTTGCTGCAAACCTTATAGGTAACATTGCCTGAGGTAGAATCATACCACCCCGTGCCTGAACCGCCCCAGATATTCGTGTAATGGGCCCCATCGAGCTGGGCGCTGCCATACAGGTTGTCACCTGAAATGCCTGCATAACCCCACTCAAGGCCGTCGTCGTTCAGTTCGTATGTCGTTATTCGAGTACCCGTATCTCCGTCAAGAAACCAGCAGTCATCATCGACCGCTACGTATAATCCATCCGCGTCAGCACAGAGATAGCCGTTGTCCCGCGCTGTATTAACGCGCAATAATTTGGGAACCTCCAGAGACCAGTATATAGCTCCATTGTAGGAATCCATCGCCAGAACTCGGTCCAGACCCTGGTGATACAGCCGGCCGTTGGCCATTACCGGGGCCGGCATACGTGGATTACGATCCGCTCCGAAATCGGCGCCGGGCGAGCCTATCCATTGTATCATCAGATGACTGGTCCGCGTGGCCCCTTCGAGCGTGTCGCCGGCGTTGGCGGCATTATCCGGATTGCCGTACTGACGGGGCCATTCGGCTGTACCGGGCAGCGGGTCGCGAACAACTTTGGACCAGAGCCCATTGCTGTCATTGGTGGTAGTATAGGTCAGGCCTCCGGCGTTCAGCCAGGCTCCCAGCTCGGCTTCGGTAAGCTCGTTTGGACAACCAGCCGGCTGACCAAAATAGACAACACCACCGCTGGGCCGCAGCAGCCGGAACATCTCGGCCGCAGAGCCGGCACACGCACCTTCAGAAAGAATGTGGTCGGAGACTATCAGATTAAAAAAACACCTGGTAAATTGCAGATTTTCCAGCGAGGTAACCTCTCTCGCCTTTATTCGAGCCCCGTAAACCCCGGCCTCCATCAGTTTGTTGATCGCCGTGCTGATACTGGCCGAATTCGTATCCACCCCCACGATGATAAGGTCACTGCGTTTGGCCAGCTCGAACGCCAATCGCCCTTCACCGAAGCCATAGACTAAGCAGAAACCTTTTTCGATGCCGGTTTGGTTGATTATGTTCTCGGCGGCCGTTTCGTACAATGGGCTAAGTGAATCGACGGGGTAAGGCGAAGCTATATTCGAGCAGTCCAGGCGGGTATAATTGATGGCATTATCAAATGTGTAATCGTCGGTAAAGACTTCTGTCGCGTCACTGCTATAGCCGACACGGTAATAATACCTTGTCCTGTATTGCAGGTTGCTCAAGGTTATCTCGTGAGTGGTGACGGTTGAAGAATCATCCGCCCGCAAGCCCAGCAATTCGGTTGTGCCATACTCCACAATAGAGTCGCGCGCATCAGGCGTGTCCCAGCGAACCACGGCCGTAAACGGTCCGGTAAACTGTACATAGGGCCCAACATCCGTAACATAGGCCCCAACATCCGTATCATCAGAGGCGACCGTAAATTGCCAGACAACGCCTTGGTCCCAGCCGGTAATGCTGTTGGCTTTATCGATTCGCCAATAGTAGGTTGTGCTGAAATCGAGAAGTCCGGCAGGGTCATAACTGTTAGAATCCTGAGTGGCGACTACAGCGGTTCCGTTTTTAACGTCGTTGAAGTTGTCGCTGAGGATGACTTTATGTTTGGGTGACAATCCTCCCACAAACTCTCCCGGCGTCCAGCTAAGGACCACGTTCGAGAGCAGCAAATCTGTTGCTCTATTAGGCGGGTTTGGATTATAGGCCACCTCCAGACTCGGTGCCGCTGTCACCATTATGTTGTCAATCGCCCACCACCAGTTATTGCCGGCGTCGAACAAACCGAACGTCAAAACCATGCTCTGTGCCCCTGGGGGATTGTCCAAATTGACAACGATGGTTTCGTTGGTTGAGTGGTCCTTGTAGTATGCTCCAGCCCGAGACTCCCAGCGCAAGACCTCGTCCGCACTGCCACCGTCATACGAGACGGTAATGTTGGCCGTCTGCCTGACTTCCGGGCGCCAGCTCGAATCGAACTGGAGCTCAAGCGTACCGTCCTTAGAACGGGAGATGTCGATAGCAGGGGTACTGAGGTAGGCATTGTAGGAGCCGGACGCATGGGAACTATCATCCCACTCATCCGGGTCGGCCACCGCAACGGTGCCCTGTCCTAAGGTGTATTCCGAGCGCCTTTGATCGGCGGCTTCACTGGTCCACCATTCCTTGTCGGTGAAGGCCCAGCCGGCCCAATCGGCCATACCATCAGTGGCCGGATTGCCGACTCCGGGAACTCCACTATCGTCGATGACCCAACCGGGCGGCGGCGTGTCCGTCCAGACTCCTTGAGTGCCCGGGGACTCCTCCGGGCTCGGACCCAAAGTCAAACTCTCGAAGTCCTCTACAAAGACTATGTAGGTCGTTTGGGCCTGAGCCACACCGCTCAAAGCTAAAACAAATACCAATATGATAATTTTACCTTTCATTTCTTTATCTCTTTCAAAAAACTTTTGTACATAACAGTTTTCCCTCAATCCTCAACTTCACTACGCTGCACAGACTTGAAGCCCGTGAAAACATGGCCGTTGTCCCTACCTAAAATTCGGTCCTTCTTTGTTTATAAGCACTTATGATAAGATGGTCAAGATTTATTTCAACCATATTTTAGTGAGGATAAATGAAATCTATGTCCACCTTGAAAGTTATTTGTGTTCTTGTCAGAAACCTTTTCGCAAAATCAGTCAAGTCTATCTGTAGAATCTCGAATGCCTTTCAGAGCAGTTCTATAGAAAATCCTGAGCTGCTCTAACCTTCCATCGGTTTATATGGAGTTCGTTCGCTATTGCCCTAAAACAACCGGGATCTATACCGAATCAATCGGTATAGGTCCCGAACTGATGCAAAATCGCTATGTCATTCCTGCCCCGCATCACGGTGCGGGGTACACTCTGTGCGGGGCGTCAATCCAATCAGCCTCGTATCAACCGGCTTACTCAGATGAGGCAACGTAGAGACGCACATTATCCAAACCAATCCATGTACCACCAGAACTTGCATTGTCAAATTCAATACCGATTTGGTGACCGGCTGATTCCGGAACATCGCCGGCTGAAAACGACAGTATATACTCCTGCATGTCATCAGCAAGCGTTATATCACTCGTCACAACCGGAATCCTGGTGCCGTTGTCATCATAATAGATAGTCATCTGTAAAGTAGTGGCGGCCCAGGTAATCCTTGCGTCCACTTTCAATTTAAAAACGTCATCAGCCATAATCGTATGGTCTGTCAACTGCCAAACCGGGCTAATACCGCCTTCTATATAAACGGTCCATTCTCCATTAGTGGGGGTCCAGTCCGTTTCTACGCCCGCACCAGTGGAGGGCCCATCTGTGTTCCAACCGGGAACAGTGTCCAGGGACTGCTTTTCCGTACCGGGCAGCTCAAAGCTGAAATTTTCAACCGCTACCGGCTCCATCCGCTCAGGAACCGACCGATACAGCCGAAAGTTGTCAAAAATGACCGTACCGGAACCACCAAAT
>SDBU01009890.1_pt1 | contig 10637 bp, 10 predicted proteins | sample 2277071 | NCBI WGS metagenome assembly SDBU01 (sample SAMN10397929, study PRJNA504765) | marine sediment metagenome | isolation source: marine sediment core GS08_GC12, 126 cmbsf | place: Arctic Ocean: Gakkel Ridge, Loki's castle | collected 2008
CCCTCAACATAGGCATACTGCCCCTGCTGATATCGTTCGCGTTGACCGTCTCATTCAAGATCCTCGAAGTCCTATAATTGCCCCGATTTTTTCTAGGCATTTTTAATGTATAAACAGAAAACCATTGCTGTCGTCGTTCCCGCTTACAAGGAAGAGGAATTGATCGAGGAGACTCTTTCATCGATACCCGACTATGTTGACAAAATATATGCAGTCGATGATGGCTCTCCAGATGAAACTTTCAATATAATCCAGAAGATGGCAGAGAAAGATTCCAGGATTGTCCCTGTAAAGGTTATAAAAAATGGGGGTGTCGGAGCTACAATAGTCACTGGATACAGGAAGAGCCTGGAGGATGGGATGGATATTACCGCTGTTATGGCGGGGGATAATCAGATGGATCCAGATTATTTACCCGACATATTGGCTCCCGTCGTCGAAGGAAGAGCAGATTATACTAAGGGAAATAGATTGTTGAATCCGGAGTATAGGAAGACTATGAGCGGGTGGAGGTTTTTTGGAAACGCGATTTTGACTTTATTGACTAAGATTTCTTCTGGTTACTGGCATTTGATTGATCCTCAGAATGGGTATACGGCGATTTCGAGACAAGCTTTGGAAAGCATCGATCTTGATTCGATTTATCCCTGGTATGGCTATCCCAATGATATGCTCGTTAAGCTGAATGTTTACGGGTTCAGGGTTATGGATGTCCCTCATCCTGCAATATATGGAAAAGAGAAATCCAAGATAAAATACGGTTCATACATTTTCAAGGTCTCTTGGTTGCTGCTGAAAAACTTCTTTTGGAGGTTGAAAATGAAGTACGTTCTATTGAGTTTCCATCCTCTCGTCCTATTCTATATGTTCGGGATCATATTCACACCAGTAGGCTTCTTGCTCGCACTGCACAGCCTATGGTATAAATTCGTTCTAGGCGGCCCATTATTTGTCAGAGGCGTTCTTTCTATCTTAATCTTCATTATAGGAATACAGTTCCTATCATTCGCCATGCTATTCGACATGCAGATGGATAAAAGTAATGGTAGACGTAATGTATAACGAGAATAAATTAGCACTGACAGTGGACATTGAGGACTGGTACCATATACCATCCGTGACAGGATCTCCCTTTTCAGTTTATCCTCATGTGAAGAGCTTCTATGAGAACTGGGAGGGTCGATATGACTACCTATCTGAGCCTACAAATAGAATTTTACAATTACTTGATGACTTTGATATTAAATGCACTTTTTTCGTAGTGGCCGATATCGTAAACAAATATCCTGGATTAGTTGAAAAAATACATGATGGTGGTCATGAAATAGCATGTCATGGCCTTTATCACGAATGTCATATACACCCTAAAACGAAAGAACCTCTGATTACAACTGATAGTTTCAGAACGGACACTAGTGAAGCAAAAAGCATTTTAGAGGAGATAACTGGTTATAAAATCATTGGCTATAGGGCTCCCAATGCTCTATTTGGAGAGTGGATGTATGATATACTGTCCCAACTGGGCTTCAAATATGATTCTTCAATAATGAGTAATTCAATAGTGAAAAAATACTCTATTACTAAGAAAGACGTATCTTCGTATCCATATCAGGTAAATAATGTTCCGAGTTCTTTCTATGAATTCCCTCTTGCATACTGGAATCTATTTGGATTCAAGTTTCCGGCTTCAGGTGGGCCTTACTTGCGGTTTTTCGGTTCAAATTTAATGTTAAAAGGAATCCGTCAAAGTTTACAGAGGGGTCACACTGTTTTTTATTTTCATTCCATTGATATAAGTGATGAAACATTTCCTAATATTGGTAAAAACCGACCTTTTTTCTGGGCGATAAAAGGTAAAATAATTGAGAACAGAATTAGACATATAATATCTAACTTATCTGAAGAAACCGAATTAACAACATTAGAAAATATGTATCATGAATTATTAGTAAATAAAAATTTAAAGGAAGTTGTTCATGTCTAAAATTGAAGCACCGTATACTGTAGTTGAGCCTTTATTTAAACGGTTAAAAAATAATGCCATAAAGCAGGGATATAATGGAACTTTAGGTATTCTTTCCTATTCACTAAAATATTTAAACAATTTTTATCTTAACCTGTTGGCAAACATTGTACCCTACTCTGGTCTCCGAGTCAAATTTCACAGGTCTAGAGGCGTTAAAATAGGGAAAAACGTTCTAATAGGTAATAATGTAACGATTGATAATAGTTATCCAGAATTGGTGTACATAGGAGATGGAACGTCTATAGCTGGAAACAATCTAATTTTAGCTCATTCTCGGCCATTACTATTTCATAAAGAATGGTTTGAATCCTATAAAGCACCCGTTATAATTGGAAAAAATGTTTGGATAACCGTTGGGGTCATCATTCTAGCCGGTGTTACAATAGGAGAGGGTAGCGTAATTGCAGCCGGATCATTAGTCACAAAAGATATACCCCCTTATTCCTTAGCCGCTGGAATACCCGCAAAAGTAATAAAGAATCTTTTGGAGGATAACAAAAAATAAAGATCGGGGACTCTGTAAGCATTGAGAAAATAATTACTGAGGAAGATATAACAAGCTTCGCAGAAGTTACGGGTGATAAAAATCCTCTTCATTTAGACGAAAATTTTGCTAGGGATACAATTTTTGGAGAGCGTATTGCACATGGATTTCTGGTAGCAAGCACTATTTCAGAAATACTTGGAAATAGTCTCCCTGGTCCGGGATCAATATACTTATCACAAACACTCAATTTCAAGAAACCTGTTAAAATAAATGATAAAATAACTACTATTGTTAAAGTAAATAAAATTACGAGGAAAAACAATTCCGACATTGTAACTTTATATACATATTGCTTAAATGAGCGAAATGAACTTGTTTTAGATGGTGAAGCGGTAGTATTAAAACCATATAATTTAGAAAAAGTTGAATAAGATATGAGTTATTTTACTCGCCCGAGCTATTCGATATGCAAATGAATAACAATGAAAGAATCACTAATTTTGAAACTTGATTTTACAATTGAGAAGTACGAAGAATTACTCAATGTATTAGAGGACTTTGAAATATTCACAGTTCTTACATATCTTGAAAAAAGGCCGAAATCGAATTTTGTCATATTACGACATGATGTTGACCTAAGCCCTATACCTGCGGTTAGGATGGCAGAACTGGAAAATCGGAGAGGAATAAAGTCAACTTATTATTTCCGGTCTATCAAGAGCGTTTTTAAGCCGGAAATAATCAGAAAAATCCATGAATTAGATCACGAAATCGGTTATCACTATGAAACTCTAAGTAAGGCCAAAGGCGATTATGAAGAGGCCCTCAAAATCTTTGATTCCCAGTTAAATAAGTTTAGAAAAATTTGCGAAGTCAAAACTATAGCGATGCATGGAAGTCCCTTATCAAAGTATGATAACCGGGATTTATGGAAACGATATGACTTCAAGACCTTGGATATTCTAGGGGAGGCCTATCTTTCAATAGAAGACGTTACTTATTTTTCTGATACCGGAAGAAATTGGAGTTTGAGAAATAATATTAGGGATTTCATACAAGATAAAGCTTCATCTATTAATCGATATAATATAAATACCACTGATGATCTTTTAGCTTTGTTCAAGTCCAAGACGTGTGATAAACTCTATTTGTCAATTCACCCAGAAAGATGGGCATCCAGTAGGCCAGAGTGGATCTGGTGTTATCTAAGGGACATGGCATTTAACATTGGAAAGAGGTTCATAATTGCACTCACTTAAGATTGTGGATATTGAACAAGTGGATAAATCTAAATGGAATACCTTCATTCATAATCACCAACATGGAAATATCTTCGGAACACCTGAAATGTTTGAAGTATTTAATCATACTAAAAACTATTCTTCAATTGGGGTTGCAGCATTAGATGAAAACGAAAATATTGAGGGGATCATTACGGGATTTATTAACAAGTATTATCATATCGTGTCTAGAATAGTGGTCTATGGGGGACCAATCGTAAATAATCCTGATATTATCCCTCAATTACTAAAAGAGTTCAATAATAAAGTTATTAAAAACTACTTGATTCCAATAGTGATAGATATACGAAATATGGGGGATACTAATAGATACAAAATGTTCTTTGAAAGAAATAACTATCAACTTGAGGAGCACTTAAATTATATAATACAGTTGGAACCTAATCTAGAGAATGTTTGGTATAGTATACCGAAAAATAGGCGGAAAAATATCTCCCGGGGTAAATCTAGGTTTACTGTCAAAGAATTAAAAACAGATGAAGATATCGAGATTGCATATTCTCTAATCAAATCAACATATAAAAAAGTAAAAGTCCCCGCACCATCCAAAAAACTATTGATAAAAGCGTTTGAAATTTTGGAACCTAAAGGTTATCTAAAGGGATTCTTTGCATGCAATGGAGATCTTACCGTTGCGACTAGAATTTTTCTTGTCTACAAAGATATTATTTATGACTGGTATGCTGGCTCAACATATGGAAAAGCGGGGAATTACTCGAATGAATTGCTTGTTTGGACTGCATTAGAATTAGGGGTAAAAACGGGTTATAACCTCTTTGATTTTGGGGGTGCTGGAAATCCAAAAAAACCATATGGACCTAGAGAATTTAAGAGAAGATTTGGTGGAATTGAGGTTAATTGGGGAATTTACAGGGGAATTAATAATCCAATATTGTGGAGATTTTTGAAAAGGATAGCAAAAATTAGGTATCCAGGTATTTCCCAACAAGTAGACTAGGGAGAATCTATTTGAATATTATGGAAAAAGGTATGAGACGCTTCTTTAGAATGGTACTTAAATCTATTTTTCCTAATAGTTTGCGCATATCTCTTTTAAGATATTCAGGAGTCAAGGTTGGAAAGTATGTTGTTATCAATGGAGGGTTTACTTTGGCATGTGATATAGGATATGAAGAAAACTTAATAATTGAAGATAGAGTAGCCATTGGCCCAAATGTCACAATAGTAATTACGTCTAACCCTAATTTTTCAAGACTTAGAACTTTAAACTCCGTCTATCCTTTCATTGATGTAAAAGGAAAGGTTCACATAAAACAGGATGCTTGGATTGGCGCTGGTGTAATTATTCTACCGAATATAACCATAGGTAAGTGCTCCATAGTTGGAGCGGGATCAGTAGTCACTAAAAATATAGAACCGTTTACAGTAGTTGTTGGTATACCTGCAAGAATCATTAAAAGGATACGCAAAAAAGTAAAATAGATATGAATGTGATTGTGCGCTCGTATGAAAAATTAATTTATCGCATCTACATATTAAAATGGAATTCAAATTCTTAAAAAAAATGAAAGTGCAGATTATAGGATTAGGAGTAGTTGGTATGGCTCAAGCTAATCTTCTTTATAAACTTAATCATAAGGTATATGCATATGATATAATCGAGAAGAATCCTCCAGCATATATTAAATTCTTGCGTAAACCGTGTTTAAATGTAGATATTAATTTTATCTGTACAACTGAAAATGTTCTTGAGGAGATTATTCAAATACTTATCAAAGATCATGTTAAAGGTCTTTATGTTATTAAATCAACTAGCGCAGCAGGTGAGACAAAGAGATTATCTGAAAAATATAATATTCATATATGTCATAATCCAGAATTTCTCCGAGAGAAAAATGCTTTTTATGATGTTATTAATCCAAGCCGAATAATTATCGGCCAATGTTGCCCAAAACATGGACGAATGCTAAAACGCCTTTACGAACCACTTAATAAACCAATATATATTACAGATCCTACAACAAGTGAACTTGTTAAATTAACCTCTAATTCCCTAAGAGCTATGATTATTACCTTCTGGAATGAAATAAATCAATTATCTTCATCTTTTAAACTTGATATTACAGAAATTGCTAATCTCGTTGACCAAGTTAATACAATAGGAGTTTGGGAGGGAGGTAATTGGGGAAATAAATTCTTTGGAAAAAAATATGATGGTAAATGCCTTCCAAAAGATATAGATCAAATTATAAATATGTTTCAAGAACATAATATAATAACTATTCTTTTTAAAGCAATCAAGGAATCAAATAATAGATTCAGTGAATAAAGAAAAAGTATTTGGGAAAAATAATGTTAACTGATATAGCTGCGTTCGCGTCTGCCAGATTTCTTTCAATATGAAAATAATAGTAGATATTATCCATCCTGCACATATAAATTTTTTCAAGAATGCTCTAAGAATATTGAAATTTGAGTATGAAGTTGATTATACGTTATTTGTTTTACCCCGTCCTAGTGTTGTTCCAATTATTCAAAAAGAATATAGAGAAATACCTTTTACGTCCATTGGTAAATATAGGTCTTCCTTAGCCGGAAAAATCTTTTGTCTAATACAAAGAACAATGTTGATAATGAAACATTTAAAAGATGTTGATTTTGATGTTGTTACATCTTGTGGTTCTTATGGTATTGCTCAAGCTGCCTATTTTCTTAGGAAGCCATCAGTCATTTTCGCGGATGATATTGAATATAAATTTGCTTTATACTCCTTCATACACTTTGCTACTAGATTAGTTACGCCATTTCAATTAAAGGGAAAAAAAACTAGGAAATATCGAGGGTTCAAAGAACTAGCATACCTGCATCCCAACTATTTTACCCCTAATGAAGAGGTTCTGGTCGAATATGGGCTTGAACCATCAAAATATGTATTCATTAGAGAAGTTAGCAATTCTAGCCTAAATTATAGCAATCTGATTCAAGGACAATTAGCCAGCGTCTGTCACTACTTGAGAGATATAGATCTTGAAGTAGTTTTATCTTTAGAAAATAAAGCTTTAACGAATAGTTTTGAGAGTCAATGCATAATTTTAAAAGAACCAGTTAGCGATATCCACTCGCTAATGCATTTTGCTTCACTGACCATTTCGTCTGGAGACAGTATGGCCCGTGAATCTTGTTTGGTTGGTACCCCAAGCATCTATACGGGAGGGAGAATAATGGCTCTCAACCAAGAACTTGAGGATAAATCATGCCTATTTAGAGTGGATGCTGATAAGACTGATCAAATTTTGGACAAAGTAATGGATATAATCGAAAAGAATATTAAAAAGAAGACTGAGAAAACGATTAAAGAAGCCATAGCGACAGAATGGGAAGATACAACAAGAGTAATCATAGATAACTTACTTACGATAGATACAAAGAATAGCAATTCTTCTTAGCGCGCGCAAAAATAATTTTACTAAATAAATATAATGATTGATAATTAAAATGAAATCAAAGAATAATAATGAGCGATTTCATGATAATGACGAATACCAACAAGATTATAAATTCACATTAACTTGGAAAATAATTTTGTATACACTTCCTCTTTTAGGAATAGCCGGGGTTATTATACCTTTGGCGCTGAACCAACCAAATCTATCACTTTTAGGTAGCTATCTCGCAATTCCAATGATTTCTGCTCCGATAGTATTCTTATGGTATCATCAAAGATCAAGGACAAAAATAACAATTCTCAAGGAATGGATGTTTTTAATATTATTAATAATTTATTTCATATGTTTGACTATTTCAATGCTAATTCTATACTCATTTGAAGTTAGACCATATTTTTATTATATCGTGATTACATTTATGTCCAGTATAGTATTATTTGAAATCTTGCTTTTTGACATTCAAGGGTGGAAATCTATAATGATATTAGCTCAAACTATTATATTATTTCTAGATATAATTTGGGGAGTTAATTTAAAGTATTATTATTTCATTGGAAGAACCGATATACTTGGACATAATTGGATTATTAGTGACTTAATATCTACTGGATATGTTAGTGAATTATTCAAAAATTATACTCCATTTCCTCTTTGGCATATCTTAGTTAGTTTTATATATCAAATATTGGGTATAGGCATACAGCCATATAAAATAATGTTCTTTCTCAACGGAATAATTTACTCATTTCTAATTATCATAACATATATTATCTCCCTTAGAATATTCCAAGACAATAAGATTGCTCTAATCTCCTCTTTATTTCTCTGCATTAATCCTGCGTTTATCACTAACGGTATGTATTCAATCCCAAGAGAAATAGCATCTTTTCTTGGAATCTTCTTATTGCTATTATTGATTAAAAGAGGGGTAAAACAGAGTTATTCACTCCTTGCTCTTATTATAACTTCATCGATAATAATTTATCATCCTGTATATTCTGCTTTCCTATTGCCGATATTTCTGGTCATTTATGGACTTCAAAAATTCTATGGTAACGTTAATGGGTATAATGTTATAACAATTGAATATCTAGTCCTCCTTTTCGTAGCCACTTTAAGCTACTGGATGTTTCACGCAGAAGAAATCTTTCAAAAGGTGACTCAGAATTTTTTCTTACTCGGAAAAACTTGGTCGATTGGTCGATACCAATCAGTAAATGAATTAGTTAATTACTTGCAATATAGCATATTCTTTTTTTTCATTATTATTGGTATTTTGGGAGTTTTGAAGTCAAAAGATTTGCCACGATTGACTAAGATATTCAGTCTTGTTGGTTTGATGTCTGTAGCCGTCTCATTTCCTGGACCTCTGTTATTAATATCTAAACTAATGACGAATCTTAAATTAGTACGATTCGCAGAATATACGTTTTTATTCATTTCGCTAACGGCTACGGCAGGATTTGCATATATATATAATAAGTCACGAAAATATGGAAAATTAATTTCCATAATCTTATTCATCAGTATGTCTTTCCTAGGAATTTCAAATGATTTTGTAGCATCGGATAACCCATTAGTAAAAAGAGAATTTTATACTTACTATCTGACAGAAGAAGAAGTTACATCTTTCAATCACGTTGCAGCTATCACGAAGGGATATTTAATGTCAGACTACGTAAGTTGTAGATATTTGTATTTTTCCATATATTCGGGAAAAGAGCATATATTAGAAGTTGACGAGCAAAATATAAAATTTCTAAGGAATAGCACTGATGATGTTATGCTTATTAGAATCAATGAATTAAGTAAGAGACCACTGAAGTTATATCCATCTGATATAACAAAGTTCAAACTTAGACCTTCATGGGAACTGATTCTTGACTATTATGATATCGATTCACTTCTATGGGAAACATTGGATAGTTACAACAAGATATATTCTTCTGGAGGCGTCGTTGGGTATGGTTGAACGTTGAATTTGCGAACGCGCACGCTGTTAAATAGAGACTTTGATCTTATGTTTACCATCCTTCTTACTCTATTATGTGTGATATTCGTCTCTGTTTCTCCTTTAAACGAAACAAATTTAAGAATATTCCTCGGAATTCCCTTGGTGCTTTTTCTACCTGGATATTCGTTGATTGCAATATTATTTCCTAGAAAATATGATTTGGGTTGGATAGAGCGGGCAGCACTAAGCTTTGGGTTGAACATCGCTGTTGTTCCTTTCCTCGGCTGGGCATTAAATTACACTCCATTCGGAATAAGACGAACACCCATACTGATTATCCTGTCACTCGTTACTATTTCGCTTTCACTAATCGCATGGTTTAGACGGTTGAAATTGCCCGTTGAAGAAAGATTAAGAGTTCCATTTGAGAGGCTATTAAATTTTAATCTGGGTCAAAGCGTTCTGGATAAAGGTCTATCCCTTGTTTTGATAGCGTCCATAATAGGTGCATCCGCTACTTTGGTCTATTTTGTGGTGACGCCTAAGGCTGGTGAAAGTTTTACCGAGTTCTATATTCTCGGTCCGAATGGAATGGCATCCGACTATCCTACGGATCTAAAGGTTGGAGAAACGGGAAAAGTGATAGTAGGCATCGTTAACCACGAATACGAAAACGTTACCTATCATTTAGAAGTCAGTTTTAATGGCTCCTTGATACATGAAGAACATGTATTCTTGATCGAGAACGAAAAATGGGAAAATCCTTTCACATTCAAAGCAACAAAGATAGGAGAAAATCAGAAACTGGAATTTCTACTCTACAAGGAACATCAGATAGAAGTCTATAGAACACTTAATCTATGGATCAGCGTTTCATAGAATCGTAATAAAAGACTTGTTTTTGGATGGATTCTTGGTGGCACTTCTTGTGGGGCTGTCTGGCGGCCTGGCTAATCTACTCATTGACATACCGGCTCTCTGGAACCATGATTGGAGCAATGGGATTCCCAGCTACAGTGACCTTAATAGGACTCCGCATAGGCATCTCCACACTCCGGTTTTCTGTCTCCTCGTTTCTAGCGTTGTTTGGGTCTTCCTTGCTACACTTGTACATGGACTCTAGAGATCCTAATTCGCGCAAAGGAATATAGGGCGTAATTATAGCCGAAATAAATCATCACTATGGAAGTCAGTTATAGTCGGGGGGGGCTTCTGGGCTGGATCCAGATGCGCTGGTTCGAGTTCAGACAAGGCCACGGAACCTATCTAGGCTTCGTCCTGAGCTTCGTCAACTTCGTGCTGATCGCCTACAGCCTGTTCCTGGAGAAGATATTCCGTAATCTATCGTTACTCCAGTTCTGCCTCATATTCGGATCCCTTTACGTTCCCACGGGGGTAATCATCGGCAGACTCCACATACGGAAACAGGTGAGATACGACACGGGCATGATCTTCAACCAGA
>SDBU01009891.1_pt1 | contig 10637 bp, 6 predicted proteins | sample 2277071 | NCBI WGS metagenome assembly SDBU01 (sample SAMN10397929, study PRJNA504765) | marine sediment metagenome | isolation source: marine sediment core GS08_GC12, 126 cmbsf | place: Arctic Ocean: Gakkel Ridge, Loki's castle | collected 2008
TCGCGGTAGGCCGCCACGTATTCCGCGGCGGCCCGGTCGATCAGCTCGCGCAGATCCTCGTTAGGCACGGCTTCCAGCGGCCCGATTGAGATGGCCAGACGAGTGAACGCGACGTCGAACTCGACATGGCCGAGCACGACGTTGGCCCAATCGATGATGCCGGTGATCTCACCGCCGTCCACCATGACGTTCCCGGAGTGGAAGTCGCCGTGACAAATCGCCGGGTCTTCAGGCTGCCCGGGGCGATGCTGGTCCAGCCAGCGAGCTATCGGTCTCATGGTCTCCAGACCCGCGATCGGGGCCAAGCGGTGGATCAGGTCCAGCATTCGGAACGGAGTCAGGCGCGACGCATCGATGCCCGCATCGGTGAATGCCTTGACCAGCCGGGATGAAGGCAGGGAGTGCAGGTCGGCCTGTGCTCGGGCAAGCAGCGCGGGCGCGGCGGCAAGGACGCCGGGGTCGGCAATGGCCTTGTCGAGCGCGGTGCCCGGGACGCGCTCCATGACGATGAACGGCCGCCCGAGTATCAGGTGGCCTTCGGAGTTCACGGGCATGCGCGGCACCCGGTGGCGGCCGCCGGCCGCGTGATGGATGGCAGCCTCGACCCTGGCCCTGCTGGTGTGGCCGGGTTCCCTGAAGAGGCGCAGGACGAGACCGCCGGTGAGGTCTGCGGGTGCGCTGTCCAGTGCGAAGGCGAAGACATCCGTGTCGAAACCGCCGGTGAGCCGTTGCAGGCTGCCGGCCAGGCGGAGTGCCCCGCATCCGGTGATTCGACGCAGGCAGTCCTCCAGCTCCCGCCCCACTCTATCCCCGGGTGGCTGGCTCGCGGTCATGGATCTTCCTCCTGCGGTGCCCGCCGGAACTGCGGGGCAACCCGGCGGCACACGGCGACCGCTTCCGCAGGGCAGGGCGCTAGAGGGCGGCCCGGGTGTGGCCGAGGACCTCGGGGTTCACCACGTTCTCGGGCATCTCACCGCGGAGCACGCGGGCGACCTCCCCGGCGGTGCGTCGTTGCAGCTCAGCGAGCGACTCCCGTGACAGGAACGCGGAATGTGGCGTGATGGTCAGATTGTCGAGCGTGAGGAGCTCGTAGCCGGCCGGCGGGGGCTCCAGCGGCGTGACGTCTAGGCTGGCAGCGGCGATCTCTCCGGACTTCAGGGCCGCCATCAGGGCGTCCCCGTCGACTATGGGTCCGCGCGCCGTGTTGATGAACAGCGCCTCTTTTTTCATCTTCCGAAACTGGTCGGAGCCGAACATGCCGCGGGTTTCGTCCGTGAGGGGCGTGTGCACGGACACGAAGTCGGATTCGCCCAGCAGCCGGTCGAGTGCTACCAGTTCGATGCCCTCGGGAATCAGTTCCGGATCGATGTACGGATCGCAGCCGATCACCCGCATGCCGAAGGCGACGGCGCGCTTGAAGACGGCCCGTCCGATGCGGCCGATGCCGACGATGCCCAACGTCGTTTCGCGCAATCGTCGTGTGTGCGCCGGCAACGGACGGCTTCCCCAGCCACCGGTCTTCACCGCCTGATGCTGGAGCACCAGTTCGCGGTTGTATGCCAGCAGCATCGTCATCGCGTGGTCGGCAACCTCGTCCACACAGTAGTCGGGCACGTTGGTCAGGATGATGCCGAGCTCATTGGCGACTTCGCGGTCGATGTTGTCGAAGCCGATGCCGTAGCGGGCCGCGATCTGGCACTTGACTGCGGCCCGAAGCACGTTGCCCGTGATGGGCGCGAAGCAGTAGATGATGGCGTCCATGTCCGGCGCCTGGGCGACGAGCGTGGCCTCGTCGTGGGACGGCGCGACGACGATCTCAACCCCGGTCGGATCCAGTACCGAGTGCTCGACCGCGAGGCCCTCCCATGTCCGATCGGTGATCAGCACTTTCCGTCGCACTTCACTCACGTTGCACCTTCCTCTAGTGCCCCGGCGGGGCTAGCCGCCGGCCGGCAGCGCTTCCATCGGCGCGAAACGGCAGCCTTCAACGAATAGCTCGAAGAAGTCCGGGGCGGTTTCCAGTTCGATGTGTTCGACTCCGAGGACCATGTCTTCGATCGTGCGGCGTTTCGTTCGCGAAAGCAGCATGATCGTCGCTCCCTCCAGGGCAGTGTTACCGACCTTGATGATGCTGGCTCCCGGCAGAGAGGCGACGAATCCGATACCAACAGCGTTCCCGATGTCGATGTAGTTGGCAAAGCCACCGGCCAGGTAGAGACGGGAGAAGCGGTCGAGCGGCACCCCGTACTCCCGGAGGAGTATCGACTGGCCGGCGAAGTTGGCGGCCTTCGCCTGCGCAAGGGCGCTCACGTCGGAGCGGGACAGCGTCATGCCTTTTTCCGGCACGAAAGCAAACTCGGAGTTGCCGTCGGCGAAGGCGCCCATCTCGTTCATCCGGTCGGTGCGGCGCAGCTCTGCGAGCAGGTCGATGAGGCCGGAGCCGCAGATTCCCTGCGGTTCCTTGCCACCGATCGTGCGGTAGTCAACGCGACCGTCGCTCAGACGCAGATGCTCCACGGCGCCTTCGTATCCCGGCATGGCAAACGTGATGCCGCCGCCTTCGAATGCCGGACCCGCGGGGCAGGAGGCGGCCAGCAGCCGGTGACGGTTGCCGATCACCACCTCGGTGTTGGTGCCGATATCCATGAACACCACGTCTTCTTCTTCTTCGTCCATGCCGATGGCCAGGAGCCCTGCCGAGGTGTCGGCGCCGACGTGGCTGGCGATGAGCGGTGCGCCGTAGACGACGGCCTCCGGGTGTATGCGGACGCCGAGTTCACCGGCCCTGGCCGTGAGCGCTGTCGACCGGCGTTCGCCTCTCTCCACCTCATACTCGGTAAGGGACTTGTATGGTTTCAGGCCGATGGTCCGCACATCCAGGCCGAAGAAGAGGTCGCGCATCGTTGAGTTGCCGACCACGACCATCTCGAAGATGTGGCGGCGGCGGATGTCGGCGAGGCGGCACAGGTCGCCGATCTCGAAGTTGAGCCTCGACAGGATTGCTGTCCTCAGCTCGCCATGATGGGGTCCGGTGTCATACGAGATCCGGTACATGACATCGCTGCCGCCGAACCGCTGAGGGTTCTCGAAGGACGCCGTCTGCACCGTCTGCGCCAGCTCGAGATCGACCAGATTGGCGACCACGGTGGTCGTGCCCAGGTCGAGGGCCAGGCCGTAGATTGCACCGGGGTAGTCGCCGAGTCTGGTCGGGTTATCCGGGCCTCCCGGGTCCCCAAGGTGGTACACGCCGTCGCCGCGACGCACCGTGAGAGGGTCGGGGTCGAACTCCCGACGTACACCCTCGGTGAGGATCTGCGCCTGACGGCGGAGCACGGAGAACTCGACGTCGGCACTCTCGTCGGCGATGCGTGCCTGGCACGCCAGCCGGTAGTTGCCGGTCAGGAACGCCTCGTGATCGGTCGGGGGCGAGAGCGCCTCCATGCCGCGACGGATCTCGACCACGCACTCGTGGCAGTCGCCCGTGCGCCCGCAGGACGTCGGCAGGCGGACATCCAAATCGTCGGCGTAGTCGAACAGGGACTTCCCGGCGACTAGATCGAGTTTCTTGCCGTAGTAGTGGAGAGGACTCATGCGCTCTCGGGGCGCGCCGGGTTCGCTGCGCCCGGCGCCTGGGGCCGGTGCGCCGCCGTCCAGTCCTTCACAGCCCGCGGGATCTCGAGCAGATTCTCGAGCTTCGTCGTGAGCGGGATGGCGCACTCCGGGGCGATGATCTGAACTCCGGCATCGAGGGCCCGGTACACCTCTGCCCGAACCTCCGGGGGCCCTTTCGTGTAGAGCGTGTCGGGGTTGTTGATGTTGCCGACCAGCTTGATGCGTCCGTCGACCGCGGCCATGGATTCGGCGGGGTCGTTCTTGGAGTCGAAGTGGAATGCGGCCATGCCGGTCTGTGCGATGAGCGGCATGCGGTCCAACGTCCGGCCGCAGATGTGGAGAATGAGCGGCGCGGCCAGTCGCTCGGCCATCTCCTGGTGGATCTCGAGAAGGAATCGGCGGTAGTAATCGGCGCTCACGAGGTCGCCCGTCGCGTGGTCCGGGAAAGTGAGGACGTCTGCGCCCGCGGCGATCTGTGCCTGGCCGAAGAGCACGGAGACCTCCTTCAGTTTGTGGAGGGCGCGCATCGCAACATCCGGAGCGTCGATGGTCATCAAGAGGAACTGCTCCGTACCGAAAACGTGGTAACAGAGGGTCCAGGGTCCCATGGTCTTCCCGATGATGGCGACCTTGTCGCCCAGCTCTCGCTTGAGTATCTCGATGGACTTCGTGATCGTCGAGGTGTCCCGGTGTTCGAGGAAGTTCGGCGGAATGATGATGTCGTCCGGTCCGCGCCAGATCGGGTTCTCCATGCGCACTGAGGGCCAGTTGGCCTTGTGTTCCCACTGAATCTTGCACCCGAGGGCGGACGACTCCTGGACGACAGAGACATGGGGATAAACGGAGTCGAAGCCGAGTTCGGTGTGGCCGGTGGCCGCGAGCCGGGCGTTCAGATCCGCATCCCGGTGGACCTCGGGAAACGAGGCGTCGGCGATGTCCATGAGCTCGATGGTGGCCACGCTCGTCGGATTGGCCACGGGCGGACGGTCGACCGGCCTGCCCGCGAGCGCGTTCAACACTCGCTCGCGTGGGGTCATGGTTTTCATGAGAGCCATCGGTTCTGGCCTCCAGTATTCACGCGAGTCATATACCCGGTCATATCAGGGCCCGGATCGCCCGGCGCACTGTCCCCGGGCAGCGATGATGCTACTGCTCACCCCGCACCGCGCCGACGAGCGCCCGGATATGGTCGGGCGTGGTTCCGCAGCACCCGCCCAGGATGTTGACGCCCGCATCCGCGAGGGTCTTGAACCGCTCGGCCATGTACTCGGGCGTTTCCGGGAAGACCGTGTCGCCGTCCTCGATGACGGGCGCGCCGGCGTTCGACTGAACAATCAGGTAGCCGTCGGTCGCGCTGCGGAGCCGCCCGGCCACTTCCACCATCACGTCGATGCCGTTGCCGCAGTTCGTCCCCACCACATCAGCTCCGGCTGCCTGCATGCCTTCGACGGCCTGCTCAGGCGTCACGCCCATCATGGTGAAAAGGCCGTGCGGGTTCTTATCGAACACCATGCTGCCCATGATCATCAGGCCGGTGTTCTCACGTGCAGCCCTGATAGCGAGGTTGACCTCCTCGAGCGCCATCATCGTCTCGAAGGCCACGCCGTCGGCGCCGCCTTCCTCGAACGCCGTCACCTGCTCGGCGAAGGCATCGTACATCTCCTCCTCGGACACCGGGCCGAGCGGCGCCAGGAACTCGCCGGTCGGCCCGGCGGTGGCGACGACGTGTCGGTCTTCGGGGGCCGCGCTTCGGGCGTGGTCGACGGCGAGCAGATTGAACTCTCGCACGCGGTCGCCGTGTCCGTACTTCCCCAGACGAAACCTGTTACCGCCGAAGGAGTTGGTGAGCACGAAATCGGAACCGGCGGCGAAGAACTCGGCCGCCATCTGCCGGACCACCTCCGGGTGAGTGACGTTCATCTCTTCCGGGCACGCGCCGGGCTCAAGCCCGTGCCGCTGAAGGTATGTTCCGATGGCCCCGTCCGAAATCAGGGTGTCGCCCTGTTTCAGCCTGCCGAGGATGGCCAGTGACCCCGCGTTTGTGACGGTCATTCTGTCGCTTTCATAGGGCAACCCGGGGCGGGCGGCGCCCCTTCCGTGAAGTTTCAGTGTACCCCGCGCAGGGCGCACCGCAGCCCGTTCAGCGCGCTGTCCGGAGCCGCGCGTCGCTGCAAGACCAGAACGCCGTCAGCCCAGCTCACCGGCCCGGAAGGCCGCCAGGTAGCCCATGCAGAACTCGTCTTCGCCGTTGATGACGGCCATCGCGAGCTTGACGGGCGCGGACTCAATGTCCAGGGCGAAGACCCTGGCGGGTCTCGTTTCGAGAGGATTGATGATGCCGCTATCGAGTCCTTCTTCGAGCGCGAGATAGCAGAACGCGTCATTTATCAGGCGCCTGCTGGGCAAGCCGAAGGCGACGTTACTCAGACCGCCCGTGAGGTGGATTTCCTCGCCGAACTCTCTGCGCACCGCTCCCACGGCGTCCAGATATTTCCGCCCGTTGGACGGATCGACGGCAACGGGGAAGACCAGCGGGTCCACGTGCACATCGCCGAGGGGCACGCCGGCCGCGGTCACCCTTTTCATGACTTCGCTGACATTCCGGACTCGTTCGTCGGCATCCCTGGGCATGCCCGCGGTACTGGCCGCCGACACGACGATGTGGGCATTGTGTTCTTTCACCAGGTCGAGCACGTCCAGCCGTTCCAGCGCAAGCGAGTTCACCATCGGTCTGCCTCGGGCGCCGTCGTAGGCGGCGAGTCCCTCGGTGATGATGTCCGTGTGGGACGAATCGATGCTCGGGGGAACGGTGGAAACCTGCTGGACGGTATCGATCAGCCACCGCATCGCCGCCTTCTGTTCATCGAGTTCCGGGGAGACCTCGTCCACGTTGAGGTCGAGGAAGTGTGCCCCGGCCTCAATTTGCCGTTTCGCCTCGAAGTGGACGTACGCGGCTGCCTCGGCCTGCTGCCCGGCGTCGCCGTGCAATCCCTTCCACACGGCGATCATGAAGTGCTTCACCTGGCCGTCTTCGTACGGCTGCATTTCCTTGAAGTGCTCCGGGATCGTCAGGTGCCGAGTCTCTCCGTCCTCGTCTTTGAACGTGACAGCCTCTGTGCCGTCGTCCAGGGTCGTGACACGTCGCCCATTGCGCAGGACGATGCGCGTTGTGTGGATGTTCTCGCCAACGATGATGAAGTCATCGGGGCTCTGTATGGTTCTGGGCATTTGCGGGGCTCTCTCCGGTGGCTACGGGTTTGTGGATTTGTCCAGCGACTATCGAGTCTAACTCCGGTCGCTTGCGGTCGCTTCCCCGCGTTGGCGGGTGAAGTGGTCACGCCCCAGGAATGTATTGGCCCACGCGGACGTCCTTTTGAGCGCGGCGTTCTGGAGCACGACGGGTCCGTCCAGCATGCGCTCCTCTTCGCCGTACGCCTTCAGGCGCTTGTACGCCCGGGACCAGATGCACTCCTCGTCGCCGACCTCGCATGTTCCCTCTTTCGTGCCTCCGCACGGGCCGTTGCGCTGGTTCTTGTAGCACTGCCCCTCCGGGCACAGGTATGCGACGTCCGGCAGGGAGCAGTCGCCGCAGTCCTCGCATCCGTACACCGGGATCTTGAATGCCTGCTCGGCCGCGTGGACCAGTTTGCTCGCGAGCCGGGACCGCTCGACCTGCTCGTACACGGCCCTGCCCATCCTGAAGCCGATCCCGTCCGCGTCGAGGAGCGCATTGTGTACGAGACGATTGGCTCCGTAGTTCAGCAGGGCAGGGCGGGAGAGCCGGCCCAGCCACCTCGAGCTCTTCGACGCGAGGTAGTCGCGACTGAACTCATCTGTGCTCAGACCGGTGCCGGCATCCTCCTCGAAAAGGTAGAAGCCGTCGTCATCCGGAAAGGAGAACTCCCTCGCGAAACCCTTCCAGTCATCGGGCCCGAAGGATGCTTCGATCTCGAGGATCCTGTCGACGCGGGAGAGCGGCGACCGGCAGCAAAGGTAGACGCCGCGGTATCCCATGCCTTTGAGAGCGGCCAGCTGTTTCGCGGCGAACTCGTTGAAAAACGCCGCCCCCCGGTCTCTTCCCCCGGCCCTCTTCTCAATGAGCTCCAGCAATCCGGCGCTCAAGGACACGCCGGGCACGTTGCCGCGACGGAAGTAGCGGGCCGCCGGCAGGCTGAGTACGTAGACGGAGCCGAGAGCCGGAACATCCAGGCCCTTGAGGCGCATGAAATGCCGGAGTTCACCGAGTCTCCGGAAGTCGTATCCCATCTGCGTGACGATCCAGCGGGCACCAAGACGCGTCTTCTTCGCAAGCTTCAGGAGCTGGGGAATGAGCTCGCCTTCATGGCGTTTGAAGGGGTTCACCGTGGCGCCCGGGTAGAAGGCGGTGGGAGAGAGGCGTTCGCCCAAGGCACCCTTTCGCCCGCGCTGAATGGGCAACCCCCCGTTCATCTGCCGCATCATTTCCAGGAGGCCGACTGAGTCAATGTCGAACACCGGCCTGGGTGCGCCCGAGAACCCGTCGGCGGGATAGTCGCCGGTGACAGCCAGGATGTTGTGGAACCCGCTGCTGGCGAGTGCCCACAGGCGGCTTTCGATGCCATTCCGGTTGGAGTCCTTGCAGGAGAAGTTGATGACCACTTCCTGGCCGCGCGCGATCAGGTCTTCGCCCAAAATCTCGGGACTGCTATGAGGAGAGCCGAAAGGGTTGTCGGAGATGCTGATGAAGTCGATCCGGCCCGAGTCGGCGACCTCGCGCGCAACCCGCGTCGCCGTGGCCGCTCGTTCGTCTGTGAAGAGACCCCGGGTCGTCCCCATCTCGGCGGCGAAGAGGAACCGATCGGTCTGTTGCAAAAGGTGGCCGAGTCCGGCGGGTTCCGGGGGTTCTTCGCCCGCGGCTTGCTCAATCTTCAATGGCTTTGCCGACGCTACGACTCAGGTGGATGTGCGCTGTGGGCGTACGAGCTTACCACTCGCTGCTTCCGCTCTTTACACCGGCGTTCCCCTGGGCACGGGCACTGACGTACCATCGCCCTGCGCGGCTCTCCGAGCGAGCCGGTGGGCAGCTTCGGAGCCTCGTTGAACCCAGCGCCTGGAGGTAGATATGACCAAGTTCAGTTGCCAGAGGCTGGTGGACGCCTGCAACACGGCGATGCTGGACCCCGGTCCGTGGGAGGACGTTACCGCCAGAGGGGTTGCGGCGCTTCCGACAGGCTCCCAGCGTTTCTGGGGAGTCCCGTTCGATCTTGGCGAGCGATCGGCGGACGAAGCGGGTCTGGTTGTGGCCGGGGCGGATGGCTCGACCGCGCCGGTGGACCTGCCGGTGAAGGGCCGTGCCTCCTACGTCGTGTTCGCCCACTTCTGCGACTCCCGTGCCCGCACGACCGTCGCCGGGCAGACGACGGACTATCCGAACCCCGTGGTTACCGCGCCGGGTGAGCACCTGGCAGACTACATCCTCGTGTACGAAGACGGTTCGGAAGCCGTCACAGCGATCCGCCGCAGGTTCGAGATCAACCAGGCGATGACCCGGATGCAGAGCGGATTCGCCGCTCGCCCGCATCAGGAACTGACCCCGCTCAACTTCCGGGGGCCGTACCCGCGCAACATGTGGGGCCGTATGCAGACCGGGGTGAGCGTCGGAGCGCTCGCGGAGCCACCGTCTGCCCACGACTACCGGGAGTCGACCCGGCACCCGGCATCGTCGTGGTCCATATACGCGCTGGAGAACCCGCACCCGGACAAGGCGCTCGGTGCCGTTCGAATTGAGCCCACGGGCGCTGCAGCGGTCGGAGTGGGTGGAGTGACGCTGTTCAGCGGCAAGGAGCATCCGCTTCGGCACCTCCCGCTGGAAGCCGTGCAGGTGGAGCTGTCGGAAGGGGTGTCGCCGGACCCGGAAACAGCGGATGTAGCGGTAGACCTCGGAGTGATCGCCCGGCGCTACGCGGTGCCGGCGTTCGACCCCGGCGCGTGGCTGGGCTCGGCGGTTCACGGCTGGGGAGAGGACGCGGACGCCCGGTCTGACCGATCGGTCGTGGTGGACGTGTCCTCGACGGCGGACGCGACGCTCGCCGTGGCCGGGCGCGCCATCGATATGGGCGAGCTGTACCGGTCGGGCCAGGCGTCCAGTGCCGACGGCGCTGTGAGGGCGCGCGTCCTGACGCCGCACCGCACGTGGGTTCACGGCCGCATCATCGACGCCTCGACCGGCAAGCCGACCGCGGCCCGGCTGCACTTCCGGTCGAAGGACGGCCGCTACTTTCCTCCCTACGGGCACACGCACGAGGTGAATGACAACTGGTTCGAGGACTACGGGGCCGACCTGAAGCTCGGCACCACCCAGTACGCCTACGTGGACGGCACGTTCCAGGCCGAGTTGCCGGTGGGCGAGGTCTACGTGGAGGTGGCGAAGGGGTTCGAGTACGAGCCGATCCGTGCCCGAATGGAGATCAAACCGGGCCAGCGCGACGTGGAATTGAGGCTCGAACGGGTGGCGAATACCCGGTCGGAGGGCTGGGTCACGGCGGATGATCACGTCCATTTTCTGAGCCCCGAAACGGCGCATCTGGAGGCCCAGGGAGAGGGCCTCAACATGCTGCACCTGCTGGCTGCCCAGTGGGGCGACCTGTTCACGAACGTGGGCGATCTGACCGGCGCGGCGTCCGGCTCCAGCCGGGACGACACCATCGTGTGGGTGGGAACGGAGAACCGGCAGCACTTCCTGGGTCACCTCAACCTGCTGGCCTACACGGGCACACCCGTCTTCCCCATGAGCACGTCCGGGCCGACCGAGGGCTACTTCGGCGATCCCACGTTGCGCGCTATGAGCGAGTGGGCAGACGAGTGCAGGGCAAAGGGCGGTGTCGTGATCGTGCCGCACTTCCCGTACCCGCACTCGGAGGTCATCGCAGAAGTGGTCCGCGGGAAGGTCGACGGGCTGGAGATCCGTGACTTCTGGACGCCCAGCCTGGATACGTTCGCCGTGCACGAGTGGTACCGCCTTCTGAATTGCGGCTACCGGGTGGCGG